>Ga0209123_1003877_pt1 | contig 10758 bp, 13 predicted proteins | sample BarGraIncu00431A_FD_184500 | JGI IMG/M metagenome (GOLD analysis project Ga0209123, IMG submission 184500) | Arctic peat soil microbial communities from Barrow, Alaska, USA - Barrow Graham LP Incubations 004-31A (SPAdes) (version 2) | ecosystem: Environmental > Terrestrial > Soil > Wetlands >...
TGTAAATAATAGTTTGTCAATATGTTTTATATGAATTAATTTTTAACCAAGATATATATAATAATGCTTAAATTATTTTCTTGTATTAATTTTGCTATCTATGTTAAATTTAACCTTGCTTAGGCATAATACACTTTTTATATGGAGAAATTATGTGCACGAATCTATTCAATTACAATAGGTTTAATATGTTTTATTTTTAACTCGATTCATTTTAAAAAACGTTGAAATTTTGACGCAAAAAATCCACCAATGAATGGTGGATTCTGTACTTTGCTTATTTTCAGGGTTAAAGTGAGGTCGATGGATCTTAGCTGTGTCTCGGTTTATTTGTTACATCCACCATTGCTTTAGTAAGCTCATTGATAACATCTGTTTTAAATTGCGGCTCCATTTCATGAATTTTTGTATAAAGCAATCCCTTTTCCGTAACAACGTATTGTGGCTTTAAATGGTTTAGGGCCATTGCCTTCATATCCTCCAAACATTTTTCGCAAGTGCAGACATCACTAAATGTGCTGATAAATGTCGGCATTATCTCATCCACAACGTCTTCCATATAATTTTTTATCATTTCTTTACCTCCGAAATTAATAATTGTCTCATATTATAATTATATCATATTAAACAGAATTAAACAGAACAATGGATATACAAATTTAATATAAAAGCATTCAGTTGACGCAATTCAAATATTCGTTGTTAAGACTAATTCTTCTATTATATATATATTGATTGAGGCTACTTATCACATTTTCAGCAAACCAATGCGTTGGACAATATAATTATTTATGCAAAATTTTACGTTTATTCCAAGCAATGTTGGGTGATAATTTCTTAATTTTATTCAATGGAAAGTGTAATGCTCCTCTTCCCAGACTAAACCGGTTTATTCTTTCTTTTGAAATTGCATTCTATCAGAAAAAAATTAAAATCTCTTAACACCTGCATAAGGTTTAATCGACATAAGTAAATGTTTCTTTACTTTTATTTAATGAAAGTGATATAGTTGATAATGATATTTGCATTACTGAGGCTGTGCTTCTCAACCATGATATATGATCCTAAAATATACTGGCAGATGCTCTGGCAAAAGTAAAAGCCGAGCAAGAAATCAAAATGAGTTCAGAGAAATGGAAAGGTTTTAAGTCTATGCCAAACAATACAAATCCAACGGCTGGCGGCTTCCCTTCATGGCTTCAACAGATAAGGGAGTCCCTTATAAAAGAAGATGGAGCCGTTGTCAATTGTGGTGAGTGCACTGCTTGTTGTACATCATCTTACTTAATTCATATCAGACCGGAAGAAACTCTGGCCATTAAACATATAAATAAAAAGCTTTTATTCCCAGCACCTGGTTTGCTCAAAGGCCATTTACTATTGGGCTACTTTGAAAGTGGCCATTGTCCGATGTTTAAGGCTAACAAGTGTTCGATTTATAAATTTCGCCCTGTTACCTGCAGGAATTACGATTGTCGGATATTCACTGCAGCCGTAATAGATCCGGGTGGTGATGACAAAGTCCTGATTACCCAACGCTCAAGACACTGGGAGTTTAGTTACCCCACCCAAAAGGATCGTGATGAGTATTCTGCGGTAAAAGCTGCAGCAACTTTTACCCAAGGGCATGCCTGTTGCTTTCCAGGTGGTAAAGTTCCCAATGATCCATCACAGCTAGCTATTCTCGCCATCAAAGTTTATACGGTTTTCCTAAATAATAATGCCGAGCCTGGCAGAACAGAAGGTGCAAATTCGGATATAAAAGTCGCCCGTGCAATCGTTGAGGCAAACGAATTGTTTGAAGCTAATAGATAAGTATAATGTAAATAATATCTGCGTCAAAAAATTGCTATTCAAAATAATAATGCTCATAGAGCCTTGTCCGATTGCCATGCTACAAATAGTCTATTCCAATATTTGAAATCACAACATTAATCTCTTGATTATAGGAATGAGTAATTGTAATTAACGTTAGTTTGTCATTGGTTAACAGGATTATTGAATGGGTATGAGATTGCGTTTGAAAGTACCATAGGATTCTCCTGGGTTATAGCTTTTATCAATAACCCCTACTTTTAGCCCTCTTTTTGATAGCAAACTCCCAGCGGTTAAATCGGACTATTCTAAAAAAGACTTTTAGCCCGAAAGCTAAAGCCTTTTTTAGAATAGGATTTTATAAAAATTGACTTATTTCTGAATTAACCAAGACTGATTGTTAAAGGAGTGGCATTTTTAATATTGTCAGTTACCGGACATCGACATTCAACGGCTTTTAACCATTTAGCCAAGGTAGCGGGATCTGCATCTGTGTCTGGTTTTACGGTTACCTGAATGTCTGTGTATCCTGCTCGCCCATCTTCACATAAGCCCAGGAATTTAGAGGGTTCCAAGTCGCCTTCTATATCAATTTCTAATCCTTTTAGTTCAATTCCCATTTCTTTGGCAATAACATGTCCGACGACATTCAAACAACCTGAAAGCGCAGCCAGTACGTATTCGAGAGGATTGGCTGCTTCATCCTTACCACCAAGATCTGCTGGTTCGTCAATAGTCATTGTAAATCCACGAGCTTCTATGACCGTTTTTGTGGAGTTCTCACTTTTTGCTTTTACATTGAATTTTAAAATTGGCATTTTTAAACCTCCTAAAATTTGTGAAATAGTATTAATTTTGGTTACGTAATCATATTAATCGTTTTCATGCTATCTGTCAATTGTTATTTTATTAACCCACTTATTACGTTTCTTTTTAATTTTCGTCTATCTTTTGATAGAATCTAAATAATATAGGGAATAAATATTTTCGTTTGTTTCATAAAGATCTGTTTACAGCATGGTTTTATTCCTTTATGTCACAGTTATTCCATTTCGTCAAAATTACATATTAAAACATCAGCATATTCTTCATTTTCTGTAAGTACTTTTTCCGCGTAAGAACAAACTGGATTAATTCTTTTATGCTCTTTACGGGCAAGTGCCACCACTTGATCAACCATTATCTTCCCTATCCCTTGTTTTCTAAAGGCTCTTGAAACGTATACATGGTCAATGTCGATTTCTTTATCACCATTAGGATAATAGTTTATTTCTGCAATGCAATTGGTTTCATTTTCACCCATATAAAATTTATTCTCACCTTTTTTAATGGTTTCCATTTAATTTCCTCCACTATTATTTAACTTTATCTTTGGATGTTGGAAATTAACTAAATCAACTTATTATAAACTGAATGAACATTCCAACATATAGATGTTTATAGGCATTGACTATGTTAATCTTTTGTAAATTTTCTCAATTCAACCCATGATCATCACTATCCAAGCGTATTCAAATAAGTTTTTAAAGCCTGATCATAGGCTTTTTTAGTTATTTCATCGAAACATACCATTTCAACCAACTGGATAACATGATGATTTTCACCGTATTTCGAAATGGCAGTCACCGCAATTCTGGCTGCATTTTCTAATGGAAAGTGGTAGACACCAGTACTAATCGAGGGAAAGGCCACATATTTGCATAGGTGTTTTTCAGCTAAAGTTAAACTTTTCAAATAACAACTCTCCAGCAATTTCGCCTCTTCATAATCGCCACCATGCCATACCGGACCTACAGTATGAATAACGAATTTCGCAGGTAAATCATAGCCTTTTGTGATTTTGGCTTCACCTGTTTCACAACCTCCCAGGGTCCGGCATTCTGCCAGTAGACCGGGTCCTGCTGCACAATGAATCGCACCATCTACGCCGCCTCCGCCTAAGAGGGAATTATTTGCTGCATTGACAATTGCATCTGCCTTTATTTTTGTAATATCACCGAGTATAATTTTTAGTTCCATTATTGACATCCCTTTCTCAGATTAAAAATCTTTCAAATTCATTATAACCTTTATTAAAGTGATTGGTTAAATTTATCCAACTTTCTTGTATACAAACTCATTTCCTTTTTTTAATCATTTCAGAAAAACCAGAACACACAATTAATTCCAAATGTTTTCTAAGCCTGTGACAACATAAGGACCTTTTTTCGATATTCTAATAAGCGTTTTTTTATTCATATCTGCCTCAGTTCCATATAATATTTTTATTGATCTTTCATTTGTATTACCCCAAATAAACACTTTATCACAGTGTAACTAATGGCATTTGAAATATGAACCATTAACTTATTGCACGTATTGAATCCCTATGTTATACTGAAAAAAATCTTAGACCCCATTATGTTTATAATTAAATAGCAAACTGGGACGTGGAATTCAAGAAAAAAGAGGAGATAGAATTGTGGAAAAGCTTGATAAATTAGATGATGCAGAGCTAAAAAATAAATTGGCGTTTTTTAAAGAAGAATTGAAGGATGTTGAAAATGAGAAAAGTTTTGTTTTTAAACAATCCGGAATGCATGTTTCCAGTTCTAAAGTAGCTCTGCAGATGGAAGAATATAATAATGACATTCTCGCCCTGGAGAAATCCATTGCTTATTGTCTTAATGAACTCAAACGACGGGGTTTGTAAAGTCATTAAGCACCTGTCGTTTTTAGCCGCTATTGTTTGTAATTTTCAAAAAAACCATTCTTTAAATAAGAATGGTTTTTTCATTTTTAACATTATTTAGTTTGGTTTCTTCTTTTTAAAAAATTGGATCAATAACTCTATGTAAGTCTTATAATCTCTTAAACTGATTTCACCATGCCCACTGTTTTTGATTACTTTTAAAGTACTCAAGCGTATGGTTTTATTCAGTAAGAATGCCGACTTTTTCATAATCCCCAATTCCTTTTCCCCGACCAAAATAAGAGCATTTGCATTTGTTTCCTCTAAGGCGTTCGGAATCGAATAGTTTCCATTACTTTTTGTCATATTAGTGAGCGATTCTTTTGTCATCCGAGAGCTATCCTCAAAATAATTTTTAAATAAATCATCCGGTATATTTAAAGTTTTGGCCTGAATCCTGGCAAACCATGGTTTTTTAATGAGCCCATACGACAAATTATTAAGTGGCGTCATCAGTGCCACTGTTTTTTTAATGGGAATCACTGAAGCACTTTCAATCACTGCATATTCAGCTATATCCCGTTCTAGGGATAAAACTTCAACAACGATTTGGGCTCCAATTGAAAGTCCACAAAGTGCAAAAACCCGACCTCCATAATTTTCATTAATAGTGGCAATCACCTTATGGGCCGAATTTTGTATGCTGATAAAAGGGGTAGCCCAATCATCTCCATGGCCATCTATAATAGCTGCCATAACGAAATAGTCCTTTTGAAAGAAGTCAATTTGTTGTTTCCATGACCACCAGGACAAACCACCACCATGGAGAAAAACAATAACCGGATTTTTTTTGTTTCCAAATGTTTTATATTGCATAACAACCTCTCTTTCAAGCCATTAGGCCACTAAACTAAATTTTATCATCTTGCATAGTTTGCAAAATAACTTCCAAGAAAAGTTCCAACCAATGCGATGGCACCATAAATAACTACGTATATAAGCGCAGAAAAATTAAGGGCTGAAAAAATCGTCGGGAAAAAAAGCACCGCAATTAAAACTGGATAAAACCAGTGAAAGCCGTTTTTATAACTATATATTAATGCTGAAATGAAGCAGAACAACGGGATTCCCAACAATAAAAAGAACATAAAAATACCTGTGTTTTCATCTAACCAAGGCAGTGTATAAAAAACAATGGCCGTAACAATCAAATATGGTACCGATGATTTTATTAAGTTCTTGTTCTTTCCCCCTGGACCTAAGTGATTAAAAAACATTACTATTCCCTCTTTTATATTTAATTATTCGTGCTTTTAGGCTGAGTTTGTCTTCTTTTTACAGGTTTATGCATAAATATTCTGCTATCTCGTTTAAACCCCAATGGCTCATAGAATCGATGGGCATTGGATGTTACCATGAGGCCATATAAATCAACGAAAGCTTCATCTTCTGTGATTTGTGTGACAAGTCGTTTTCCCAGTCCTTTGCCCCGATGTTCCTTGTCGATAATAACATCACAAAGATAAAAAGTGGTGGCATAGTCAGTGATCACCCGTGCGAAACCGATCTGCAAATCGTTTTGATCATAGACGCCATAGCAGGCGGAATGATCGATGGCCTTTTCACAAATTTCTTTTGATCGTTTTTTTGCCCAGTAGGTTTGCTTCATGAGTTTTTGAATTTCGTCAATTTGCAATTTAGTTTTATCCGCGCTGATGGTATAGTTGTTTGGCATTTCATCCTCCAATTAGTTTATGTTACTTATTTGATTTCACTTTCTATACTTGAATTGTCTCGGATCATTCTAACATATTTTTAAGGATATTTTTCTTTTCTTTTTACTATACTATTGCACAATAGTATAGTAAGTGATAAACTTAAAATTCTAAGGATTCAATTTTGTTTAGCAGAATTCTAATTAATATTAAAATTATTTTTCAGTTCTAAGGCAGTTCGTAATACAGAAGAGGAGATTCGATATGGATTATACAAATTTTTCAAAAGAACAGTTGATTCAAATGATTGAAGAGCAGAAATTGCTAAAAGATCAATTACCGGGTGGTGAAAAACCTCCCCTCTTACTGGACTTTTCCTGGGCCGGTAATCTCGGCTTATGGTACTGGAACGTCCAAACCAATACTGTGACATTCAATCCTTTAAAGGCAACAAATTTAGGTTATACAAAAGAGGAACTCCCGGAAGAAGTGACTTATCAGTTTTTTACCACTAAGATCCATCCGGATGATTACGCAAATGTCATGGGGGTCATGATGGACCATCTCCAGGGAAAAGCCAGTGCCTATGAAGTGGAGTACCGAATCCGAACAAAAGACGGGGACTATAAATGGTATTATGACTTAGGAAAAATCACAAAATATGACGATCAGGGTAAACCTCTTTTTCTGGCCGGCGTAGTTTTTGATGTGACTGAGAAAAAAGAAATCCAGTTGGAGTTATTAATAAAAAACAAAATACTTGGTGAATTATCAATGCTCGATGGTTTGACTAAAGTGAAAAATGTCAGAGCCCTTCTTGAACATTTAAAAGCCAAAATTAATCGTAGTATCCAACTAAACGAACCCCTATCCATTGCTGTCTTTGATCTCGATAATTTTAAAAAAATTAATAATACCAAAGGCCAATTTTATGGTGATCTGGTTTTGGTTAATTTGGCTCAAATCATGGAAAGCAGGGTCCAAAACACTGATCTTGTTGGACGATTTTCCGGTGAGAAATTCATGATCATATTCCCTAATACCTCCGGGGATTTAGCTCGAAGTATTTCTGAACAAATACGTCAAGCGATTGAACAACAATACCTTGAAGACGACATCACCATCACTGGTGGCGTTAAGGAATATGCCGGAGAAAGTATTGAGAATTTTATTCAGGGGGCAGATGCCAACTGGTACCTTGGAAAAACACAAGGTAAAAACAGGATCGTTTAGTTTTACTATCCTGACAGTAACCTGGAAGCGGAGAATCACTATGGACTATAGACGCTATTCAAAAGAACAATTAATTCTAATGACTGAGAAACTGAAATCATTAAGTTGTCAATTGCTGGATGATAAAGCACATAACACCCAACTTGATTTCTCATGGACTTGTAATCTCGGGTTTTGGTACTGGAATGTCCAGACCAAGGCTTTGATCTTTAACCCTTTGAAAGCAACCAATCTGGGTTATACCAAAGAGGAAATCCCGAAAAATTCAACCCACCTCTTTTTTACCGATTTGCTCCATCCTGATGATTATCCTAACGTCATGGAAGCTATGAGGAATCATCTTAATGGAAAAGCCAGTGCGTATGATGTGGAGTACCGAATTCAAACAAAAAACGGTGACTATAAATGGTATTATGACCTGGGAAAAATTACTAAATTCGACAAAGAAGGTAACCCTCTTTTTCTGGCAGGTATTGTTTTTGATGTGACTCAAAAAAAAGAAATGCGATTGGATTTAAAACTAAAAAACAAAATACTGGATGAACTATCAAGACTGGATGGTTTGACTAAGGTAAAAAACATCAGAGAGCTCTTTGAACATTTAAAGGCAGCAATCAGGCGTGGTTTGGTATTAGGAGAACCTTTATCCGTTGCCATGATTGATCTCGATAGTTTTATAAATATCTATGAGACCAAAGGGGATCTTTATGGTGATGCGGTTTTGATTGATGTCTCCCAAATCATGGAAAGCAAAGTCCTGGATATCAATCTTCTGGGGCAATACAGCGGTGAAGAATATATGATCATTTTCCCTAAAACGAGTAGAGGTGTTGCTCTTTGTATTTCTGAGCGAATAAGACAAGCCGTTGATCCGCAATACCCTGAAAGTGATATCTGCATCAATATCCGCAGCGGTGTTGATGGATTTTTGTTTGCTACTCTGAAAATGGATGCATCAAAATATCAATATGTATCAGAAACCTTTCAATGACACTATGTTAAACTAAATAGACATCACCCTTAAACTATTTAATGTTAATAATTAATCGCTTCATTTATTCACGAATCGTGATTTCACATAGATAATTTTTAATGGTCTAATCCTTACTATGCAGTAAAAATCCATGACCTCAGTTGATTAGCGCAGCAACCCACCGATGGGGTTTTCCGGTACCGCATTAATATCAATATGATTAATAAGACAAAAATGGTCCAAAATGCGTTTGGACAGTTCCCACTCCGGTTTTTTTTCTTTTAATTTAACTAAGTCACGCAAAATCTGTGTAGCCTGGTCATCGTTAAAGTATCGAAAAAGACCTGATCCCATACGAATTGATTCAGGATTATTTGGATTAAAGTAATAGTTCCAAAACTTCATTTTCTGGGCTTCTTTAAGTGTTAGTTTGATTTTATACTCAGATTGGGTTGAAACAGAGCCTGGATCATATTCATCACCTTCATCGATATCATCAACTAAAAACACTCCGAAAATAATCCGTTCTTCTTCTTTCATTGAAGGGAGTCTGGTAGTGAGCAAGCTCAGGCAATTGTGTTGTATATTTTTTAATTTCCGTGGTTTACCCTTGTTTTCACCATTTAGCACCATCCCAGCAGAAGCTTTCCAATTTTTCAGCATTTGGCACTCATAACAAACAGTGGAATCCTCATCTCCATTACTCATTAAATCATCTAATTCTTTTCTTGTCATATTCCCATTATGGTAAAGTTGACACGGGCTATCTTTATCACTACACCATAAATGATGCTTCTTTTCGATATTGTATAGGATCATTTCATCACTGCAAACACCATGATATCCAATCTCATTCAGTGATTCTCCGCCATCACAAAAATTGCATTTAAATGCAATATTATGCCCACCATCGGATTTTTTCTTCGTCCCTGATGTTTTCTTGGATAATTTATGATTTGATTTTGCCAGTGTTTCTTTAAATGCCCTCTTTCTTGTATTCGCTTCCAATTCTTGTTTTTCTCTCAGTTCCTCTTCTTTTTTCTCTTTCAGTTTTTGGTCCTGTTTTTCTTTTATTTTAATGATTTCATTAATTTCTTCTGAAATAACGGAATCTCGGAGGTTTAAAAAATATTTAAATGCCTCGGGATAGACAAATTCCTTCTGGAATGTGTCAAATAAAACGGTGATATAACCATTTTTCAAATAAATAACCTTACCATCGCCAAAAACTTTATGTGAAACTGCTGCATTTACTATTTCAGTCATGTTTTCACTCCTTATTATTTTCTCTAATAGAGATATTATATCATTTTATTGCCTCTGATGAAAGGTTGAGAGTGATTCTTTAAGCAATTAATTTCTATTGGAGTATTACGCACAGGCTTATATTGAATTTTAAAGCAAAATTTATGCTAATATAAGAATGGGCTTGCAGTCTAAATTCATAGCGAGTTTTCTTAATTTTCTTCAATAGTCAGTTGCTGAATCTCCCTGAAGAATCTGCCATGGCATTTGCTAAAATATAAAACTTATTAATGGTGTTCCAGTTGCGAATCGTTGCGGCTGGATCCATCCTCTGAATCGTATTGGCACTCTTAGAATTACGAATACAAAGATGAAACAAAAGGTAAATATTATGATTAATGACTTTGTATTCGTCTCTCTCATTGTTCAATGCTTTCAACACATTTTCTACTTATTTTCTGCTTACATTGATTCCCCGAAGAAATGCTGCATACACAGTTTTTATCTCAATCATAACAATTTCCAATGTTTGCCATAGTCAGCTGCATTTTCGAACCTTATTTCAAATTCAGATTAATACTATTGTATCACTTCGATTCGCTGTTTGAGATTAATTCATATAGTTAGCAACATATTAGGTTAAAAAACCGAATTTTAAGAAAAGATTTACATGTTTCTTGTCATCACAAACTCGGATACCCATGTAAAAATGGCGCTTGCCGATTGGAGATATACATCAACAATATCAATTAATGATCCCGTTCTAATTATGGATGTGCCGGCTGGTTTAGCTGCTGCAACTGGAATGGATGCAATTACTCAGCTTTCTCAGGATGTTGGAATCCCAGCTAGTTTAGCAGAGCTTGGGGCAAAGGAAAAGGATTTCGAACTCATGGCTTGGAAATGCAATGAAAGATATCTGTAACTTTACAAATCCAAGAACCACAAAATTGGTAGAAGTTATTCAAATCTATTAAGATGCAATTAATAATTGCATCTCATTAACATCACCCTTGAGCATTTGCTAAGGGGGTGTTTCTATTTTTTTTGCAAACGATTAATCATTTAGAGAATTAGCTCAATTTTTACACAGATAATATTATAAT
>Ga0209123_1003878_pt1 | contig 10757 bp, 6 predicted proteins | sample BarGraIncu00431A_FD_184500 | JGI IMG/M metagenome (GOLD analysis project Ga0209123, IMG submission 184500) | Arctic peat soil microbial communities from Barrow, Alaska, USA - Barrow Graham LP Incubations 004-31A (SPAdes) (version 2) | ecosystem: Environmental > Terrestrial > Soil > Wetlands >...
CATATTGGGACAATCGGAACACCTGCCAGGGATAAATATGAATTAGAAGCAGAATCCATCATCCTTGCAGCAAAAATTAAACAGGCACGAAAGCAAAAAGGCATGAATCAGGATGAATTAGGGGTCCTGATAGGGGTTAAAAAATCTCAGATCAGCAAGATAGAAACAAATCCTCAGGACATGAAGTTAAGCACGATCATGCGAATTGTAAAAGCATTGGACCTTGAAATAGTACTGGAATCCGGTGGCATCAAAGTTAAAAGCGTTTTGGTATGAAACGAACAGAAGAATATATAAAATGAATAAAGCGCTTTATTTTCTTTTAATTAGCTCTAATCCAACGATAAGTTCAAAATGTTTTACATTAAGAGTAGCTAATTTCATATTATTTGCAATTGCCGTTCCTGCAATCATTAAGTCAGGTTTATCAATTGTTTTATTCCTTTGTCTTAGTTCTCTCTCAATTCTTGTTGTAAAGCGATTTGCTTCAGAATTATATGGCAATGAGACTATTTTATTGAAAAAATCATCCCAGTATAAATCCTGATCAGCGTTACTTCCATAATATATTTCATACTCAGTTATAGCTGACACAGCAAACAAATCATGTTCCATTGTTAGCTCGAAAAAGAATGATTTTGACTTGTTTACTTTACGAAAGTATTCAATCAGCACAGAAGTATCCAAACAAATTACTTGCTTCTCCATTGATTGAATGTTTTTCTATTCTCCTTAAAAGCAATATACTGAACATTAGACATTACAGGACCTTTTAAAAGGAATTCCTGAAAATCAGTTTTTAATGTTACTGCACTATTTTCTGCAACAGTATTTTCCAATTCAGACTTTATCATTGCAAGTTGATTTGGTGGTAAATGTCTGATAATATCAATCAATTGCTTGTATTGTATATCTACTGTAAGTTGCATAACCTTTTTTTACAAATTTAATCAAAATATTCACACAAGTAGATTGAATGCCTTAAGGATTTCTATGACTTCCAAGAGAACCAGATTTTTTATGCTTTTTAATTCTTACTTGAAACAACTATTTTGCTAATATATTGCTGGTTACCATTGCTGATTTTCAACAAATAAACGCCACTGATTTGATTTGAAAGGTCAATCTGAAAGTTGGATGCATCAGCAATCTCTTTCCTATAGATTTCAGCACCGACTAAACTTGTAACCAAGACCTCAGTTTTATGGCTTGTTCCATTGGTAAGCTCAATATTGACTATTCCAGTTGTCGGATTTGGATAAATCTTAAAGAATGGAGCCTCCAGATTTGAAACACTAACCTTTACAACATTCAGGACGGTCACTTTTACTGTTGCAGGAGTAGAATTTACAAGTCCATCATTCACAACCAAGGAAAAGTTGATTGTGGAATCTTTTGTTACCTCCTGTGCGGTAAAGATTGGCTTTGCAGCAGTTGTTGAACTTAGCATCAATCCGTCAGGTGCTGTCCATTTGTAGGTCAATGGGTTTCCATCCGGGTCACTTGATGACGAGCCATCTAAAGTTACGGTTGCACCTTCATTTACCGATTGGTCAATTCCTGCATCGGCAACAGGGACTTTATTTACATTCTGAACAGTGATTACAACCTGGTCTGCCGGTGAATCCACCGTTCCGTCGTTAACCACAAGGCTAAAGATGTAGTTGGTGCTTACAGTAACATCAGGAGTTGTAAAAGTAGGCTTGGCGACGGTGGTTGAGCTTAGGGTAATTCCTGCAGGAACTGTCCACTTGTAGGTCAAAACATCATTGTTCGGATCGGAAGACCCTGAACCATCAAGTGTAAACAAACTATTTTTATTGACCGACTGATCTGCCCCGGCATTGGCAATTGGCGCTTTATTTACAACCGTAATTATATCATTGGTAACTGAACTCCATTCGTGATTTGAGTCCCTGAACTGAAGATGAATAGTGTGATCACCTTTAGTCAGATTATTAGTATTTAAATCACTAATCAATTGATAAGGAGTTACCGGATTGGGTAAATCCAAAGTTATCATAGCCTGACTGTTGAAGTCGAACCAATACCGGTAAGTAGTGATTAAGTTATTTTGCGATGTATAGGAAGCCATTTTGTTAAAAAACTCACTAACCACAGAGCTCCACTGTCCGGCATCATCCTTGTATCTAATGTGATACGTATGTAATCCGTTAGACAATGAACCAACTTCAAAACCACCGTTTATTGTGACAACTTGTCCTGGAGCAATTGGAGTCGTAATTTTTGCTTCATAGGCGTCGTCAAACCAATATTCGGAGGTGGTAATATTGCGTGAACCAGCTACGAAAGGGATTTTGTTGAAAAACTCGCTGACCACAGAGCTCCATTGGCCAGCATCGTCTTTGTACCGGACATGGTAAGTGTGCAGGCCGTTGGACAATGAACCAACCTCAAACCCACTGTTTACGGTAATGGTTTGACCCGGAGTAATTGGTGTCGTAACTTTGGCCGCATACGCATCATCGAACCAATATTCAGAGGTGGTAATATTGCGTGAACCAGCTACGAAAGGGATTTTGTTGAAAAACTCGCTGACGACTGAGCTCCACTGACCGGAGTTGTCCTTGTATCTGACATGAAAGGTGTGCAGGCCGTTGGACAATGAACCAACCTCAAACCCACTGTTTACGGTAATGGTTTGACCCGGAGTAATTGGTGTCGTAACTTTGGCCGCATACGCATCATCGAACCAATATTCAGAAGCTGCAATTTTTCGCGAACCTGTTGCTGCGACAGGTATTTTGTTGAAAAATTCGCTGACCACCGAGCTCCATTGACCGGCATCGTCTTTGTACCGGACATGGTAAGTGTGCAGGCCGTTGGACAATGAACCAACTTCAAACCCACTGTTAACCGTGACCGTTTGTCCGGGAGTAATTGATGTTGTCACTTTGGCTGAATATGCATCATCGAACCAATATTCGGAGGCTGAAATTTTCAGTGAACCGGTTGTAGAAACTGGTCGTTTATAGAAAAACTCGCTTACCACTGAACTCCATCTGCCTTTTTCATCTTGGTATCGGATGTGAATAGTGTGTAGCCCTGCGATTAGTCCGGTAGTTGGTATCTGTGCTCCTAAATCGGAATCAAACATCGAAGTGGCCGGAGTGCTTACTTTGGTTTGATACTGAACATCGAACCAGTATTCTAACGCAACTAAATCATTGGCACTTCCTGAATAATAGTTCTCCGTCCCATTTCCGGAAAGCTCGATAGTTTTATTGGGGGACATGTTGTCCGAATTGTTGGTAATTGCCAAACTGGCACTTTTAGAGCCTACGCTGGTGGGTACAAATTTTACCGTAATCTGTTTGGTCTCTCCGGATGCGACAGTAAATGGTACAACCGATGGAGATGTAATGCTGTAAGGATCAGGATTTAATCCTTCGATGGCCAGCTCACTTACGGTACAAGTGCTTGAACCGGTATTCTGAATGGTGAAAGTCTTGCTCCGGCTGAGATTTAATTTAGTATCCCCAAAATTGTAAGGAATCGCTTGGCTGCACACCAAAAACTTGGTCTCATGGTCGGTTCCGGTTCCACTTAGCGAGATGGTCTTTGTTGGAATATCCGGAGAATTGGTTGTGATAGTAATCGTTGCCACTTTTGATCCTGTACTTGTCGGGCTAAACTTGACTGTCAGGTTCTGGCTCAATTCAGTGGTCACTGCAAAAGGTGGCATAGGACTAACAGTAAACTGGCTGGCATTCGTACCAGATATTCCTACACCGCTAACTAAAATATCGGAAGCCCCATTGTTGGTGAGTGTAACTGTTTTATCCTTTGATGAATTAATCACAGCGTCGTAATACTGTAAACTGATAGGAGAAACGGACAAATCAGCAGGAGGAAGAGCTTCAAGTTTTGTAATTAATGTATATGGGTATTTATAGGATGCATGAGAGGAAAGTCCATCAAGCGAAGGTGTTCCCTTGATTTTGATATAATAGTAACCTGGGACTGTAATGTTGTATTCAATCGACTCCGAAATACTGGTGATTGTCATGACTGGGTCGTCATTTACATCTTTATACAAGTCTATTTCATTAATCCCTGTATAATTGCTGGCATCAATATTTATCTTAAAGAGGCCAGCTTTACTAATATTTACTTTAAACCAATCAACATCAAAATGATCCGCAAAATCATAGTCGTCAAAATGTTTTATAAATGTAATAAAGCCTTTATTTGTGCTATTTTCCCCAATCTCATATGCTAACTCTGACTCTCCTGGCTCATCCAACCCACGAATTAAGGCATATATATTAGTTTTTTCTTGTTGGTGAGTTCCTATAGTTTCAATAGTATCCGCAGGGTCAATGTATTGACTGGTTTTAAGTACTGCGCCATCAGTCCAAACTCCATTAACCTGAGCTGCAGAAGAAACTATCCAAGTTTGACTAATATTTTCAGGGAAAGGACGAAGATCAAATTGGTTTAATCCTGCAACAATATCACTTTCCGAACCATTGTTATTAACATCTTTACTATAATATTTTGCAACTGAACCTGCACTATTCAAATTGGGGATTATACTCTCTGGTCCTCCAAACAGATAAATTCCTTTGTGATTTATAATGTTTGTACTATTAGTGAACCCCGGGACATCAGCTTCTTTATATTGAATATTTGATCTTAAATCTCTTGCGGCATCCGATCTGGCATCAACCCCTACTAAGTCAGCCGGTAGATTGGTAACATCAGATCCCCAATGCGGTGTTCCTATTGTAACTAATTTTGCCACATCATTTTGATAGTGTTGTTTATCCTGAATATACTCTCTGGCAGCTAAACCACCCATTGAATGACCTACTAATATTACCTTTTTTACTCCTTTATTTGCATTAATAACAGCATCTATTGCCATTTTTAATCCTATACCTTGTTTGGCAATTGATGCCTGATTACTTTCATTTGAAAGGTTGAAAATCTCGAAAGGTGATAAATGTATTGAAGCTTCGGAACCACATTTACCTCTATCTAGTCGTAATATAACGCCATCCTTCCCAATTACCTGCATAATTTCATCATCAATCCGTATTATATCATTTGTAAGGAATCTTTCAGGATCTGTCACAATAACATTGACAATATCTTTGGTTAAAATTGGTACTCGAAGTAAAATATGTCCAATACTTCCAAGTGGGACAACTCCTGTTTCATGAACATTAAAATTAATAACATAAAAATCAGCTGCAATTGGTTTTGTATTAAATAAATGTGGCTCATCAATATCAATAAGATTACTTAAGCTTGTAAAATTAATTTTTCGAGATAAAGTAATATTTAAAACTCCTCCGTATTTTAGAGGAGTAGTTCCATACTGTAAAAAATTAATTATATTAGAACTGCCTATACTCCAACACTGATCACTGTCATTAATCCCATGCACAAAAATGATAGGATATGGTGTATGAAGTTCCTGCCCATACCCCGCAACCCTTGCCCCGCCTATCAACATCAGCAAAACCAGTAAGTACCTGTATTTTTTTAACTTTATTGTTTTCATAAGTTTTGATTTTAGAGTACTTAATAATCTTGTGCAGCCACCTTAATTTTTACATTCAGGTTGCCGCTGTTATCCGTTTTTGGGCTGATGTTAATCCGTTGAAAATGTGGATTGGTAGGGATTGAGCCTGCCTTCCAGGGGTAAGCGCCACCATAAATGCCAATGTCAGTGCCATCTTTGCCGGCACCTTTACCTGGTGAATCCGTTTTTAGATGGTAATCATGAGCATAGTTAAATGTGTTGCCAGATTGATTTACAAAGGTTGAGGTTAATGATTGAGAAAAAATGTTGTTGCTGCCTAAAGATCCTCCAGGAATAGATGCGTCATCAATAAACAGATTATTATTAAAAATACAAGATGTTATATTTCCGTATTGCGATGAATAAGCAAAAATATTATTTTGAAATAAACATCCATCATTATTATTAAGAATTATGCTTGGCCCTAAAAAATAATTGTTTTTGAATATATTGTTGGGTCCAAAATAATTAATGGTTCCTTGGATTAGATTGTTAGAAAAAAGATTGTTTTGTGCATACGAGGAAGAACTTACTGAAAGACCAATTATACTCGAGGCGACTATACTTTCATAAATCAGCCAATTAGTTGAAAGCCCGCTTAAAGCAATAGGACCATTACAATTACACCTCGATATGGTTATGTTGTCTACATCTTCGTCACTTGTCGATTTACCGGATATGAATCCAAAATTGCTTAATCCTTCAAAAGTTGAGTTATTTGCACCAGCTACCAGGTAAATAGTTGCATTTAATTGTGTTATACCGGTTGTTGCGGTCGAATCTGGATTATGTCCGGTACCAATTAAGTGAAGTTCTTTGTTAATGGTTATATTATCAGTAAACGAATACGCCCCTCCAGGGATATATATGGTATCCTTATTTTGGGCGCTCGTTATGGCATCCTGAAGGATGGAATAGAACTTAGGGATACCACCATTTTGCACGGCAATAAGGGTTTGGGCCTGAGTTCGAATTGCCAGAAGTAATATAATGGAAAACAAAGCGATGCATTCGAATTTTTTCATGATGTTTTATTTTTATTTCTCTGTGTAACTCTGTGCTTTCTCTGTGTAACTCCGTGTAATAAAATGTTACACTGAGGGCCACGGAGGTTTATTAATTATCTTGTGCAGCCACCTTAATTTTTACATTCAGGTTGCCGTTGGTATCTGTTGCTGGGTTGATTTTAATCGATTGAAAATGAGGATTGGCAGGGATGGAACCTTCCTTCCAGGGGAATGCACCACCATAAATTCCGATATCTGTGCCATCGCGGCCTGCATTTTTACCGGGGCAATCGGGAATTAAGTGGTAGTCGTTAGCATAATCGAATGACGAGTCATCTTTTACAAAAATTGAACCCGTTGCCTGATTAAACAGATTATTCGCCCCTGCATTATCACTTTCAATATTGAAACCGTTATAAGAAATGTTGTTATATAGAATAGAATTATGAACGTAACCCGGAACTCCCAGATAATTGTTTTCAAATACCGAGATAGATACTACTGAATTGTAATAAAAAATGCTTAAGATGATATTATTTCTAAAAGAACAATATTCAAAACTTCCTAAACTCTGGATTTTATTGTTGTTAAAACTAATATCATGGGCAATCCCATTCCCGTAAACACTGCTTATAATGTTTTGAACGAAAGAAATGTTTGAACATTTAGTTCCTATATCGCAACTAAGAATACAACATCTGGATATGATTACGTTTTTTATCTCGTCGTCGCTACTGCCAACTGATAGCACATTGGTACGTATGCCTGTTAAAGTGCTCCCATTTGAACCTGTACGAAATGTTACAGAAGGAAGAAAAGTTATAAGCGTTGCTTTTGTTGAGTCAGGATCGTGTCCAACTCCTATTAGGTGAAGTGTCTTTGCAATTGTAATGTCGTCAAAGCTACCACCAGGAATATAAATGGTGTCTTCATCCTGTGCGTTGGTAACTGCATCGGGTAGTTTAAGGTAGAATGTAGAAACGCCGCTACTTTGCAGCGTAATAAGGTTTTGAGCAGAAGCATTGCTAAATCCTGCAAGTACTATAATTAGAAATAAGAATAGATTTTTCATGTTTTTTGGTTTTTATTAGTTATACCTTGTAATTTACATTCACCGGTGTCCATTTGGAGCATTTAATAATCCTGCGCCGCCACCTTTATCTTTACATTCAAATTGCCGTTAACGGTAGAGATCGTTTTTGACTGTATATGCGGATTACTCGGTAAAGAACCTTCTTTCCATGGGCTACCGGTGCCATAAATGCCAAGATCGGTACCATCGGTACCAGCATTGTGGGCAGGGCTGGTGTCAAGAATATGATAATCCTGCTTGTAATCGAATACTGTTTCGGATTGATTTTTAAAAAGAGTTGATACAGGTCCTGTAATGTTGTTTAGTAATATTTGATTTCCAATGAAACTATAGACGCCATTAAATAAATTATTCTGATAGGTATTCGTATAACCTGTGGAATTGCCTGCACTATTTAAAAATATATTATTTCGAAAGGAACAACCTGAAACGTTGTAGAGAGTTTCACTTTCAATAAATATATTATTTATGAAATAAGCATTAGAATCAAAATTGGAAATACTACCTGCTTCCACTATACATTTCGACAGTTGAAAGCCCTGAGCATATTCCCCTTGAATAATTCCGGTTACAATACATTCATTGATTAGTATATTGGAAGATCGAGGCGTTAAATACACGCCCATGATATTGCAACGCTCAATTGAGTAATAATTAATAAACTGATTCTCATTTGTTGTAAAAATGATTTCCCCGCCTATTTTAAGTCCTGTAAGCGAACCATGATCGCTTCCGCTATTGATATTAAAATTTCCAACTACTACAGTAATCCCGGTTGCAGCACATGAGTCAGGGTTATGGCCTGCGCCAATAATATTCAATTGTTTTTCAATAGGAACCGTAATCTTAAAACTTCCGCCGGGCAGGTAGATGTAGTCCCCGTTTGTAGCATTTATAATTGCCGAATCGAGACTGTTATAAAAAGATGAGGTACTTTCGTTCTGCACTGCAATTAATGTTTGTCCCACAGACGGGCCGGAAAAAAGAACCAGCGAAATTAATATGATCAGGTAAATCAGTTTTTTCATGATATTTGTTTTTTTTTAAGAGTTGTTACTGGTTTTATGATTCTAACTTCACGAAACGATTATTTAATTGATGTAAAATTAAGATAATAATTTGAATATAGTCACTATATTTATAAATTATTATAAATATATTAGCTTATAACGACAACCTCATGATCTTCAATTGAACTGATTGTGAACTCAACCCATCCTTTTTCCACCTTTCCTTTAATCTTTTGATTCGATACCAGTAACTGCACACCTCTACCCTTCACATCTTCCGGCAATTTAACCCTCACCAGAACTGGGCCTATAGGGATTAATTCATCAATTGGTTGTCTCCATGTTCCTGCACTTGTCATATTTACGATGTGCAAGATCAACCGACCGGGCTGTTTGTAAAGATGACAATCCAATAGTCCTTTGCCTTCAATTATTAGAGGAATATCATCTTTCGAGGCCCAGCGGATGATGTTGGCCAGGAGATTTCCATGATCAGGAAGGTTGTATCTGCCGAATTGTCTGTCAAGATCTGCAGGTATAAAAGCAATCCTGCCTCCTGATGGATTTGGATTCAAGATCAACCCCGGAATGTCTGTCTTGGGAGTTCGCATCCATGAAGTTTCAGGAGGATAGATTGGAAATGCGGGGATGAAGGTCATCAGCACTTCTGTTCCATCGTCAACCCGAATTTGATCCAGCATTCCTCCAAATGGTAATATATCTGTCTCTTCAAATCCTTGTAGAATACTATGTCGTTGACTCGTAATAGTCGGTTCAGATCCATTTTTCGGTCCATCCACCTGCCCGCGCAGCTCTGGTGAAAGACGAAGATAGGTATGCAAAGTATCAGATGCCCTTTTAATACGGGCCTCATCCGACAAGGGTTTGTTGGATTCCATCACATGAGCGCCGAACAGATCACCAAGGGCATAGTCTGGCCGCTGATCGCCCCATTCATTGAACAGACTGCTCTCGCCTGTGGCGATTAGGCTACCGCCGTTTTTCACAAAGCGCTGTACGCTAGCCACCTGATCATCGGTCATCACAGCCAGGTTGGGTAAGATCAACAGTGAGAACTGGTTTGCATCGCGATCAATGTGATCGGCATGAACCGGGAGGAATGGTATCCGTGCCCGCAGCAGCGACTGAGTCATTCCCCGCCATGGGAGTTCAACCAATTGTTCTGTAGCATCGTGTCCGTAGAAATCCATATTCTGTTGCGACCATACCACTCCCACTGTTGCCACCGGTTGGCGGTTGATCAGGTATTTTTCATTTACCTTGTGCCAATTGAAGATCGGGGCTGCCGTGTGATACATCCGGCGGTCTTCGTGGTAAGCGCCCACATGATGCCACCAGGGCTGAATACCACCAGCTATCCCATCAATCATCCACATTTGTGCTTCAGGCAAAGGCTTGGATGAAAGGCGAAAGGTGGGCCTGCCCATCTGGTACATCGCCATACTTTCAGGAATCAGCTTATCCCATCCTAAAAGACCATGAATCAACTTACCGATAGCGCCGTTTTGCTGAAAACCATCAGCATCACTCCGTGACTGCGAGTCAAGCATGATAATATCAGCCCTTTTACATATCTCCTTGTAATCGCGAAAGCTCTTACTCTGCCCGCTGACGGAGCCACTGTTCATACCTGCCCATATGCAGTCAGGGCCACCTGTTGAGCGAGTGGTCTTGTTGAACAAATCCCATATTTCAAGGCGACGGTCATAATTCCAGCGTATCCAATCCCGATAAGCCTGATCAGTCCAGTTTACCTTAAGTGGAATTTCTTTCCCAGTTCTCTTGTGAAAACTCTTTTTGCAATTATCACAATAGCAGATAGAATCACGACCCAGACCGCTCCAGCTATTGTCAGTAAACCCTTCAGGATGATACAATTCAATGATCTCACGCAAAATTGCAGGAATGTGCTCGTTGTAGTAGGGACTGTTGACGCAAGTGATATATAATTCACCCGCTTTGTATGGTTTACCGGATGCATCGATGGCAAACCAGTCCGGGTGTGCCTGGTAGAACTCTTCATGAGCCCGGTTTGAATCCATTCGTGCAAATACCACTAACCCATCCTCATG
>Ga0209123_1003879_pt1 | contig 10753 bp, 10 predicted proteins | sample BarGraIncu00431A_FD_184500 | JGI IMG/M metagenome (GOLD analysis project Ga0209123, IMG submission 184500) | Arctic peat soil microbial communities from Barrow, Alaska, USA - Barrow Graham LP Incubations 004-31A (SPAdes) (version 2) | ecosystem: Environmental > Terrestrial > Soil > Wetlands >...
ACGCTGCCGAGTGCTACAAGCACGACAAAAACATTTCGTGTAGTCATAGATATTAATAAACCTGTTCCTAAAATGGTTTATAATGTTACACCTGGTTTAAAAGATAAAGTCATTGTCGTTGACCCTGGGCATGGGGGCAGTGATTCTGGTGCTATTGGCCCGAATAAAACCCAAGAGAAAAAAATTACCTTGGCTATAGCGCAAAAAGTGAAAACGTTGCTAGAAAATGCAGGAGCTAAAGTGTTGATGACGAGGCAGACTGATGTAGATGTGTATGGACCTAATGCCAGCGGCGCGGAGGAGCTAGGAGCTAGGACAAGGGTGGCAAATAATAATAAGGCTGATGTATTTGTGAGCATACATATTAATGCTTTTTCCAATCCTGCTGTAGGTGGCATTGCTACTTATTATTATCGAAACTCGGGTTATGGTGCCATGCTTGCCCAGAATATTCAGGCTAAGTTGGCTAACGTCGAGGGAGTTCAGGATCGAGGGATCACTCCAGCTGGATTTTATGTAATAAAAAATACAAAAATGCCAGCAGTATTGACGGAATTGGGCTTCATTTCTAACCCTAATGAGGAAAAAATTCTTAATACACCTCAGTTTCAGCAGCAACTGGCTCAAGGTATTGTGCAAGGATTAGAAGGTTTTTTTGCCCAGGCTGCTAGAAAAGGAGGTGGCTCCTAATGGTTAATCGAAAGATTTTTTTAACAATGGCTTTGATGTTTCTGGTGACCTTCATTGGAGGATGTGCCGATAAAAATCTACCACCACAAGTTGCTCCCACTGAGCAGACCAAAAATGAGCAACAACAAGCTGTTATACCAGGCAGTCAAAATACCCCCTCACCTTCTACCGGTCAGGAGACCATGAGTGTGACGGTATATAGCGCTACGAAGGATGCTATGTATTTAGTCCCAGAACATCATGTTATCCCTAAAAATGCTCATCCTGCCCAAGCGGCAATGGAATTATTGGTCGCAGGGACCAAGGATGCCCAGTTGGTGTCAGTGATACCTGCTGGGACTAAATTAAAGCATATTTCGATCAAAGACAAAATTGCATATGTGGATTTTAATGATAAATTGGTTAAAAATAATACGGGCGGTTCTACATCAGAAATGTTGTTGGTGGCCGCTATCGTTAATACGTTGACTGAATTTAATGATATACAAAAAGTTCAAATTATGGTTGAAGGTAAAAAAATTGATACCATTTCTGGACATATGGATATTGGCGAACCCCTTAGTCGTTCTGAGAAAATTATAAAGAAATAATAAAAGCAGCAGTCCGTAGCGGGCTGCTGTTTTCTTCAATACAACTTTTTTTACGCATGTGGCATACTAATAAGGCAGGAATTTGCCCATATAAGCAGAATCATAGTATATTTAGAGTGACGAATGGATGGTGGTACGATGAAGCTTGAACAATTAGGGGAATTTGCCTTGATTGACCTGATAAAACAAGATACTATTAATAAAGCTGAGAGTGTAGTAATCGGTATTGGTGATGATGCGGCGGTACTAAAACCCACTCCTGGTAGTCTGCAATTAGTGACAACAGATATGTTAGTCGAAAAGGTACATTTTGATTTATCCACAAGTAGTGCCTGGCAACTTGGTTATAAAGCCATTGGTGTAAATTTAAGTGATATTGCAGCCATGGGTGGCGTGCCAAACCATGTTGTCATTTCTATTGCTGTGCCTAAACATTTACCTGTGGATTTTGTCGTGAGTTTGTATGATGGTATGAAAGAAATTTGTCGTGAATTTGGTGTAAATATTGTGGGTGGCGATACTGTATCCAGTCCTCATGGTCTGGTTATTAATGTGACTGTCCTTGGCGAGGTTGAGCCTGATAAGTTGCAGCGCCGTTCAGGTGCGAGTGCAGGTGAATTGATTGTTGTCACTGGCACCTTAGGGGATTCAAGCTGTGGGCTGGATCTACTTATGTTGGGTGAGTGGCAAAATTATAAATTTGCCTCGTCTTTAGTAACAAAGCATTTAATGCCAAGACCTCAGGTCCTGCAAGGCCCGCAGATCGCTACCTTAGGATCAACGAGTATGAATGATATTAGTGATGGTCTGGCCAGTGAAGTCAACGAAATTGCTCACGCCAGTAGTGTGGGCATGCGTATTTATAGTCATCAGATTCCTTTGTCACCTGAGCTGCAGGCTACGGCCCCCATGTTTGGGAAAACTGCAGTAGAGTATGGGTTATATGGTGGTGAAGATTACCAATTAGTCTTTACCATTACCCCAGATCAATTTAAAGTATTAGCGCAAGTTGATATAGCAGCCCGTTTAACAGTTGTCGGTGAAGTAACAGATCAGAGTCTAGGTGTACAATTAGTGACTGAGGACGGTTGTACATCACCCCTCGAAGCAAAGGGTTATAATCATTTCCGTTAGGGAGGTTATCTTTTATGTTGAATTTAAAAACAATTTCACCAGAGGGAACATTCGCTGTTGGTCAGTGGTTAGGAAAACTCCTAGGTCCTGGGCAGGTGGTCTGCTTAGCAGGGGATTTGGGAGCAGGCAAAACCTTATTCGTGCAGGGATTAGCGAAGGCTTTGGAAATAGAAGATATCGTCAACAGTCCCACATTTACGCTTTTAAATGTATATGAAGCAGCCTTTCCCATTTATCATTTTGACCTCTATCGCCTGGATGAGCCTGAAGAGTTATTTGATATTGGTTTTTATGAATATACAGAGGGACAAGGATTGTCGATTATTGAGTGGGCAGATAAATTTTCAGGGCAACTGCCTGATGAATATTTGTGGATTGAGATAAAAAACGGTGATAATATAAATGAACGTATTTTGCATGTGAGCGCCCGTGGCGTAGCCTATGAACATATCTGTGAGGAGCTGACACAAACATGCCCATTCTTGGTATAGAAACAGCTACATTAGTATCTAGTGTGGCACTGGCGACTGCTGATACAATGCTCGCTGAAATTACACTGCAAACAAAGAAAACACATTCAGAATTATTGATGCCCCATATTGATAAAATTTTGGCGATGGCCCAGGTGAGCAAGGAAAACATCAAAGCCGTGGCGGTTAGTGTTGGGCCAGGTTCATTTACTGGCCTGAGAATTGGTTTGGCGACAGCCAAGACCTTGGCCTATGCCCTGAAAGTGCCTCTCATTGGCGTGCCTACATTGGCGGGCTTGGCCTATGGCTGTTTTGTGCCGGGCGCCATTTTAGCACCGATGCTGGATGCGCAAAAAGGTAATGTATATCAGGCTCTATTTAAATGGCATTGTGGTGAGTTAAAAGAAATTATGCCACCAACGATCATGTTTATCGATGAAGCTTTAGCTAATCTGGCCCACTATGATACTCCTGTAGTAATAATGGGCGAAGCTGCTGTCCTCTACCGCACGAAAATTCAGCAGATCGGCAATAATCTGGTATTGGCCGCCCCTCACCTGATTATCCAACGGGCTGGCAGTGTGGCAATATTGGGACAGATCATGTTCAAACAAGGTATACAACATGATGTTATGGCCTTAGAGCCATTATATATCAGGCGGTCAGAAGCCGAGGTTTTGTGGGAACGTCGCCATGGAGTAAACCCATGACCCCTATTACGATGCGGCGCATGAATGAGTTTGATGTTGATAGTGTGCTGATTGTGGAAGAACAATCCTTTACTGTGCCTTGGTCACGGGCGGGTTTTGTTGGTGAAATGAAAAATGAGTTGGCCCATTATTTAGTAATGGTCGATAGTGGTAAAATTATTGGTTATGCAGGGATGTGGATCATTGTAGATGAAGCTCATGTTACGAATGTGGCGATTTTGCCTGCGTACCGGGGACGCAAACTCGGTGAAAAATTAATGTCAGCATTGATTGAGCATGCCAAAGCTCGAGGAGCTCTTTGTATGACCTTAGAGGTGCGAACATCGAATATTGTGGCTCAGAATTTATACACCAAATTTGGTTTTGCCCCAAAGGGGATACGACGTAATTATTATAGTGATACCCAGGAAGATGCGTTAATTATGTGGTGTGATAAATTTGCGTAATTTGATAATTATGCAAAAAAATAGCCACTTGCGTGGCTGAATAGGGTGATTGTTGATACTTATAATATGTAATGGCTAGAGAATCGGTTACAAAAAGGAGAACGCTATCTTGAAAGATTATGAAGGGAAGACCGCTAAACCATGCTTAATCTTGGCTTTAGAAACCAGCTGTGATGAAACATCAGCTTCAGTGGTTGCTGATGGACGGACGATATTGTCAGATGTCATTTCATCTCAGATACCAGTACATCAAAAATTCGGAGGCGTTGTGCCTGAAATTGCTTCCCGTAAGCATATTGAAAATGTCATTCCTGTCGTCGACGAAGCCCTACGTGTGGCGAAAGTCACATTGAGTGATATTACAGCCATTGGTGTAACATATGGCCCTGGTTTGGTGGGAGCATTATTAGTTGGTGTATCCGTAGCCAAAGCGTTATCCTTTGCCGCGGATAAACCTCTGATTGGCGTCAATCATTTAGAAGGACACATCTTTGCTAACTTTTTATCCCATCCAGAATTAGAGCCTCCTTTTATGGCTTTGGTTGTATCTGGTGGGCATACTTCCTTGGTATATGTCGAGGGTTATAACAAGTTTGATCTGTTAGGCCAGACCAGAGATGATGCGGCTGGTGAAGCTTTTGATAAGATTGCCAGGGTCATGAAGCTGCCTTATCCTGGTGGTCCATATATTGATCGTTTAGCAAAAACAGGCAATCCAGAGGCGATTGCTTTTCCACGGGCATTAACCGGGCGCGATAATTTTGAATTTAGTTTTAGTGGCCTCAAGTCAGCAGTACTCAATTATTTGAACAGTGCAGCACTCCGCGGTGAAGAAGTCAATAAGGCAGACGTGGCTGCCAGTTTTCAGGCAGCTGTTGTGGATGTGTTGGTAAGTAAGGTATTGCAGGCTGCTCGCAAACAAGCTGTGAAAAAAATCGTTTTAGCAGGTGGTGTAGCTGCTAATAGTGAGCTTAAATTAAAATTAGAACATGAATGCGCTCAGGCTGGTATAACACTTTATTATCCAGAGACTATACTTTGTACTGATAATGCAGCCATGATTGCCTGTAGGGCTTATTATCAACATTTGATTGGAGAATATGCGGATTTACATTTAAATGCCATACCGTCTTTGAAGTTAGGTGGGAAAAAATGCAGATGATGGAAATCGATATGATGTAAAACAAGGAATTTTAGCAGAGTGAGTTGAATAAGTATGTGTAATAATGTTTTTTTATCATACTTACATTGGAACTATTAACGATAAATCTAGTAAGGTTGGCTGGAGGTAACTATGGTGGTGGTAGGAGATATTTGTCGAAAAATGACTGCGTTAGCCCCGGCGCAGATTGCAGTCTTGGATAATCTTTCTTCAATACTTGGCTTGGCAAGTGATCTGGCCCATGCCCAGATAACAGTATATGCCAAAGTATGTAATGAAAATTCTTTGGTGACAATCGCGCAAGTCAAACCCAATACGAGCTTTGTACAGCAGAAGTCTATTTTACTAGGCACAACTGTTTATGGCTCTGAAGAACCTCTCGTCTGGCGGACCATTAGTACTGGCGAACCCATTCGTGGACAACGAGAGTGGGCTCTGGGTATGTGGATGGATATGCAAGTCTATGCGGTGCGAGATGCCAGTGGTAACGTTATTGCAGCTGTCAGTTTTGAAGCCAGTCTGGAAGAGTCCCGGTTAGAAGGTCATCAACTTCTAGTAGAAACGGCCCAACTGATGTTAGCAACCGTGAAAATTATAAGTAGCAGTAAATCCTATCGTCCTTTATCGGCAAGTGATGGCATTATCATTGTTGATGATCAAGGCAAGATCATTTTTGCCAATTCCACGGCTGATAGTATCTATAAGGTGCTAGCGGTGGGGTGTATTGTTGGGCGGCGTATTTATGAACACCAAGCTCATATGGGCCTAGCCCAGAAAGCCATGACTGGACATGAAGTATGTGAAACGGAATTGACTGCAGGTAAGATGACGCTAGTGCAAAGAGCCATTCCTGTGATTGTTAATGGGGTTAGTGTTGTGTGCATCGTGGTCATTTTGACAAATGTTACGGAATTGAAAAAGAAAGAAAAAGAACTACTCATAAAATCTGCTGTTATTCAAGAGATCCACCATCGTGTGAAGAATAATTTGCAAACCATCGCCAGTCTTTTACGCTTGCAGGCCCGGCGCACTACGTCCCAAGAAGTAAAGGCAGCCTTGCAGGAAAGTGTCAATCGTATTTCAAGTATTTCTGTGGTTCACGAGTTTTTGTCACAACAGGATGCAGAATTCATTGATGTGGCAGAAGTGACGAAAAATATTTTAGAACTGGTCATTCAGAATATGCTGGAACCTGATTTTAGTTTGCAAACCATTTTTAACGGTCAGACCGTCATCCTGCCTTCTGAGCAGGCGAGTAGCTTGGCCCTCGTCATCAACGAACTGATTCAAAACTCAATTGAACATGGCTTTACTGGCCGGCGTGAAGGGCTCATTGGGGTAGAAATAGCCACACTGGAACATGCTTATAAAATTGAAATATATGATAATGGAATTGGTATGCCTCCAGATTTTAATCCCCAACTGTCGAATAGCCTGGGACTACAGATTGTGCGCACACTCATTGAAAGTGATGTTGGTGGTAGTTTTGAAATGTATAATGATCAAGGTACTCATGCCTGTATTACAATTCCCCGTAAAGTGGAGGGAGGAGATTGAGAATGCAACCACTACGCATTGTTATTGCTGATAATGAATCGATTATTAGAATGGATCTGAAAGAAATGCTAGAAGAAGCTGGGCATATTATTGTAGCCGAAGCGTCTAATGGAGCGACAGCTGTTGATTTGGTGCGCCAGCACCAGCCGGATCTAGTGATTATGGATATTAAGATGCCTGAAATGGATGGTATTACAGCAGCAAAAATAATTTCCAATGAAAAAATCGCCCCGGTCCTATTGTTAACAGCTTTTAGTCAGAAAGATATTGTGGAAAAAGCTAAAGATTCAGGAGTTTTAGCATATTTAGTAAAACCTGTAAAAGAGGTAAACTTATTTCCAGCTATCGAAATTGCTGTGTCTCGTTTTCAAGAATTTGCTGAACTGGAACAGGAACTAGAAAATGTTAAAAACTCTTTAGAGACGCGAAAACTTCTGGACCGGGCTAAAGGTATCTTGATGGATGCCTATAATCTGAGCGAAACGGAAGCCTATCGGCGTATTCAACAATACAGTATGAGTAAACGTAAATCCATTAAAGAGGTCGCTGAAGCTATAGTGGGTGCATCAAAAAAGAAAAATTGATAGCAAAAATAAGGAATTTTCATAAAAATTTAAGAAAAACTTTAAAAAGTCTTGTTAAACACTTGCTTTTTGTTGATTAATTTTATATCATGGAGTAAGTGATTAGCACTCACTACTACTGAGTGCTAACAACAACGTTAATAAATTACATATCATAAAGGAGGTTACTTCAATGATTAAACCGTTAGGTGACAAAGTAGTCATTAAGGTTCTAGAGGGTGAAATGAAAACAAAGAGTGGTATCGTATTACCTGATACCGCTAAGGAAAAACCATCAGAAGGTGAAGTTATCCAGGTTGGTACAGGCAAAATGCTGGAAAATGGTCAACGCGTTGCTCTTGATGTGAAAGTCGGCGATAAGATTATTTTCTCCAAGTATGCTGGTACTGAAGTGAAATTTGAAGGCCAAGACTATCTGATCGTCAGTGAAAGAGATATTTTGGCAATTGTAGAATAGTTTATTGATTTAGCGAGCGCTAAAAGTCAAGACTAAGATGAAGGACTACTACCCTTCATCTTAGCTGAAAAATGCAATCTCACTTAATGAAGTGAGATGATTGAAACTTAATAAAATGAATTAGGGAGGCTTACATACAATGGCAAAACAAATTTTGTTTGATGAAGACGCACGTCGCGCCCTCGAAAGAGGCGTAAATGCTTTGGCTAATGCAGTAAAGGTTACACTCGGACCTAAGGGCCGTAATGTAGTTCTTGATAAAAAATTCGGTGCTCCGACTGTTACTAATGATGGTGTAACCATTGCGCGTGACATTGATTTGGAAGACCCGTTTGAAAATATGGGAGCACAACTTGTGAAAGAAGTTGCTACCAAAACTAATGATGTCGCTGGTGATGGTACTACTACTGCCACCCTACTAGCACAAGCCATGATTCGTGAAGGTATGCGTAATGTAGCTGCCGGCGCTAACCCAATGATTATTAAAAAAGGTATCGAAAAAGCAGTAAAAGTTTTGGTAGATGAAATTAAAAAATCTGCCAAAAAAGTAGAAAGTAAAGAAGCCATTGCCCAAGTTGCTTCCATTTCTGCTGGCGATGAAGAAATTGGTAATTTAATTGCTGAAGCTATGGAAAAAGTTGGTAAAGATGGCGTTATTACTGTTGAAGAATCCAAAGGTATGGGCACTAGCCTTGATGTAGTTGAAGGTATGCAATTTGACCGTGGTTACATTTCCCCTTACATGATTACCGATACTGACAAAATGGAAGCTGTTCTGAATGATCCTTACATTTTGCTGACTGACCGCAAGATTGGCGCGATTGCAGATTTGTTACCTACACTTGAAAAAGTAGTACAACAAGGCCGCGAACTGTTAATCATTGCTGAAGATATTGAAGGCGAAGCATTAGCTACTTTGGTTGTTAATAAGCTTCGTGGTACCTTCAAAGCAGTCGCTGTAAAAGCTCCTGGGTTTGGCGATCGTCGGAAAGCCATGCTTGAAGATATTGCCACTCTTACTGGCGGTACTGTTGTTACTGAAGAGATTGGTCGTAAGCTTGATACTGTTGAACTTGTTGACCTTGGCCGTGCTCGTCAAGTACGTGTTTCTAAAGAAGAAACTACGATCATTGACGGTGCTGGTGATGTTACAATCATCAAAGCACGCGTTAGTCAACTTAAAGTGCAAATCGAAGAAAGCACTTCCGATTTTGATAAAGAGAAGCTCCAAGAGCGTCTTGCTAAATTGGCTGGCGGCGTAGCTGTTATCCAAGTTGGTGCTGCGACTGAAGTTGAGCTTAAAGAGAAAAAATATCGTATTGAGGATGCTCTTAATGCAACTCGTGCGGCTGTTGAAGAAGGTATCGTAGCTGGTGGTGGTACAACTTTCATCGATATTTTACCTGCTCTTGACCTCATTAAAGCAACTGGCGATGAATTGACTGGTGTCAATATCGTAAAACGCGCTATTGAAGAACCTGTACGTCAAATTGCTCATAATGCGGGCTGCGAAGGTTCCATTATCGTTGAAAACGTAAAGAAAGCCGGCAAGGGCATGGGCTTCAATGCGTTGACTGAAAAATATGTAGATATGATTGCAGCAGGTATTGTTGATCCTGCTAAAGTGACTCGCAGCGCACTACAAAATGCAGCGAGTATTGCGGCAATGGTCTTGACTACCGAAACTTTGATCGCTGACAAGCCTGAAAAAGATGGTGGTGCTGGTGCTGGCATGGGTGGCATGGGCGGCATGGGCGGCGGCATGGGTGGTATGGGCGGCATGATGTAATTCAGCCCTTTGAACCCTTATGTACAAAGGGTTCGCGAGTTGTAAAACATCGAATAGTACCATTTTGTTACCGAAAATCATAAAAAAATAGTAGAGGTTGTCTATGAGTTTAACAAACTTGTGGGCAACCTCTTTTTTTTTAGGTCAGCAATAGATAAAACAATTTCTGATTTCAGATGTGGGCAACTAAGATCTGGGTGTTAGCCAAGTTTCTTTACTTGAAAGACGATAAAATTAACGTAAATCAAGAAGGTTATTAAATAATATGTGCGAATAATATTATAAAGAAATAAATTGTGAAGTAAAACAATCTTGTTAGTGCCAAGGAAAGATGTTTTTTTTTATAAAGTCATCGGATGATTTTAAGGAGGTAGAATATATGAAACAAATATACGACGTGCTGATTGTCGGTGCGGGCGTGGTTGGTAGCGCGGTTGCGCGGGAGATGGCAAGGAACAAACTGAAAATTGGTGTTTTGGAAAAAAACCGGGATGTTTGTTATGAAACAAGTGGAAGAAATTCCGCTGTAATACATGGTGGGTTTGCCTATACGATCGGCACCCGCAAGGCGGAGTGCTGCGTAGAATCAAATTTAGAATTTGATCAGGTGGCCCAAGAACTGGATGTTCCGTTTAAGCGTACAGGTAAGGTGCTGGTCGGAAACACCACAGCAGATTATGAAAGCCTGGAAAGGACAATTGCAACTGGTAAAATTAATGGTAGCGTCGGCCTTGAAATGGTGGATAAGCAGCGTCTGCACGAGCTTGTCCCGGCGGTAATCGGCGAATTTGCCATGTTTTCTCCCAACAGCGGTATCGTTGATCCATTTCAGTACACAATAGCCTTGGCGGAAAACGCTAAAATGAACGGTGTTGATTTTCATTTTAATCACGAAGTGATCGGCATCCAGCGGGAAGCTGACGATACCTATACCATAACGACAACCCAGGGTGATTTTAAGACCCGCTGGGTTGTGAATAGTGCCGGGCTGGGTTGCGTCAAAATCTCCGAGATGATGGGAATCCCCGGTTACCGCATCGGCGGCTCCAAGGGTGACTACATTATTCTGGATAAAAAGGTAGGACCTTTGCTGCCAATGCCCGTCTACCCTGTTCCCAGTACTACCTATATGGGTATCCATGTAACGCCCACCGTTGATGGCAA
>Ga0209123_1003880_pt1 | contig 10752 bp, 10 predicted proteins | sample BarGraIncu00431A_FD_184500 | JGI IMG/M metagenome (GOLD analysis project Ga0209123, IMG submission 184500) | Arctic peat soil microbial communities from Barrow, Alaska, USA - Barrow Graham LP Incubations 004-31A (SPAdes) (version 2) | ecosystem: Environmental > Terrestrial > Soil > Wetlands >...
GGGGTATTTTTAACCATTTATGGGTAAAAGCAATGGCTTAATTTACATTATATTTAATTATTATAAATTAACCCCTTTAATTCATTTGTTGTTGTTTGAATTGGAAATGGTAGGCTAAAGTTCTGCTTAATGGGTGCTTTTAACCAAGGTAAGATTATTAACGTTACGTTTATCTCTCTAAAGGAATATGCGCACCTTGTCATATCGTTTTTTACTTATTATCCATTAATAGTAGATTTTTTACGAATGCAAAAAATCTACACAAAGTACAGATATTAATTCCGAAGGGCTGCAAACTGATGTCCTCTCAAGTGATAACATTAAACTCCAGTTCAATAATTTATTACTGATACACAACAACACGTAGATTATATCCGGCGTTGCAAATGATGAACATCACTCACTAGCGTCACTGGAAATAATCGATTGTACATTTATGCATTTTGTTGTATAAGTATCTCATTCACCGGTTTCCGACTTTATTTGTAGTTTCCAAGTTTATTTTATTCATCCATTAACGCTGTTGTACATCATTATTATCTAAATGATGTACATCATTTACCAACGTCACCATTACTTGTTTATCATAATATTCCAGCATATTGACCGCTGTATTATCTTGCTTAAATTTCCACAGATTATTTAAATGTATATTAAGAACTGCACATAACAATGTGCGAATTGTTCCGCCATGAGAGACAACAACGATGGTTTGATTGGGATGATTTTCCACTAATTTTGTCAAGGCCTTTGTGGCTCGTTCTTTGACCTGACGAAAAGTTTCCCCCCCTGGGATGATGATTTCATCTGGATGAGTAAATAGCTTCGACATTGCTTCTGCCCATTGACTATTAATTTTTTGATATGTTAAGCCTTCCCATTCACCAAAATTAATTTCTCTGAGTCCGGGTATGGCAGTCACTGGTAAATTATGCTCTTTTGCAATACATTCAGCGGTTTTAAAGGCGCGACTTAGATCACTGGCATAGACTGCAGACACGTCTTCACCAGCCAACCGTTTAGCGACCAACATAGCTTGCTCTACACCCTTTTCCGTTAATGCTACATCACAATGGCCTTGATATTTCATTTCTAAATTCCACAGTGTTTGACCATGACGTACTAAAATAATTTTTGTCATAATACCCTACCTATAACTTTTTTTAAGGTCCTAAGTAATATACTATTTTCCTCGGGACGTTTTACTGCGATACGAATATAGCTCGATGATAATCCTGGATAATTACTGCAGTCCCGAATTAAAATGTTATGGACTGCCATAGCGTTACCTAACTCTTCCCCAGTCATATTTGAAGCAGAGATATTTATTAAAATAAAGTTTACTGATGGCAAATAGGGTTTTAAACCAGGTATAGATAACAAACTATGATATAAGTCCATTTTATTTTTCCCAATATACTCCTTACTCTGGTGTTGATAAGCAGAGTCGTTTAAGGCCGCTACACCAGCTTTTTGCGCTAAGGTATTCACGTTCCAAGGATCTTTGCCGCTGTGGAGTAGATTGGTTAACTCAGCATTCGCTAAAGCAAAACCTAGCCTTAAACCTGGAATAGCATAAAATTTGGTTAATGAATGTATAATGATCAGATTAGAAAACTCGGCTAATAATTGCCGACAGGTATAAGCACCCTCATTCGGCAAAAAATCAATAAATGATTCATCGACTACGACATAGGTATTAGAGGCCATGGCAGCAATTAACAATTCCTGGATTTGGATATTAGTGAGCAATGTACCCGTTGGATTATTAGGATTACAAATAAATACCAGATCTATCGTCGCTAACTGTTTTACCATTGCTTGAATATCAATCGTAAAGTGATGATCAGCCTGTAAATAAAAATATTCAATCATTGCGCCACTGGCCCGGGCAGCCGCTTCATATTCACTAAAGGTTGGCGCGGTGACCATTATACGCTTGGGACTGAGCATATGACACAAAATATACATCAGTTCCACAGCCCCATTACCAAGGGTTATCATTTCGTCCTTAACATGATAATACTGACTGATTGCATGTTTTAAGTCATGCCCCTGGGCATCAGGATAGTGAATCAGTGACTCTATGGATGTGTATAATGTTTGGCGAATATTTTCGGAAAGACCGAGGGGGTTGATATTCGCACTAAAATCTATTATCTCACTCAGGTCTCCACCGGAGTGCCGCAGAGCAGCATATAAATTACCGCCATGGGAGGCAGCCTTATTTCCATTCATTACGATCACCTTCTTTTTTCATGGACGGGGTCACTAGCCCGCCCGAAATGAACTGCACAGTACGCAAATAGTGAACACCAGTACAACATTTGCTGATTTCCTCGATACACAGGGGACAGTTCTGTAGTTTACTAATAGGAAATAAAACGCCAACGACTGTACCGCTGTGAGCAATGTTTACACCAACAGCTCCCCAGGAAAGTCCGATAGTAATCATCTCTTCTAAGTGAGGTTTGAATAAAATATTTTGATTGGCTAGAGCACTAATGGTAGCTCCTTTACCAATTAAGGAGATGTCTTTCGTAGCAAATCCTTTACGAATCAAATAAACAGCCTGGCGCACTTGACATTCATTAACCTCATTTAGTTTCTTCAAATCATGACGTTTATTAAAATGTAATGTGTTAATTTCTCCGCCAACATCAAATATTACAATATGCATCGGGATAACATCCCCTAAATATTGACGAATAGAGCCATGTATATGATCAAATAGTATAATACCAGGATAAAAGATACCATCTGTCGGTTCGATTGACAGAGCAATATCGGCGATTTCATCAGGCGTCAATAACGTGCCCGCACTTAAAGCAATACATTGGCAAGTAGCACTTATATCTGCACTACTTGATGCCATCCCCTTGCCTATTGGCAAGTCAGACTTAATACTCACATAAAAAGAACGACCCTTTATTTGTAAATATTGTATTGTTTTATCAATGGCGGTTAGCACTTTATTACCTGCATGTCGGGGTGTATAAACATCTGTTATTACGGTGACTTCTGAATATACATCGATGGGACAAGTAATTAAAAAATTTTTCCCGTCCATTGTACCTTGTGCGAGTTCCCCACATGAACCAGGGGCTTTGACAGTTACCTTCATACAAATATTCTCCATACTCTATCATTCTTGTTTACAGCCACTATATCCTCAGAAATATTGTTTGTCAATCTATTCATGCAGGTTGCTCTAAGTTGCTTCTCATCAAAATAAGAAGACCAATAACACCATTATTTCTGCTAGTTCACTCATGGCGCCATAGATATCGCCCGTCAGACCACCTAATAATTTTGTTACATAGCGAGCAAATAACATGGCACAAATACTAACAATAGCTAGGCTTAAGATTGCTTGCTTACCGACTGGAATAATCACGAGTAACGTGAGTAATAGACCAATATATAAGGTGTATTTACCCGCATACTCGGCAAAAGCTTTACCAATACCATCAGGCCGAGCATATGGGAAAATAGTAATGCCCATAACCATGGCAAATCGACCAAGCACTGGCATGATGAGCAACGCACTCGGTAAGGATAGTGGTGATATATCCATAATTAGTGACCACTTCAGGATAATGAGTAGCACAAAAGCCATCACACCATTGGCCCCGATACGACTATCTTTCATGATTTCTAGCATTCGTTCTCTGGAGCGGCCCGAAAAGATACCGTCCATCGTGTCCATTAAACCATCACAGTGTAATCCACCCGTCAGAATAATATTGGCAACGATTAATAGGGTTGTTAATACATGAGGTGGCATATAAAACCCGGTAAAGGGCAAATATTCGGTAAAGAAGTGGTTAATCATGACCAAGAGTATACCTAGTATTCCACCGATGAGTGGAAAGAATTTTACACTGCGCCCAAAACTTTCAGGCGACCATTGCGATTGTTTCGATAGATGAATACGTGTCAAAAATTCCAGTCCCGTAATGAAATGTTTCATTTTTCTTCGTCTCCTACATTTAAATGTGGATGGTAGTGATTATGAGTTCTGATACCACAAAAAGATGGTTATAGCAAGGACAAACAACATCGTTGCTGTATACATCATTTGAATGGTTTGCTTAATATGTATTGGTGCCAGCTCAGCCAATACTTCACCCATGTATGCCCTCTGCGAGGCCACACCACCATAATAATTTAAACCGCCCAAACGAATACCTAAAGCACCAGCTACCCCCGCTTCGGCAAAGCCACTATTAGGACTAGGATGTTTAGCGGCATCTCGCCAGATGGCAATCATTGTGCCATATACATGTAAGCGTAAAATAATGGCCGCAAGTACGAGTAATATCCCGGTTAAACGCGCTGGAATATAGTTAAATACATCATCCACTCGAGCAGCGAACATGCCAAAATCTTGATATTTATCATTTTTATAACCAACCATAGAATCTAACGTATTAACGGCTCTATATAAAAATGCCAGTGGTACACCACCAATAACAAAATAAAATAGTGGTGAAATAATGCCATCAACAATATTTTCGGCGATGGTTTCCACAGTGCCTCTCGTCACCTCAGTAACATCAAGCTGCTGGGTATCACGTCCTACAATCCAGCCGACCTTACGGCGAGCCTCGGCTAAATCTCCTGTTAGCAGATAGTGGTGAATTTCATGACCGGCTTTGGCCAAGCTATCAGGTGTGATGGTGAAACTTAATAACAGAGCACCGCCAATACATGGAGCCCAAGGGTGAATGTTCGTTAGCAGCAACATGATCCACCACACAAGACCATAGGTTATACCTAATACTAAAAAAACCAGCAATGCTCCAGCGAAATTTTTTAGTATACGAGACGACTGTGCTATTAATAACCTTTTCTCTAAAAAAGCAATCAAATTACCAATCATCACGACAGGGTGAAGACTAGAACGTGGATCACCAATCAAGCGGTCAATAATCAGAGCCAATAGAGGCAGATAGGTTGCCACTACTGTTCCTCCAGCATTTGATAGATGAGCTTCATATCTAAGCTATTTCTAACGGTGTCTGCTAATCGGTTATAACTATATTGTTTACGAGTGTAGGTATCATTAATAACGTCAATAGGCCTTAGCCCTTTTGCCACTCTTAAAGCATTGAGCAGGCTACGACGATAGATGTCATTATCAAAGATGCCGTGAATATAGGTTCCCATAATTTGTCCAGTAGGGTCTACCACACCATCAGCCCAGTCCGTCTTTTGACCAGAACGGCTCGTAATGCTAAAGGCGTGTTTAACAGGGCTCAGAAAATCTGTACGCCCCATGTGGATTTCATAACCAGTTAGATGATCACAAGTAAGATCTAGACCTAAGAATCCATTTTGACTACACGTAGCAGTCACTTGATGGGTCACTTTACTAGAGGAAAAAGTGGTAGTGATATCGAGCAGGCCAATACCAGCAATACTATCTAACTTAGATTCTGTATGCTCTGGATCATAGATTCGTTTGCCAAGCATTTGATAACCACCACAAATACCGATGAGAGGGGTACCCGAATTCACTAGCTGAATAATTTCTTGTTCATAACCTTGCTCACGTAAATATACTAAATCTTCACTGGTATTTTTACTACCCGGCAATATGATTAAATCAGGTTTGCCTAAAGTTTCCCCTGGACGAATATAACGGATGGTCACATCGGCTTCACTAGCTAATGCATCAAAATCTGTAAAATTAGAGATTTTTGGTGTTCTAATGACGGCAATAGTCAGTTCTCGTGTGGTGTCCCTTTGCTTATCATCAAGGGATACAGAATCTTCATCATCAATACCTAGCTGATCAAGATGAGGCACTACACCAATGACTGGTTTACCAGTTTTCATTTCTAAAAAATCTAAGGCAGGTTTTAAGAGGTCCAGATCACCACGGAATTTATTGATGATGATGCCTTTAATCAATGCCCGTTCATCAGGATCTAATAATTCCAAAGTACCAACAACGGATGCTAATGCACCGCCACGATCAATATCAGCAATAAGGAGTACGGGGGCCGCTACCATTTTGGCAATACGCATATTAACAATATCATTGGCTTTCAAATTGACTTCAGCAGGACTGCCTGCGCCTTCAATGACAATGGTATCAAACTCTGCTGCCAGTTTATCTAAGCACTCTTTGATAACTCCCAGAGCCTTGAGGCTATATCCCATATGATATTCTTTCGCCGACATATTGCCAACAGGTTTACCCATTAGAATAACCTGGGAAGAAGAATTACCAGTAGGTTTTAAGAGTACCGGATTCATTTCTACCATTGGTTCAAGACCAGCTGCCTCGGCTTGGGCCACTTGGGCTCTGCCCATTTCCTCACCCATTTTTGTCACATATGAATTAAGTGCCATATTTTGAGCTTTAAAAGGTACCACCTTACGTCCATCTTGCAAAAAAATACGACATAACGCTGTTGTGAGAATACTTTTTCCTACATGAGAACTTGTTCCTTGTAACATGATTGTATTAGCCATGGACTACCTCCTGCTTGACACAAACTGCCATTTTTTTTATTTCTACAGCTAAACCGCAAACGACTAAATAAACCTCATCGGCTGAGGCCGCGACTTTTTGATTAACTGAACCGGCAATATCTCGATACTGGCGCGCCAGAGCATTATCCGGTACAATCCCCATACCAACTTCATTCGTAACAAATAGTACTGTGGCTTGGCTAGCCCTGGCACTGACTAATAATTGATCAATTTGCGCCATAATGTACTGGAATTTTTCCTCGGGCTGCTCAGCAGTGTTTGGTGCTAATAATAAGTTACTGGTATATAAGGTTAAACAGTCAAATAAAATAGTCTTGGCCTGTTTTGCGGCTAGTTCGATTGTTTGATGAGCGTCATAGGGTGCTTCAAAGGTTTGCCAGCGACCAGCACGCCGTGTACGATGTAGCGCCACCCGAAATTCCATTTCTTGGTCATAAATTTGAGCAGTGGCAATATATGCCATTGCTCCCCCCTGGGCTATGGCATATTGCTCTGCAAACAAGCTTTTCCCACTACGCGCGCCACCTGTTACTAATATAATTTTCCCCTTCATAATTATCTTTCTCCCCACACTCGTACTTGTTATAGCTCTTATTATATCAAAATTTATAAGTTATTTCGTTCTGATTTAAACTCCCGACATTTATTGATAAACCGCCCGGCTGCTTGTTCATGACCGGCAAAATGCATATGCAAATAGGACGCCAATATATTGCCAGAAGCATACCCACCGGGATAGACGGCTCCTGTACGTACTTTCTTGAATTCAAAGGCCCAAGGGAAAGGTTTAGCACTGTCCTCATTATCCATAAGGGAAAAATGAAATTCATGACCGCGCATACAATCACCAGCGATACATAATACATTGTCAGTAAGGGCTGTTGCTTCGATATAACCCACAGTTTGTAATTTGGATTGCATACTACAGCTAGCTGAAATAACACCAACCATCTCATATTCCTTACCATCAAAATCCATCATTTTTTTAGTAAGATACATGAAACCACCACATTCCGCGTATACTGGCATACCTGCCTTGCACATTTTTGCGATCGACTGACGCATGCTCACATTAGCGGCAAGTTGACTAACAAACATTTCAGGAAAACCACCGCCAAATAACAAGCCGTCGACGTTCGGCAAATGAGTATCATTTAAAGGGCTAAAAGGGATTATATCTGCCCCCATGGTTTTTAATACTTCAAGGCTTTCTGGATAATAAAAAGAAAAAGCTTCATCGTGGGCCACACCAATACGTACCACGGGTGGCAACTTAGGGATAGTGCTCAAGTTCTCCATCGTAGTATATAATTCCGGGGCATTGTTGGCGATGCTAATTATTTCCCCTACATTAACTTGTTTAGAAATCTGCTCACATAACTCCGCAATCATATCTTGGGCATTATGTTCAGCCACGGGAGTGAGGCCTAGGTGCCTCTCTGGCATACTAATCCCTTCATTTCGATACATACAGCCAAGCACAGGGATGTGGATACGTTCTAAGGCCTCTGTAACCATCTGTTGATGAGAGGCAGAACCTAACCTGTTAATAATGACGCCCACCACGTTAACATCTGGGTCATACATTTTATAGCCTAGGGCAATGGCTGCTGCACTTTCGCCCATGGATTTAGCATCAATCACCAGTACTACAGGCGCTTTGAGCAGTTTGGCAATGGCCGCTGTGCTACTAACGCCTTGGCGACCACCATCATAAAGTCCCATTACACCTTCCACAATCACCAGATCATTACCAACTGCTGTCTTGGAAAAAATAGGGACTAACTTATCCGTTGGCACTAGCCACGTATCTAAATTATGAGCCACTTTACCACTGGCTAATTGATGATAACCAGGATCAATATAATCGGGTCCTACCTTATAGGATTGAACAATAAGACCTTGTCCTTTGAGGACAGCCAATAGCCCAGTCACAATCGTCGTTTTACCAACACCACTATGGGTGCCGGCAATAATGATGCGTGGTATCTTTGACATGATTCACCTACTTATCTAATCTTCTGCGCCTCGTCGGGCATGAATACCTTACTGCGTGCAGTTCACATTTTTCATCGTTTATACATATACAGCAGTGCGTTGATGGTAGCAACGGCAATGGGGCTACCACCTTTGCAGCCACGGACGGTGATGTATGGTACAGGTGAGGTTTCCGCTAAGAAATCCTTTGATTCTGCGGCTCCAACAAAACCTACTGGCACCCCAATAATGAGGGCTGGACGAATGTTGGTTGTTTTCATCATGTTCAACACTTCAAACAAAGCCGTTGGTGCATTACCGATCGCGACAATGGAGCCATGTAGTTTTTGACCAAAGGTGCGCATGGCCACCATTGATCGAGTAATACCAAGTTCTTTGGCCGTAATCGCCACTTGTGCATCACCAATTAAGCAATGCACAGTACCCCCATTGTCCGCCAAACGAGTTTTATTAATACCAATACGTACCATTTCCACATCACAAAAAACATCACATCCGGCAGCGAGCGCTTCACAGCCGGCTTGAATGGCTTGTGGATGTATTTCGATGACTTTGGAATATTCTGGATCTCCAGCAGCGTGAATAATCCGCGAAAATACTTTGATGGCTTCCGGCGATAAATTAAGATCTGTTAAATAGGGAGCAATAATCTCCATACTACGTTCTTCAATAGCCATTGGCTCCGTTATATATTTCATGACGTTAGCCTCCTAACAAATTTTATGACATCATCCATTTCATACACAATCTGGTCATAGTGAATGGCAGGGCGATCAATAACGACCAAGGGCAATCCAAGTGCCATGGCAGCTGTCATTTTAGTATCACTACCACCCACTTGCCCACTATTTTTAGTTACAATGACTTCGGCTGCATATTCCTTAAATAAAGCTATATTCAGATCATGGGAGAAAGGGCCTTGGATTGCCACAATATCTTTAGGCAAAAACCCTAAATCCAGACATTCTTGTAAAACGCTTGGCTCTGGCAGTACCCGGGCAATGATGCGGTGGTTTTGCAAACAGGTTGCTTCCTTAAAGAGTTTTAGGTGACGACTGCCTGTCGTCAGAAAAACCACCTTACCTAAAGAGGCTGCTACTTTCACTGCTTTATCGTAACCATGGACCACATGTAGCCCTGCGTATACTGGCAGGGGAGCCGTCGGACGTTCATAGCGCAAATAGTGTATACCCGTCGTTTGGCAAGCCACCATGGCATTTTGAGAAATATTAACGGCATAGGGATGACTGGCATCTACTACCATACCAATAACATGCTTAACGATGAGCTGAGCAAGTCCCTCAGCATCGAGGGGACCAGTATGGATCAACACATGATCAAGCTGAATTAATTGCCGCCCATACTCGCTAAATACGCAAGCCATCACCTTATAGCCAACATTGTCTAATAAGGCGATTAAATCCCGTCCGTCTTTTGTTCCAGCCAGGACTAAAATCATACTTTATAACCCCGTGGGGTAATCATATGTCCATCTTGTACATAGGTTTGGCTATTACCGATAATCACCAAGGAAAACATATCAATAAATTCATTAGTAAATTCATCCAGATTTGATAACTTTTTATCTTCCCCTGATCGTGTCGCATGATGGACAATGCCCACTGGTGTTAATGGTGAACGGTGCTTTAGTACAATGTCCCGTACTTCTCTAATTTGACTGGTGCGTCGTTTGCTTTTAGGATTGTAAATGGCAATGACAAAATCACCAGCGGCGGCCATCTCCACTCGTTTACGAATCACATCCCAAGGCGTTAACAGATCACTTAAACTAATCACGGCAAAGTCATGCATTAAAGGTGCGCCTAAGAGAGCCGCTGAGGCTCCCACTGCGCTAATTCCTGGTATGATTGTTACCTCTGGACGAATATTTTGAGCATATTTCATGGTAAGTTCTAGGACCAGACCAGCCATGCCATAAATTCCTGGATCACCACTGGAAATAACAGCCACTTTTTTACCCGCTAATGCTTGGTCGACGGCGCTTTGACAGCGCTCAATTTCCTGCATCATACCTGTGCCGATCACTGGTTTATCAGCGATTAAGTCAGATACCAACTCGATATAAGTATTATACCCCACGATGACATCAGCACCTACAATGCATTCTCTCGCTCGTGGCGTCATATCCCTTAAACTACCTGGTCCTAGTCCAACCACTGCGATTTGGCCGGAGCAATGGCCACCGTTACATTCTTGTACTTTGTTTTGGGAAAGAGAAGTTTGTTG
>Ga0209123_1003881_pt1 | contig 10751 bp, 8 predicted proteins | sample BarGraIncu00431A_FD_184500 | JGI IMG/M metagenome (GOLD analysis project Ga0209123, IMG submission 184500) | Arctic peat soil microbial communities from Barrow, Alaska, USA - Barrow Graham LP Incubations 004-31A (SPAdes) (version 2) | ecosystem: Environmental > Terrestrial > Soil > Wetlands >...
ATGCGGCGGTCTTTCATGGATGGCTAAATGTGAGGGTAGGGAGCTGGGTGGCTGACGCGTTAAGGCGCAGCCAGATTGGTCTGCTGCGGGTCCGCGTTGAGCATGCGTTCAACATAGCGCGCGATCAGATCAATCTCAAGGTTGACCAGGGAGCCGGTTTGCAGCGTATTAAGCGCCGTATTCTGAACCGTGTGCGGTATCAGGTTAATGCTCATCTCGCAGCCGTCTTCAATATCCTGGACGCGGTTGACGGTGAGGCTGACGCCGTTGACCGTAATCGACCCTTTGTAGGCGAGGTATTTGGCCAGCGCTTTGGGGGCCAAAACCCGCAACTGCCAACTTTCACCCACCTGGGAAAAATGCGTCACGGTCCCGATGCCATCGACATGGCCCGACACCATGTGACCACCCAGGCGGTCGTTGGCACGCAGGGCTTTCTCCAGGTTGATGGCGCCCGTCGCATTCAATCCGGCGGTCTTGTCGAGTGACTCGGCTGAAATGTCGACGCAGAACTGCTGCCCCGAAACATCCAACGCGGTCACCGTCATGCAGGCGCCATTGAGCGCGATGCTGTCGCCCAAACCGACATCGTCGAGAAAAGCGGGCGGGCACTCGATGGTGAGGCGCTTGCCGTGGTTTGCAGAGCTGCCGAGGGCGTGAACGGCGGTGATGCGCCCCACGCCGGTGATGATTCCAGTAAACATAGGCGTATTTTCGCAGGGAAAGAGTTGTATTTCTGAAAGAGGTTCTGTCATTTACGGTGGGTTTGCGGTGACTTGCGGCTGCTGTGCTGCCTTATTCGTCTTTGCGACCGCAGCGCCCAAGCCCAGGGCAGACCAAAGCGGCAATCTATGTTAATTCCAAGGCTTCAAGCTTTTTAGGGCTCTAGCCCCCGTCGTATCTGACTATATAGCTATGTAATTGATAGCTAAATTGGTTTTGTCAGCGATTCAAAACGTTTCGCGGCCGGGCGGTCTGGCAAGAATACGCAGGTCATCACCGACCGGCTCGATGCTGTGAAAGCGCAGCTTCACCGCATCTTTGAGCTGCGTGATGGGACCAAAGTTGGCCATGCCACTGCCAAGCCCAATCAGCATGGGTGCGACGTAGACCAAATATTCATCCACCAAACCTTCCCGAATGAATGAGCCATTGAGCTTGTGGCCGGCCTCCACGTGCAACTCATTGATTTCACGCGCCGCCAGGTCACGCAGCATGGCAGCGAGGTCCACCTTGTTCCGCGTTGCGGGTTCGAGTCCGGGCGCGTAGATGACCGTGGCGCCACGCGCTTCCAATGCTGCTGTTTTAGCTTCGTTTTGGACGGCAGCGTAGAGGTAGATGACGCGGCCTGGCGTAAAAAGTGCTGCATCCAGTGGCGTCTCAAGGCGGCTGTCCACAATCACCAGATGGGGCTGGCGTGGCGTGTCGACCAGCCGCACGTCCAAGCGCGGGTTGTCCGTGAGCACGGTGCCGATGCCGGTGAGTACGGCGCAGGCGCGGGCGCGCCAGGCATGACCATCCGTACGCGCGGCCTCCGACGTAATCCACTGGCTGACGCCATTTTCCAGAGCAGACTTGCCATCCAGCGAGGCCGCCATCTTCAGGCGCACCCAAGGTGTCTTGCGGATCATGCGGCTGAAAAAGCCGATGTTGAGTTCACGCGACTCAATCGCCAGCGGGTTGTCAGCAGGCAGCACTTCGACCTCCACCCCCGCTGCGCGCAGGCGCTCGAAGCCCTGGCCTGAGACCAGCGGATTGGGGTCGGCGATGGATGCCACTACTTTTTTGATGCCCGCTGCAATGAGCGCATCGCAGCACGGGCCGGTGCGGCCCTGGTGGGAGCAGGGCTCCAGGGTGACGTAGGCGGTGGCGCCGACAACCGAATTACCCCGCGCCTCAGCATCGCGCAGAGCTACGATTTCAGCGTGCGGGCCGCCGGTGCGCTGGGTGTAGCCCTGGCCGAGCAGTTGGCCGTCTGACGTGGTGATGACGCAACCAACCCGTGGGTTGGGATTGGAAAGCGAGACCGATCGCCGAGCCAGTACCAAGGCATCTTCCCAGCGGGCAATGTTTATTCTTTTCACACTTCGCAGTCCGATATCAATTTACTAGACTGTCACAGAGCTGATGCGCTTGCACCGCATTGCGCATCTGTGCTGGATACGGGGGTACAGACCCGAACCCGTCCAGTCGAAGCAATTTTTAAGCGCCGCGTCTGCTTCAGTTGGTCTGTACCAGTTACATCATTGCGCTTGATTTCAAAAGTGTTTGCGCCAAAGCCACCCGCCTTTGTTTTGGCATAGCCGGAGGCATCAAACATGATGTAGGGTGGTGAGTCTGCGGCGGTCGATCCGGGACTTGGGGTGATAGCCAAGTAGCTGGGTGGTGCTTCCCGCGTCAAAATGGTGAAGTCGTTGGCTAACTCATATGCCTGTGATTGATCCATATCGACAAAAACAACCCAGCCGCTGCTCCAGTTGGTGCCGTCAGTCGGCACCACCATAGCGTACCTGCCGCGCTTCATTGCCTCGCCTCTTGCGGCATTGATGGACGCCAACATCGTGTTTGAAAAAGAAGTCAGCTGGGCATTGCGCTGGAATGTTGTGAGACTGGGCACGGCAACCGCCATCAAAATGGCCACCAAGGCGAGCGTGACCATCAACTCAATGAGCGTAAAGCCTTTTGCGCTAGCGTGGCGGTTTCTCATTACCAGCAGACCGAGGTTTTGGTTCCGGTGCATGTCTTGGTTCCGGTGCTGAGCATCTGAAGGGTTTTTGCTTCGGGGTCACTATCGTCTCCCCTGACTGGTACGGCTGACACCCGCACGCATTCTTTCATGGCAGAAGTAGTGGTGGTGGAGGGTGGGCATGCGTCTGCACTCAAATAGTAGGCTGCATTGGTCGCGTTATCCCCCGAAAAAGTCTTGAAAGGCACCGTCGTGCAGCCTGCGTCAGCCGTGGTCGTCCCACTAGCGTTGCTAAAAGCGCAATACGAATTGTTTTGCGTCATATAGCGCTCTTGCTGCTGCATGAGTTCGGTCAAGGCCGTGCGTCCTTCAGCCCTTCTGCCTTTCAGTATGGAACTGGTGTAGGCCGGATAGGCAATGCTGGCCAGGATGGCGACGATGGCCACCACGATCATCAACTCGATCAAGGTAAATCCGTTATTTGAAAGCTTTTTCATGGTGCATTCTTCAGGTCTTGGTAGTTGTGGATTTTCCGCCAGCTCAGACGCCCGGCTGCCAGGGTTATGGTGCTGGTTCGGCCAACTGACACGCCTGAGGAGCCTTGTTGAAAAAGCTGGCTTGTAATGGTTTTAGTTCGCCGTCCCGTGCTATCGGTGGCAGTGTAGGTCGTAGCACCAGAGATCTCCGATACCAACGGCTCACCCAAAACTCCAACACTGGAGCCGACCGAGTTGCCATTTCCGGTAGCCATATCCACGGTGTACTGATTCCCACCGCCGGCAGCTGCACTGCAACTGCTGCTGCCAGTAGCGCCGGGGATCAAACTACCAAAAACAACGTTAGTGCCAAACACAGTGGCATTGCTGGTTTGGCGCTCGCCTGAAGTGGGCAGGTCAGCGTACCAGCCAGAACGGATGACTTCCGTGTTGACATCAGTGCTTGCGCGGCCGGGCGTAAAGGCGGGAGTTGATATCACACCGGTTGTCGCGTTAGCGGTGCCTTGCTTGAGCCTCAAGCGTCCACTGATCGCACTGGCACGAACGGCCGGGCTAACGAGGGTGTCGCCACTGCCAGTGCCGTTGTCGAAAACCATATATTCTGATTGCGTTGTCGTCGTGCCTTTGTCAGACGTTTCGTAATACTTGCCAGTTCCAAAAAATACATAGCTGGTGTCGCGTTCAGGACCAAAGGCAATGCTGGGTGCCATCGTAATCGGCTGCACATTTCCGGAAGAGTCCTTGGCGATGAACAGGGGATAGGGGTCTGGACTACCTACCGTGCCTTTGTTGAAAGCCGAGAGCTTGTTGATATTCCACTCGGTGCTCCCAAGAGAAAGTGAAAAATCAAGTTTCCATAGATTGCCATGCAAGTCACCCATATAAATCTGCGTGACTTCTCTGGCGGCTCCCAACGCTGCCCTGAAGTTAATCAAGCCCGTTGCATTGCTTGCGCTTAGCGTGCTATTGACTGGTATAGATATCTTGTAATAGTTGCTGCCAAGTGTCCACGCTGTGCCTGCAGCCTTGCTCAGGTCAAGCAAAAATAGGGCAGGGTTGCCGGTGCTACTGAACAGGCCTGCACTATCAGTGACATAGTTGTTCACACCGCTGCCTACCACTGCAAACCACTTATAGGTCGCTGTCGTGGCGTTATAGGCGCTGGTGCGTAATTTCAAAATTTGCGGCCGACCGGTAACGTTGCCCATATCCTGATCATCGGCATGGGTAAATTCCCACATGACATTGGCTGCCGAGAACGTGGAGGGGTTGGTTACGTCAAGCGCAAAAACGCCTTGCCCGCCACCGCCAGTTCCCGAGACCAGCACGGTTTTCCAATCGGCGGCCGTCCCTGCAGAGCCGACCTGGGCTTCTGCGACTACAGGTGTGCCGTCCACATAGCTTTGGTGCGCGTTCACGTAGCTGGTACTGGTCAGCGCTGACAGTTTTGGACCGAGCCAACTGGGAATGTAGGCAAACATCTCGTTGCCGTTGGTTGCATTGAAGGCATGCAACATACCGTCATTGGCACCAACAAATACCGCGGGCGTGCGCGCCGCATTCGTACTGGCAAAGCTGGCATAAGTGCCAGAACTGATGCTCGTTGAAGGGACACCGGAATATGCAACGCCAGAGTTGATGATGTCACCCAGCAATTTGTTGCGTTTGCGGAAAGGGCTGCCTTCTTTGGAACTGTCACCGCGCAGGTAATTGAGGCGGTCTTGCGCCAAGCCATCGGCTGATGAAGTCGGTGTTGCCTTATCCAGGGCGGTTTGCAAGCCGCCCTCAATTGCAGCCCAGGTAAACGCTGTGGCTACAGGGTTTGCAGTTGCACTAATTTTTCCCACCACAATGTTGCGCGAGGTTGCCGGTGCAGTCAGGGTTGCGAGTTGGGTCGCGGCGGTCCAGGTGGTCGATGTCGGGATGGCGACCACATTGCTGGTGCTGACAGTGACCGGTATGGCCAGTAAATCGCCGCTCCAGTCGGAGGTGTCGAATGTTCCTTGGTAGATGGTATTGCCAGCTTGGGTCAGGTTTTTTGACTGAATTGCACCGCCAGCAATACTGCGGGCTGCGGTTGAGGCCCGGGAGAAGATGTCATCGAAGGCGCTCAAAACCCCACGCGCATCGCTTTGCAGAAAGTAAGTATTGGCTTCGCCCACCCTGCTTGCACGGGTATCAGTGTCTTGCCAAACATAATTATTGTTCGTTCCGTCTGCTTCATTGACGAAGGGGTTGCCCCTGGTGTTGTACGGATTCTTGGCCGTGTTGGACGGGTCGGTCTCAAAGCCACCGTATTTGGCGGCCCGGAACAGTTGATTTGATGATCTGCGCGTTGTGGCGCTGCTGGAGCCGCCATATTCGTTCACGTCAAACGTAAAGGTCTTGACACGCAGTCCCGGGCGCTGAAGAGTTGTACCCGAAGTTCCGGCGGTAGTTGCATTGGTCCAGCCGGTGCCACGAATGTCATGCGTGTGCGCCCAATAGGCGGAGCCCACGAGAGAAACGTTGCCTGAGGCACTGGTCAACCCCGCAGAATTTGCCGTGTTCGGGTTGGCAATGGTGCGCGAAACTCCCGCGCCGTCCAGGTAAGTGCCTGAAGTATTGCTTTCAAAATTGGCAGCAATTCCCTGCCAGTAGGCGATATCAGGAATATTGTTGGCGGCGCTGGCCGACGGCAGCCGGTTGTTGTAGTCCCAAGTGTTGATGTCCCCAATTACGACAATATTGCTTTTCATGCACGAATAGTCGGCAGTGTTTGATCGCCCGTCGCCATAGGGGTCGGTCCAAGTGGTTGTGACCGGAAATCCGTCGTACATGTCGATGTCGGTGGTAATGCTACTGATGGCAGCCGAACTGGGTGGCAGCCCCTGCAGGTAACGCACGGCCTGGTAGTGCAGTTCGCCAACGGGGTCATATTTCTTGTAGCGACCGAGGACCGAACCCGTGCGGCCAAACTGATTCACGTAGCTAATGACACCACTGAGGTAAACCGCTCTGCCGTCCGTTGTTTGCACCGTGGAATTGGCATCCGGGTTGGCATAGAAAACGCCCGTGACCGGATTCCACTCCTGCTTCGTATTGCCGCCTGAGGGTGTATTTTCGGTTCCGTTGGTATCAAAGGTCCTGGCTCCGACGTACTTGATGGGTGCGCGCAGGACTCCACCATAGCGACTTGTGTTTTGATCCATCAGATAGCCAAAAGCAGCCAGGCGCAACTGGTCAGAGTACTTCTGAATCGCCCCGGTCGGTTTGTAGGCCGGGTTCGGTGTGGTCGCACCATCTGAGTATTTGGTGCAAAGGCTCCAATATCGGTTGTCTTTCAGGGCGTAGGTGCTGGCGTCGCGGTCACACACTTGCACCCGGGCGAAAAAGTATGGGTCTGTTGTTAATGCTGTTGATGCTGGCGGGTTTTCACTCGTGGTATTTGGCCGAACGTAGCATACGGCGCTGCTACTAGTGCTGCCACCAAATGTCGTATCACTGCATGTAATTACGCCAGATGCGGGAGCGCTCCTCCAGGTGGTATTTCTGCCGTAAAGAACCTCTTGCACTCCGGTAAGAGTGATTGTTTGCCCACGGGTGGCCACGGATGAGCCCCATCCACTAAGTTGGGGGCTATTGCTAATAGTACCCATCCAATTTGTGGTTGTCGGGATACCCAGGGTATAGCTGGTCAAGCCACTTGCACTAACGTTGTTACCGGTAGTTCTGCTGGTGCCAAAGTAAATTCGATTGAGGGTGTTGGCGACAAATATGTCGCCTGTGGTGGTTGCAGCAGCTGCAGCGGCTGCCATAGTAGAAGGAACGGCGCCAAAGTAAGGCACACCCGACGCGTAAGACGCCGAAGCAAAATTGGTGGAAGTTATCGCACGCGAGGTGCCCGTTTTATAGAGGCGTTTCGATGGGAAGTTGGAGCTATTGCCCATGCTGATGGGGTCGCCGTCAGGAATGATGGCGCGCTGCAAGACCGTCAGAGTAGGCGTATCAATCACCCGATCACCGCCCGTGAGCGACAGACGCAGCATGTCAATGGCTGAACTGGAGGCCCAGTTCAGAAAGTTGCCGCTAAAGGCATCATTGGTCGAAGTACTGAATGCCGGACTGGTGCCATCGTCCTTGCTATAGCTTTTCGTTCCATTCCAACACAGGCGCGAAGTCCAGGTGGGATTGGCGGAGTTGGCGGTAGTCAGTGGTAGGGCAGGACCGCGGCGCACAAATCGTTTGTAATTACTGGTCTGACCCGATGGCGCGCCGGTTCCCGCGTTGTCGTAGGTGTAGCAACTCTCAGCGTCGTAATACCCTAGGTATTCAATGGTGGGGGAATAAGTGACATCGTCCGAGGTGCTGCTGTTATTGTTGTCAGGGTCAACATATTGCGCTCCAACGGTCGGAAATTCTACCGACAGTGCCAGTGCCAAAGCTGGTTTATCACCGGTTGCCGTGGCGTAGAGTGGATCGGCAGACAGTGCGATGGCAGGGATGCTGGGCGGGGTAGTGCTCTGGCTCAGCGCCATGAATGAGACTGCTGTTACCAAAGGAACGCTTATAAGCGCTAAGGCGTGTTGGCGCAACCAGCGAACGATGGAATTATTTAAAGCCCTGGTGAGTCCGGCTTCAAACCCTGTCGCTGGCGTCTTGCATAAAGCCGCCGGATGTTCGCTGGTGTACATGGTCTCAGTCCTCACTAAATTCTATAAAGCATTTGCAGCACGGCTTGAATGTCGGCACGCGGTCCAAACCCCATGGCGGTCACACGGTACAAGAATGTGGGATTGGATTTGTCGCCGACCGGGTCTGGCACTAACTCAATGACGTAGCGCGGCACCTTCGCGGGCTGTATGCCTACGCCGCCTGCAGCGAAAGTATGTGGGGTAAATGCGCCGAACGCGGTCGTCGCAGCGCTGGCGTCAGTGATGGTAAAGTCCACTGTTAGCCAGGCGGGTTTACCAGCCACCGTTGTATCGCATAGACCAACCGAAGTGCCCGAGGTGCCACACCCGGGGATGAAGGCAGTTTGGGTATTTCCGTCAAACAAGGTTTTGCGCGTCGCGGTGGCTCCGGTCATGTCGAATTCGGCATCAATCAAGGCGGCCTCTGCGGCCTGCCAAGCCACCTGCTGATCACGGTCGTTGCGCGCACCACGCTCGCTCATTAACGCAATTTGCGCACCGCCGACTCCCAGCAGCGACACGACAATCAAGATCAGCATGACCATGATCAGGGACGCACCACCTTGCCGATGGCAGCGCTGTTTAAAAAAATCTTGGTAAGGGTTCATTATTTTTCCAATGTCTTAAAGACCTTGGTCATTGCGCAAATGCACTGTGAAGGTAATAACTTGACGCAATCGCCCATCGGCTGGGGCGGCGAATATAGTCCCCTTATCATCGGCTGAAGACAGGGCAGATCCAGCAGTTGCAGTGCCAGAAGATTTGGCTGAACCAAAAGGGTAGTACGTTTGCGCGACCGAGTTTTGAGCTGAGTTGGGGGGACCTCGCAGCACCATGCCAATGCGCAGGCTGCGAACACGGCGCCAGTTGCTGTTGGTGGCGGCTGAATCAGCAACGCCGCCCACCACCAATTGGTCAGCGCGAAGATATCTGTCAGGCACAGAATCCTGTGGCCCTGTGAACTGTGTGTTCACTGTCGTGAAGCCATCCACACCGTATAACACTTGGAAGTTTTCTACGCCTCGGATGATCGGTTGCGATGTGGAAATTGTGCCTGCGGAATCTACCGTGGCGCACATCAATGAGGGTTCGCCTGTGCTCACGGCCACGCTCAAGATGCTGGCCATTCGCTCATCTCTTGCTGATGGAGCAGATCCTGTCCCTGTTGGTGAGTTGCCATTGCAGTCGATCATTGAACCGTCAGCATGATTTGAGTTGGCGTTCAATTGGACCAGCTGATTGCGCAGAATCAGAATGTCACTGCCATAACCGTCGACGCCCGTGGTTCGAGCGGTATAGGCGTTTAAGGGGTCGCTGGCGCTGCTCAATGCATTATTAAATCCCGTTATGTTCGGGGCAGTATTGGCTGCAATTTCAGCCGCCGTAGCGGGCTGGCTTGCGTACAACACATCTTTAAATCCGCTTTGCACCACAAGGCGTTGAATCAAGTCAGAGGTGAATCGCCCGTTGTCGCGGAGTTGCGAAGCTGCGTCTACAGTGCTGAAACCCTGACGGGTAGCCGTCAATGCTGCGATGGCTGCCAGGGCAATCAACAAGCTGATGACCAAGGCCACCAGCAGTTCAACCATCGTGAGGCCACGCTGTTGAAGGTCTCGCATTGTCGTAGCTCGAATTCTTAAAGGACAGGAGTCGTGCCGCCTGTTGCTGACTTGAGTCATGATTAATTCCCGGCGGTGACAGGTAAAACGACGGACGGGATTGTGGCGCGTTCAAGCGCATCATTGCCAGATTTCGACCGGTCTGTATAGCCCTTCGTCCAGCCGATCTTGATCACCACTACGCCCCCAGTGTTATCACAAGTCCAGCGCGGAAGGCCACTCGAATCAAACGGGGCAGAGTCAAAACAAATATCAACCTGGGCGCCAGGCAGCTCAGCATCCACCCGAGTCAGCCATTCGGTCATCTGTGCGTTTGCAATGTCGGTAGCGTCTGTGCATGCGGTCGTGCCTGTTGCCACATTTAGACAATACGAGGGTGTCGTCACGGCCATTGGTGAGCTGAACGATCCGAGGTAGGGATTGTTTGCTGACGATTTGATGCCCTCAGCCTTGTTGCCACGTATGGTCTCAGCAAGCTCACGAGCCATAACAACGGCTGATGATTGAACACGCGCCTCTCGATTTGACTGCAAAGCGGCAGCCTGCATGCCCACCATGCCTAGCAGGCCGAATGACAGCACAACAATTGAAACCAAGACCTCTACGAGCGAAAAACCGGCAGCCCGACTCAGCGGGTGCGTTGAACGGAAGGCTCCAGCGTATGGGGCTATCGATGGAATGACGGTGTGATGATGTGTCATGGCATTGAGCATAAAGCCAAGACGTAGAAGACACTTGGTTTCTTCTAACCGTTAGTCAGGCCCAAACCGCCGTTCGGCGGCGGGAGAGATGCCAGGCGCCAAAGGACCTCCGGGTCCGGATTGAGTGCGGCTCTAGATATAACGACGGTCAATTTGATGCTGCTTTAGGCTCGTTTTCTACAGGCTTGACGCGCCCAACGGCTACCGCCGCACCTCATCCACCAGCGTCTTGAACTCGTCAATATCTTCAAAGCTGCGGTACACGCTGGCAAAGCGCACATAGGCCACTTTGTCGAGCTTCTTGAGCTCGCGCATCACGAGCTCGCCCAGGCGGGCCGAAGGCAGCTCGCGCACCCCTTGCGTGAGAAGCTTTTCTTCAATGCGCTCCACGGCGCCATCCACCTGCTCGGTGCTCACTGGGCGTTTGCGTAGTGCCAGTTTCATGGATGCGAGTAGCTTGGCGCGCTCGTATTCAATGCGCCGGCCATCTTTTTTGACAATGGCCGGAAAGGTAACGTCGGGACGCTCATAAGTGGTAAAGCGTTTTTGACACGAGGCGCATTGGCGTCTGCGCC
>Ga0209123_1003883_pt1 | contig 10740 bp, 11 predicted proteins | sample BarGraIncu00431A_FD_184500 | JGI IMG/M metagenome (GOLD analysis project Ga0209123, IMG submission 184500) | Arctic peat soil microbial communities from Barrow, Alaska, USA - Barrow Graham LP Incubations 004-31A (SPAdes) (version 2) | ecosystem: Environmental > Terrestrial > Soil > Wetlands >...
GGAGCCCGTAAGGGTAGTTCACCTCAATCCTGATCAACAGACAAACCTGGAAAAAGAAGATAGCAAAATACTCAAAAAAATCGCCTAATTTCGCCATCGCAGGCGACAACTAGCTTGACATCCACCGCAATGCTGGCGGGTACATTGCCCTGGCTGATCAGTTATGCATGGGTTAAGCAGATGGGGGCTTATCCCGATGCCGTGGAGACCCGAATGGCTTGGGAGTGGAATATCCCCATTCTTGGTTGGACCGCGCTGGTGTATTCGAGTCCCTATTTAGGGGTTCCGCTGGCCTTCCTGGTAAAGAAAGAGCGTGCGCAGATGCGCCGATTTCAGGTCTGCGCATGGCTGTGCATCGGCATTGCCACTTTGATTTATCTCAGTTTGCCTCTGACGGCGGCGTTTCGGCCACCGCTGCCGGGCTTGCTGGCTCAGTGGATTGAACTGGAGCAATTGGCTGCTTGGCCGGCGGTGGCATCCTGGCCATCGTTCCATGTCCTGTGGACACTGTTGGTGGCCCAAGCCCTGGCCGGGCAAGCGCCGAAATGGCTGCGTTACGGGTGGGCGGTGGCCGTGTCCGTGACTTGCCTGACTACCGGCATGCATTCGGTGAGCGATTTGGCTTCAGCGGTTCTGTTGTGGGGGGTGTTGCGCGATCCTGCCAGGTTATGGAGGCGCATTCTGGCGCTCAGTGAGCGACTGTCCAATGCCTGGCGCTCTTGGCACTTTGGGTCGGTACGTGTCATCAGCCATGGCGTGTGGGCCGGTTTGGCAGGTGGTACTGGCTTGTTGGTGGTGGTGTCTGCTGCGGGGCGCGGCAGTGTGGCCGTTGCGCTGCTCGTGTTTGTTTGTGGACTTGTCTGCGCGGCCCTGTGGGCACAGGTGGTGGAAGGCTCGTCGATATTGTCTCGTCCCTTTGGCTACTTTGGTGCTGTGCTTGGCGGCGCATTGGGTGTGGGCCTGGTGGGCATCATGGGTGGAAACTGGACCTTGTTGGCAGGGGCCTTCGCTATAGCGGCTGCGCCTATGCAAGCCTTGGGGCGTCTGCGTTGTCTTGAACAGGGTTGTTGTCATGGACATCCGGTCAGTTGGGGCATCAAAGTTTTCAATATCCACTCTCGGGTAACGGCCATGGGTGCCCTGCGGGGCGTGCCCATTCATCCAACCCAGCTGTATTCCATATTGGGCAACATTGTCAGCGGCATGCTGCTGGCCCGTTTGTGGGCTCTGGGTGTCCCTGTCACCGTGGTCGCAGGGTTCTACCTGATGTCGGCAGGGGTGTTGCGTTTTGTCGAGGAGGCGTACCGTGGGGAGCCGCAGACCTTGCGAACTGCTGGCCTGCCGTTGTACCAATGGCAGGCTTTGGTTTCTTTTCTGGGTGGAATGGTGGTCAGTCTGATGCCCGCTGCGGCAGCGCCCGGATTCTCGTTGCCCGGTCTCGGCTACTGGGGTTGTGCATTATTGACGGGACTGGTCTGTGCCACCGCTATGAGCGTGGACTTCCCCAAGGCGACCTGGCGATTTTCGCGCTTGACGGGATGATGCGTTCTCTAGGTAACCGATGAGCGAATCTCATCGCTAACGCCAAAACTGGTGCGCTTGGCTAGCATACATGGGGAGCAACAGCGGGGAACCGTGTAGATGCAGGCATCCAACCGGAAATATCTGCACCTGCCTTTGAAGCTGTCGCAATAGTTGGTTTTTGGAGTCAGCCACTCGCTATTAAATTAATAGCTGTTTACGCAAGCTGCACGGGGGTTGTAATCATATTTCGCTTGCAAGATACCGCCATGCAGCGTCTGCTTGACCTGGCCCGTCGTCAGGCACTGCCGACGGCCTTCAGGCAAAAACATCCACCTGGCGGCCCAAGGTGCTGTGTTTTACCTTGCTGGCGTTGTCCGTCTGGCTGGCTTCATTCGCTTTGTTGGTGGCGGCGCTCGATTTGGCCTGCTGGGCCTGCTGCCATTGGTTTTGAATCGCCGCAATTTGCGCCTGCACCACGGCGATTTCGGCTTGCAGCAGCTTTGTTTTGAGCTGTTTGCTTTTGGTGTCCAGTGCAGACGTGGCGACTTCTTGTAACTGTTTGGTCAGGCCTTGAAGCCGCTTTTGGAGTTGTGCGATTTGATTGGCAGCGTCAGCGGCGCTGGCAACGTTGGCGGTGGCGGTGCTCGATGAGACTTGCATATTCTCAAGTTTTCGGCATTTAAGCGCTGGACTGAAGATTTTCAACCCCACTATTTGTCACATCAGATCGACCTTGGGCATGGGCATCGGTAATTTCGGGGCGCTACAAAACGGCGCATCTTGTTGGTAAGGATTGCAACACGCTGCCCCCGGATTCATGGTGCGCTCGCCGGGGTGCGGACGGGGCGAAGAAAGGCGGTGGACGTAAGGATTTCCTTACCCCCCCCCTTCACAGGACTACATCAAGATCAGCTGATCCTGATAGGCGGATGCGGATTTTTCTGCCAATATAGAGAAAAATTAATAATTATCAACTCACCACAGCTGTCATTCAATTAGGAAAAACCCCATGTTTCGACTCTCCGCCCTTAGCGTCACCAAGCGCTTAAATGTGCTTATTGCCAGTGCCATCGCTGGTCTGATCCTGTTGCTGGCCTTCCTCATGGTGTCTGAGCGCAGTCTGCTTTTGCAGGAGCGCCAAACCGCCGTACAGCAAAACGTTGAGGTGGCCCATAGTTTGCTGGTGCAATTTCATGACCAGTTCACCAAAGGCAAGATGTCCGAGGACGAGGCCAAGCAGCGCGCGTTGGAATCCGTCAAGGCGTTGCGCTACAGCGGCACCAATTACTTTTGGATCAACGACTCGCAATCCAAGATGGTGATGCATCCAACCAGCCCCCAAATGGATGGCAAGGATCAAACCGGGCTGACCGATCCGACAGGCAAGCACTTCTTTGTGGAAATGGTCGATGTGGTCAAGGCCCAGGGTGCCGGCTTTGTCTACTACATGTGGGCCAAGCCAGGTAGCGACAAACCGGTGAAGAAGGTTTCTTATGTCAAAGGTTTTACGCCGTGGGGCTGGGTCATCGGCTCTGGTGTCTACATTGACACCGTAGATTCAGCCATCGTCGAGCGCACGCTGCAATCCGGCGCTGGTGCCTTGGTACTGGTCGTGCTTCTACTGGGAGTGGGTGTGCTGGTTGCGCGAAGCATTCTGCGGCAAATGGGCGGCGAGCCTAGCGATGTCAATGCCATCACCCACCGCATGGCACAAGGCGATTTGAGCGTCCAGGTCAGCATCAAACCGGGAGATGAGGCCAGCGTCATGCACGGCATCAGGACCATGCGTGACAGCATGGCCAAGATCGTGGCACATGTGCGCGAAGGCTCGGATAGTGTGGCCATGGCTTCAGCCGAAATCGCTCATGGCAATAACGATTTGTCTGCGCGCACGGAATCTCAGGCCAGCGCGCTGCAACAAACAGCGGCATCCATGGAAAGGCTGGGGGCCACCGTGCGCCAGAACGCCGACAGTGCGCGCCAGGCCAACCAATTGGCCCAAAGCGCCAGTACAGTGGCGGTTCAGGGCGGCGAAGTCGTTGCCCAGGTGGTGGACACCATGAAGGGCATCAACGACAGCTCCCGAAAAATTGCCGACATCATCTCTGTGATCGACGGCATCGCCTTTCAGACCAACATCCTGGCCTTGAACGCGGCAGTGGAGGCGGCACGCGCCGGTGAACAAGGGCGCGGCTTTGCCGTGGTGGCCAGTGAGGTGCGCAGCCTAGCCGGGCGCAGTGCCGCTGCAGCCAAGGAAATCAAGCAACTTATCTCTGACAGCGTGAACCGGGTCGAACAGGGCACCATGCTGGTCAATGAGGCAGGCACGACCATGACCGAGGTGGTCACCAGCATCCAGCGCGTGAACGACATCATGGGTGAAATCAGCTCAGCCAGCGCTGAGCAAAGCGCCGGGGTATTGCAGATGGGCAGCGTAGTCACACAGATGGACCAGGCCACACAGCAGAACGCTGCGCTGGTGGAGGAAATGGCGGCAGCGGCATCCAGCCTCCAATCGCAATCGAATGAGTTGGTGCAAACGGTGGCGGTGTTTACGCTTGACGAGCAAAACAGCCCCACCAGCTACCGTGCTGCACCGCCCATGCGCGCCGCACAAACTCAACGCAAACGGATAGGCATTTCAACCACATGAGGCCAGGTATCGCACTTTGGCGCAGCCCTCGACCCGCGTGAAATTTCTCGATTTGGCGCTTGCCTGCCAGATCCCTGTACGGCTCAATTTGCGCGAAGTCAGTGACGGCAAAAGCAGCGAACCAGTCGCTTTTGCGCTGGAGCAACTGGCCGAGGTGTTGCGTGCCACCAAACGGGTCAAGGAAGCTGCCGTCCTGGAAAAACGGGCGGCCAATATCCGCAAGGTCTTGCAATAACGCCAGCGCATCTTTCACAGTGCGCCAGGAGGCAGGGCCGGCAACGAGGCGGGTGAGTTTGTGGCTTGCGCGGTTGGTAATGAACATCTAAACTTGCATCATTCTGTACATTGTGAGTGCACCATGAAACAAGCCACCTTCACCGAAGTGCGTAACCACGCCAAGCAGTATTTCGACCTCGTCGAGCTAGGGGAGTCCGTGCGCGTTCTGCGCAACGGCAAACCCATTGCCGACATTGTTCCCGTCATGGCCGATCTCCCCTCCTGGAAGCGGCGCCAGGCGCAACCCTTGGTGCTGGACGGGGTGTCGGTCAGCCGCATGATTCTCGAAGAGCGCGAAGCCGGGTTGTGAAAGGAAGAGCCTGATGCGCGTTTTTTTTGACTCCTCTGCCTTCGTCAAGCGCTATGTCCGCGAGGCGGGGACCGATGCGGTGCTGCAATGGTGCGGCCAAGCGACTGAAATCATCTTGTCCGGTATTGCGTTGCCGGAAATTATTTCGACCTTTTGCCGCCTTCAGCGGGAAGGCAAGATCACCGAAACACAATACCGGCAACTGAAGTCATTGCTCATGGCAGACATTGAAGATGCCGCCATGGGTGATCTGACCCCGGTTGTACTGGCCCAGGCGATTTGGAGTTTGGAGAGGAATGTGTTGCGCGGCATGGACGCCATCCACATTGGCTGCGCGGTTGCGCTGAAGGCTGAAATGTTTATCTCTGCTGACAAACGCCAGCTTGATGCAGCGGCCCGCAGTGGTTTACGGGTTGAGCCGGTGTAAATTTTGACTCATAACTCCAACGTCTGCCACATCTGGTCAACCTCTTGGCCGTCACCTCGGGCGTCATCTGCATGGTGCAGTCCCACTCGCAGCTGGTTTCACCCGGCCATGCTCATGCACCCGGCTGCGCGCCGTCGCGCAGCAACACGGCCTGGCTGTACTGCAAAAATGCATCCAGATGCGCCGTGATGATGCTCACCGTGATGGGCAGTTGCAGCGTCTGGTAGTCATGCACGGCAATGTTGCGAAACCCCACCATGCGTTTGAGCCCCTCGGCCAGTGTTGCGTCCACCCAGCCCGCTTGCGCCAGCAGCGTGAACACATCGCGCGCGCTTTGCGGTACCCTCAGTTTTTCGCGGCGAATCAGGTGCTGCCCCATGTCCAGCGTCGCCTCGCAGGCATGCTGAATGTTCAAAATAGCTGCGTCCTGACGTGTGAAGTCGGTGGCAAAGGTGGCGGGGTCGCGGGCGTACTCTTCGCGCGCACGGGCCACGCAGCGCTCGATGGTGGCGGCTTTGTTGATCAACACGTCATCGCCATAAATAGTCCCTCGTTTTCGGATGTCGCCCAGCAAGCCCGCACGGGCGCTGTCCAGCGCGGTCTTTTCGCTGAGTATCGCTGTCTCATACAAGGCCGCTTGCCCGTCACTGGCCCACCAGCGCTGCCCGGTGCTGATGACCTGGTACTGCATGACCGTGGAGGCGGCCCGCAGGTCCAGCACATCCACCGGGCAAGCCGTCACATCGGCCAGCTCACCGGCCAGCGTCCACAGTGCAAGCGGTTCGGCATAACCCGCCACCAGCACGGCCAGGTCAAGGTCGCTGTCTGGCCCGGCTGTGCCCTGCACGCGGCTGCCAAAGGCGTAAACCGCCAGCAGATTGGGCAAGCGCGATTGCAAGGTGTGGACGATGGCGGCCTGGTTCATCACGCCAGCGCCCGTACGTCGATCTTGATGGTGGTTTCTGTGATCATTCAATGGTCCCTGTTCGGGCGGGTCCCGGTATGTTTGGATGGCCGATAGTTTGCCATCATCCGGGGAGTGTCTGTGCGGCCCAGGCCTGTTTCAATGCTTACTCAATTTATAGGCTGGGGGGTTCCCAGTTTTTCGAACAGGTCGATCAGCTCATGAAGTCGGGTGCTGGGGTTCATTCCGTCATCGGCACTTGCTTCTGCCAGCACTTCGGCTGCGCGTTGTCGGGCTTTGGGTAGCTTGGTGATGAGATCGTCAAACAGGCTTTTGGATGCGCCCTTGTCATAGTCTTGCATGCCTTCTTCTTTGCGCAGGTCTTGGGCAAGAAGATCGCCTGAGGAGTGGTTGCCAACCCCAATGTACTCTTTTCGAGTCTTGCGAAAGTGCAGCAGCAGCCAGTATTCGTAGCAAGGATAGGACGCAATGACCGTTACTTTGGCATGGGCGTCTGCCTGGCTCAAGGCTGCATCAAATTTGGGATCGCTGTCGCGGTCAATGGCGCAGTAAACATGGTCGTAGTTGTGCTGCCGTTTCACCGCAACTTCAACGATTCCTTTTGGGTCGTTCTTGCCGCAATGCGCGATTTCAACCTCGGCGTAAGCGCGAAAGTGATTGGCTGCATCCTGCAGGTAATTTCGACTGGATTTCGTGTCTTCGCAGAGCACCAGCACGCGGGCTTGTTGCTTGAGACTTGGCGCTTTTCGGTCGAACCGGGACGGTGCGCGCGCCATGTTTACTGACTCCGCTTGAGCAGTGGCAGCCCCCGGTAGCGGCCCTCGTAGTAGCGCTTTTCGATGTCTTCGTTGTCACGTCCTTCAAAGTCATGGATGGAGCGGAGCTGGGTGGCGCCATTCATGTCGCGCTCGGTGATCCAGAACTGGTCACGGCGCAGCAGCTTGGCATCCATCAGGTGGGTGTCATGGGTGGTAAAGATGAGCTGGGAGGGCGTTTCGGCGTTGATGTGTTTTTCGACCAGGGCCGCCACAATTTTGGGGTGCAGGCTGCTGTCGAGTTCATCAACAATCAGTAACTGGTCTCCACCATGTGAGGGATTTTTAGAGACCCATGGCAGCCAGAAGCCAATCAGATTTTTTGTGCCATCCGACTCCGCATCGAAACTTAACTCAGCTTCGCCCAAGGCTGTTTGATGGGTGAGGATAGTTTTGTTACTAGTTGGTACTTTTGTTGACTTCGCTTCCGGGAATGCAAGCGCTGCCAGCGCATTCAAGCGAGATTGTGGGGTGGCAATTGTTTCGACTCTTATGCCGGAAATCGGGACATCAACTTCACGAAGGAAGGTCGCAATATTTTTGGCATGGATTTCATGCAGTCCTGCTAGCTGTTGCGCAGAGGTCGCCATTTCCTTCATCCCATTTAAGAGGGGAAAGCTGGATGAAAGAAGCCATTCAAACGGAGCCTTCAGATGATCCAACGCTTCGTTGCTGTTGGCGACGGCTTGGGCAATAAAGAGCAGCCGGGGAGGCGTTAGTTTTTTCCATGCTTCAAGGATGTCTCTACCCAGGCTCGCTTTCAGTTGTTCGCCAAAGTCGTAGGTTTCCCCTTGCTCAGTATGTTGCCTTTCATAAAGCAGCGACTCACGCCCTTTAGGGAAGGCCAGCAATTTTTCACGCACGATGCGCTCGCTCGTCACCGCCAGATTGAACTGGTAGCGCAGCCCCGCATGAATGAAATGCAGCTCGAACAAACTGGGTTGATCGGCCAGTGCTGCGTCAAAACAGAAAGGGGTAACAGGCAGCGGAATGTCGCGGGTGCTGGGCTCGCGTTCAGCAATCTCTTGCACAACACCCAATGCCTTGAGCAAGTTGCTCTTGCCCGACGCATTCGGGCCATAAATCACGGCGACCTTGAGCAAGTCAGGAAATTTCTCACCTTTCAGTTCAGGTTTAAAAACGTTCTCCCGTTTACGCAGGCGCGGCGTCGCCACCATGGACAGGGTTTGGCGCTCCCGGAATGAGCGGAAGTTGGCGACAGAGAATTCAATCAACATGCAGAAATCCCGCAAAACATATAAACAATAAAACTAGATTTAAACAGATTTGTCACTCAAGTGAAGATTTTTTGCATTTCGACCTGTTTTTGGTGTGCTCGATTTTGGCGCCATCGCTGGCAATCAGGCACTTGACGCTTTGTGCTTGCACAGAACTTCCCTCAGCCCTTCGTGGCGATGTGTTGCAAAGCGTTAATTGCTGAGCGCTCGCTACTAATTCAATAGCTGTTAACGCATGCTCCACGGGGGCTGGAACCCTAAAACGCTTATAAGCCCCGAGGGGGCCGGCAGCTCACCTGTCAGCACGATTGCCGTGGCATAACCCCAAAGAGCGGCGCCTCACACCGCAGCAGGGGCAGACGGCATCTCCAGCTTGAGCATGTCAATAAAAGCCTTGAGACCGGCTGGCATCAGCTTGCGGCTTGGGTAGTAAAGAAAGAAGCCGGGAATTGGCGGACACCAGTCATCAAGCACCTGGCACAGCCGCCCCGTAGCCAACCCAGCTTGGGCATATTGCGCATAGACGTAAGCAAGCCCCAGACCATCTTCGGCGGCGCGAAGCATCAAACCCATATCGCTCACAAACAGGGCGCCATCCACGTCCACCTCCAGTTTCTCCGGCCCCCTGGCAAACTCCCAGCGGTACAGCACGCCACTGGGAAAGCGGATGCCAATGCAGCGATGTTGCTGCAAATCTCGCGGGCCTTGGGGCGTACCGTGCGCCGCCACATAGTCCGGGGAGGCGACCACGATGAAGCGCTGCGGCCCACCGAGCGCAATGGCCACCATGTCCTGCTGCAAGCTTTCGCCAAAGCGCACACCCGCATCAAAGCCGGTCGCCACGATATCCACCAGGGAGTCGTCCGTGACCAGGTCCACCTTCATGCCCGGATGGGTGGCAAGAAAGCGCATCACCAACGGGGCCAACACCAGCTCAGCCGCGGCCCGCGGCGCATTGATGCGCAAGGTGCCCAGGGGCGAATCGCGAAAGGCGTTCACCTCGTCCAGCGCGCCCTGAATGTCCAGCAAGGCTGGCGCAAGCCGGGCCAGCAGATGCTCACCGGCCGCGGTAGGCGCCACACTGCGGGTCGTGCGGTTGAACAGGCGCACACCGAGTCGCTCCTCCAGTCCGCGCACGGTATGGCTGATGGCCGAGGGCGACACGCCCAGCTCGACGGCGGCGCCACGAAAGCTGCGCAAGCGAGCCACCGTGGCAAAGGTTTGCAAATCAGCAAGGTTGGCAGACATCATATTGCTGAAAATTTTTCACTAAGTCATTTTAAAAAATTAGGATTGTTGCACAGTGCCTCCGCACGTAATCTACCCGTCTGCCCATTCATTCAACTTTAAAGAGAGCTTTTTATGGAAAAAACCTTGTTTGATCTCGCCGGGAAAACCTATCTCGTGACGGGTGCATCGTCCGGCATTGGCGCCGCCACCGCCCTGGCACTGGGACGCGCCGGCGCCCAGGTGGTGCTGGCGGCACGCCGCGAAGAAGCCTGCGAAACACTCGCCAAAGAAATCACCGCAACAGGTGGCAAAGCCCTGGTGATCAGGATGGATGTCAGCGTCGAGGCCGACGTGCGCCACGCCGTGGCGGCCACCGTCGCCCATTTCGGCCGCATCGACGGCGCTTTCAACAACGCCGGACTGCTGGGCTTGGCGGCCCCGCTGCATGACACCCCCTCGGCCGACTTCGACGCCGTGATGCGCACCAACGTCATGGGCGTGTTTTGGTCCATGAAATACCAGATCGAAGCCATGCTCAAGACCGGCGGTGGCGCCATCGTCAACACCGCGTCCATCGGCGCTCAGGTGGGCTTTGCCAACCTGTCCCCCTATGTCGCCAGCAAACACGGCGTGATGGGGCTCACCCGCACCGCCGCGCTGGAGTATTTCAAACAGGGCATCCGCGTCAATGCCGTGTGCCCCGGCCCAATCGCCACGCCAATGGCCGACATCGGCTTCGGCGGGCGCGACAATTTGCATGCTGTGATGACATCCTCTCCCGCCGGACGCGCCGGGCTGCCGCAAGAAGTCGCCGGGCCTGTGCTGTTCCTGCTCTCCAATGCCGCCAGTTACATCAGCGGCCACGGCCTGGTGGTTGATGCCGGCTACACCGTTCAATAAGGAGTGAAAGCGATGAAACAACGTTTATTGGGACCCGCTCAAACACCCGTGTCAGCGGTCGGTCTTGGTTGCATGGGCATGAGTGAGTTCTATGGCGAGAGTGACGACAGCGAGTCCCTGGCGACGCTGGCGCAAGCGCTGGAACTGGGCGTGAATTTTTTCGACAGCGCCGATACCTACGGCCTGGGCCACAACGAAACGCTAATCGGCCAATTCATCCAGCAAGGCGGCACAGCGCGACGGGCGCAGGTGGTGATTGCGACCAAGTTCGGCATCGTGCGCGAGCCCGGTCAGTATGAACGCCGCATCGACAACAGCCCGGCCTATGTGCGCAGCGCCTGCGAAGCGTCCCTGCGACGACTCGGGGTCGAGACCATTGACCTCTACTACTGCCACCGGCGCAATCCGGCCGTGCCCATCGAAGAGATGGTGGGCGCCATGG
>Ga0209123_1003886_pt1 | contig 10734 bp, 10 predicted proteins | sample BarGraIncu00431A_FD_184500 | JGI IMG/M metagenome (GOLD analysis project Ga0209123, IMG submission 184500) | Arctic peat soil microbial communities from Barrow, Alaska, USA - Barrow Graham LP Incubations 004-31A (SPAdes) (version 2) | ecosystem: Environmental > Terrestrial > Soil > Wetlands >...
AATTTATTGACTTGAGCAGGCCAAGCAAAATCAACTGCGCCGCCTGAAACTTCTTTCACAAATTCAGCAGGGACAACACCAACGGTTACTACATCATTTCGCCAGTCATGTTCATGAATCAGCGAGGCTGGCATTGAACCAAACATATGGGCAATTTGAGTGGCAGTCATGGGTGAATGTGTTCCCAATGCCGGCAGTACATCGGTCAGATGATCGCCATAATATTGCCAGGTCATTTCCGTCAATTCCCCTGCTCGACTTGGGAACCGGGTATAATCAGGGGGGATGACCAGAATTTTCCCTCTCGCACCCAATTTGTCTAAAGCTTCAAACAAGCCCTTCTTCAGGTCGTCGGCTGTTAACTCATATTCTGGTGAACCTATCTCGTAATATAACATTATTTACTATTTAATTATTTACAATTTACGATTTTATCCAATCCCAAATAGTTACGAAGATAAAATAATTCATTATCAAAATAGTTTCTAATTTCCTATTTTATTAAGCCTCAATTAAGCCTATTACCTTTCTGGGGTTACTCTTTTTATCATTAAGCTTCTTTTTCATAGTTTTAATTGAACTTACTATAATTTTCAAAAGTTCGTTATTCTCTTTCAGCAAGCCATCCAGTAATATAGCCTTCATTAAACCTGATTCTATAATTAGTTCGATCCAATAAATCGTTTCATCTAATTCTTCCTCAACCATTTTGAGCTTATTTAAAAAATCCCTATCAGATTTACCAACACAAGCAGAACGATAATTGGCGCCGGGTGAAGTGCCGGATCGAATTATCTGTCTTCCTAATGTATTCCCAACATTGTTGTTGGGTAGTCTTTCAGAAAGTTTGATGATTCTCAAAGCAAAGACTTTTAATCGCTTCTTTAAATCGACTGCATTCATAGTATTACTTTTTAATTATCTACAAGTTACTATTTAATTCAGTCAATTACAATTAAAACGCTATATAATTATTTTGTAATACCGTATAAATAGTCAATTTGCAATTTGTGTATGAATAAAATAGTAAATAGTAAATGAATAAATAGTAAATATTTTCATCGCTTCACCCTTGCATTTCCGCCCCAGATGCTCCAAACCATGTCTTCATCAGCTGGCTGTGCATAGTCGGTCAGAAAAGTAGTTGCAAGTGCACCGGTTGCCCAGCCGAATTGTGGCCATTTTTCAGGTTCCCAGCCTTTTAGGATACCATATAATAATCCTCCTACAAATCCATCGCCACCGCCAATTCGATCTAGCACTGTAATTTTGCGTGGCTCAATTACCTGCCAGTTGTTGCCTTCTAGCATAATTGCACCCCACAAGTGTTCGTTGGCACTGATTACCTGGCGCAAAGTGGTGGCAAATACTGATGCATTTGGAAATGCTTTTTTTACGCGGTAAATCATTCCTTTGAATCCTTCAATCTCAGCATCAATACCTTTGCCACCGGATTCGGGACCTTCAATGCCTAAACTAAGCTGGAAATCTTCTTCATTTCCCATCAGGATATCGGCTACCGAAGCAATTTCAGTAAAACTCTCACGCAATTCCCGGTCGCGTCCTTCCCAAAAAGAAGCGCGGTAGTTAAGGTCAAATGCAATGCGGGTTCCGTATTTTTTGGCTGCCCTAGCAATTTCAAGACAAAAAGTGGTGGTCTCGGGTGATAAAGCACCAATCAATCCTGAAAGGTGAACAATCTGCACCCCTTCTTTTCCGAAGATACGTTCCAGATCGAAATCTTTTACATTCAAGGTGCGACCCACTTCACCAGCCCTGTCGTTGTGTACGCGAGGGCCACGGGTACCAAATCCACTATCAGCTATATTAAACTGATGGCGATATCCCCAGGGATCACCTTGAGCAACATCAGGACCTTCATAATCCATGTGACGGCTTTTTAGGTTGCTTTTGATAAACTGGGCAATTGGACTGTCTTTTACGAAGGTTGTGAGTACTTTTACAGGAAGACCAAGGTAGGAAGAGATACTGGCTACATTGGTTTCCGCGCTAGTGGCCTGCATTTCAAACAAGTTAGCGCTATGCACAGGTTGTCCGTTTACAGGAGTTATCCGAACTCCCATGCTAGTTGGAACCAACAATGCATATTTACAGTCTTTTTTTAATTCGAAGGACATATTATAGAAGTTAAAGTTTATTCAATAGATTATAAGTATTTACAATTAAATAATTTACTATTTACTATTTCGCAGATCTCAGATAATTAATTGTTGCATACAAATTTTAATGCGACAATAAATATATCCAATTACTTAGATTATATCTTAAAGATTATAGGTTAACGATCAAAGATAAATAGATTAACGATTTAAAAGAAGTTCATTCATTGAAGGTTAAACTCCCCCGAATGCACTAAACCCTCCATCCACCGGAATGACAATTCCGGTTACGAACGATGAAATGTCTGAAAGAAGGAAGAGAGTGGCTCCCTGTAAATCTTCAGGTTCACCGAATTTGCCCATTGGCGTGTTGTTTACAATCTTTTGACCACGGGGAGAGAAATTACCGGTTGTCTGATCTTGCACCAGAAAGCGGTTTTGATCTGTGATAAAAAATCCGGGTGCAATGGCATTTACCCGAATACCCACTTTTGCAAGGTGCACTGCTAACCATTCTGTAAAGTTATTAATAGATGCTTTGGCCGCCGAATAAGCTGGAATCTTAGTCAATGGTTTGTATGAATTCATTGAAGAAACATTCAGCACAACACCTTTTTTGTTTTTAAGCATATCGGTGGTAAACACCATTGTAGGAAGTAAAGTGCCTTTAAAGTTGAGGGCAAATACTTTGTCAAAACCATCCATTTCAAGTCCGTAGAAGGTGTCTTCCAAATGGTCCAGACTATTTTCATCCATCTGTTCTATTTTGGTAGTGGCAGTGGGATGATTGCCTCCTGCGCAATTGATCAGCAGATCAATATCACCCAATTTTTGATTGATCACCTTTTTGGCTTTGACCAGGGATTCTTTATCAAGCACATCGCCTTCAATACAAATAACTTCATTCCCAAATTCACTGGAAATATCTGCCGCTAATAGTTCTTGAGGCTGACGACTGATAATGGCAATTTTTACGCCAACTGAGGCCATTGCTTTAACCATTGCGGTGCCGATAACACCGGAACCACCTGTGATTACACACACTTTTCCGTTTAGATCATTAAAACTGATTGCTGCCATATCTATTTCGTTTAATTATTTATAATAGTCCAGATTTTCTTTGGTAATAATATCAATAGAGGTGAAATTGTCGGTTGTGACAGGTTTCTTCAATATAATATGGTTGAAGAGAGTGAATATAGAATTGTATCCTTGATCTTCGGGGCGCTGGCAAATTAGAAAATCAACAGTACCTTTTTTCAGATAGACAATGTTTTTGCTAATCAAATCATGACCAATTACCCTAATACCCGATCGTCCTGTTTGTTCAAGAAATTCTGCCAAATGGTATACCTGCGAGTTGGTAACAAATATCCCCCTCACTGAATGATCTTTATTCAATGCTCCTTCTATTTTTTCAGGAAAAGAAATGGAAGTTGGATCAGAAATTTCAAGGGTAATTAGTTTACGATTGCCTTCTGGGTCATTAGTTTTGAAATATTCATAAAATCCTTTCTCCCGTTGTACCAAATGGTTCAGGTTGTCCCATTCTTTGGCAAAATGAAGAATCAATATGGTCGCATTTTCAGGAATGGAATAATCCAGCAATTTAGCGGCCAACGTGCCCGATTGAAAAGAATCTTGACCGATATAACTTAATTTCCCGCTGTCTTCGATATTTGAGTCGATAAAAACATAAGGAATCTTAATCTTTTTTAGTTCTGAAATGAATAGTTTGGCTTCCCTGGAAAAGAATGGAGCGAGTACAACTCCATCAGGCTTGCTTTGGAGAATCAATTCCGCTTCGTCAGTAAATGTTTGAGAGTCAGATTGCCTGAAAAGATGGATATCTATATTTACGCCATATTGATGTACTTCCTGAAATGCTTTCTGGATACCAACCAACGGTTTATTCCAGTAAGCCTCAGGAGAAATAGGTTCAGGAACCAATACTGCAAAGGAATAGGTCTTTTTTGAAGCAAGTGTACTGGCTAGCAAATTGGGCTGGTATTCAAGTTCAGCAATAATATGAAGAATCAGATCTCTCGTCGTATTTGATACTTCTCCGCGATTGTGAATTACACGGTCAACAGTTCCGATTGAAACGTTTGCCTTTTGTGCAATATCCTTGATTCTGGTGCGGTTATTTGCTTTGATAATTCTGATATTTAGGATGAATTTTTATTGCAGGAGCAAATCTAAAGAAATTTTTCAATAGTATCGTGTACGAACACGGAAAACTACTTTAAAACATTTTTAGGTAGTTTTTACATTAATATATTTGCAGAATTAATATATAGTATCTATTTTCGTGTTCGTACACGGAGTATTTTTATTTGACTTAAATCCAATAAAATAATAGTTTATGCAATTAGGAAAATTTAGTTTAGGAATTGGTGACCGTTTTTCACATCAAGGCATTGCGCAGTTGAAAGCAATTATCAAAGCAAATCAATCGGGTTTGGATATTATCCCGGTATGGAACAAGTCAAATCGTGAACATATCTATGTTCATTCTCACCCCGTTGATGTTCGGAAAGAAGCTGATGCTGCTGTTAAGGCATTGGGTTATACAGGTAAGTATTTTGTAGATGCCGATCACATCAATATGGATACGGTAGCTCCTTTTGTTGAAACTGCTGATTTCTTCACCCTTGATGTGGCTGCATTTATTGGTAAAAAAAGTTCCGTTACAGAGGTGGATGAATTTGTAAGCTCCTGCAAAAAGTACCTTGGACATCTTGCTATTCCGGGCATTGAACTTCCCCTGGAAGTATCTGAAGAATTACTCAGAAGCATTACCGGTAAGTTTCTTGCAGCAACTCAACAGGCTTCCGAAATCTATCAATATCTGAAAGCTGTCAAAGGGGAAGGCAATTTTATTACTGAAGTTTCGATGGATGAAGTAGAAAGTCCGCAGACTCCTGTTGACTTGTTCTTTATCCTCAAAATGCTGGGAGATAAAGGTATACCGGTTCAGACAATAGCTCCTAAATTTACAGGACGCTTTAATAAAGGAGTGGATTATAAAGGCAATGTTGAACAATTTGCCAAAGAGTTTGAAGAAGATGTCCTGGTAATTGACTTTGCTGTGAAAGAATTTGGACTTCCCGAAGAGCTGAAATTGAGCGTTCACTCCGGAAGTGATAAATTCACCATTTATCCCATTATGGCCGGAATCATTCAGAAATACGATAAAGGGCTGCATGTGAAAACTGCCGGTACTACTTGGTTGGAAGAAGTGATCGGCTTGGCTTTGGCTGGCGGTGAAGCTCTTGAAACAGCCAAGGCTATTTATACCAATGCTTTGGGACGTAAAGACGAACTCTGTGCTCCTTATGCCGATGTAATCGAAATTGATGAATCAAAACTGCCCTCCGTTATTGAGGTTGCAGGTTGGAGCAGTGATAAATTTGCCAATACCTTACGTCATATCCCTGGTCATCCTGATTACAATGCCAATTTCCGTCAGTTAATTCATGTGGGTTATAAATTAGCAGCCGAAATGGATACCACTTATACCGATCTACTGAAAAAACATGCCGATGTAATTGGTAAGTGTGTGGAAGAAAATATCTATGACCGTCATTTAAAAAGATTGTTTCAACTCTAGGCACTTTAGCTCACTTTAGACATTTTAAGTACTTTTTTATGAAGAAATTTATGGATGAAAATTTTCTGCTGCAAACAGAAACGGCGCAGAAATTGTACCATGAACATGCGGCCAAAATGCCCATTTTCGATTACCACTGCCATATCAATCCCAAAGATATTGCGGATGACCGGAAGTTTAATACCATTACCGAAATATGGCTGGCTGGTGATCATTATAAATGGCGTGCAATGCGAACCAACGGTGTGGATGAAAAATACTGCACCGGTAAAGCCAACGACTGGGAGAAGTTTGAAAAATGGGCTGAAACTGTACCTTATGCTGTGCGCAATCCCTTATACCATTGGACACATCTGGAATTGAAGAAATTCTTCGGGATTGATGAAGTGCTGAGTCCTAAAAATGCACGCGCAATTTATGATGCCTGCAACGAAAAGCTTCAAACTCCGGAATACTGTTGCCGGAACATTATCCGTATGGCCAATGTACATACTATATGTACCACCGACGATCCGATTGACACACTCGAATACCATCAAAAAATTAAATCCGATGGGTTTGAAGTAGCAGTCTTGCCTGCATGGCGTCCCGATAAAGCCATGATGGTAGAAAATCCAATCTCGTATAATCAATATATCAATCAATTGGAGGGTGTTTCCAAAATGGAAATCAAAACGTTTGATGACCTGATGATTGCCCTGAATAAACGTCATTTGTATTTTCATGAGAATGGTTGCCGATTGTCTGATCATGGTTTGGATACTGCTTATGCTGATGATTATACAGCCGAGGAAATCGATTCCCTTTTTCTAAAGGTAAGGATAGGATACCGGCTTACGACAAGGGAAATACAGAAGTTTAAATCGTGCATGCTCTTCGAATTTGGACGGATGGATCATTCGCGCGGATGGACTCAACAGTTTCATATCGGTGCACTTCGCAATAACAACACCCGTCTGTTCAATCTGACAGGTCCCGATACAGGATTCGATTCCATTGACGACAAGCCGATTGCCGAACCTCTGTCGAAGTTATTAAACCGCCTTGACACTGAATTTAAATTGTGCAAAACCATATTGTACAATCTGAATCCAAGAGATAACGAAGTGTATGGCACCATGATTGGTAATTTTCAGGATAGAAGTATTCCCGGAAAAATTCAATATGGTTCCGGATGGTGGTTTCTGGATCAGAAGGATGGTATTGAGAAACAAATCAATACCTTGTCCAATATGGGATTACTGAGCCGTTTTGTGGGTATGCTGACCGATTCGAGAAGTTTCTTATCATATACCCGCCATGAGTATTTTCGACGTATACTATGCAATATGTTGGGAAATGATGTGGAGAATGGAGAAATTCCAAATGATATGGACCTGCTCGGTCTAATGGTGGAAAATATCAGTTTCAATAATGCCAGGAATTATTTCAATTTTTAAATTGTACAAGGCAACTATTGTGAACTGAACTTAAATAGTATTAAATTCGCAATCGATTGCATGCATTAAAAAGTAAATAGTAAAAGTTTAGGTACAATGCACCTTCATATATGTAGAGATTTCATTTTGCAATTATAATGGTGTTTTTGTTCCTTCTGGATAGGAACGAATTCGTGGAATCCTCCCGATAGCTATCGGGATCAATCCGTGAAATCTAAAATTTATAAAGATGAAAGTAGTTACATTTGGAGAGATCATGTTGCGTCTAGCAACACCGGGTTATTTACGTTTCAGTCAAACCAATCAATTAACGGCTACTTTTGGTGGTGGTGAAGCCAATGTAGCGGTATCTTTGGCCAGTTTCGGCATACCTGTGGATTTTATTACTCGTCTGCCCGAAAATGATATTGCGCATTCCTGTGTGATGGATTTGCGCAAATATGGAGTAGGAGTGGATCAAATTGTTTATGGTGGTGAACGTATTGGAATTTATTTTCTTGAAACCGGAGCGGTTAATCGTGGCAGCAAAGTGGTTTACGATCGTATACATTCAGCCATTTCTGAAATAGAACCGGGAATGATAGACTGGGACAAGGTTTTTGAAGGTGCCAACTGGTTTCACTGGACAGGCATTACGCCTGCCATCTCACAGGGAGCTGCTGATATTTGTTTGGAAGCTATCCAGAAAGCCAATGAAAAGGGAATCACTGTATCCTGTGATTTGAACTATCGTAAAAACCTGTGGAATTATGGAAAGAATGCTGATGCAGTAATGCCCGCACTGATTGATGGTACTGATATAATCCTTGGTAATGAAGAAGATGCAGAGAAAGTGCTGGGCATCAAGGCTGAAGATGTAGATGTAACAAATGGTCAAATTGATGCCCTTGCTTATGAATCTGTTTCCAAACAGATCATGTCCAGATTTCCGCGTTGCAAAAAGGTGATCACAACCCTTCGCGGATCAGTAAATGCCAATCATAACAGCTGGTCGGGCGTGCTTTGGGATGGCCAAATATTATTGGAAGCACCAAATTACCAAATTACAAACATTGTTGATCGTGTGGGTGGAGGTGATTCCTTTATGGGTGGATTGATCTATGGATTACTTACTTATAATGGGAATGATCAGAAAGCTTTGTACTTTGCGGTTGCTGCTTCCTGTTTGAAACATACTATCTACGGGGACTACAACCAGGTTACCGTTGAAGAAGTGGAAAAACTCATGGCTGGCGATGCTTCAGGACGTGTTGACAGATAAAATATTAACTTTGAATAAGGATTGAAAATGTGTAATGTCGAATAAAAAATAAGGTTCATACCATTAATGGGTACCTGACCGGATGAATATCTGCTATTGTGAGGTCGAAATATTCCATATCACGATTTTTATTCAAATCCATTTTGAAGCATTTGCAACGTTTGCAACAATTGCAACGTTTGCAAATCTGCTAATTTTGTATGATTTCAATTCAATGAGTTGGTTTAATTTGAGAAGGGAGAAAATGAAATAAGGGTAAGAATGCAAACTTGCAAACGTTGCAAATGCTTCAAAAGCTGCAAAGAACTCAGTAAAAGGGAAGAAGTCCAGGTGGGGCAATTTTTCTTTTGCTTTTTGAATTTTTACCCCGTTGATGATAGTGCAAACCGGTTACTGACAATATTTGATTATAAAGTCACTACTTCCATTTATTTCAGGTATTCGTTACTGTGAAGAACCAGAAATATTGAATAAGAAATAAGAAATAAGGAATAAGAAATAAGGAATAAGAAATTGAGGTTGGGTATGATTTATCGAAAGGTATTCGTGTAATTCGTTTAAATTCGTGTAATTCGTATCTATTTGAACTTTAAACTTTGAACTTTAAACTTTTTTATAATGGCACGATTTACAAGAATAGAAGTGGCGTTGAAGATGAAGGAAACCGGAATGGTTCCTGTTTTTTACCACAAGGATACAGAGGTATGCAAACAAGTAATAAATGCTTGTTACGAAGGTGGCGTGCGTGTTTTTGAATTTACCAACAGGGGTGATTTTGCCCATGAAGTATTTGGTGAATTATCCAAATGGGTAGCTATAGAAATTCCTGACATGATTTTAGGTGTCGGTTCAGTGCTCGATAGTGCCACGGCTGCACTTTACATTCAGTTGGGTTCCAACTTTATCGTTTCGCCATTCATTGATGAAGATACTGCCCGGTTCTGTAACCGACGGAAAATAGCATGGAGTCCTGGCTGCGGTTCAGTTACCGAAATCAACCATGCTCATGAGTTGGGTGCAGAAGTGGTAAAAATATTTCCAGGATTATCGGTAGGTGGACCTGATTTTGTTTCCGCAGTCAGAGGTCCAATGCCATGGTCAAGTTTGATGCCAACAGGTGGTGTTTCTCCAAATGAAGCCAATTTGAAAGGTTGGTTTAAAGCAGGTGTTCATTGCGTAGGGATGGGTTCGCAATTGTTCCCAAAAGAAGTAATTGAATCGGGCAATTACCTGGCAATCACCAATAAATGCAAAGTGGTGCTTGCAATTATTCAAAACCTAAACGCTTAATCTAACCAATACTAACCAATAATAACACATCGCATGAAGCAACTCCAAAAGATCGGCAATTATAGATGGACAATATGTGCCTTGGTATTCTTTGCAACAACTATCAACTACCTTGACCGTCAGGTTATCAGTTTGTTAAAGCCATATTTGGAAGCGGATGGCCTTTTTGGCAACGATCCTGCCCATTATGAATCCATTTATGCCAATATCGTGATCGCTTTCCAGTTGGCTTATGCTGTGGGAATGCTTTTAGTGGGTGGAATCATTGATCGCTTTGGCACAAAGGTTGGCTACGCGCTGTCATTGTTTGGATGGAGTTTGGCGGCTATCGGCCATGCATTTGCCAAAACTCCTTTTGGATTCGGTGTTGCACGTGCCGCATTGGGCGTCCCTGAGGCAGGTAACTTTCCCGCTGCCATTAAGACAACCGCCGAATGGTTCCCAAAAAAAGAACGTGCCCTGGCTACAGGTATTTTTAATTCAGGAACCAATATAGGAGCTATTATTGCACCAATGGTTGTCCCGTTAATTGCGATAACCTTGGGTTGGCAATGGGCATTTATTCTCACAGGTGCCATTGGTTTAATATGGTTAATTTTCTGGCAGATAATGTATGATACTCCTGAAAAAAAGTTAGCAAAAGGCAAGCTTAAACAGAATGAATATGATTATATTTTAAGTGATAAAGAAGAAACGGTAGCCGCCGATGGGTCGGAACTGAAAAAGATTAGTTGGTTTAAGTTATTGACATTCAGGCAAACATGGGCCTTCTTTCTGGGCAAATTACTGACCGATCCTATTTGGTGGTTCTTCCTGTTTTGGTTACCTGCCTTCCTGAAAGAACAATATGGTTTAACAGGTACTCAGGTTGGTTTTCCTATTGCGCTTGTTTACACCATGACAACATTCGGCAGCATCTTTGGAGGTTGGTTGCCCAAGCATTTCATAGAAGGTGGAATGGATGCCAACAAGGCCCGTAAAAAATCTATGTTTATATACGCTTTATTCCCA
>Ga0209123_1003887_pt1 | contig 10732 bp, 5 predicted proteins | sample BarGraIncu00431A_FD_184500 | JGI IMG/M metagenome (GOLD analysis project Ga0209123, IMG submission 184500) | Arctic peat soil microbial communities from Barrow, Alaska, USA - Barrow Graham LP Incubations 004-31A (SPAdes) (version 2) | ecosystem: Environmental > Terrestrial > Soil > Wetlands >...
ATTAGAAAATTAACTTCCAATTGATTGGTTGCACTGTGTAATAAAGCTACTCCATAATTTTGCTCGTTGGTGTAACTGAAAACAGCACCAAGACGGGCCGAATTATTATTTCTTGCTACTTCTTTTACTGTAAATTCAGCCGTAAAATCGGGTGCAGAAGCTGTATTAAAAATAGCCTTGTGCGCCGTTTCTATTGTTTCATTCATCACATCCTGAAACATCAACTCTTGATTGCTAATTCCCCAATTGCCACCATTGGGCATTGTCCAATTCGTTCCGATGTCGGTTCTGTTAAAATAGTCCGAAGTGGCCAGTTGTGGTGCTTGCTGGTCCCAGTTAGTCGGTCCTAACATCAATAATTTATCCCCATTCCAGGCCATACGATCTATATTCAATTTTCGTTGCGGACCTCCATTCACAACACTTGCCAGATTATGATACGTAAAATAGTATGTATCCAGATCCGGACCGATAAAGGCGGTTCCATGCCCCAACCCTATGAATGAACCTTCCGTACTGATTAATATCGGATTCTGTGCAGCTTGTGGAGTGTATTTATTTATCGGACCTATGATATTTTTAGCATAATCAATCCTATAGCCCGGTGAAACAACATGGTTACCTGTATACAACAAGTAATAGATCCCATTTCGTTTGATGACGCATGGTCCTTCCGTCCATTGGCCGTCCATTTGTGTATTTAAATTAACATCTGCGCCTATATTGGTAGGACTTGGCATTGCACATCCAAGAACACCGGATCCATCAGCGTGATAGAAATACCATTTGGCATCGTCATCAATAAAAACCGAGCCATCAATCACTTTACCCAGATTACCTGTAACAGCTTTATAGGGGCCTGTCGGACTGGTACTGGTTAAGACATAATGCCCTGCTCCATAGGGTGAAGTATACATATAATAAGTCCCATTCCAATAGACTACTTCAGGAGCATAAGCTCCTCTGATTTTATCATCGGTGGAGCAAACAATTGGGGCAGACCAGTTGACCAAGTCTTTTGACGACCAACAATTTAGTTTTTGCTCTTCGCCGTTGCTGGCGAATAAATAATAAGTGCCTTTATCTTTTAATATATAGGGGTCACCAATTCCATCCGGACTTGTAAATGGATTTTTCCATGTTTGGGCAAAGGATGTCGATATGATGGTAGCAAATAGGATAATAAGTAATTTTCTCATTTTTATTAATGTAATTATAGTAGTATTTTTAATTCTATTTTAAGAGTTTTTGGTACATACTCTTTTTATCGAACTATAACTTTCTGAATCGTATTGCTGTATTTAACAATATAAACTCCGTTATTGAGATAAATAGATTCATCAGAATTTACGATACAATTTTTAATTAGTACACCTGCCATAGTATAAACAGATACTGTTATTGTTTTATCTGTAATTATCCGTACACCATTATTAATGCTACTGATTTTTACATTATTCAAATCTGTTTGTTTTATGAAATCGGGGAAATTGGGTGCAGGTATAAAGTCATATAAAAATTGGATAGGGCTTGTCGTTGTATAACTCATTGTAACAGCTGTTTCACTAACTTCTGCTGATATATTTAACGGACAGTTCAATCCTACATCATTTAATCCATAACAGGTTCCATCGTAATAAACTGTAAAATTATGGTACAGACCTTCATCGCCTATCTGTGTTTCGATCGTGTTTTTATCTCTCAAATTTCCTGCTTCGTCTAAGTGACCAACTAGTGATGCATCATCTTCTGTCCAATTAGCATTACCATCTATTCCAGAAACAAACGAATAACGTGATGGATATGTGAATCCTGTATTTTTATTAAATTGAATACTCCATTTTTGACAATTTTGCACATTTGCATCGCGCAAAGTTTGATAGGTCGTTCTATTTAAAGTGGTCGTTCCTTTTTCTGTTGGAGCAGTCAGGTATAAATCAGTTCCTTTAAGTCGAATCAAATACAGCCCGGAAGTCAATTTAAACTCAGTAGAACTCTCTGTAACTATAACGGAAGATTTATAACTTTTTATAAAAGTTGTATAAGCAGTACTCAATGTTGCTAATTGTGTATTAATTTCCGCTTGTTTTGCATTCGGCTGATTTAACAAAAAGTTTTTTGCTGCATTAATCGCACTCTGAAATAAAGTGATTGAACTGGCAGGATATGTTCCAAGAGTTGTGCCTGAGACAGCGGACCCAATCAACGTTTCAGAGGTCGAAATCTTTGCATTTAGATAGGATAAATCAGTTCCTTGCAGATAGTCATCAAAATAGAAACCTGATTCATTTGCTTCTGTTGAGGTGAATGCGGTGCCGTTATTATTCCCCATTACTTGTAATTTAGTCCATTGACAAAATGGGTCGCCCCATAAAGTACACGTTTGGTTAAATGTGATCGTATCTCCGGCAAGTAAGTTGACATAAAAATCAGATGTAAGCACGTTTTGATTCGTATAATTTTTTCCGAAATTCATATTCACAACTGCTGTACCATCTTTTGCTTTAAACTGGAAAAGTGTAGATCCTGCAGTTGATTTTCCTTGGCTACTTTGATATTGAAAATCTGCACTTACTTTGTAGATTGCAGCAACGGGTGCAATAAAGAAAATCACCGGAGAAAAAGCGGCATTTGGAAAAGTATGTCCATCAAAAACTATAGGGCACATGCCTATATCTGCTGTTTGCCATTGTGAGCCCCCCCAATTTGCATTAGAGGCTGTATAGATAAAGAATTTTTGAGTGGCAAATTCATACGTTCCAAATTTCCATGGAGAAGGAACATCATAGTGACAAATCGCTTTTTGTGCAGTTTGTTCATCACCATACGTACCTGCAGAGACCAATAAACTGGCTTCTGAGTCAGCATCACCGTAGGGGAAGAGTTTAATATTGTCTGCTGCCAAAACCACATTGAAATTGACCGAGACCAGCATAAAAAATGCTAGTAAATAAAAGATTTTTTTCATAAATAATTCATATTAGTGTAAGTATCTGAAAAGTCTAGATGAACTAACGCCAATACATTCTATTACAAATGTTATGGCGTTAGTTTAATAGTTAACTAATGGCTTTTTAAGGGTGTATAATTAGGAGCCACCTATTCTTTAATAAATTTTCGGGAAAGTTCTGTTCCTTCGCTTTTTAACTTTATAATGTAAATTCCTTTGGCCAGTTGCTGAACATTAATACTATTGTCTCCTCCTTCAATGATTTGTGAAATCATTAACTGGCCTGTTGTGTTATATATTTTTGCAACCGATTTTTTATTAGCACTAACAGTTAGTACATCGCGCACCGGGTTTGGGACAATTTCAAGGTTGTTGAACGATGTATTGTTTGAAATGTTCTTTATTCCAGTTGCATATTTATCTGTAGTTGTTACAGTTAAATTATCGAAATGTACATGGACATTGTTGGAGCGAAAGCCAACTTTCCCACTAATAATTGGATTGGGGTCTGTATAGTCAATTTTAGGAGTGGTCATATCCGTAACGTATACTTTAATGTTAGCCCCGGATGTAACTATTTTGATGTGATAAGCAGTATTAAGCGAATAGGTACCCGCCAAAGATTTTAATTGCTTCCAGCCATAATTTTGTTTTCCAAGGATTACCGACGTTTTATTTAAGCCAACAAAGTATCCTTGAAGGAAGTCTGTTCCTGCGCTGGGATTATCATTGGCGCCTCCATTGGCAGGGTTGTTGACACGAAAAATGACACCTGCATTCATTGTATTAATATAAGTGACATCTGTTTCAATGGTGTAATCGGTCCAACCTGTACTGCCAAAGCATTTCTTGCCAAAACCATTTATATTGGCATGCCCGGATTCAATGGTCCAGTTTCCATCGTTGTAATTCCAGTCTGAGCTGAATGTTTTTTCAAAAGTATCACTTTTAGTGACTACTTCATTTTCAGCAGGTTTAAACTGCATTTCATAGATACTAAAATCGCCTGTAACGGTTTCTATTTTGAGGGTTTGATTGCCGGAGGTCAAGTTTAAGCCATGAATGGTAAATGTTTTCCATGTGCTTGTCTCCCCGGTTGCCGGAAGGTCAATAACTCCCGTCAAATCGGTTTCGCCTTGCATAATCCTTATTTGACTGGTTGAACTTGTTGCAGCATACCTTATCCCAACATTGTAAACACCGGTAGTCTGTACATTTACATTGTATTTGTACCATTCACCTGTTTGGTTTCCGCTTATATGATAACCACCTTCAGGATTGGTGCTGATGTCCACACTATCGTTCCGGATATATTGTCCACCTGTATTGCCTGGTGTCAGATCGTGATAACCTACACCTTCGCCGCCTGTATTGTAATGTACAGCAGTAATAATTCCGGGAATGGGTTTATAAGTATCGAAAATACCTGATCCATTTACTTTGTTGCTAAACGCTATGTAGGAAAAATTGCCCTGACACCAACTGGTCATATAACCAACACTACCTCCTCCAAGGTTGCTTCTTAAAGAGGCTTTTAGCATTTTATCTACATAAAACTTATAGCTTGTTTTCTGCTTTTCAATGCGTATGCTGTGCCAAACGGAATAGTTAAATTCGGATGGCAAGTCCAAATAGTATGGGGTTCCCCAAATGTTATTAATTAGAAAATTAACTTCCAATTGATTGGTTGCACTGTGTAATAAAGCTACTCCATAATTTTGCTCGTTGGTGTAACTGAAAACAGCACCAAGACGGGCCGAATTATTATTTCTTGCTACTTCTTTTATAGTGAATTCCGCGGTATAATCGGTAGCAGTGGCAGACGTAAAGATAGCCTTGTGCCCACTATCTGAGGATTCATCCATTACATCCTGATACATAAGGTCCTGATTGCTAATCCCCCAATTGCCTCCATTTGGCATCGTCCAATTCGACCCAATTTCGGTTCTGTTAAAATAGTCCGAAGTTGCCAATTGTGGAGCTTGCTGATCCCAGTTCGTAGGCCCTAACATCAATAATTTATCGCCATTCCAAGCCATTCGGTCTATATTCAATCTTCTGTACGGACAGTCTTGGTAAACACCTGCAAGACTATGATACGTAAAATAATAGGTATCCAGATCCGGTCCAATAAAAGCGGCCCCGTGTCCAAGGCCTACAAAAGAGCCTTCAGTACTGATTAATATCGGATTCTGTGCAGCTTGTGGAGTGTATTTATTTATCGGACCTATGATATTTTTACCATAATCTACCCTATAGCCCTTAGATACGACATGGTTACCAGTATACAACAAGTAATAGGTCCCATTTCTTTTGATAACACAGGGCCCTTCCGTCCATTGGCCGGCCATTTGTGCATTAAGGTTGACATCGGCACCAATTGAAGTTGGAGTAGGCATTGCACATCCAAAGATACCTGATCCATCCGCATGGTAAAAATACCATTTGGCATCGTCATCAATAAACACTGAGCCATCGATTACTTTGCCCAAATTGCCTGTTACGGCTTTAAACGGGCCTGTCGGACTGGTGCTGGTCAGGACATAATGCCCTGCTCCATAAGGAGAAGTATACATGTAGAAAGTCCCGTTCCAATAGACCACTTCGGGAGCATAACCTCCATTAATCTTAGCATCCGTTGAGCAGATAATAGAATCGGACCAGGTTATTAAATCTTTAGACGACCAGCATCTTAAAATCGATTCTCCATCGTTGCTAGCGTATAAATAATATGTACCATTAAACTTCATGATATATGGGTCACCAATTCCACCTGTTGCACCTACAGGTATCTCACCTGAAAGTGTATAAGGGTTTTTCCATGTTTGGGCAAAAGATGTTGATACGATGGCAATAAATAAAATAACAAGTATTTTTTTCATGATTAGGTTTTATGTTTTATTAAAAGCCAAATTCCCCTCTCAAAATAAGAGGGGAATCGGATGAGATTAGAATACAAGAATATCGAGTTCTTTTTAACGAACTAAAACTTTCTGAATTGTATTACCGGATTTTACAATATAAGCTCCCTTAAGAAGAGAAATTACTTCTTCAGAGTTTACAATACATGACTTAACTTTTACACCAGCAATAGTATAAACAGATACAGTTACAACTTTGTCAGTCATAATTCGTATACCATTTTCAATATCAATAATTTTCAGGGTATTTGTTTCTTTTTGATTTTTTACAAATGTTACAACATAGTTGTCAAAATAAGAACCCGATGCAGTTGCGTCTGTTTCGGAGTAAGCAACGCCACCATTGTCTCTAACAACCTGTAATCTTTTCCATTGACAGAATGGGTCACCCCAGACAGTACATGCTTGATTAAAAGTAATCGTATCGCCTGCATGTAAGTTAACAAAAAAATCAGAGGCATGTGTTCTATTACTTGCAGTATAATTTGCTCCGAAATTCATATTTACAACCGATGAGCCATCATTTGCTTTAAATTGGAAAAGAGTAGATCCCTGAGTGTCTCCATTTCCACTCTGATACTCAAAATTCGTATTAACTTTGTAAATGGCAGCTACAGGTGCGACAAAGAAAAATACAGGTGAGAAACCGTTATTATGTTGGAAGGAATGTCCCTCCCAAACTATAGGAGACGTACCATCATTTAATGTTTGCCATTGTGAACCACCATTCCAATTTGCATTGGCATCCGTATAAATCATGAATTTCTGAGTTGCAGATTCATAGGTGCCAAATTTCCAGGGAGAAGCAACATCATTGTGAATGATTGCTTTTTCTGCCGTTTGGACATCACCATACGTACCTGCAGTTACCAATAAGTTTGCATCTGAACCTGTTTCATCATAAGGATACAGTTTATAATTGTTTGCTCCAATATAGCTGTTTGCAAAAGTGGTATAAGCAGTACTCAATGTCGCTAATTGGGCATTTACTTCAAGTTGTGTTGCATTAGGTTGATCTGATACAAAACTGTTAGCTGCATCAATTGCACTTTGAAATGCAGTGGTTGCGCTGGCAGGATATGTTCCGATTACGGTTGCTCCTTTCAAACTTTCCGACGCAGTAATCTTTGCATTGAGAAAAGAGAAATCAGTTGCTACAACATAGTTGTCAAAATAGAACCCCGATTCATTTGCTTCCGTTGAAGTGAAAGCAGCTCCACTATTATTTCCCAAGACCTGTAATTTCTTCCATTGACAGAATGGATCACCCCATACTGTACATGCTTGATTAAAAGTAATTGTATCGCCTGCATGTAAGTTAACAAAGAAATCAGAGGCATGAATTCTATCATTCGCCGTATAATTTGCTCCGAAATTCATATTTACCACCGAAGAACCATCCTTTGCTTTAAATTGAAAAAGAGTGGATCCCTGAGTATCTCCATTACCACTCTGATACTCAAAATTCGTATTTACCTTGTAAATAGCATCTTCTGGTGCGACAAAGAAAATAACCGGTGAGAAACCGTTATTACTTTGGAAAGTATGTCCTTCATAAACTATCGGAGTACCACCACCGTTTGATGCTAATATTTCCCATTGTGAACCTCCATTCCAAAGTGCATTATCGGCTGTGTAGACAAAGAAATTTTGAGTTGCAGATTCATAGGTTCCGAATTTCCAGGGAGAAGCTACATCGTAATGAAAAATAGCTTTTTGTGCTGTTGCCGCATCACCATACGTGCCTGCAGTTACCAATAAAGCAGCATCTGAATCTGCATCTCCATAAGCCTGAAGCTTGAAATTGTTTGCTGCCAAAACCACATTGAAATTGACAGAGATAAGCATAAAAAAGGCCAGTAAATAGTTGATGTTTCTCATAATTTTTTTTTTAAAATTAGTACTATATTAAAAAAATTGGATTCTATATCATTGACTTTCATGTTTGGAGTAGTACCATTTAACGATTCCAAGTTTTCAAACAAAGTCGTTGCATCTGCCGAAACGACAATTGGTTTTAAAAGAAAAACAGCCAGGACAAAAATGCTGTTTTGTGCGTACTTTAATAAAAGTAGAGTTTATCTAGTTTAAAGGTTCAAAAATAGACTTATTGAATAGACAATGTACACGACATTTTGATCTAACTTATAGACAAATTGATCTAATAATGAAGGAAAGTTACATAAAAGGTTTATAATCTAAAATAATAAGACAGAATCTACAACGATCAGATAAGCGGATAGCGGCATGACTGACGGCGACTTCGACGGCCGAGCGCAGTTAATGTGCCTAGTCCGACATACAAAATATTGAAGGCTCGAAGAGACTAGATTTTTGTGTCGGAGTAGGTACATTAACAAGTAAGGACTAGGGAGCCGGAAGTTATGCCGCTATCCGATGGAAGCGTTGTTGATAAAACATAAAAAGGGTGTCTCAAAATAATCAAATTGAAACGTTGATTTCAAAATCTTTTTTTTTCCTTCCTTGTTTTAATTGTCTACACTGCAAAGCTGTCATTCCAGTTTTTTTTTGAAAACTGTAAAAAAATACTCAGGATTTTCAAATCCGGTTTTAAATGCAATTTCTTTGACCGAATCTAACATTTTTTGCTCCATAAGTGTTTTTAAAGATATAAAAAAAATGAAGAAATTGGAAAAATCATTTTTTAGATAAGAAAAATCACCTGACCCAGTTGCGACTTATTTTCATTGCTTTATTTTTGATCAAATTGTAAAATACCAAAAAATGAGAACACAGAGGCTTGCTCAATTTACCCTGGAACTTTTATGTGCTTTGATTTCTCCTCAGTTTGTAAGTTCGCAAATACAGACAAGCGAAAAAATGGATGGCATACCTTCACAAAGCCATTCAATGGCTCAACAAAACTTTTCGACCATCAAGAACTTTAATAAAAAAGGGCTTCAAGTTACCAGATTTGATTCTGCGGCAGCGGCAATTGATGCTCATGATGGCGAAATAGCCCTGTTTGATAGTGTTTTCTATTTGTATGGAACAAGTTATGATTGTGGCTACGAATGGGGGAAAAAAGACGCTCCTTTTTGTGGATTTAAAACTTACACATCAAAAGATCTGGTTCACTGGACAGATAAGGGCTTTTTATTTGATGCCACAACGCCCATTTGGCAGACTCGTTGTAACGGTAGTACTTATGGTTGTTACCGACCTCATGTCATATACAATCAAAAAACAAGATTATATGTTTTGTGGATTAATGTTTACGACAATCAAGTGGGATTCCGTGTTTTTACCAGTGTGAGTCCTATTGGCCCTTTTACGGAAGTGGCAGTACCAACTTTGGCTGTTAACAACAATGCAGCTATTGCTGGTTTGAATAACGGGGATCACGATACATTTGTAGATGATGACAATGTGGCCTACATTGCTTATACTGATTGGAGAACAAATGGAACAATTGTGATAGAACAATTGAATGAAGACTATACTTCCGGCACCGGCGTACATGTTGAAGATGTCACTCCGGGAAATACAGAAGCACCAAGTTTAATAAAGCGAGATGGTATTTATTATCTACTTTATTCGGATCCAAATTGTGGCTATTGTTCCGGTACCGGAACATCTTATCGCACTGCAACATCACCAATGGGACCCTGGTCCGAGGGAAAATCCATTAGTATAAATTCCGGTGGTGGTCAGCCTTCTTTTGTCTCCATGCTAAAAACAGAAACTGAGGTCATCTATTTGTATGGGAGCGACCTATGGAACAACGGGGCGAGTAATGAAGCACTTGCAAATTACTTTTGGGTACCCTTGTCTTTTGCCCCTGATGGCACCATTAAGCCCATTATAAACCAAGATACAATAAATGTTACCATCGACCCGGATACATGTGAAATAGAGATTCCATGGGACTTAGACAACACTTCAGGAACAGAAGGGTTTACGACTTGGGCTGATATCAGCAGAAACTATCAACGTTCACAATCCTTCGTAGCGACCAGATCAGGGATTTTAAATGAAGTTGACTTTATGTCCTTTAAAACGGGCAATCCCAATGCTGGTCTTAAAATTGAGATATTTAAGGCCAATTCGTCGTATCAGCCTATAGAAAAAGCATTGTATTCCTGCTTGGTTCCAGTGAATTCTATTGGTTGGGCTCCTAAATACATCATTGTTCATCCTGAAATCAGAGTTGACTCAGCCAGTCGATACACCATTGTGGTTAAGTCTGATGCTACCATTGGCGCCTATGGACTTGAATACAATGATCTGGCTCCTTATCCGGGAGGTGGTGCTACTTATAGTTCAACAAGCGGGAGTTCTTTTACGGTAGAAAAAAACAGAACCCTCCTGTTTAGAACTTTTGTTCAAAAGGATGATTTATCTATAATAATTAATAATGAAGCAGAAAGAACGATACTTAATTACCCAAACCCAGTTTATAATTATTTAAAAGTTTCTTTGAAATGCAATACCTCTTCCTCTATCCTAAAGGTATACGAAACATCCGGTCAGGAAGTTTACGTCAAAAAGATTACAGGTATTGGGAATAAGAATTATGTCATAAACATGTCATCTTATAAAAGTGGGGTTTATTTGATGAAATTTATGGATGGAAAAAATACTCAAACGATTAAAATAATAAAAGCCTGATCCAGTCATAGTTGGATTTAAAAAGGATTCGTAAGACGAACAGGTCTAAATAAAAAACTCGTATATTTTTGAATTAAAATCAAACTTTAAAAATGGTTCACTTTACAATCAATTTGCGTCTTAAATGATTCTTTCCTTGCAAATCGAGACAATACACTCCCTTGCTTAAACCACTTACATCTATCTTCATATCAATGGATTGATTTGGAACATCAAATGATAAGACCGT
>Ga0209123_1003889_pt1 | contig 10723 bp, 9 predicted proteins | sample BarGraIncu00431A_FD_184500 | JGI IMG/M metagenome (GOLD analysis project Ga0209123, IMG submission 184500) | Arctic peat soil microbial communities from Barrow, Alaska, USA - Barrow Graham LP Incubations 004-31A (SPAdes) (version 2) | ecosystem: Environmental > Terrestrial > Soil > Wetlands >...
ACTCGGCGTTGATAAAGTAGAAACTATCGATTATAAAGAACTTACAAAAATTCGTCGTTACACTACTGAGCGCGGCAAAATATTGCCCCGTCGTATTTCAGGTAACTGCGCAAAACATCAACGCCGAGTTACTTTGGCAATTAAACGTGCACGCATTGTTGCATTATTACCATTTACAGCAGAATAAACAGAAAAGAGAGGTTAATAACCTCTCTTTTTTATTTTTATTCTGCAGGAAACCGCCTCCTGATTTGCGAATACTATATAGATATCGTAAAGTAAGGAGGTGGCTGCTGTGTTTTCTAATGAGTCGGAAATTTTGCGCAAAATACGTTTGATAGAATGGCTTAAGGCTGAACTGATTACTCATGTTGGACAACTATATCAAGCTATGGCAAAAAATAGCGAACAGGCTATCAGTGAGGGGCTAGCAGCCATTGTTATTGCCTGCTATGTCTTGGCACGGCGCTTGGGTATTGCTTTTGATTCATTAGATAAAGAGGTACTAACAAAAGTTGAACAAAATATAAAAAATGAACATGAAGTGGAGAAATGGTTTGGGGATTATAGTGAATATCAGCACCATCTCCGCCGAAAGAGGTGAATAGATGAAACAGATAAAAGTACGTTCCATGGTTGAAGGTGGTCTTTTAGCGGCCATTGCCATCATATTTGCCGTTATTAGTGCTTATTTACCTATCATTGGGGCATTTGTTGATTTACTCTGGCCGGTGCCAATTATTCTGCTCGGTGTCCGACATGGCTATAAGTGGAGCATTATGGCAACTGTCGTAGCGGGACTTTTGATTGCTATGCTTCTACATCCTCTACAGGCTGTTAGTGTGGTCGTTGGTTTCGGTTTAATTGGTATTGTTCTCGGGTATGCTTTTCGGATGGAATTCAGTCCGGCTAAAACTATGCTATGGGGCAGTATCGCATCATTACTTTCCAAGGTTGCTTTACTGGGAATTGGAGCAGTAGTAACGGGTATTAATCCCTTTACAATGCAAGGCGACGTCATGGCGCAAGCTGTGCAACAAGCAGTGGAAGTCTATCGAAGTTTTGGTATGTCCGAACAAGATCTAGCTAACATGACGGAAAGTATGCAGACAATGATTGATCTTATGAAAATTATTCTGCCAGCGGGTTTTGTGATGGCATCAGTTGTTGATACAGGTTTCAACTTTTTAATTGCAAAAGCTGTGCTAAAAAAACTAGGGCATAGTATTCCCGACTTTCCACCTTTTAAAAATTGGACATTGCCTGATTATGTTGTATACTTTTTTGTCCTAGCACTGGTTATGATTTATTGGGGCAAAAGTCGAGAAATTACCATGTTATATAATCTAGGTCTAAATATACAGGTTGTGGCCAGTATGCTATTGTTGGTACAGGGATTGTCTTTATTTTACTACATTGTCGATAAATACAATTTGTCAAGAATGATGAGAGGGATTATACTATTCTTGATATTAACAAATGGATTCTTCTCACAAATTTTGATTATTGCTGGTGCCGTTGATACAATTATTGATTACCGACGGTTAAGAGCAGCACGTAAGATTGGATAGCAATAACCTTCAAGGAGGGGTGGCTTATGCCTAATGGTCCGTCCTTTTGGCTTGATACACGTATTTACCTTGCTGTAGCGGCCGTTTTGTTAGTCATTATTGTTTTTTATAATCCCTACGTGGCTATATTAGGGGCTATATTGCTCGTCGCATTATATTTATATGGACATGAGCGTCACCTCCAACAACAACAGGCCCTTAGTAATTATTTGTATAATATGACCCATAATATTGAACAGGGTTCTGGATATGCCTTGAAAAATTTGCCATTGGCTATGATTATTGTGAATCGACAAGGACGTTTGTATTGGTATAATGAGGTACTTACTCAGTGGTTTGATGAAGAAATAAAAGTAGGCCATTCCATATTAGAACTATGCCCATCTTTCCCTGTGGAAAAAAATTGGGAAAAAACAGGTGAAGACATCTTTAGTGATCATGATAAATACTATCAGATTATCTGTAAGCCATTAGAATATGCGGTTGATGATAATGAATTAATGATTTTCTATATCAGTGATATTACCACTTGTGAAACCGTTAAGATTAAAGCTCTCGAGGCTGTGCCCGTCATGGTTTACATTCAGATTGATAATTATGATGATGTTCTGCAGGGATTAAGCGAAAATCAACGGACGTCTGTTTTAGGAGAAGTCAATAAACTTCTGGCAGCATGGGTAACAGAAAACGAAGCTGTCCTAAAAAAATACGCAGATGATATGTACCTTGGGGTATTTAGTCGTCAGCAATTAAATAAGTGCCTACAGGAAAATTTTGATATTCTAGATAAAGTGCGCGCCATTCACGTGGGTAATAAGATTCCTGTCACTCTCAGTATGGGGGTGGCGGCTGATGAACCTTCGGTTGCCATGCTGGGGGAAAGGGCCCAGGCGGGTCTTGATTTAGCCTTAGGACGTGGTGGCGATCAGGTTGCTGTGCATTTAAATGGTAAATTACAGTTTTATGGTGGTAAAGCCAAAGCTGTAGAAAAAAACACTCGAGTGAAGGCGCGTATTGTAGCTCAGGCCCTCCGGGAAATTATCGGCGATGCTGATTTAGTACTGGTTATGGGGCATATTAATGAAGATTTTGACAGTCTAGGGGCAGCCATTGGGGTAGCTATCATGGCCCGTCATCTGGGTAAAACCATTCGTATTGTAGTGAGCCATCCCGGCGTTTCAATTAGTAAATTGAGGGAAGCGTTGGGCGATAATGAACAATATCAAGAACTCTTTATTACCCAAGCTGAGGCGATCACTCTCACGACTCCCCGGACCCTACTCTTTGTGGTTGATGTTCATCACCCAGATTTGACGGCTGCACCAGAAATGCTCAGCAAAGTAGATAGAATCGTGGTCATTGATCATCATCGCCGGTCAGAAGCTTTTGTTGCCAATCCACTCCTTGTATATCTTGAGCCATCAGCTTCATCCACGTGTGAACTCGTCACTGAATTATTGATGTATTTTGATGATTATCTGGATTTTAACAAATTGGATGCGACGGCACTATATGCCGGTATTGTTGTTGATACCAAGCAATTCGCCGTGCAAAGTGGTCCGCGTACGTTTGATGCGGCTGCCTATCTCAGGCGATCTGGGGCTGACCCTGGACTGGTACGCCAGATGTTTCGTCTAGACTTTGAAACTGTGAAGATACGGGCTAAAATTCTCAAGGAGGCTGAAATGCTTCCCGGCGGCGCAGTTGTAGCTGATTGTCCTCTTAATATTAAAAATGCCCAAATTGTTGCATCACAGGTTGCTGACATGCTCCTTGAAGTGGAAGGTGTACGGGTAAGTTTTGTATTATTTAATACTGAGGAGGGGGTCGGTGTCAGTGCCCGCTCCAATGGTGATATTAATGTGCATGTTATTATGGAAGAACTTGGCGGTGGTGGGCATCAAACTGCAGCTGGCGCCCAAGTGAAAAAATCTAGTATAGAAGAAGTAAAACAACGGGTGATTGAACTTAGCGCCCAATATACAGAGGAGAGTGTACAAAATGAAAGTAATTCTACAACAAGAAGTTAAAAAATTAGGTAAAAAAGGTGATCTTATAGAGGTTTCAGAAGGATATGCTCGTAATTATCTGCTGCTACGCAAATTAGCTATTCCGGCGACGGCGATCAATGTAAATAACGCCAGTCAGCAAAAAGCATCTGAGGAACGGAAACAGCAGAGGGTATTAGATGAAGCTAATTTAATGGCTGCTCAAATGTCAAAAGTTGAAGTCACCGTCACGGTTAAAATGGGAGAAGCGGGCAAGTTATTTGGCTCAGTCACTTCCAAAGATATTGCCGATGCCCTTCTAGCTCAGCATAAGATTGAACTGGATAAGCGTAAAATTGACTTAAAAGAAGCCATCAAAGCCATAGGAACCTATCCTGTATCGATTAAACTACATCCAGAAATAAGTGCCAAAATACAGGTACACATTATTGCTAAGCCGTAAAAACGTTTGGTTTTATACAGTGCTTGTCCTCATCTTAGAGGAATGAGAAAGGATTATTACGATGAAAGATTTTTTTAAAAAATTTAGATCCAGTCGACCGTTGCCTATTCGGGTCGATAGTGATGACCAGTTAAAGCGCCAAGTTACAGCATTGTATGACTTGTATTCAGGGATTTTTGGCTCGGATAAAGTGGTACTAAAAGCCGGTAAATTAGATGCTTTAGCCTTAATGAGTTCAGAAAAATTACCTGAGAGGGTATTGGCATTGCAAAAGCTGGTATTTGAAGATCCTACGATTGAACAACTGCCACCCTTGCATAAGATTCCAGAGCTACTGGATGAAATAGAAGAAGAAGTAGCGGACTTAATGGCGCGTCAAACCTTGGAAGATCGTCTGGAAAAGAAAATAAATGACAAGATGGAAGAGCGTCACATGGAATATGTCCGGGAAATAAAAATACAGGTGCTCAAAGAAGAAGATAATAATATTGAAAGCCCCCAAACCTTAAAGAAATACGCCATGTTGGAAGTTCTAGAGTCTAAGAAACTGACAACATCAGCGATGGAACTGACTCGTCCCACATTACTATCGGAAATTATCGGACAAGAGAGAGCTGTGGAAGCTTTGAGTGCCAAGCTGGCATCCCCTTATCCCCAACATCTCATTTTATATGGACCACCAGGCGTTGGTAAAACAACAGCTGCTCGTCTGGTATTAGAAGCCGCTAAGAAACTGAAATTTACACCCTTCGCTGAAGATGCCCCCTTTATTGAGGTTGATGGTACCACGTTACGGTGGGACTCAAGGGGAATGACTGACCCATTACTGGGTTCGGTTCATGATCCTATTTACCAAGGGGCCCGTCGGGATCTAGCTGAGACAGGTGTGCCCGAGCCCAAAACGGGACTGGCGACAGATGCTCATGGTGGTATTCTATTTATTGACGAAATTGGTGAAATGGATACCATGTTGCAAAATAAATTACTGAAAGTATTAGAAGATAAACGGGTATCCTTTGATTCCGCTTATTATGATCCTTCTGATCCTAATGTTCCTAAATATATCAAGAAATTATTTGATGAGGGGGCCCCCGCCGATTTCATTTTGATCGGTGCCACAACGCGGGATTCGTCGGATATTAATCCCGCCATAAGGTCTCGTTCGGCGGAGATTTATTTTGAACCCCTGACGCCTCAGCATATTGAGGAAATTATCTATAATGCAGCCATCAAACTCAAGGTAACATTAGAACCTGATGTGGCGGCCCTGATTAGTGAATATACCATTGAAGGGCGTAAAGCCATTAATATTCTATCCGATGCTTTTGGACTAGCCTTGTATCGGGCTGGTGATCTTGATAATGTCATCATTAACAAGGATGATGTATATAAAGTGGTTCAGGTCAGTCGCCTGACGCCTTTTGTGAGTCGTAAAGGGACAAGGGTTGGAGAAATAGGCAAAGTATTTGGTCTTGGCGTATCTGGGTATCTTGGCTCAGTACTGGAAATTGAGGCCGTAGCCTTTCCTGCGTCTATGAAAGGTAAAGGGCATATGCGCTTTAATGACACAGCCGGTAGCATGGCCAAGGATTCGGTCTTTAATGCGGCGGCTGTAGTGCGAAAAATTACTGGTGAAGATTTAGCTAACTATGATCTTCACATAAATATTATTGGCGGTGGGCGTATTGATGGACCATCAGCAGGTACTGCCATTGTGGGGGCCATTGTTTCGGCGATTACACAACGGCCAATTTGGCAAGACGTGGCAATAACAGGTGAAATTTCCATTCAAGGTAAAGTAAAAGCAGTGGGCGGTGTGTTTGAAAAAGCCTATGGAGCTAAGCAAGCTGGTATGACACGCATGATTATTCCTAAAGAAAATGAGAAAGATATTCCAAAAGGGCATTTAGGCTTAACCATCATTCCAGTGGAAACTGTAGAAGAAGCATTGGCTCTTTTATTTGCTGATGCCAAGCAGAAAAGTGCATAAAAATCGGGGTGAGGTAACTTTTGTTAGATAGAATACCACCACAGAATATTGAAGCCGAGCAGGCAGTGCTTGGAGCCATGCTCATTGAACGAGAAGCTATCTCGAAGGTCGCTGAATTTTTACGCCCAGAAGATTGTTATCGGGAAGCCCATCGATTGATCTTCAATGCCATGCTTGAGCTCTTTAATAAAAATGATGCAGTGGATATGGTGACTGTGATTGAGTTTTTGCGTAAAGGCGATAAACTGGAAGCCGCAGGCGGTATTTCTTATATCACATCATTGGCTAATAGTGTACCAACCGCTGCCAATGTATTGTATCATGCTAAAATTGTGGAAGAAAAAGCATTGCTCCGGCAGCTGATTAACGCTGCTACCAATATTGCAACCTTAGGTTATGAAGCCAGTGAGGAAGTTACGACAATCTTAGATACTGCGGAGAAGACAATACTCGCTGTATCCAGTCGTAAAGCCGGGGGGGAATTTACCCCCATCAAAACTATAATTTTTGATGCCTTTACGAAGATTGAACAGTTATACGCCTCCAAAGGTAGTATTACAGGACTGTCTACAGGCTTTAAAGATTTAGACCGCTTGACGTCAGGTCTCCAACCTTCAGATCTTATTCTGATTGCAGCCCGGCCCAGTATGGGTAAAACAGCCTTTGTTCTTAATATTGCTCAACATATTGGTATTAAAGAAAAAAAAGCCGTGGCTTTTTTTAGTCTAGAAATGTCCAAGGAGCAATTAGTACAACGTATGTTGTGCGCAGAATCAACAATTGATTCTCAGAGGCTTCGAATCGGTGAGCTAGAACCCAATGACTGGACCAAGCTAGTGGCGGGGGCGGATCGTCTCTCTTCGGCACCCATCTTTATTGATGATACGTCAGGTATTACCGTTATGGAGATGCGTTCTAAGGCCAGGAGGCTGAAGATCGAATATGATTTACAACTGATCATTATTGACTATCTACAGTTGATGCAAGGCAGTAGCAAAAAAGGGAGCGAAAATCGGCAACAAGAAATTTCCGAGATCTCACGCTCTTTAAAGGGACTGGCCAGAGAAATTGGTGTGCCCGTCATTGCCTTATCACAGCTGAGTCGGAGTGTAGAGTCACGGCAAGTCAAAAAACCTATGCTTAGTGATTTGAGAGAATCAGGTTCACTAGAGCAAGATGCGGACATTGTGGCGTTTTTATATCGGGATGATTATTATAATCCTGATAGTGAACAAAAAAACATTACAGAAGTCATCATTGCCAAACATCGTAACGGACCTGTTGATACCATTCAACTATTCTTCCATAAACAATTTACCAAGTTTAGTGATTTATCCAAATTGCCAAGCTAGGTATTATTTAATCATTTGAGGCATTCTTTATCTGTTGAGGATAAAGAATGCCTTTTTTGTTTCGGAATCGAGAAAGGATAGATAGCTTTTTTCTGCTAGCAGGAATATATTTTTATTGACAAAGTTTGCAGGATTTGGATGTCTTATGGCTAATATAGTATTATATTTATTTTGATAAAAAATTGTTATACTATATAAAGGAACGGAAAATCATCCAGACTCACAGCGATATTGGCTATCGACTAGCTCAGTCCATTGGTGATTTGCCTTTGGCTGAGATCATTGTCGCGATACATGAACGATGGGATGGGAGTGGTTATCCCCATGGCTTAGCTGGAGATAAAATCCCTTTTTTAGCTCGACTATTTGCATTAGTTGATGTTTATGAGATTCTGACTCATGATTGTTCATACCGCAGCAAAATGGATGCGAAAACTGCTTTACGAGAAATTTCTTTAGGTGCAAATTCTCAATTTGATCCGGAATTAACGAAAAAATTTTTAGAATATCATAGAGATAAGATCAATAACTAGGAATCAGGGGTGAAAACCCGAACAATACATAATGAATGAAAGATAACATTCGAAAAATGAATTGACACTCTATCGGTTAAATGCTATGATGTTAGCGTGAAAATATCGATGAACTGTGAGCCAGGTGGCAGAATAATTGGGTAGGATTTATTTTCATAAGATAGGGTAAAATAAACTGAATATGATTTGCAAACAACTTATCAACAGACTTATCCACAAACTGTGCATAAGTTATAATAATAAAAAATATAATAGAGACTGAAGTAAAACATCCACTGACGAAGAATGAAATAGGTGGATATTTTAGAACAGTCTCTTATACGAATGGGAAGGGTGAATTTTATGTCAGCAATCGTAGTTATGGGTACACAATGGGGCGATGAAGGCAAAGGTAAAATTGTCGATTATTTAGCTGAAGCGGCTGATGTCGTTGCTCGTTATCAGGGGGGCAATAATGCAGGACATACTGTTGTTGTCGCTGGTAAAGAATTTAAATTGCATTTGTTGCCATCAGGAATTTTATATAAAGGCAAAACTTGTGTGATTGGTAACGGCGTCGTTATTGATCCAGGTGTTCTGATCAAAGAAATTAAAGCAATGCAGGAAAAAGGCTTTGAGACTGTTGGTCTTAAAATTTCCAATCGGGCTCATGTCATTATGCCTTATCATCGTTTACTGGATGAGGCCCAAGAAGAGTATCGCGGTGATCATAAAATTGGTACAACTAAACGTGGCATAGGACCTTGTTATATGGATAAAAATGCTCGAACTGGTATTCGTATCGTTGATTTAATGGATACTGAAGAATTCTCGGAAAAACTGAAACGCAATCTAGAGGCTAATAATCATTTGCTAAAAGCCGTCTATGGGGTTGATGGCTTTGATTATGAAACAGTGAAAGCTGAATATCTAGGTTATGCCGAAGAATTGCGCGCTTATGTGACAGATACATCGGCGGCTCTAAATCAAGCTATCAAACAAGGCAAGAAGGTCCTATTTGAAGGGGCTCAGGCGACCATGCTAGACCTTGACCATGGTACCTATCCATATGTTACTTCTTCTAACCCTATTGCGGGTGGTGTGGGGACAGGGGCCGGTATTGGACCTACTAAGATCAGCAATGTGATCGGTGTGGTGAAAGCCTATACGACTCGCGTTGGTGAAGGCCCTTTCCCTACGGAGCTCTTTGATGAAATGGGTGACCATATTCGGGAAGTGGGTCATGAATATGGTACAACGACGGGCCGTCCGCGGCGTTGTGGTTGGCTTGATGCGTGTGTAGTACGTTATGCCGTGGATTTAAGCGGTATTGATTATATGGCCATTACGCGTCTTGATATTTTAGATGCAGTAAAAACTTTAAAATTATGCGTTGCTTATAAATATAAAGGTGAAATTATTAATGAATTCCCTGCCAGCCTAAAAGTATTGGCAGCCGTTGAGCCCGTATACGAAGAATTACCAGGTTGGGAAAGTGATACAACAGGTGTTCGCATTTATGCCGATCTACCTCTCAATGCACGTCGTTATTTGGAACGCTTAAGTGAAGTAGCGGGTACAGCTCTTGGTATTGTGTCTGTAGGACCTGGTCGTGATCAGACGATTATTATGCATGAAATGTTTAAATAAGAAGCAATTTTAAGAGAAGATATGTGGGTGAGAAAAAATGGCAGAATTATTGCTAAAAGATATCGTTGATTGTTTTTCTCTTGAAGTGCTCAATCAGGGGACTTTGCTGGATGGCTCAGTGAGAGTCCCTGATATTAACCGGCCAGGACTTGTCCTGGCCGGTTATGTAGAGTATTTTGACGAACAACGCATACAATTAATTGGTAGGACTGAAATGTCCTTTTTAGAATCACTAAAGCCACCCGTGGCTGCTGAACGTTGGTCAACTCTTATGAACCTTAATTTCCCAGCATTAATTATAACCCGTAATATAGAATTACCAAAAAGAGGGCTGGATATGGCGGTTTCCCACCAGTTGCCAGTGCTGCGTACGCCTATGCCGACAACCCGTTTTATGGCTAAGCTGACAGACTATCTTGAACAAAAATTGGCACCCAGTACAACCATTCATGCCGTACTCGTTGATGTTCACGGGATCGGCACTTTGATTATTGGTGAAAGTGGCGTTGGCAAAAGTGAATCAGCATTGGAGCTTATTAGGCGTGGGCATCGCCTCGTAGCTGATGATGCTGTGGAAGTCATCCGTAGTGGGGACGATGTCCTCATTGGTAGTGCCCCTCCAATATTAAAACATATTATGGAAGTTCGCGGTTTGGGAATATTAAATATTAAGGCTTTATTTGGAATTGGAGCTGTTAGGCCTCGTCAGAAGATTCAACTGGTCATTCGCCTGGAAGAATGGGAACAGGGAAAATATTATGATCGTTTAGGCATTGATGAAGAGCAACATGAAATTTTAGGCGTAGGTTTGCCTTGTCAAACAATTCCAGTCAGGCCGGGACGAAATCTGTCCAACATTATAGAAGTGGCGGCCATGAACTATCGACTTAAAAACCTTGGTTATGATGCAGCTGAACAATTTATTGAAAAGCAACGTCAGTATTGCCTGACGGATCATCAGGATTAATGGAGTATAATAGGGGAATAATTCCCCTTATTTGGCAGATGAATTTGCTATAAGAGATGATTTGGCGAAAAAACAGAGATTATAGCAAAAAAACTAGTTGACAGTAATCATGTATTACTATATAATCATATCTTGTGGGAACGTTACGGTTCATTAGCTCAGTTGGTAGAGCACCTGACTTTTAATCAGGGTGTCCCGCGTTCGAGCCGCGGATGAGCCACCATTTCTGG
>Ga0209123_1003890_pt1 | contig 10721 bp, 11 predicted proteins | sample BarGraIncu00431A_FD_184500 | JGI IMG/M metagenome (GOLD analysis project Ga0209123, IMG submission 184500) | Arctic peat soil microbial communities from Barrow, Alaska, USA - Barrow Graham LP Incubations 004-31A (SPAdes) (version 2) | ecosystem: Environmental > Terrestrial > Soil > Wetlands >...
CGCCGTATACCGAACGGTACGTACGGTGCTGTGGGAGGTCGGCTGTCCAACTAATGGACAGCCTCCTACCCGATTTTCTTACTTGCCGTGTGAAAAGTCCAGGGCAGATACTGCTTACTTATCGGACAATCCCGTAATTCCAGGAAGTGATTCCGCCCAGATTCTTTACGTTCGTATAGCCCATCCCGGAAAGCGCGCCTGCAGCTCTCGAGGAGCGCGCACCGCTCTGGCAATACACAACTATTTCAATATCCTTCGAACGGGCGTATTTGGACACCAGGGATGTAATAACCTGAAGGGGCAGGGAGATACTGCCTTCGATATGACCCCCGGCATATTCCTCGGGCGAACGCACATCAAAAAGCAGGAATTTCTCCTTACCGTCGAGCTTAGCTTTTACTTCCTGCGGAGTAATGGAGTTTTGTTTTTTTTGACCGAATAATCCTTCAAACATATTTCTCACCTGTCACCTTTCATTCATAAAGGAAGCTGCTGTTTCAGCGTATTCCCGATTGATGTGATAATCATACTTCTTTATTTGAAAAGCATCCGTGACTTTGTCACATTTCCTGGAATTCCCGGTTCCCTGCTGTCGGACGGTATGAAAAATCCACCCGTCTCCCCATTGAAACGGGTGGATTTAGTGTCCTGACAAAAAAACAAAATCAGGTGCGTGATGTCAGTACCGTGAAGCTGTACTGGCGAATCATCTCATCATTTTCATAGATCTTGGTCTGCCATTTATTGGCCATCTCAAGAAGCATGGTAAGAGGAATCTCATGCCCGGTAATCGCATCATGATTGTTCTGGTAACATATTGCCTGTGCTTCGTCATCAGAAAGGAGCATATATTGGGAAACCAGGAAGAGACTGCGTACACCGACACTCATCGGAACGAGTTTGGGATTCTCAATATAATATGAAGTCGTAATACTTCGTCCAAGACCAAGGCCCAAAGCGGATGGCGTCACTTTCTCTTCTACAAGGAAAAGAGGCTTGCCTTCCACTCCAACTTTGCCGACATCATGGAAAAGAGCGACAATAATGGCTGACTCATCGTCCAGCTGAGGCATCATTGTGTCTTTAATGCGAAGCAGCTGCTTGGCTACACCGACTGCATGGATCAAAAGGCCCTTTTCGTGGGACAAAGCTCCGTCAATAGAAGCGGGAGCAGTCATCCAGGATGTGCGATTCTCAAGAAAATCAATAAAGTGATCAAACTCTGTCTTGCGCTTTATCATTTTGGACTTGAGTTCAGCATAAATCTCGTCAACGTTCTCACGGCTTACAAGAACCATCGGAGTATTTGCGGCTACCTTGGCTACAGCTGCGGCACTATTGGAAGCGGCGGCTCCCTGACCCTGTCCATCTGTGAAATCATACTTGCATTTGGGGCAACGGATGGCCTGGTTAGCGATGACCATACCGCAATCTGGACATTTCTTCATAAAAACCTCCTCATCGGTACTGTAATATGACATATATGTAAATCACAAAACAGTAACATTTAAATAAGAATACCTGTAGATATTCTACATCGAAACACCGGGTCATACAAGAACATCCGGCAGTCTCTTAAGGGAAAAAATGACAAAATTAACAAATGCTATTCATGGTAGGTCTTCAAATTGTGACAATATGATGGATAATGAAGCCGAAAACATACGGGCTGCATAAAGAGAGTGAAAATCGTATTGAACCGTTCAATTCCGTTTCCTTGAATTCTTAGTTAATGCATGGAACTGCAGCCTGTATGCCCGTGTGAGACCTGTCGAAAAAGTTTTGCGGTCGAGCTTCCTGGGGAAATAGTGCATTCTATTTATCTTGTGTGACTTAAAGACCATCTCCATCTCTGCCGATTGAACTTTCCTGTTGTGGCACATCATGAAGCCGGCAGTCCCCGGCGCCTCGAAGAAAAACCGGTAATTTGCACCGTATGCATCACCGAGTCCAAGTATATGCCCTATCTCGTGGGCACAAATCTGCTGGTATGCATATCTGTCGGATTCCCGCTGGAGTGTAACCTTTCCAGGATGTTCCAGGCTCCAGTTCAGGTGCAGGGATTCGATCTGAAACGACCGGAAAAATCCCCAGTACCAGCGCCACGGAGGACTGATAACGTGTGCGGGAATAATCCTGCCGCTTGAAAGGCAGACATAATAAAAACGCTGCCGGGGGTAATTTGTGATTGCTGTCTGGCTGCCGTAACGTATAAACTCGACTGTTGTCCGTACGGACGGCTTTAAAGGATCAATATCAGATTCCAGTGGATCTTCATTATTATCAAGGATGCGGATGCTGGCTTTTGCATGGGCTCTTTCATAACCGTCATCTGCGAGCCATGGGAAATAGTACAGGCCGCTCCAGTTTTTCCTGATGCCTGATTCGGCTATATCTGCATAGGTAAGGTTGGTGCCGGGAAAGCTTTCAAACATACTTTTTGCATAACGCACAAAAAAAAGAATACGGAGCTTATTACCGCTTATTATGAGTTGGACAGGGACGCGTGATGGATAATGATACCGGATCGGATAACGCTGCTGGAGCGTTGCCATGGAATCGCCGGGTTTCTTTTCCGAAATTTCTGAATCGCCGTCCACTTATTTCTCCAGTCCGCAAATGATACCATGATTAATTATTTGTGTTTAGAATTAAAAGTATATCATAGAAAATCTCTCAAATGCAGTATAATAGCCATGTTATCCGCTGGAAAAAACCCAAAAAAAAGATACCGACGGGGGGCGTCGGCATCTGTAAGGAGGGTGTTATGAAGTAAGGAGTGTCTCTTTATCGGAGACAATTTCATCTTAACAGCCAATTGTTTCCAACGAGTGCTATTCTGGTGAATAAAGTGTTAAGGAGGGTTGGCAGAATTGAGGCTAACCTTCATGGAGGAAAGAAAATGAGACTGGAAGGAAAGCTTTTCAAGGGAAACCTGATGATCCGGGAGGCTGTTGCGACACGGGACGATCCCGAGCTGTCTTTTGTAAAGGAGCTGGAAGCGGCGCTTGTTGACTTGTGCCATATTCTTGATATACCGATACCTTTGTGGCTTTCAAAAAACACACACGAGTTTGCAGCATTCCGTCAGACAATGTTTTTCAGCGACCAGTATACGGAAAAGGTACATTTCGACCGTTTTCAAATCAGACTTATATGAGAAATGCAGATAAGAGCCGGGTATATACTGAAATGAAGGATAATATCAGGCGTATATAAGAAATAAATACAGAAAGGGACGTAAAATGACTGAATTTAATTTGGACCGCCAGGGAGACAGATTGTATACAATTGAGGATCTGTGTTCTGTTCTCCAGCGGCTTCTTGCCCCCGACGGCTGTCCGTGGGACCGGGCACAGACGCATGAGTCGCTCAGAAGAAATATGATTGAGGAAGCCTATGAGGCGGTCGATGCCATCGACTCAGGAATTCCGGAACGCATGAAGGATGAGCTGGGCGATGTACTGCTTCAGGTCACCCTCCATTCGGCAATGGCTGAACGTGATAAAGAATTCACTTTTACGGATGTAACGGATAATATCAGCAGGAAGCTCATCTCCCGGCATACACATGTATTCGGGAAAGACGAGGCAGACTCAGTTGATGACGTGATTTCAGTCTGGGATAAGAATAAAATGATTGAAAAGGGGCAGACGTCCTTTTCCCAGACGTTGAAGGATGTTCCGCCGGGCCTTCCGGCTCTGATGCGAGCGGATAAACTTCAGAAGCGTGCCGCAAAAGCCGGCTTCGACTGGCCGGATGCCCAGGGTGCCCTTGCAAAAGTAACGGAGGAACTGGCCGAAATCGAAGATGCCCTCTGTGCGAACGGAATGCCGCTCTATGGCAGGCTCGGCACAGAGACTGAGCGGTCCGTCTATGAACAGGTCGAATCTGAGATCGGCGATCTGTTTTTCGCTGCGGTTAATTATGCCAGGCTTCTGGGGATAGACCCGGAGGTTGCCCTTAACCGGTCAAATCAGAAATTCATACGGCGTTTCCACGGAGTCGAGACACTTGCGTCCGGTGCCGGTAAGACTTTGGACGGGATGAGCCTTGAAGAGATGGATCTGCTTTGGGACGCTGTCAAAGAGGAAGAAAGAAACGGGGTGAAGTGAGCATGCGGCTTGATAAATTTTTGAAAGTATCCCGCGTAGTAAAAAGAAGGACCGTTGCCAACGAAGTCTGTGCTGCAGGGCGGGTCTCCATTAACGGCCGTGCGGCCAAACCCGGTGCAGAGGTAAAGGCCGGCGATATCCTGGAAATTACATTTGGAACCGGTAAGACGCGGATCAGGGTGCTTGGCATACAGGAAACCGTACGCAAAGAAAAAGCTTCCGAGATGTATGAGATCCTTTCCGGGCAGGAAGTGGAATGATACAGTTTCAGGTCCTGATAGATTAGATACTGCTGCTTCTTAATGAAATTCATTTGCAAATATTACTCGTTTATTACACAGCGGTTACATATTCTCGAAAACCGAACAAAACCGGATTATATTCATCTGTTAATGCCGAAAGCACGTTGAACCAAAACGGATATCCCGATACAATATTAAGTAGTTATCGGGAATTGCGGTTCTCAAAATGAATGTGCATAGGGGACTTGTGTGGGCAGAAACAGTAAAAAAGACAAACGTATTAAATACAGCAAAGGCGAAGGCGGATCATCTGCCATGCGTGTCATTGTCGTACTGTTTTTTCTTATTCTTTTTGTAGTAGGGGCTTCTATGTTTTTTAATCAAAAATCCGCATTGGACCGTGTCACAACACGGTCGGAATCACTAGCTGAAAAAGAAGCAGCAGCCAGCATAGAGAATGAAGAAGCCAAGGCGCTGATGAAAAAAGTAGGTACAGATACATTTACGGAAGAAATGGCCAGAAACGAACTTGGCATGGTTATGCCGGGCGAGACTGTTTACGAAACACAGAATTAACTGCGTCAGAATTCATGACGTGCACGCATCGCTTTTGACAGGGTCACATCATCGGCAAATTCCAGATCAGAACCCATTGGAAGTCCCGAGGCAATACGCGTAACGCGGATGCCGGAGGGCTTTAACAGTCTTGCTATATACATCGCAGTTGCTTCACCCTCTGCGGTCTGATTAGTGGCTATGATAACCTCCCGCACAGCACTGTTGCCCTGCAGGCGCGTTATCAGCTCTTTGAGCTTTATCTGGTCAAGCCCTATATTGTGCATCGGTGAATAGACGCCGTGCAGCACATGATAAAGACCCTGATAATCCCGCATACGCTCCATGGTAGCAACATCCCTTGGATTTTCGACAACACAAATGGTTGTGCTGTCCCGATGTGAATCCGCACAGATATCACAGGGATCCTTATCGGTAAAATTCTGGCATACGGAACAAAGACGCGTAGTTTCCCGTGCATCCGTGAGTGCGTGTGCCAAATCTTCCACCTGATCGGCAGGAAGGGACAAAATATGAAAAGCCAGTCGTTGTGCTGACTTGTGACCAATCCCCGGCAGTTTGCCAAGCTCGGAAATGAGTTTGGCTACCGAGGGAGAATACCTTGCCATAAAATATCTCCTGAAATCAGAAGGGCATTTTAACTCCGCCGGTTACGTCGCCCATTTTTGCTGCTGAGAATTCTTCCAGCTTTCTTGTGGCCTCATTGCATGCTGCAATAATCAGATCCTGCAGCATTTCAACGTCTTCAGGGTCAACGGCCTTAGGATCAATGGTCAGAGACTTGAGAACATGATTTCCATCAATCGTTACTTTCACAACTCCGCCGCCTGAGGTTGCGTCGATCGTTGAATTTTTGATTTCTTCCTGAACCCGCTCAACGTCCCGCTGCATCTTTTGCGCCTGCTGAAGCAGCTGTCCCATGTTTCCTCCGCCCATACCCGGCATACCGCCACGAAATCCACCTTTAGCCATTTTAAATATCCTCCTCGATTTGTCATACCCGCTGGGGGTGTGCATACAATTAATAATTACAAATTATCCAGTGTCTCAACAGGTATTCCGGTTGCTTCAGAAAAGGCCAGCATTTGTGCAACCCAGTCAGGCTGTGCACCTGCCTTCTTTTCTGATTTCTGACTTTTATCCTCAGGATTCAAAAGCATATCCCTTACAGATTCCATTTGCACTTCTACAGAAGAAATACCGGAAATGACAGTCAGGATATCCTTACTGATTTTCTTATAATCCGCTCTGCCTGTCAAACTATTTGCATAGCCCTGCATGGAATCCGGAAAAACAATGTAAAAAACATGGCTTTTTATATAGAAACCCGCCTTCTTCAGCTGAAGGGAATCGGAAAAAATGGTATCTTCCCATTTGTGCAGGAGCAGGGCCCAGGATTCCTCAAGCGGAAGTGTCCTGGAGTTATCTGCTGCTTCCGGCTCAGCTGGTATCTCTCTGGTATCAGGCAAGGGAACAGACACAGCCTCCAATGGGTTGGCCTCCGGCGAAACGGAATCCTGTGACGATATTTCAAAAGGGGGGGGAGGAAGATATGTATCTTCCTCCGGCGGAGCCTGAAGAGTCTCTTCCATCGGCGAGAGCTGCCTGGTAAGAGGAGAAGGAGATGCCGCTTCCTGCGAAGGAATCCCGCTTCGCACCGGGACAGCCCTGAACATATCTTCAAACGGCGGCGGAGGCATATAGGCCCGACTTCTGGTCCCGGCTGATTCATCAGCCTTTTTCACATCAGGCGACGTTGACGGGACGTTGTGAAAATTAATTTCCTGATTGGCCGGCAAACCTTCGACCGGTACTTCGACCGGTACTTCGACCGGTACCTTGTCAGGTATGACTGCAGCGGCGGCTTCAACCTGCGTCCTGGCAGGCGCCTCGACAGGTGCCTTGGCAGGTGCCGATGCGGCGGCAGGTATTTCGGACAACATACCGGGAATTCCTGCGGCACGCTGTCCTGCACTGAAACTAAGAAGCGCAATTTCAAAAGATGTCCTCATATCAGGTGACCATTTGAGCTCCGATACAAGGCCCGAAAGCCTGGTAATGGCGAAAACCAGGCTTTCAGCAGGTATTCTGCCCGCAAGTTCCTGCATACGTGCCATGGAATCTGAAGTCGCCTGCACAAGGTTTTCAGGATCCGGCGTTACACGGATAACCATAAGGTCACGGAAATAGTGGGCAAGATCAAGAGTAAACCGGATCATATCCCGTCCGTCCATGACTAACTGTTCTGTAAGTGTCACGATTCCCGGTGCGTCGCCGGTGAGAAGGGCACTGGCCATTGCATACAGAAAGGCATCATCAACAACCCCGGTTATTCGAAGCACATCATCACGGGTAATTCGACGCAAGATGCCCGTGCTGACCTGATCAAGAAGTGAGATGGCATCACGCAGCGCACCGTCCGACAAATTCGATATGGTAACGAGGGCATCATGATCAATTACTGTCTGCTGTGCATCAGCAATCTCCTGAAGGCGAAGGACCATACTCTCAGTGGGGATACGCCTGAAATCATATCTCTGGCAGCGGGAAATGATCGTTGCGGGGATACGGTGAGGTTCTGTAGTCGCTAAAATGAAAACTGCATGCGCAGGCGGTTCCTCAAGAGTTTTCAGAAGAGCATTGAAGGCGCCCCCTGAAAGCATGTGGACCTCGTCAATTATATAAACCTTATATTTTGCGCGTGACGGCAGAAACATGACTTCATCACATATCCTGCGGATGTTATCGACGCTGTTATTGGATGCCGCATCCATTTCGATGACATCCATGAGCGTATTATCAAGTATTCCGCGGCAGATTTCACATTCATTGCATGGATTTCCGTTGCGGGGGGAAAGACAGTTGATTGCACGTGAAAAAATCTTGGCGATCGATGTCTTTCCTGTGCCCCGGGTTCCGCAAAAAAGATATGCGTGTCCGATCTGACCTGTAATGACGGATTGCCGGAGCGCCGCAACAGCGTGTTTCTGCTCGACGATCTCATCAAAGGTAACAGGCCGAAACTGTCGATACAGTGCCATATGTCCCATAGACTTCGAATCCTCCTGAAAAGAAGCCTCCCCAAAACGGAAAGGCTATCGAATAAAAAAACGTCCAACCTGGACTACAGTTGGGGCAGGCAGCCCCGCGGCACATATGAGGGACCGCTTACTGCTGCTTCCTTCCGGACCTGACAGGGTTCACGGGTCACATCGCACGGGACCCACCGCCAACTGTAGACCAGATGGGACGTAATATAAAAATGTGAATCGATTATAACACAAAAAGGATAAACGTGCGTTACGAGTTAACTACTGAAGTGTAGAGTGACTGGATTATTTGCTGTTTCAGGAGTAACTGCCGTGCAGATATGCATATACCAGATCCCCGAGCTGCTGCTGGAGCAGTCTTCCCGCAGCAGGATCCGCGCTTTCTACCGTGACACACAGGACATAAGGCTCCTCCGCAAAAATAAGTGCGACATCCGTCTCGGATTTGAAGCTGGTGTCGCTTCCTGTCTTGTGGCAGACAAGGATGTCGGATGACAAATTGCCGGCTACGCCCCAGTCGGAGGAGGAATGGGCCAGATCATTAAACAGGGGTTGGTATTTATCAGGATAAGCTAAATACATCTTGTAAAAATACTCCATATATTTTGCCAGATCCTGCGGGCTCGTACGGTTCATACCGGTTTGCTGGACATTGGCATAATCTGTATATGTTGTTTTTGTACGGTAATCTACAATATCGCTGATTTGTTTTATGCTGCTGTTAACTACATCAATGCCGCCAAGCCTTCGAAGAATCATTGATGTTGCCGTATTGTCCCCGATTGTCATGGACAGGTTCGAAAGCTCCCGAAGGTAATGCTGTGATCCAAAAGGTGTAGTCTGGATTGTACCTGTCCCTCCTATGGTATCGGAAGATTCGTATGTCATAATTTCGGAAAACGACAGCCCCCCGGCTCTTTCCTGGTCATACAGCATAATGTTTATCGGCAGATTGACTGCACTGCCGATAACATACGGAACCATATCGTTATATCCGAATTCTTCACCGTTCTTAAGATTGATGTAATAGAATCCGCACCGGACTCCTGTCTGCTGATCGATCAGCGCCTGTACGCTTTTCTGAAGCTGGTGGAAAGCGGAGTCGCGTACTTTATGTGTCGTTGTCTGGAGAGCCTTGCTGTCCGGGATATAAACATTCATTTCAGGAGCAGGCGACACAGCGGCTGTACTTACAGGGGGAGTCGGCGTCACGGTACCTGTCCCCGAAGCGGCATCTGATGCGGAAGTGCCGTCAGATGCTTCCGCCTGAGTTGGCGTGGCGGCCGGTGCCGTCGTCTCCTGTACAGATGAAGATTCTGCGGTGGCGGAGCTTTCTGAAGTCTCAGCCGGGGATGTTGATGCAGAAACAGATTCAGCCGGAAAAAGCTGATCCGCCTCCTGCTTCATTGTAAGAACCTGTACAACCAGAACAGCCCCAAGCAGCAGAAGGATGATTGCACTCAAAAGAATGATCTGCCGGATCTGACGCTTTTTCTGTACTTTCCTTGCTTCTGAGATAGAAAATGTGACAGGATTTTTCATTATACTGTTTTTTTCCTTTCAGGGATCGGACTCAGAAAAGTCCTTCTATGACTCCGTTGGCATCAATGTCGATGTCAACAGCCGCCGGACGGGGCGGAAGCCCCGGCATTGTCATGATGTTGCCGGTTAGGATAACGAGGTATCCGGCACCGGCAGACAGCCATACATCACGTACTGTGAGGGTGAATCCTTTCGGACAGCCGAGGCTTTTTTGATTGTCGGACAGGGAATACTGCGTCTTGGCTATGCATACAGGCAGATTTCCATAACCGGCTTCTTCAAAAGAGTGTATTTTCGCTCGTGCTTCCGGAAGGATATCTACACATGCTGCACCGTAAATACCGTAGGCAATTGATTCGATTTTGCTCTCGGTTGAATCATTCAGGCCGTACATATAGTGAGGTATACTTATTTCATCGGGATCCTCAAGAATGGAGAGAACTTCGCCTGCCAGTTCCGCGCCTCCGGCACCGCCTTTGGAGAAAATCTCTGCAGGGGCGAAACGAACGCCTTTTGCATGGCAGAGATCACGAAGGAGAGACAGTTCCTCCTGTGTGTCGGTATGGAAACGATTACTCGCCACAACACACGGTACACCGAATGACTGCATATTTTCGATATGCTTCTCCAGGTTGGGAAAGCCGGCTTTGACAGCCTCCGGATTTGGAAGGGACAAATCTGCTTTGGGTATGCCGGCATTGTGTTTGAGCGAACGGATGGTTGCGACAATAACGACCGCACTTGGCCATATCCCGGCTGTCCTGCATTTGATGTCAAGGAATTTCTCTGCGCCCAGGTCAGCGCCGAAGCCGGCCTCCGTGATTACGATATCTGCGAGTTTCAACGCCATTTTGGTTGCGATGATACTGTTGCATCCATGAGATATATTGGCAAACGGGCCGCCGTGAATGAGTACCGGTGTATGCTCGATCGTCTGTACCAGATTCGGACAGATTGCATCCTTGAGGAGAACAGCCATTGCCCCTTGTGCGTGCAGTTGTCCTGCGTTTACAAGATTGCCGTCGAGATCATAAGCTACAGTAATCTTCGCCAGACGGTTTTTCAAATCATCCATATCGGATGCCAGGCACAAAATAGCCATTACCTCTGAAGCCGCCGTAATAGTAAAGGCGTCCTGCCGCTCCACCCCATTGAACCCGCTGCCTACGCCAACCTGCGTATGCCTGAGTACAGAT
>Ga0209123_1003891_pt1 | contig 10717 bp, 10 predicted proteins | sample BarGraIncu00431A_FD_184500 | JGI IMG/M metagenome (GOLD analysis project Ga0209123, IMG submission 184500) | Arctic peat soil microbial communities from Barrow, Alaska, USA - Barrow Graham LP Incubations 004-31A (SPAdes) (version 2) | ecosystem: Environmental > Terrestrial > Soil > Wetlands >...
GAGGATGAACGTGGCGACCTCGAAGACGATGACGTTGGCCTTCATCGCTTCTTCGCCTCCTTGCCCAGCCTCCGTATCCCGAGGTACATGACGACGCCGATCATGATGAACAACACGATTAGGTAGAGGCCGAAGCCCTTTCCACCAGCGCCGTTGGCGACGTTTCCGAGGTTGCCGATGTTCTTCGTCTCAGTCGAGAGCTGCTTTCCCTTCGGGGCGCTCGACGGGCTGGAAGAAGGCGACGACGAGGTCTGTATCTGGAGCGGGCTGGAGTCGGCCTGCGCGAAAACTCCCGGAAGGGTCTTCATCGCTTTCGCTTCGGTCGCCGGAGCCGCGACGCGCTCTCCGCCACCGGGGCTTTGACCGCCCGGTATCTGGGTGCCACCAGGTATCTGTGTGCCACCTGGTATCTGGGTGCCGTTGGGAAGCTGAGTCCCGTTCTGGAACTGCCCCGATTGGGTAGCGCTGCTGGCGGGTGCGGGCGGCTTCTCCAGTACGTTTCGTTTGTTCTTGGCGAGACCGTTGGAGAGTGTTCCGAGTACGAGGATCATCAGTGCCAGCAGGATCGCGACGACCATCGCCCACACGGCGCCGGTGCGCGCCCGCTTGCGGGGCGGCTCCTCCTTGACGAGGTCGACGTAGTACCTGTACTGCTCGAGCTCTATCCTTTTGTTCGCCATGTCTCGACCGCCCGTCGTCCTGTCAAAGCGAAAAGCCTACCAGTGGGGCAAGGCTTTTTCGTATTCTAACACACCGGCGGGGCCGTCCGGCGGCGTGTTTCGCTGTTATATAATCTGCCTCGATCGCGGACGCAAGCGGACGCGAGTCTGAATACGAGGCACCTTTATCGGCTGGCGCGCTCTTGCGCCAGGTCCGCAGGAATGGGGAAAGGGGAGGCTTGAGCTTGACGGAGAGCCCGGAACGCCTCTGCGAGATGCTGCTCGCGGGAGACAGGCGGGCGGCGGCCCGCCTGATCTCGATGGTCGAGAACGCCGACGACGACGCGGCCGGGGCGCTGTCGATAATCCACCAGCACACGGGCCGCGCGCACATCCTCGGCCTCACCGGGTCGCCCGGATCCGGGAAGAGCACCCTGGCCGGCGCACTGACGGCATGCTACAGGAGGCTCGGCCGGACGGTCGGCATCATCGCGGTCGATCCAACCAGCCCTTTCACCGGGGGCGCCCTGCTCGGGGACCGGGTGCGGATGCAGGAGCTCTCCGGCGATCCCGGCGTATTTATCAGGAGCATGGGGAGCAGGGGCGCCCTCGGCGGGCTCGCCCTCGCGACCAACGAAGCGATCGACGTCCTCGACGCATCAGGCAAGGACATCGTGATAGTGGAGACCGTCGGGGCCGGCCAGAGCGAGGTGGAGATAATGCGTTACGCGCACACCTGCCTGGTAGTGACCATGCCGGGGATGGGCGACGAGATACAGGCGATCAAGGCGGGCATCCTCGAGATCGCGGACGTCTTCGTCGTGAACAAGGCGGACAGGGACGGGTGCAGCCGGACGGTCCACGACCTCGAGGCCATGGTCGAGACCAGGCCGGGAGGGCACGCCGGTTGGAAGCCGCCGGTGCTGGCCACGATGGCCATCGACGGAGAGGGGATAGACGAGCTGGTCACGACCATCGACGAACACAGGCGGTTCCTCCTGAGCAGCGGGTCGCTCGAGCGCAAGGCCCTCGAGAGGATGAAGGCACAGATGCTGGAGGTCCTGGCGCGGGACGTCGCGAGGGACGCGGCCCGGGCGCTCGAGGGCGATGAGGGACGCGACATAGTCGACCGGATGTCGAGGCGCGAGCTCGACCCCAGGGCAGCGGCGCGCGAGCTGCTGGGGAAGCTTCCGCATGACGGAGATGCTTGACGGGGCGTGAGAACCGGCAAATCATTAGTGGTCGGGATAGTGAACGAAGCGGCGACGACGGAGGTACGACCGTGGAGGGGCTGGCGGAGAAGGCGGCGCTTGTTACGGGTGCCTCGCGCGGGATCGGGCGCGCTATCGCGCTGGAGCTCGCGAGAAAAGGTGCGGCCGTGGCGGTCAACTACAACCGCCGGGGCGACCTGGCCGAGGCGATAGTCTCGGAGATCGAGGCCATGGGCGGAAGGGCCGTTGCATTGCAGGCCGACGTGGGCGACAGGGCGTCGGCGGAGCTCCTGGTCGAGAAGACCGTTGAGGGGCTCGGTACGCTCGATATCCTGGTCAACAACGCGGGCATCTGGGAGGGCGCCGCCCTCGAGGACGCAGCGGAGGACATGATCGAGCGGCTTATATCCACGAACGTGCTCGGCATGATCCACGTGACCGGACGGGCGCTGCCTTACATGAAAAAGGCGGGCTGGGGGCGCGTGGTGAACGTCTCGTCCGTCCTGGGCGTGACAGGGTATCCCGGCGACAGCATATACTCCGCGACAAAATCTTCGATGTTCGGCTTCTCCAAGGCGCTGGCGCGCGAGACGGCGCGGCACGGCATAACGGTCAACGTGGTGGCGCCGGGCTTCATCGAGACGGACATGAACTACCAGGTGCCCGACGAGATCCGCGAGAAGATACTGAAGACGATCCCGCTGCGCAGGTGGGGCGAGCCTCACGAGGTGGCTGACATGGTCGCCTTCCTGGTCGAGAAAGGTGATTACGTCACGGGGCACCTCTTCACCGTGGACGGCGGATACACGATCTGAAAACGGGATACCTTAAGAACGGGAGGAAAGCGTTGAGGGTCAAAGTAAAACCGCTCGAGTGCACCGGCTGCTCGCTCTGCGAAGTGGCTTGCTCGTTCGCGAGGGACGAGGCTTTCTCCATCATCTCGTCGAGCGTGATGCTGTATCGCACCGACGAGAAGAAAGATTATCTCGGCGTGATGATCAAGACCGACGAGGACCTCTTCGTCGGTAGGCCCGAGGGGGCCGCTGCGATAAAGCTGGGCGAGCTCCAGAAGCAGGCCGGCGGCGGAGGCGCGTCGGCGAAGCCCATCCTGATCCGTGAGGCCTGCGACATGTGCGAGAGCGCAGGGCTCGAGCCCCAGTGCGTCGAGATCTGCCCGCGCGGCGCGCTCTTCATAGAGGGGGACTAAGTGCTCCCTTCCATAAATACGCTGGCATTCGAACGCCCCTGCATCCACGCCGACTGCGTTCCGCTCCTTCCCCGTACTCCCCGAGTACGACTCGGTCGCGCGCCTTGTCGGCGCGGCGCAGGGACGCTCTCGGTGCTAAACCATATTCATGGAAGGGAGCACTAGCAATGGACTACATGTACTGCGGCGAGACGCTCCTTGTCGACCTCGAGAGCGGCGAGAGCGAAGAGGTCGAACTGGTCGAGGTGGAAGAAGCGGGGCCCGGCCTCGCGGCGGGGCTCGCTCTCTACGAGAAGTACGCGGCAGACGATCCCCTTGTGATCGGCTCCGGCCTTCTGGCGGGCACGACCGCACCCGCATCATGCCTGGGGTTCGTGCTGGGGAAAAGCCCTTCCTCGGACAACCTCTCGCTGGTCCCGCTGAACGAGTTCGCCGGCGCCGAGGTGAAGCTGTCCGGCTTCTCTTTCGTCGTAGTCAAAGGCTCTTCAAAGACGCCGGTCTACCTCTGGCTGCACGACGGCGTCGCCGACGTACACGACGCGTCGCAGATCCGGGGCAAGGACACCTGGGCGACCACCGACTGGATAAGGCACGAGATGGGCGAGGGGCTGATACAGGTCATCTCGATCGGCCCGGCGGGGGAGAAGAAATCGCCGCTGGCCTCGCTCGGCATCAACTACTGGGGCGGCATCGACCCGGGAGGGCTTGGCGCACTGGCCGGGAGCAAGAACCTGAAGGCTGTCGCCGTCCGCGGGCTTGGCATGCTCGACGGCGAAGACCCGCAGGCGTTCTATGACGCGACGGTGTCTTTGTCAAAGAGCGCCGACGCTTTCACCGGTCTCGCCGAGGTCTGCTCGAAAACCGGCTCGGAAGACATCACCGGCTGGCTGGAGCCGATGGTCCACAGGTATCGCTCCTGCTTCGCATGCCCGTCGGCGTGCGGCACTTTCCTGAAGTACAACGAGTCTCCTTCTTCGCTCGACCTCGAGGGGGTCCCTGAGCCCGGGTTCCTTCTCTTCGACGCGGGGGCCGCGCTCGTCCTCAAGGAAGGCGGCTGGGAAGCGGAGCCCGCGGCGAGGGCGCTCGAGGCCATGGCGCGGGAGGGAATAGACCTTATAAGAGGCGCAAAGCTCCTCGCCGCGAAGCCCGTCAGTGACGCGGCCGCCATCAAGGATGCGGTCTCCTCTCTCGAGGGGGAACCGGACGCCTTGTGGCCCGCCCCCCAGGCTTCTCCGTCCTCGATCTTCGAGTCGTGGCCTCCGCCGCTGGCGGCGGGCGACGAGTGGTTGACCGCGACGGCCCTCGGTTACGTCCTGGGGATATGCCCGGTCTTCATCATGACGTCCGGCGCAACGCTCGACTCGTTCGCGGCTCTCTCTAAACCCGCGGCCGGCATCGAGCTGACCGTCGCCGAGATTGCGGGAATGATACCCCCGCGGTCATGACCAGCAGGCTGGCCAGAGCCGCGCGGGACCCGGCACTCGAACCCGTGAGGGAAGCATTCACAAGGGCGTACTCGACCGGAGAGTTCCTGTACCCTAAGGTGGCCGTTTACCGCGGCGCGGGCGCATCGCATTCGTGGATGTGGTTCGCCGACATGCTGGAGAGGTTCTCGCTCTACGACACAGACTTCATCGACGAGGGCGCGCTGGACGGAGGGCTCGACGAATACGACGTCCTGCTCTTCGGAGGCGGCGACACCTACGCGACCGCGCGCGCACTGGGCGAGATCGGCGCCGGGCACATCGAGACTGCAGTGAGCCGGGGCGCACTCTACTGGGGCTCCTGCGCCGGCGCTTACATGGTCCTGAGCGACGTCGACCTCGACCCGTTCACTCCCTTCAACGGGGTGCCGGGCGGGATGGAGAACGTGATGACCGACCCGCCGGAGCCGCGCTGCATGGGCCACAAGTACCTGGCGGAGTACGGGGTCTCCCAGGTCTTCAATCCCGTCTACGGCGAGGTTAAGCTGCGCACCGACGACGGCGAGGAGCTCGGTGCTCCTCTCTACGGCGGGCCGATCATGTCCGCGGGCGAAGGCTCGCGCGTGGTCGCGCATTACTCGGGGAAGGCCGGGCGCGCCGCGTTCCCCTGGGAGCCTTCCGAGGCCATGGACTTCATAAGGGGCTCGGCGGCCGTCCTTTCCAGCCCGCTCGGCGAAGGCGTCATGTACGCGGCCGGCCCCCACCTGGAGCACCCGATGTTCCCTGCGGCCAACGCGATGATCGGCTCGAAGATACTCACGCACTGCATGGCCCGCTCTTCCCGTGGCTTTCCTTACGACGAACGTACCGCCGGCGAAGAGAAAAAAGAGAAGCTGTGCATGGACATCAAGAGAGAGGTGTCCAACGCGCGCATCGCCGCTTTCGGCCTGGAGAAGATGCCCGTCACCTGGACCTCGGGAGTGAAGGTCTGGGAGCCCGCGAAGGTCAGCATGTTCCTCGAGACGGCGTGGCGCAGACTGCCGCTCCTGACCGGCCTCTCGGGAGGCGCGCCCGCGCCGGAACTGGAGGCTGTCGCGCGGGGTTACGCCGGTGTTACCGTTATGGTAAAGTCCGTTGTGAGGCTCGCCATGCGCGGCGAGGATTCACGAGCAGAAGCGTTGACACTGCTCGACACGCTCAAGGAGCTCACCGCAAGATTCCTTTCGCTGTATTTCCGGCTGCTCCTCGACGACATGCCGGGTACCTGCTCTTAAGAAGGACGGTCCTATGGCAGGCGGGATTGGCTTTTATATCTGCGACTGCGGCACTAACATCGCCGGTGTCGTGGACTGCGCCGGACTGGCGGCCCGCGCCGGTGGACTCGCCGGCGTGAGAGTCGCGCGCGAATACCCCTATCTCTGCTCCGACCCGGGGCAGGAGATGATCAGAGCAGACATCGAAGAGCTTGGCCTCGAGCGCGTCGTGGTCGCGGCGTGTTCTCCGCGGATGCACGAGCATACTTTCAGGCGGACGCTCTCCGACGCCGGTCTCAATCCTTTCCTGCTCGAGATCGCCAACATCAGGGAGCAGTGCTCCTGGGTGACCGGCGAGCCCGGCGCGGCGACGGACAAAGCGTGGGCCCTGGCGATGGGAGCCATCCGCCGCGCGACCTACCTCGAGCCGCTCACCTCGACGAGCTTCCCGGTGACCGATTCCGCTCTGGTCATAGGCGCGGGAATCGCCGGGATCCACGCGGCCCTCGCGATCGCGGCCGCCGGCAGGAAGGTGTACCTGGTCGAGAGGGGTCCGAGCATCGGCGGCCACATGGCGATGCTGGACAAGACCTTCCCGACGCTCGACTGCTCCGCGTGTATCCTGACGCCGAAGATGGTGGAGGCGTCGCGCAGCGGTCTCATCGAGACGATGACGCTGAGCGAAGTGACTTCCCTGTCAGGTTTCAAGGGCAATTTCAAGGCCGTGGTAAAGACGGCCCCGCGATACGTCGACGTCGACAGATGCACTGCGTGCGGTGACTGCGTCAGGGAATGCTCGCTCGCCGGCCGGGTGTCCTCGGAGTTCGAGGCGGGCCTCTCGAACAGGTCGGCGATATACATCCCGTTCCCGCAGGCCGTCCCCCTCGCCGCGGCGGTCGACCCGGGATCCTGCCTGTACCTGTGCAAGGGCAAGTGCAAGAAGCAGTGCAGTGAGGCGTGCGGCCCGGGCGCGATCGACCTCGAGCAGGAAGAGCGGGAGACGGAAGTGGAGGTGGGGGCCGTCGTCGTCGCCACCGGCTTCGACCTCTACGACTGCTCTCTCGTCCCGAGGCTCGGATACGGTCGGTATCCCGAGGTGCTCGACGCCCTGCAGTTCGAGCGGATCCTGTCGGCATCCGGGCCGACCGGCGGAAGGATAGAGACGCCGGCGGGGGAGGCCCCGAAGCGGATAGCGTTCGTCCACTGCGTCGGCTCCCGCGACGAGTCGGCCAACGAGTACTGCTCGCGCGTCTGCTGCATGTACACGGTGAAACAGGCACACATGGCGCGCGAGAAAGGCCTCGAGGTGTACGAGTTCTACATCGACGTGAACGCGTTCGGCAGGGGCTGCCAGGAGTTCTACCGGAGGGTGCGCGACGAGGGCGTATACTTCATCCGGGGCAGGGCCGCCGACGTGGCGAGGATAGGAGGCGAGCTCCGAGTCTTCGCCGAGGATACGCTGCTCTCCAGGCAGGTGGAGATGCCTGTGGACATGGTAGTCCTCGCCGCGGGCCTGGTGCCCCCGGCAGGGACGCCGGAGCTGGCGAGGACCCTCGGAATACCGGTCGGTACGGACGGCTTCCTGATGGAGGCGCACCCGAAGCTCCGCCCGGTCGAGACCGTGAAAGAAGGGGTCTTCCTCGCGGGCTGCTGCCAGGGGCCCAAGGACATACCGGACACGGTGGCACAGGCGGGGTCCGCCGCGGCTTGCGCGCTGGCACTGCTCTCGAGCGACCGCGTCGAGGTCGAGCCGCTGACGGCAAGGGTTATCGAGGAGCTTTGCACCGGGTGCGCCTCGTGCGAGACGACCTGCCCGTCGGGGGCGATAGAGATAGTAGACGGAATCGCGGTCGTGACTGCCGCTGAGTGCGGAGGCTGCGGTGTCTGTGCCGCGGGCTGCGTCCGCGGGGCGGTGACGGTGGCGAACTCCACCGACGAACAGGTCCTGGCCAACATCGAGGGCATCCTGGAGGTGGGCCGTGGATGAGAAAGCAGCGCGCCTGATAACCGAGTACGTGAAGTCTTTCCCCGTCGACGACATCGGTTTCGCGAGCCCGGACGAATATTCGAGCCCGCGCTCTCCTGACATCAGGAGCATATTCCCGGAAGTCTCTACCATCGTGGTGATGGCTTACCGCGAGCTCTCCACCTGCATGAGCGATAACATGCAGATCGCGATGAACGGCAGGCTTGACCTGATGGAGTTCTCGCGCTCCTGCGACTACAAGCTGGCGCACTTCATCGAGTCCGAGCTGAAGGGCCGGGCGATGACGGTGCCTGTATCTTACCCGCTGCCCATGACGAGTGAGACGCAGGGCGCGGTCGCGGACGTGTCCATGCGGCACGCGGCGGTCGCGGCGGGCCTCGCCGAGTTCGGGCGCAACAACTGCGTCCTCCACCCGCGCCTCGGCAGCAGGGTGATATTCACGGCCGTCCTCACCGACCTCGAACTGCCTCCCGCGAAGGAGCGTGTGACCGGCGTGTGTGACGACTGCGGGCTGTGCGTCGACGCGTGCCCGGCCGGAGCGTTGGACGAGGAAGGCAGGACCGACGTGCTGAAGTGCCTTAAGGTGTGCCAGCCCTACGGGGTGGGAGGCAACATCAGGTTCTGGAGCAAGGCGCTCGCGGCCGGCGACGAGGAAGCGGCGCAGATGCTCTCGGACGAGAAATACTGGCGGCTGCTGCAGGCCGCCTCGATCGGCTTCCAGTACTTTTGTTTCAACTGCATCAGGGAGTGCCCGGCTGGCAGCGAACGCTGACGGGAGAACCAGGACGATGACGACAGAAAAGTATAGAGTCCGCGCGAAGAGGGCGGCGATCGCCGCGCTGCTGGTCGTGGTCGCGGCCGTTTCGATCGCGGGATGCGGCTCGCCGGCCGAGACGACCAGGGTCGTGCGGGTCGGCCACCTCGCCAACGACATGCACCAGCTTGCCTACTACGTCGCAAGGGAGAACGGTTACTTCAAGGAGGAGGGCCTCGACGTCCGTGAGGCCGGGGCGTTCAACGCCGGGCCCGAGGAGATGAGCGCCTTCTCCGCGCGCCAGCTGGACATCGGCTACGTCGGCACCGCGCCGGCGCTGACCTTCGCCGGACAGGACATGGCGGAGGTGAAGGCGGTCGCCGGGGTAAACAGGGTGGGCAGCGCGATCGTGATTAGGAACGGCCTCGAAGGTGGCGACATCTCGGCGCTGAAGGGCCGCAATGTCGCGGTGCCCGGCTACTCGACGATGCAGGACTTCCTGCTCCGGATCGCGCTCGGAAAGGCCAGGGTAGACGCTCGCGACCTTACGATCATGACGCTCAAGCCGCCCGAGATGGCCCAGGCGCTCTCGTCGGCGCAGATAGACGCGTTCATCGCGTGGGAGCCTTACCCCACCATGACTGTGACGCAGGGAGGGGGGCGGGTCCTCGAGCAGTCCTCGAAGATCTGGCCGCACCACCCCTGCTGCCTGGTGGTCGTCGACTCGTCGTTCCTCTTGAAGAACCCTGACACCGTGCAGCGTTTCGTCAGGGCTCACGAGAAGGCGACGGAGTTCATCAAGGACAATCCGGAGGAGGCAGCCGACCTGGCCGCCCGCTTCACCGGGCAGGACCGGGAGATCGCCAGGAAGGCGATGACCACCATCGAGTACGACACCTCGATGGACAAGGCGGCCATCCAGCGGTACGCGGCCTATCTTAAAGAGATGGGCGTGATAAAGGTCAGCGACCCCGCGTCGTTCGCGGCCGATTTCGTGGAGCCGGGTATGCTCCAGGGGGGAGGCAGGTGAGCAGGTGGTGGAAGCTGGCATCGCCTGTAGCCGTCATCGTACTGTGGCAGGTGCTCTCGAGTACCGGCGCCCTTCCGGAACACACGCCGTCTCCCACGAAAGTCGTGGCCGGCCTCTGGGAGCTGACGACGAAGGGGCTGCCACCCGGCTACCGCCTTCCCGGACACCTCTTCGCGAGCCTCGAGCGCGTCCTGCTGGGCTTCGCGATAGCCGCGCTCGTCGCGCTGCCTCTCGGCCTGCTGGTCGGGTACTCGAAGCGGATGGAAGTCATCGTCGATCCCCTGGTGGAGGCGCTGAGGCCGGTTCCCCCGCTCGCGTGGCTGCCGCTCGCGGTGCTCTGGTTCGGCATAGGCCTCTTCTCTTCTTCCTTCCTGATCTTCCTCGGGTGTTTCTTCCCGATACTGCTCAGCACCATCTCCGGGGTGAAGTCCGTGGAGGGTACGCTGGTGGATGCCGCCCGGACGCTGGGCGCGAAGTCCCGTTCCATCGTGTGGAGGGTCATGCTGCCGGGCGCGATGCCGTCAGCGGTGACCGGCCTGCGCATCGGCATGGGCATCGGCTGGATGACGCTGGTGGCCGCGGAGATGACAGGCGTGAAGAGCGGCTACGGGCTTGGGTACCTGGTGCTGACCACCAGGGACCTCGCGCGATACGACCTGCTCCTCGCGGACATCGTCGTGATCGGGCTGGTCGGCTTCCTTCTGGACCGCGTCATAAAGGTGGCCGAGAGGAGGTTGCTGAAGTGGCGGTGAACGGCGCTCCGCTCCTCGACGTGCGCTCCCTGTCGGTCTCGTTCGCCGAGGAGAAGACCGGCAAGGTGGTGGACGTCCTCGACGACATCGGGGTGGAGGTCCGCGAGGGGGAGCTGGTCTGCATCGCCGGGCCCTCCGGCTGCGGGAAGACGACGCTCTTGAGGGCAATAGCGGGCCTGGTAAAACCGCGGGAAGGAGAGGTGCTCCTGGACGGGACGCCCGTCGCGGGGCCCGGCCCCGAGCGAGGCCTCGTCTTCCAGGACTACGCCCTGTTCCCGTGGAGCACCGCTCTCAAGAACGTGATGTTCGGCCTCACCGTAAGGGGCATGGACAAGAAGGAAGCCGAGGAGGCCGCACGCGGATACGTCAGTACGGTCGGGCTCGAGGGCTTCGAGAACATGTATCCCCGGGAGCTGTCCGGCGGCATGAAGCAGAGGAGA
>Ga0209123_1003892_pt1 | contig 10716 bp, 11 predicted proteins | sample BarGraIncu00431A_FD_184500 | JGI IMG/M metagenome (GOLD analysis project Ga0209123, IMG submission 184500) | Arctic peat soil microbial communities from Barrow, Alaska, USA - Barrow Graham LP Incubations 004-31A (SPAdes) (version 2) | ecosystem: Environmental > Terrestrial > Soil > Wetlands >...
AATCCGCTTCAGCGTTTCCACCTCTACGCCCCTCAACTTCGTTTGACTACCTACTGTCATTCTTTCTCATTGCTCTGAGGGGAGGCGAACTATAACAAACTTTTAACAAACATGGCAAGCACTGTTTATGAATTTATTCAAAAATCTGCAAACATAGTGAGTGCATTGAATTTTCGTCAGCAATGCATTGAGCTATTGACGCAGATTCGCTTGCCAAACTATAGTGGCGTATGGCACCTGATTTCCAAAAACTCTCCGAGAAGATTATTCAGCTTTCTGAAATAACGCAGCAATTGCGCCTTGAGAATGCTGATTTGCGTCTGCGCACCGCAGCACTAGTTGCAGATAACTCTGACCTAACGCAACGCATGCGGGAAGCTGCAATACGTGTTTCGTCACTTATTGAGAAATTTCCCAGCACCTTAACCTTACAAGAAGAAGATACCGAAGAGGATGCATCATGATCAGACTAGATGTAACGATCATGGGGCAGAGCTATACACTCACCTGCACCGAGAGCGAAGAAGGGACCTTGCGAGAGGCCACCGCCTATCTGGACAGTAAAATGTGCGCGATACGTGATGCCGGCAAAATCAAGGGCAATGATCGGATTGCAGTCATGGCGTCGATTGCCATTGCGGCAGAGTTGTTATTGACCCAATCGCCACAAGGGCCGTTTTATGGCCTCACCGTTTCTGAAGTAAAGCAGAATTTTGCAGCGATGAATGCCGCACTTGATGCCGCACTAGCCCCCCAGGAAAATCTATTTTGATGCATCGCAAATTATACTGAATAATCTGCAAAAGCCTGTTGACAGGCACTCCCGTTAGCGTAGACTGAAAGTCCCTGCCGTGTTCGCGATTGTCTTATAATCCTTGAACCATTCATTCGCATCGGTTACGGAATTTTGTTTGATGGGAGTGAGCATCGCTAGTTCGATGAACCCGAAATTGAACTGACCGTGACCACCTTGAACCGTTAGGTTCAGGATGCCGGCATAGCGGCACTGGTGGGGGCTATTTTTTAAACGACTGCGAATTTGCGGCCGTTTTTTTTCGCCTACTCACTTCTGCGATCACTAAAATATCGCCATCAAAATGTTCGTTACTAAGTTTACAATCTGCGTTTATTGATCACTCAGATCACCATTTCATCCTTAGCTTATTACTTCGTTTTAAATGACCACCATCCCCGCTTCCACCATAAGCCTAAGCATCGTGGCTCGCATTGGGCGCGCAATGCAAAAGAATCAACGCACTATCCAAATAGTGCAGTGGGCGGTTGTGGCTGCATATCTCTTCTTGTTGCTAGCGCCATTACTGCTGCCTATTCCTGAGGAAAATGCCCATATCGCTAGCAACCTGCGCTTGCTAGCGCAATTTCTTCTCTGGGGGATAGGTTGGCCGCTCATCATGTTAAGCATGATGCTATTTGGTCGCGTATGGTGTGGCATATTTTGCCCTGACGGGACCCTGACAGAGCTGGTCAGTAGACATGGCCAAAAGCGCTCGATTCCTCGCTGGATACGCTGGAGCGGCTGGCCATTCACGATGCTGGCGCTAACCACAATCTACGGGCAATTGGTTGGTGTCTACGAATTCCATCCCGCTACGATTCTGCTGCTGGGCCTGCCAACAGCAGGAGCTATTCTTACAGGATTCCTGTACGGTAATGGCAAGCGTATCTGGTGCATGTATCTTTGCCCTGCAAATGGCGTTTTTTCTCTTTTAGCGAAAATTTCGCCACTGCATTTCCGAGTGAACTCTGATAAATGGAAGCAGAATCAGTCAACGCTGCCTAGAATAGATTGCCCAACTTTAATCGATCTTCGGCTCATGAAAAGTACCTCTACCTGCCACGCTTGTGGCCGATGCAGCGGCTATCTTGACGCGGTGGAATTATCTGTGCGTGCGCCGGACTGTGAAATATTGAAAGGCAGCAATAAAACTGTCAGCACAGCTGAAGCAATAACCCTGATTTTTGGCATACTCGGCATTGGTAGCACAGCAATTTTATGGTCGCGCAACAACTGGTTTGACGCCTTGAAATCCTTTCTGACAGTACATGGATTCGCGGCACTGGAACAATACAACGCACCATGGTGGCTGCTGGCAAATTATCCAGATTCCCATGCTGGTTTTAGCCTGCTCGATGGCATCTGCATTTTGACTTATTTGTTGGCTGGCGGCGCTTTTCTTGGCTTGGTTATACTGGCACTAGTATGGTTTGCAACACGAATTACCGCCGATCCTGCACTATCGTGGCAACGCCTGTCACTGGCATTAATTCCGATTGCCGGCATTGGTATTTTTCTTGGTCTGTCTGAATTTACTGTTGTGCATTTAAATGCAGCCGGGATATCACTGCCATTGGTGCCGCAGCTACAAGCAAGCTTGTTGGCAACGGGGGGGCTATTTTCTGGCTGGCTAGGAATAAAATTGATTGTCCGCCAATTCATATTTCAGCGTTTATTGGCATTAGCCGTGTATCTTTTACCCGTAGGCTTAATGTGCCTGATTTGGACTGACAAATATTTCGCATAAAAAAAGCCCGAGAAGACTTGGGCTTTTTTATTATTACTTGTATTTACTCAACTTCGACCACCTCAAGTGAAGTAGCAGGGGGCAAAGCGTCAGGTGGCGCAAAATCTAGCTTGATCTGATCCGTGTCATCCAGATCGACCACGACTGAACCACCCGATATCAGCCTCCCAAACAGCAATTCATCCGCCAGCGCCTTGCGGATCAAGTCCTGTATCAGGCGCGACATGGGGCGAGCCCCCATAATCGGATCAAAGCCTTTTTTCGCAAGGAATTTGCGCAACTTGTCAGTAAAAATTGCCTCGACTTTTTTCTGATGCAGCTGCTCTTCCAATTGCATCAGAAACTTGTCTGCCACGCGCATGACAATCTCTTCGCTCAATGGCTTGAAGCTGATGACCGCATCTAGCCGGTTACGGAATTCCGGTGCAAACATGCGTTTGATATCCACCATTTCGTCACCCGCCTGCTTCTGGTTGGTGAAGCCCATGGTAGATTTTTGCAGGTTTTCAGCACCCGCATTAGTTGTCATGACGATGATGACATTGCGAAAATCTGCTTTGCGTCCGTTATTGTCTGTCAGCGTGCCATTATCCATCACCTGCAGCAAAATATTGAATACATCCGGGTGCGCTTTTTCGATTTCATCCAGCAACAGCACCGCATGCGGCTTTTTGGATATCGCCTCAGTCAGCAATCCGCCCTGGTCAAAACCGACATAGCCCGGAGGCGCACCTATCAAGCGGCTGACTGAATGACGTTCCATGTATTCGGACATATCAAATCGAACCAACTCAATGCCCAGTACGAAGGCCAGTTGCCTTGCTATCTCGGTTTTGCCGACACCCGTTGGACCCGAAAACAGGAATGCGCCAATCGGCTTGTCCGTTTTTCCCAAACCTGCACGCGCCATTTTAATAACGGACGCGAGTGCCGCAATCGCCGGATCTTGACCAAAGACTACATTTTTCAAGTCGCGATCCAGATTCCGAAGCTTGTTGCGGTCGTCCTGACTGACCGAGTGAGTCGGGATGCGCGCAATTTTCGCGATGATGTCTTCTATTTCCGCCTTGCCTATCGTTTTCTTTTGTTTGGACTTTGGCAAAATGCGTTGTGCCGCACCCGCCTCGTCAATCACATCGATTGCCTTGTCGGGCAAATGACGGTCATTGATAAAGCGCGCCGACAATTCAGCTGCAGTCGTCAAGGCCGATGCGGAATATTTAACGTTATGGTGGTCTTCAAAGCGCGATTTCAAACCACGCAGAATCTGCACCGTCTGCTCCACGGTCGGCTCAACTACCTCGACCTTTTGAAACCGTCGCGCCAGTGCATGGTCTTTCTCGAAAACACCACGGAATTCAGTAAAAGTCGTTGCGCCGATACACTTGAGCTGGCCGTTGGCGAGCGCAGGTTTCAATAAATTGGACGCATCCAGCGTCCCGCCAGATGCAGAACCAGCGCCAATGATAGTATGAATTTCATCTATGAAAAGTATCGCGTCCGGATTATCTTTTAATTGCTTCATTACCGCTTTTAAGCGCTGCTCAAAATCACCGCGGTATTTTGTTCCAGCGAGCAAAGACCCCATGTCGAGTGAATAGACGACCGCCTTTTGCAATACTTCTGGCACCTCGCCCTTGGTCACACGCAACGCCAGCCCTTCGGCAATCGCCGTCTTGCCCACGCCCGTTTCACCCACTAATAAAGGATTATTCTTGCGGCGGCGGCACAAAATCTGGACAACACGATCGACTTCCTGCTCTCTACCTATCAGCGGATCAATTTTGCCATCCTTGGCTTGTTTGTTCAGGTTCAGCGTAAATTGCTCAAGTGCAGAGTCCTTACCCTGCCCCTCTTGCGGCGCATCTTCCACGCCCTCTTGGGCTTTTTGCGGCTCAGCTTGCTGGTCCTTGCGCACCCCGTGAGAAATAAAATTGACCACGTCGAGCCGCGTCACTCCCTGCTGATGCAAGTAATACACCGCGTGAGAATCTTTCTCGCCGAAAATAGCAACTAGCACATTAGCGCCATTCACTTCCTTCTTGCCGTTGGATGCAGACTGGACATGCATGATCGCACGTTGAATGACGCGCTGAAAGCCGAGTGTCGGCTGAGTGTCCACTTCGGCTGTTCCCGGGACGATCGGCGTATTGTCGGCGACAAAATTGGTAAGCGTCTTGCGCAAATCGACAATATTGACCGCACAGGCAGCCAACACATCTGCCGCTGACGGGTTGTCTAGCAAGGCCAGCAACAGGTGCTCGACAGTTATAAATTCGTAACGTGCCTGTCTAGCCTCAACAAATGCCAGATGCAAACTAACTTCAAGTTCCTGCGCAATCATACTTCCTCCATCACGCACTGCAGCGGATGCCCTTTTTCTCGAGCATGGGTTAAAACAAGTTCTACCTTGGTCGAAGCAATATCTTTTGAAAAGATACCGCAAACGCCTCTTCCCTCATGATGAACCTGAAACATGATTTTTGTTGCAGCCTCAGAATCTTTGTTGAAATACTCCTGCAGGATAGCGACCACAAATTCCATCGGCGTGAAATCATCGTTCAACAATACTACCTGGTACATTGACGGCGGCTTTTGTGTCTCTACCTGCCGCTCAAGCACCGCTTCATTCTCATGCCTGGTTGCCATATGTCCATTCTACGGTTTTCAAGTTTGATGCCATGCGCCAATCTAAGCTGCTTATATGGGTTTAATCTTACGCGAATTCTCAACTGCTTGCAGACGCAATCCTCTGCGTTCAGAAGGAAAGTTTGTTACGCACAGCAACAAACCTTGCCATTAGCGGAATATGAACACGCAATACCCTTTGAAAAAACTTGACTTTGAGAGCCATTGCCTCAACAATAATAGTAATTGATTTACTTGGGTATTCATTTTTGTCCTCGTACGTCAATTATAAATGTAGTGAGCAAGTCCAGAGAGAGGTGTTGTTGATTTTGGCTTCTGGCTTTAAAGCTCGTGTGATGAGTTCCTTATTAGAAAGATCCGTTATGGCAACAGGTACAGTGAAGTGGTTCAACGATTCAAAAGGTTTTGGCTTTGTAACCCCAGATGACGGCGGTGAAGATTTATTTGCCCACTTTTCCGCTATCAACATGAATGGATTTAAGACCCTGAAAGAAGGTCAAAAGGTCCAGTTCGAAGTCACGCAAGGCCCTAAAGGCAAGCAAGCTTCCAACATCCAAGCTGCTGGCTAATTTTTTTAGCCTGCTCAGCGCGGTAAAAAACCCTGCTATCGTGGGGTTTTTTTACGCCCGCATCTTTACAATACCGATACCTTCATGACAAGCAAGGAAGCACAGAAACGCTCCAGCAGCCTAACTTGCCCTTGCGGTGGGGGACAACTCACGTCATGCTGCGGCCGCATCATTGAGGGCGGCGCCATTGCGCAAACTGCACTTGAACTGATGCGCTCCCGCTATACCGCCTACACCCTGCAAGATGAGCCATATCTGGAGGCAACTTGGTATGGCAGTACACGACCGACCGGCAGCCTGCTTGATGAAAGTGAACGAATCAAGTGGCTCTCACTAGAAATTTGCGCACATCACGAGGAAGGCAGCGACGCCTCGGTAGAATTCATCGCCAGATACAAAATACAAGGACGCGCCCACCAATTGCATGAAATCAGCCGTTTTGTTCGTGAAGACGGGCGCTGGTTCTATCTGGATGGCAGCTTCCCCCCAGATAGCAAATAAACTCCCGCCGCCGTCATTTTTGTTATCCTCGCCAGCGCCACTAAAAACGAGCAAACCACACACTCCAGCCTGTTAGACTTACGGCTGCGATTTCGCTCAGCATTAAATTCCTGGAGCACAATTGATATCAAACCGTCCATCTGACTGGGTCTCCCGCAGCCTGCAAAGCGTCTGGCATCCCTGCACGCAAATGCAGCACCACGAATCGGTGCCACTGGTCGCGATCAGCCGTGGCCAAGGCGCATGGCTGTTTGACTCTGATGGCAAGCGTTATCTGGATGCGATCAGTTCGTGGTGGGTCAACCTGTTCGGCCATGCCAATCCGCGCATCAATACTGCGCTGAAGGACCAGCTGGATCGACTGGAACATGCGATGCTAGCCGGCTTTACGCATGAACCGGTAATTGAACTCTCCGAGCAATTATCGGTCCGAACCGGCCATGCGCTGGGACATTGCTTTTATGCGTCAGACGGTGCGTCGGCAGTAGAAATTGCATTAAAAATGAGTTTTCACGCGTGGCGCAATGCTGGCATGACCAACAAGCAGGAGTTCGTCTGCCTGAAGGGCAGTTACCACGGTGAAACCATAGGCGCACTGGCCGTGACCGATGTCGCGATATTCCGCGATGCATACGGCCCGCTGCTGCGTCAGGCGCATGTGGTCGCGTCGCCCGATGCGCGGCAAGCGCAAGATGGCGAATCTGCCGCCGATATGGCGCAACGTGCAGCCGCCGAACTGGAACGACTGCTGCAACAGCGCAGCGATCATATCGCCGCCATCATCGTAGAGCCGCTGGTGCAATGCGCGACCGGCTTTGCGATGCACGATCCAACCTATCTGAAAACCGTACGCGAATTGTGTGACCGTTATCAGGTGCACCTGATCGCCGATGAAATCGCCGTCGGTTGCGGCCGCACAGGCACCTTCTTCGCCTGTGAACAAGCTGACATCTGGCCCGACTTCCTGTGCCTGTCAAAAGGCATCAGCGGCGGTTATCTTCCCTTGTCGCTGGTGATGACGCGTGATGAAATTTACCAGACGTTTTACAGCGAAGAAGTGTCACGCGGATTTTTGCATTCACACTCGTACACCGGCAATCCGCTCGCGTGCCGCGCGGCGCTAGCGACGCTGGCAATCTTTGACAGCGACAACGTGCTCAATACCAACCGTGTGCGATCCGAGCAGCTAACAAGAGCACTGGCGCCGCTGGCGGCGCACAGCAAGGTACAACACTTCCGCCAGCGCGGCATGATCTGGGCGTTCGATGCAGTCATTGATAACCAGGATGCAGCGGCGAGCTTCCCTCGCCGGTTTTTTACAGCGGCGCTGGAACAGGAGCTGCTGCTGCGCCCGATTGGCAACACGGTCTACCTGATGCCACCATACATACTTGATGATGCTGAAATCGACTTGCTGGCGAGCCGCACGCTGGCTGTGTTCGAACAAGTGATGTTCCCATGAGCACACACTTTTCATGTTTTGTCACTGGCACTGACACCGATATCGGCAAAACGCTGATTTCCTGCGCCTTGCTGCATGCACATACGCAACAAGGCGTACGCGCGGCCGGTATGAAACCGGTTGCAGCCGGTGCGAGCTTGCGCAATGGCGCATGGCGTAACGACGATGCCGATGCGCTGGCCGCCGCATCCAGCGTGGCGCTAGCGCCAGAACTGGCAACGCCCTACTTGCTACGCACGGCCGCGGCCCCGCATATCGCAGCCAAGTTGGAAGGCATCGAAATCGACCCTGCCTATATTCTTTCTTGCCATCAGAAAATTGCACAACTCGCTGATGCGGTCGTGGTCGAGGGTGTAGGCGGATTTCGCGTGCCTTTTACAGACGACTACGATAGCGCCGATCTGGCGGTACAATTCAACCTGCCGATCGTGCTAGTAGTTGGATTGAAGCTAGGTTGCATCAATCAGGCCTTGCTGACCGCTGAAGCGATTGCCGCGCGCGGCCTGACGCTGGCGGGCTGGGTTGCCAACACGATTGATCCAACGATGCAACATCTATCGGATAATGTAGCGGCACTGGCAGCACGCTTGTCGGCACCGCTGCTGGGAGTCGTACCACGCTTGCCAGTCGTTAGCGCCGCGCAAGCGGCAAGTTATATTGATTTTTCATGTCTGCCAGGCTGGCCTGTCAGACACCTCTAATGAAGTAAAAGGGTTATTCAATCATGTCGAAAGTCGTTTCATTTCACTCTGCCGTTTCTGCGATCACCATACCAGTCGATGCCATTTGGCCCCTTGATGATGTGCTGGCGCTGTTTGATTTGCCATTCAATGACTTGATGTTCCGCGCGCAGGAAGCGCACCGCGCCCATTATCCTGAAGGCGACGTCGAACTGGCGACACTGATTTCGATCAAAACTGGCGGCTGTGAAGAAGATTGCGGTTATTGCTCGCAATCCGCACATCACGAGACCGACGTCAAAGCGACCAAAATCCTGCCGCTAGAATCAGTGCTGGATGCCGCGCGCGAAGCCAAAGCCAATGGTGCCACACGTTTCTGCATGGGCGCGTCCGGCCGTTCGCCGAAAGATCGCGATATGGAAAAATACGAAGATATCGTGCGTGGTGTGAAATCGCTTGGGCTGGAAACTTGCGCGACACTGGGCATGCTGGAGGACGGTCAGGCTGATCGCCTGAAAAATGCCGGCCTAGATTTTTATAATCACAATCTCGATACCTCACCCGATTTCTACGACAACGTGATTTCTACCCGCCTGTATCAAGACCGGCTCGACACGCTTGGCCGCGTGCGTAAAGCCGGATTGAAGATTTGTTGCGGCGGCATTATCGGTATGGGTGAGTCACGTCAGCAACGCGCCGGACTAATTGCGCAACTGGCAAACTTAAACCCGTATCCGGAATCAGTACCAATCAACCATCTGGTGCCGGTCGAAGGCACACCGCTGTTTGGGGTCGAACCGCTCGACCCGCTGGAGTTCGTGCGCACGATTGCAGTAGCGCGCATCACGATGCCAAAAGCGCGGGTGAGGCTATCCGCCGGGCGCCAAAACCTGGCAGACTCGGTCCAGGCACTGTGCTTTTTAGCTGGCGCGAATTCTATTTTCTACGGCGAAAAATTGCTGACGACCGATAATTCGGAAGCAGAAAGCGACCGCGCACTATTGGCCAAGCTGGGCTTGCGCCCGCGTGAAATTCCGGTGGCGCCGCCCACCTGCGCTGATGCCTGATCGTGAGGATCATTTATTTCAACGAAGGCGAAGATAACGCCTTCTGGCTGGCAGGGCTTCGAGCTGCGCTGCCGCAAGCCGAATTGCGCCTTTGGCTGGCAGGCGACAATAAGCCTGCCGACTACGCATTGGTATGGAAGCCACCGGCTGCAATGCTGGCCGGGCGCACTGATCTAAAAGCTATTTTCCAACTTGCCGCCGGTGTAGACGGCTTGCTGAATATGGGTGATGCCTTGCCGCAGGGTGTGCCTATCATCCGGCTGGAAGATGCTGGCATGGCCGTGCAGATGGCTGAATACGTCAGCTATGCGGTGCTGCGTTATTTTCGCCGCTTTGACGAATACGAACAGCTTGCTGGCAACAAGGAATGGCAATTCCTGGATTCGCATAAAAAAAGCGATTTCACCGTTGGTATCATGGGGATGGGTGCCCTCGGCCAGCGCATTGCAAAGGCGCTGCTGCATTTTGGCTTTCCGATTCGTGGCTGGAGCCGCAATCGCAAATCGGTGCCGGGTGTGGAATGTTTCGCAGGCGATGTGGCACTGGATGACTTCCTGCAAGATACTAGAATTTTGGTGTGCGTGCTGCCATTGACGACCATTACCACCGGACTGCTCAACCGCGACACTCTCAATAAACTCAGCTATAGCGCGTACCTGATAAACATCGGTCGCGGCGCACATCTGGTCGAAGCCGACCTGCTGGCTACACTGGCATCGGGGCAAATCGCGGCGGCCATGCTAGACGTCACCAGCGAAGAGCCGCTACCACCCGCCCATCCGTTCTGGGATGAGCCGCGTATCACCATCACCCCCCACATGGCAGGCGAGACTTTCCGCGATGCCAGCGTGCGCCAGGTTGCTGAAAAATTGCTCGCCTTCGAGCGCGGCGAGAAGGTGTCTGGTCTCGTAAATCGCACTTGTGGCTATTAATAACGTCGCTGGCACTCGCAATGAAAAATACTCCTTATAACGATATGTCTCTGACAACTGCCATTACTTAAATTAGTTGTAAAATTATTACATGACGGCAACCTTTCTGATCTAAGGGCTTATAGCCGCTTGTCTTACATAACTAGTTACAACGAAAAGTAAAGGCAGCTTCAGCATGGATAGCAAGGGGGTGCGGCGTAAAACTTAGACTGGTTTATGCCGTGATGCCGAGGCTCTCTCGATACTCTCGGGGACTGAGTGAGCCAAGAGAAATCTTGATGCGCTTTTCGTTATACCAGCAGATGTAGGAATC
>Ga0209123_1003893_pt1 | contig 10714 bp, 8 predicted proteins | sample BarGraIncu00431A_FD_184500 | JGI IMG/M metagenome (GOLD analysis project Ga0209123, IMG submission 184500) | Arctic peat soil microbial communities from Barrow, Alaska, USA - Barrow Graham LP Incubations 004-31A (SPAdes) (version 2) | ecosystem: Environmental > Terrestrial > Soil > Wetlands >...
GTTGGGACGCTTCTTACACTTAATAAAGGAACATACTCAGCCTTATCTCTTTCCCATAGTCTACTGTTCAAATAGTCTTGAATAAATTTGGTTGTAAGTTTATTTGAATTATACCTGCCCATTAAAATACCTCCGATGATGATATAAATAACTTATTTGAAATAATTTGTAAGAATAAAAGCCCTCTGGAGTTACCTCCAAAGGGCTAAATGTAAAAATTAAACATTCGAAAAAATATTATTTTTGAGATTGTTCAATCCTCTGGGAATAAATGTTTTACATATAATAGTACATTATGTGCAAAAAGAGTAATTATATACTAATGTGAAGTGCAATAGCTAATTATGAAATGAATATTATGAATAAATATTCATTTCATAGTAAATCTAATAATTATATCAGTAAAGGTTAAAGTTGTACCAGTAAAGGTCAAAGTTGTTCTAGTAAAGGTCAAAGTTGTACTTTTACTTTTTTATTAAGAATATCAATGATATTTAGCTACATCCTGTAGTTGTTCCACATTCCAAACAAACTTTGCAAGTACCATTTCTTACAAGTCTAGTACTTGAGCAATGAGAGCAAGTTTCAGAATATAATCTTTCACCTTGAACATCGCTTGTGCTCATCTTTGCATGGGAGAGTACAGGCTCATCTTCTACTAAGGTAGTTGAAATTTCATTATCAGCAGGCATTAATGGGTTATTAGGTATATTAGTTCCATCGTAATTTTCAGGCTTAACTTGGCATCTAGAATAGTCACCTATCTCTATGTCAATAATCTTACTAATTAAATCAGAAATAGATGAAACTGATTTAATATAAGGATGTTTTTGAACAAATCCATAAGGTTCAAATTTTTGTCCACGAAGCATCTTAGAGATATCTTCTGCAGGTACATGATGCTGAAGCATTACTGAAATCGCTTTTGAGAGAGAATTAAGTAGTCCGGTAATAATAGTACCTTCTCTATCTGTAGTTATATATATTTCAGAAATCTCTCCATTTGAACGCCTATTTACTGTGGTATAGACTTTTACATCATCAATTTGAGCAGGATGAGTAGTTCCATAACGTATGCCAATTGGTTTTTCGCGTGTTGAATGATGAGAAATTCCTTGCAATGACTTAGCTTTCTTTAAAAGAGCATCATATGATAAATCCTCAAGTAATAGATCTTTATCTTCAGATAACGTAGTGTTTAAAGGTTGACTTGCCTTTGAACCATCTCTATAAAGCGCGATACCTTTTACTCCGAGTTTCCAAGAACTAAGTATTACTTCTTTAAAGTCATCTATAGTAGCATTTTTAGGTAAATTTACAGTTTTTGATATAGATCCTGATATCATTGGAGTTATGGCAGCCATCATGAGAACATGTCCCATAAATGAAATGTATCTTTTTCCACTACCACATTTGTTTGCTGTATCAAATATATGCAAATGTTCAGGTTTTAAATGTGGAGCACCTTCAATTTTACCATCAATGATTTTCTCATATTCAAAGCCGTCTTCATTAACTTTTTCTTTTCTTAGAATATAATCTAGAATGTCAGTTGTTTCTTTTCCGGAGTATCCTAAATTCTCTAAGGAAGCTTTTATTACAGGATTTACGATGGTCATGAATCCACCACCAGATAATTTTTTGTAAATGAAATGGCTAAAGTATGGTTCTACAGATGTTGCACCACAATCCATTGCAAAAGAAATAGTACCTGTAGGTGCTAAAACTGTAACTTGAGCATTTCTAAATCCATTTTTTTCACCACTACTTATTACATTTGACCAACAATTTTTTAATGTTTCACTTATATTTTGTAGTGAGTTTTTATTTAAATTAGTATGATCAACTTTTAATGGTTCATAATTTAAATTTTCAAATTTACTATTTATTGCTCCAGCTGCTCTAGCGTGATTTCTTATAACTATTTGCATATGTTTTTTATTAATTTCATATTTTTCAAAAGGAGCAAGTTCTTTTGAAAGCAGAGATGACACATAATAAGACTGCGCTGTCATTATTCCGCTAAGTGACGCAGCTATATTTCTAGCATCTTCTGAGTCATAGGCATAACCCATTACCATAAATAAAGAAGCTAAATTTGAAAGACCTAGGCCTGTAGTTCTAAATAAATAACTTTTTCTTGCTATATCTTCAGTTGGAAACTGGCCCCAATGTATAGAAGCTTCAAGAACTAATTGAGTAAGACCTATTAAATGTACATAACCCTCTACATCAAATTTCTTAGTTTTAGCATCATAAAACTTGTAAATATTAATCGAGGCCAAATTACACGATGTATCATCTAAAAAGGCATATTCGCCACAAGGGTTAGTTGAATTAATTCTATTATATTTAGCATTAACTACTCCATCTTCTCCACCAGGACAAGTGTGCCATGCATTAAAGGTATCGTCAAACTGAGGAGCAGGATCTGCACATTGCCAAGCAGCTTTATTAAAGGTATCCCAAAGTTCTTTAACCTTTATTTCTTCATCTATTGAGGAATCGCATCTTCCTTTAAGCGTAATAGTTTGATTTGGATCTTTTGATAGATTATCAACTTTAGTCATAAATTCATCTGAGAATCTTATGGAGTTGTTTCCGTTTTGACCCGATACAGTCTCGTAAGCCTCTCCTTCAAAGCTACCATCATAACCCATTTTAGTAAGGGCACGTACCTTATCTTCTTCTTTAGCTTTCCAAGTCATAAATTCCATTATTTCAGGATGATTGATGTCAAGGCATAACATCTTAGCAGCACGTCTTGTAGTTCCACCAGACTTAATTGCTCCAGCATTCCGATCTAGGCCTCTTAAAAAACTCATTAGACCTGAAGAAACACCACCACTTGATAATTTTTCACCGCGACCTCTAAGGTTTGAGAAGTTAGTTCCTGTTCCAGAACCACCTTTAAATAATTTGGTTTCTGTTACATACTGCTCGGAGATTGAATGGTCACCTAGGAGTTTATCTTGTATTGAAAGTATAAAACAAGCAGATGCTTGAGTCCTTGTATAAGCATCTTCACTTTTAACTATCTTCTTTAGGTTTTCATCATAATAAAAATTATCTAATGATCCACCTTTTATACCGTATGATAAATTAAGACCAGTATTAAACCATTGTGGAGAATTTGGAGCAAACATTTGATTTAAAAATGTATATATTAATTCATCATAAATAATTGCTTTTTCTTCTTGTGATTTAATAACAGTTTCATCCATTAAGGCTTCACACCAAAAATTAACAAGTCTATGAGCTACCATTCTCATACTATCCTCATAACCTAGTACGCTATTAACACCGGATTTTCTAAAATATTTTGAAGCGATAATATCGCATGAATTCTGTGAGTAATGTTCTGGAAATTCTAAACCCTTCATGTCTAAAAGTACTTTATTAGTTTTATGGTCTTTTAAGAAGACATCTACCTTTTTCCATGTAAACAAATCGAAAACTGTAAGGGTGTTATCTTTTTCGAGGTCCTTTGTATAATATCTTTTAATTAAGTTTTTTATTTCCGCCATAATTAATACTAGCTTAAAAAAAGCTAGTACATTCACCTCCTATTAGTTGTATGCTATTTAAAATAATATTAAATATAATTATGTAAAGTATAAAATATGTAAAGAATTCTTCTAAATGGTCGATAATACTAGACCTAAATGCTCGCTTTATTATTTAGGCTAAATATGTGTATTAATGTTTAATAACACTATATGTAGTAATTATATATAAATTAGCAACCATATGTGGTAATCAAATCAATTTGTATTATATAATAAAAACGAGAAAAAATCAAATAAATAATTCGACAAATTAGAAACTTATTTATACAATATAGGGGTATAATAAATATATATATATTATTTTGAAAGAGGTGAGGATGAAAGTATGATACATCAATTTGACGGGCAAATACCCAATGTACATAAAAACACTTTTATTGCTAGCAGTGCGGACGTTATAGGAAATGTGTCTATTGGAGAGCACAGTAGTATTTGGTTTGGGGCAGTCTTAAGAGGCGATATGAATTTCATCTCTATAGGGTCTTATACAAATGTTCAAGATAATTCTACGATTCATAATGACGATGATTTTCCAGTTGATATTGGAGATTATGTAACTATAGGACATAATGCAATAATACATGGATGCAAAATATCAAGCTATACATTAATTGGGATGGGTAGTACAATACTCAACGGGGCGATAATAGGAGAGTATACTATAATTGGAGCAGGGAGCTTAGTCACTCAAGGTAAAAAAATACCTTCTGGTGTTCTATGTATGGGAGTGCCTGCAAGGGTAATCCGCGAACTTACGGCGCAGGAAAAACAAAGTTTAAAAGAATCAGCAGAGCATTATGCTACGCTTTCAATGAAATATATAGTAAAATAAATTGGAGTTAAATATAGAATTTTTGTAAAAATTTAATTGAGAGTGATTATATTTTGAAAATAAAAATAAAATACCTTTTATTTTCGCCACTTTTTTAATACAATAGAGGATAGAGAATAGAATATTGTTGGATTTAAGGAGTGAGAAATATTATAAAATTAAATGGAATAGAAAAGATGACAAATGAGCAGAAATATAAATATATGTTAATTCTTTTAGAAGGACAACTCAGCTCAGAAAAAAATGATCTAGCAAATTTGTCAAATTCAGCAGCAATAATTAAAGCGGTTATGGATAGGATTAATTGGGCAGGATTTTATATTATGCGAGAAAACACATTAGTCCTTACAACATTTCAGGGTCTTCCAGCTTGTAACAGAGTAGAGATAGGTAAAGGTGTATGTGGTGTTGCGGTAGCTCAGAAAAAGCTTAAACGTATAGAAAATGTGCATGAATTTGAAGGTCACATTGCTTGCGACAACGCAACAAATTCAGAACTTGTTATACCTATAATAAAAGATGATGTGGTTTATGGAGTTTTGGATATAGATAGCCCATATATAGGAAGGTTTACAGGACTTGAAGAAGAGTATTTAGTACAATTTGTTGATAAACTTAACAAATATATAGATTGGTCAAAAGTTTAAAAAAGGTAGGAGATAATAAATGATAAAAGTAGGAGATTTAAATAATTTAACAGTAGTTAGAAGAGCGGACTTTGGGTACTATTTAGGCGCGGGTACAGATAACACTAGTGATGATGTACTATTGCCTATGAAAAGTACATTAGGTAAAGGACTTAAGATAGATGATGAAGTAGAAGCATTTATATACAGAGACTCAAGTGATAGATTAATTGCAACTTTAAAAAAACCACTTGCAAAAGTTGGAGATTTAGCTTATCTAAAAGTAGTTGACATGACATCAATCGGAAGTTTTGTAGAAATTGGTTTAGAAAGAGACATATTAGTTCCTTTTAAAGAGGAAAATTATAAACTAGAAACAGGTAGAAAGTATCTTTTTTACATATATTTAGATAAGACTGGAAGACTTGCAGCTACTACTTTTATAGATCAATATTTATACGATACAGATTCATATAATATTGATGATGAAGTGGAAGGTACTGTATACGGAATACAGACTAATGGTACATTAATGATAGCCGTTGATGATATTTATAGAGCTGTTATTCTAAGAAATGAGAATTATAATAGTGTAACACCTGGGGATAGATTAAAAGTAAGAGTACAAAAATATTATGAAGATGGTAAAATGGACGTAACAGCAAGAAAACCAAGACTTGAAGAAAGAGATGCAGTTGAAGAGCAAATAATAGAATATCTAAATAAATCTAATGGATTTATGTCATTCAACGATAAAAGTTCTCCAGATGATATAAAGAGAACATTTAAAACTAGTAAGAACTCATTTAAAAGGGCGCTGGGTGGACTTATGAAAAGCGGCTTAATTGTTCAAGATGAAGAGGGGACCAAATTAAAAGAAATAGAATAACTGTAAATTCAAAAAAGCAAAAGAATTAAGAAGAATCTTAAGTCTTTTGCTTTTTTAATTTGTAATATACTTTTTAATTTACTTATACTTTTGATGAATTGCGTTTGAATATTTTTGCAATTTCATTAAGCAGTAGTGGCATTAATGACAATCCGGTAACAATGCCCCAATCTGCTAAATTTAAAGCATGAACGCTAAAAGCGTTTGCTAGGAATGGAATACTTATTATTAAATCTTGTAGAACTATACCAAAAACTATAGCCCAAATTAAATATTTATTTGAAAATAAACCTATTTGGAATATTGATTTTTTATCGTTTCTCATGTTTAAAGAGTGAACAAGTTGAGAAACACTAAGTACTACAAAAGCCATAGTTTGTGCATGCTCTAAAGCATCAGCTGAAAGATCTTTAGGGAATAGTGGGAACAAACTAGTATCTCCGTTATAGTATTTTACACCTATTACAAAAGCTGCTAAGGTTATCAGACCAATTAACAACCCGTTTAAAAGTAAACTTATGCTTGAACCCTTAAATAAACTATCATTTGGGTTACGTGGTTTATATTTCATTACATCAGGGTCACCAGGGTCTACGCCTAAAGCTAAGGCTGGAAGTGTATCTGTAATTAAGTTAATCCACAATATGTGGATAGGTCTAAGTGGAGAAGCCCAACCTAAAAGTATTGCTAGAAATAGTGCTATGATCTCTCCAACATTACAAGATATAAGGAATACTACAGTTTTTTTGATATTTGTGAAGATATTTCGTCCTTCTCGTATAGCTGAAACAATAGTTGAAAAGTTATCATCTATCAATACCATATCAGCAGCACCCTTAGCTACATCAGTACCTGTTATACCCATTGCCACACCTATATTTGCCATTTTAAGGGATGGTGCGTCATTTACTCCGTCTCCAGTCATCGATACAATGTTTCCTTTGGATTTAAGAGCCTTTATGATTTTAACTTTATGTTCTGGGGATACTCTTGCAAATACACTTATATTATCAATTTTACTGTTTAACTCTTCATCCGTGAGTTTATCAAGCTCATTGCCAGACATAACAGCTAGTGGATCTGTAGTAATATTAAGTTCTTTGGCTATAGCAAAAGCAGTGTTTTGATGGTCACCGGTTATCATTACAGTTTTTATTCCGGAATTCCTGCATAAAGAAATAGAATCTTTAACCTCGAGTCTAGGTGGATCTATCATACCTACCATACCAATAAGTATTAAATTATTTTCTAAAGAATCAATTTCTACATGATTTGTAGGGATTATTTTGTAAGCTGATCCGAGTACTCTTAAAGCATCGTCAGACATATTGTTAGACGCAACTAATATGTCTTTTTTAATGTCTGGGGTAATTTCTATTATCTCGCCCTTAACATAGACTTTAGTACATAACTTTAATAGATTATCAATAGCCCCTTTTGTCATTACATAATATTCGTTATCGTATTTATTTACAGTAGTCATTAATTTTCTATCTGATTCAAAAGGGATCTCATCTATTCTTTTATGCTGTTTTTCTAAGTCGTCTTTGAATATTTTGTAATTTACCCCAGCTACAAGTAATGCGATTTCTGTGGGATCACCAGTTTTTGAGTTTTCAGAGTAAGTAGCATCATTACATAGAATAAGATTTTCAAGTAATAACTTATGATGAGTTTCGTTAATATCAAGGGTATCTAAATTTCCTAAAGTTCCACCGCAATAGAATTTTGTTACAGTCATTTTATTTTGAGTTAAGGTTCCAGTTTTGTCTGAACATATAATATTTACTGAACCTAAAGTTTCAACTGCAGGCAGTTTACGTACGATGGCTTTTTCTTTTATCATTTTTTGAACGCCCATAGCAAGAACTATAGTTACTATTGCAGCAAGGCCTTCAGGAATAGCAGCAACAGCTAGACTTATAGAGGTAAGAAGCATTTCAAAAATTTCTCTTTTTTGAAGAACACCAACTGTAAACATAAGAGCACATATAACAAGGGCACCTATTCCTAGGTATTTGCCAAGCTGGGCAAGCTTCTTTTGCAGAGGAGTCTCTGAATCTACGTTTTCATCCAGCATTTTAGCAATTTTACCTATTTCGGTATTCATTCCGGTAGATACTGCGATGCCAACGCCTCTACCATAGGTTGCGAGAGTAGACATAAAGAGCATATTTTTCTGATCACCAAGTGGTATATCATCACCAGTTAAAGCAAGCAAAGCATCTTTATCAACTGGTACAGATTCTCCTGTAAGTGTAGATTCTTCAATTTTTAAGTTTGCAGTTTCAATTAGTCTTAAATCACAAGGCACATATCTTCCTGCGTCTATAATAACAATATCTCCAGGAACGACTTCTTTAGATGGAATTTCTTTTAACTCTCCATCACGTCTAACTACAGCCTTGGGAGTAGATAATTTTTTTAGTGCATCAAGAGCTTTTTCAGCTTTTGACTCTTGCACTATTCCTACAGTAGCATTAATTATAATAACAATAGCAATAATTATAGCATCACTTGTTTCACCAAGCAGAGCAGAAATTACAGCAGCTATAATTAAAATATAAATTAAAATATCATTTAATTGGGCAAAAAACATTGCAAATAGAGTTTTAGGTTTTTTAGATTCTAACTGATTTAGCCCAAATTTTTCTCTTTTTATTTGTATTTCTTTTTGAGAAAGTCCAGCTTCCGGATTTGAATTCAATTCCTTTAAAACTTCCTCTATTGTTTTGTTGAAAAACATGAATATCACCTCGTCATTTAGTATTTGTTATTAAAGTGTAATTTATTAAAGTTTAACAAAATTATTATATCATTGTATAAAGTACGCATATATAAGTATATGTAGAAATTAAAGGAAATATATATACATATTTATATAGGTAACAAAGAATAAAATATAATACCCAAAAACCCTGAAATTACTATTACTAAAATGGGATGGAGTTTATTACTAAGCAATAGTCCTAGAATTATGACCCCAATTATTACACTTTTAACATCTTTATATGATTCGCGCCCAAGGGACAAGAATACGGAGATTATAAGACCAATCATAGCAGGTCTCATGCCAGCTAGTGCAGCTTTCATTATGTAGGATTCTTTGAACTTTAAAATATAGTGGTTGGCTATGGAAACTAAGAGAAAAGAGAATGAAACTACGCCAAGGGTTGCAGCAATGCTACCTAATATACCGGAAACTTTAAAACCTACAAAAGTAGCAGAATTTATTGCTATAGGTCCCGGAGTCATCTGTGATATACCAATAATATCAATAAATTGTTTGGAAGTAATCCACTTATTGCTTTCTACAATTTCTCTTTGAATAACTGGAAGCATTGCATAACCTCCACCAAAGCTAAAGGCACCTATTTTTAAGAAGGACAGGAAAACTTTAATTAGTTCAGACATTTATTTCACCTTCTTTCCAAGAAATATAACCCCGTACAAACCAGATAAAAGTATAACTAAAACAGGATGTACATTAAAAAATGTTATACTTGCAATTGTTACTAAAATTATAATAAGATTGACATAATTTATTTTTAAAGATTTAGATAAACTTACCACTGCTATGAGTATAAGCATTGGTACTGCAGCAGATATACCTTTAAAAACCAAATCAACATAATAATAATCTCTGAATTTTATAAAAAAAACTGCAATGCATAAAATAATAAAAAAAGAAGGTAAAACAACACCTAGAAGCCCAATTACAGCCCCAAGTAAACCACCAATTCTATAACCGATAAATATGCTGGTATTAACAACCAAGGCTCCAGGAAAAGTCTGAGAAATAACAACTATATCTAAGAAGTCTTCTTTAGAAATCCACTTTTTTTTGGTCACTACTTCAGTTTCAATTAGTGGAATCATAGCATAACCTCCACCAAAGGTAAAAGATCCTATTTTAAAGAAAGTAAAAAACATATTTAATATTTTTTTCATTTTGACCACCTTTAATAATTTGTTTTTAATTGTGGTGAGAATTTATTTTCATACGGGGCAAGAATTTATTTTCTATTGTTGAAAGAATTTATTTTTCATTGTGTATATTTTTTTGCGCAAAGTTCGTTATAATATATATAAGAGCTTAATGAAATTCAGAAATAATTTTTAATCCATATAAATAAACTAGGAGGTGGATAAATTATGGAGATATCAAGGTCTAGAAGGAATTCACCTGTATCAACAGATAAAAAAACTTCATCTAATAAAATGGATTTTTCTCAAAACTTTAGTTTTGCTAGGCAGCAAAAATCAGAAGAGCAGCTACAGGATATGATGGATGATATAAAAAAGAAGGGAAATAGGTTAAGCATTACAAAGTGTTTTGCTGACGTGAAAGCTTATAAAAATTTAATTAGGCAGTACTTGGATTCTGTTTTAAAACATATGTACGAGGTTAAAAAGGATATTAGTTTTTGGCAAACACAATATTTCATAACGGTGGATACTGTAGATGCTAAATTAGAGGAACTTACTCAGACTTTATTAAATGGAGAAAAAGAAAATCTGGACATTGCCAATACTGTTGATGAAATTTCGGGATTAATCGTAGATATTTATAAATAAAAGAACAAAAGATATATATTACTAGTAATGATTCATCTTCGCTAAGAACACCTAAATTTAGTTTTACTTACTTTGCTAAAAAACATAAACTCGCTAGCGCTCAAACATATGTTTTTCTTAACGCAAATTAAGTAAAACTAAATATGGAGTTCTAAAGCTCGATTCAATGCATTATACGTAATATATATCTTTGGTTTGAGTGTAGAGAAATTTGTTTGCA
>Ga0209123_1003896_pt1 | contig 10711 bp, 10 predicted proteins | sample BarGraIncu00431A_FD_184500 | JGI IMG/M metagenome (GOLD analysis project Ga0209123, IMG submission 184500) | Arctic peat soil microbial communities from Barrow, Alaska, USA - Barrow Graham LP Incubations 004-31A (SPAdes) (version 2) | ecosystem: Environmental > Terrestrial > Soil > Wetlands >...
TTAAAGGAAGTGCTAATTATAATAAAGAGGAATTGTTATCCAACAATTCCTCTTTTTTTAACCCTATTATAAAAAATAAATTTACTCATTAGCAATCGTCTGCCACCGTTTTTAGCGGTTTAGTTCTATAAGAAGATTGTGATACAACTGCAAATGTTTATTCAATATTTTTTTTAGATTTTGATATATTAATAAGCCAAGAAACAACCGCTATCAAAATGAATGAGATTACACATCCTATTCCAGAAATAAAAATTCTTCTCACATCACTATAAATATCGTTAAAAATAAAATACGGCAATATTCCCAGTCCAATAAAAGCCCCTAAACACGTTCCAGAGGAAGATTTAACAGCATCTTTTAACTCTTTTTTATAACGCACCGTGCAAACCCCCTTAAAATAATTTTAGTTCATAGTTTTTACAAGTATGTCCTTATTCAATTATATAGAATATTAATATGAATTTCAAATATTTAACATGTAATTTCGATTAACATACTACAGCCCCATTCGATGTAATTTAGTGTTACATTGCGTTTTCACCCTTTTATCATATTATTTTTAAGGTGAATTTTTAATGAGATAATGCCATATTGACGATAAATAAAATTCTTTACCCTTTATTTTCAGTGGATATTACCATCAACGGATTATTACAGTATATAAATCAGTATATAAATCAATTATAGTTACTTCGCGTTTTTCAGCACTGTATGTTATAATAACAAGATTTAGTAAAATGCACTTTATTTCTAAATTATATATATTTAGCTGTAAGAGATTCACTACATTTAGTTAACTCTAAAGGTGTCCCCTCAAAAATTACATTTCCGCCTCTTATACCACCCTCTGGTCCAAGATCTATTATCCAATCTGCACTTCTAATAATATCCATATTGTGCTCTATTATAATAACAGTATTTCCATTATCAACAATATTTTCAACTATTCCTATGAATTTTTCTATATCAGACATGTGAAGTCCAGTTGATGGTTCATCCATAACATATATTGAACCATTTTTATGTAATTCGTTAGCAAGCTTTAACCTTTGACATTCCCCACCGGATAATGTATCGAGTGTTTGACCTAAAGTTAAATATCCAATGCCCATTTCTTCTATGGATTGTAGCTTTATTTTAATTTGTTTTTCATTAAAAAAAACTATAGCTTCTGAAACAGTCATATCAAGGACATTTATTATTGTTTTTTCTTGGATAGTATATTCTAAAACTTCTTTTTTGAACCTTTTACCAGCGCATTCTTCACAAGTATTTTTAGTATTCTCCATAAAAGCAAGGTTTGTTTCAATTACACCAGACCCATTACAATTTTCACAAGCACCTTTTGAATTATAACTAAATAGTGATGCATCAACATTATTTTTTTTGGCAAATACCTTTCTTATGTTATCCATTATTCCACCATAAGTAGCTAAGCTTGATCTAGAATTTGCAGAAACTGCACTCTGATCAATTAATATAACATCTTTATTTTGGTTTAGAAATTCCTGTTTCATAAGTGTACTTTTCCCAGAGCCTGCAACACCTGTTATAAGCGTTAATATCCCCTTTGGGACCTTAACTGATATGTTTTTCAAATTATTTGTATTGCAATTATTAACTTCTAGATATCCATTAGGCTTTCTTGTAGCTTTTTTAATTGAAAGACTTCTCTTTAAGGCATTTCCTGTAAGTGTGCCAGATGTGAGTAATTCATCATAACTTCCTTCAAATACTATATTACCGCCTTTGGTACCTGCATATGGACCAACATCAACAACATGATCAGCAATCTTTATGACATCTGGATCATGTTCAACTACAATAACTGTATTTCCTTTATCTCTGAGCTTTTGTAATAGCTCATTTAATTTATGAACATCTCTTGGATGAAGTCCTATACTTGGCTCATCAAATATATACATTAAATCTATAAGATTACTATTTAAATGCTTAACCATCTTTATGCGCTGAGATTCACCACCAGAAAGCGTTGAAGTCTCCCTATCAAGGGTTATATACCCCAGGCCTATATCTATAATATTATTAAGTTTTTCTTTTATACTCTCAATTACCGTGTAGACTTCTTTTAAATTAATTTCGTCTATAACATTTATAAGCTCATCAATTTGCATTGACATAAAATCTGAAATATTATAACCATTAATTAAAGAACTTAACGCTTCTTGATTTAGCCTTTTACCGTGGCACAAAGGGCATTCTGCTGACATCATTAATTTACTAAGCTTTTTCTTTGCTGCCTCAGATATTTCTTTATCACTCTTTAAATATGATCTATTAAACTTTAGAATTAAACCTTCATAAGTTATATTCATTGTTCCAATAATACTTAATTTTAACTTTTCAGGGGAGCCATATAAAAATTTCTCTAGTTCCTCATCAGTATAATCACATATTTTCTTATCATTATCGAAAAATCCCGATTCAGCAAAGATTTTCCATGGCCAAGAGCCAATACCAAACCCTGAGAGCAATATAGCACCTTCATTTATTGACTTACTTTTATCTAGGATTTGATTCATATCTACAGTTAATTTCTTACCAAGGCCCTCACACTCTGGGCACATGCCACTTATATCATTAAAAGAAAATTTATTTCGCTGAGCAATACGTGGAATTCCTATTCTAGAAAATAGCATTCTAATGAATGGATTGATATCTGTAATGGTTCCAAGGGTGGACCTTGAACTCGCACCAATTCTTTTTTGATCAATAATTATCGGTGTAGATAAATTTCCTATATATTCAGCTTTCACTTCGCCATACTTGGGTAAAAAGTTTCTAATAAAGGCACTAAATGTCTCATTTAACTGACGTTTAGCTTCCGTTCCTATTGTATCAAAAACAATAGAGGATTTTCCTGAACCAGATACCCCAGTAAATATAGTAATTTTTCTTTTAGGTATATTTAATGAAACATTTTTTAAATTATTTTCTCTACACCCTTTTAAGATTATAAACTCTTCCTTCATTTTATCTCCTCCATCGATGATTCTTCTGTTGCTTATCAGTTCGGTGATATATAGAATTAATTCATTTGCATTATAAAGTTTTCCTTTCAAAATTCATAATTTAATCATATAATTTAATTATATAACATTAATGCAACCTATAAACTTATAAAATTAAAAACACTAAAAATAAGGAATAATTATTATTAACTTTATATATATAGCTAGAAAATTAAATATAAGTACATCAACACTTAGACAACATGAAGAGATGGGAATCATCCCACCAGTTAAAAGAACGGATTATGGGTATAGGGTATTTACTCAAGTCCATCTTGATTATTTTATATGTATTAGAAAGATGTTAAAAGGATATAGCTTAATATTCATTGGGGAATTGCTAAAGGAGTATATGAAAGGAAACAAGGATAAAGCATTGTGGATGATTACTAAATCTCAAGCAGATTTTTATGAAGAAAAAATTAGATTAGAAAGAATAGGATTAAATCTTATAAAAAATTTAAAAGATAAAAGTTATAGTGCAAAAGAAGATAAAAATAAATTAATGACAATAAATGAGATAAGTCAAATTGCGGATATAAATATAACTACAATACGATATTGGGAGAGTATTGGATTAATTGCATCAGTTAGAGGAAAGAAGAGTAATTATAGATTATTTAATGCAGAGCAAATTAAAGAAATACAAATTATACATGCCCTAAAGTACTCTTTAAATGTAAAGTACAATAGATATAGTATAGAAATGTTAAAAAAAGAACTTAAAAACTTTAATTATGATGAGTCAAATACAAGGGACTTAATAGAAAATATAAAGCGTTATCTAGATAAAGTTAATTTAGAGAAAATAAAAGCCATATCAGCATTTTATGAACTAATAAGTAAAGAAGAAGGTTGAAAAATAGTTCTGCATAATAATTGCGCAGAAATTCCTTTATCCTTTGCAATATTTTTCACAAGAGCTTTTAGTTGAGTAGCATTCTTCATAATAGTACCTCCAACTAGGGACGCAGCTGTTTTTCCACTATAAATAATTTTGCATATTTAGAAAGCAGAGGAATATCTTTTTTTGTTTGCTGTGTATATCGTTTTATTGCTTGCGTTAATACCTGTGGATCTGTATTACTATGGAGGGGTTTCAGTTTAAACTATAGATAAGTACAGAAAACATAAATCCTCTGATAAAGAGTTCTTCATCAGAGGATTTATTTATGCAATAAGTGCTATACCTTGCACTAAACTATAGGTATATCATCATTCAGTCAACACTGTCTTGGTTCACAGGTTTTTAAAAGTGTCACTTCAATTTGAACAAGTTTTTTTGATCTTATAACTGCAGTCAATTTCACAGTACAACTCAACTTGTTATTACAAGATGCACTTCCAACATCTCTTGATTGAATGCATTCACAGGTTGCATCATTAACAGTACAGCATACATCTACACCTTCCGGGGCAAAAAGAGTTACATTCTTATCAAAACATACAGTTTTCTTAATTGAATGGTCGTTAAAACACTTATTTCTAAAACTAAGAAATACTTTTATTTGCAATTTTACATTAACATAATCTTGTTGATCATCTATTTTAGTGATTGAATATAGACAAAATCACCATTTGGTGTTATTGCTACACCTACGGGGAAAAACCCAACAGTTATAGTATCAACAACTGTATTTGTGCATGTATCTATAACAGATACAACATTAGACAGATTTGTAACATAAACAAATTTGCCGTCTGGCGTTATTGCAATAGCTTTAGTAAAATTACCTATAGATTCGACGGGTATAGTATTTACCACTGTATTGGTGCTTGTAGCTATAACTGTTACTTTATTTGAATTTGCAACATAAGCTAAAGTTGGCATGTTCTCATCTCCTATAACTTGACTTAGTAGAATATATGACAGTATTAAACAATAAGTGAATAGTTTTAGAGATATAGGTTGTAAAAATTATTTATCGGCGTTTTCATACCCTCCAGGGAAAAATTCGAAGGCAGTATCCGGAAATTGAACTGTACTGAAAGCTCTGGCAACTCCATTTAGTAGCGGTAATTTAGAAAAGGATTCAGTGTTGCTTAATCCTAACATTTAATACTGATTTAGAGTATAAGAAGTTAGATTAATAAATTAATAGGTTTATAAAAAAAAGATACAAAAAACTTGACGAAATCAAGCGAGGGGACTACCGATATAATAAATATATTTCGGTAGTTTTTTCATTTTAAAGATTCGTTAGAGGTTTTAAAAAAAACTAGAAGTAAGAAATGATTATATTATTCAATATGAGAATGAAAATGATAAAAAACCTTAGAATTTTGTATAAATAACTGAATTAAAAGTTTAACAATATTAAAAAAAAGTAATCGTTTAGTAAAAATTTGTAAAATGAAAATTATTTATTTTAAAAAAGTATTATGATATTATTAATAAATAATTACAAATAATGGAAGGAGACTAATATGAAAAAGAAAAAACTATTATCCGCTTTAGTAATGGGGGTATTTGTACTCTCTCTAATCGCTCCCATTACGACTAATGCTACCCAAGTAAAAGCTACTGGTATTGCTAATTGGAATGTACAGAGGTACGGTGATCGAATTGATGTGGACGTTAAACTAAATCAATTATCAAAAGACCCATCATTTATAAAGCAGGCTGAAGAGAAGATTAAGGAACAAGCGGCAAAAATTAATTTTGACGAGACTCAAGCATCTGAAACTTCAACAGAAAATAGTAACTTCACCTATGATGGGGGAACAAAGTCTTTTTTAAACAGAAACTTAAAGTTTAAAACTTTCACACTTCGTAGTGTTGGGGAGAATGTTGAAATTTGGGTAGCTAAGGATTTAGCCTTCCCTGCAGGAGACCTTCGTCCAGCTCATGTTGTAACACAAGCGCAAGTGGATAAACTCCGTGATGAATTTGATAGTAACATTTATCCAAAAGATACTTCGTTTTTTGGAACACCAGATGTCCATGATGGGTCAAATGCTCCTTTACCAAAAATGGTAGGGCTTCCAGTGGATTACTATACTGGTAGCGAAAAAGTTATCATGTTAGTAGATAATATTATAGATGAAAACTATACTGACCCAACTTATCCCTTCTTCGTAGCAGGTTTCTTCTGGCAGACGCTAGAAAATTATATTGATAGAAATATCATTACAATCGATACCAATAGCTGGGAAACTCGTTTAGAATCTACATTCTATGGAACCACTATTCATGAACTTCAACATTTAATTCATGCTGACAATGATGCAGCAGAAGAATCATGGATCAACGAAGGTATGTCTACTTTCTCTGAGTACCTTGGTGGATATGGCCATGATGATGGTTCTATAAACTTTTACTTAGATCATCCAGAAAATTCATTAGTTAGTTGGGATGAGCACCAAACAGCTGTAACTGGTCCAGAAACGATTGCTGACTACGGACAAGTATACCTATTTACTTTATACATGAATGACAAATTTGGTCGAGAGTTTATTCGTGAATTAGCATTGAATCAAAATCAAGGAATCAATAGCGTTAACGAAGTACTAAGAGCTCATGGTTCTAAACTAGATTTTACACAACTTTATCAAAACTTTATAACAGCATTAGCTTTAGATACCGATAAAGTAGGGAATGGAGTTTATAATTTCGATAGTATAAATCTTCGGGACCTAGTTGTTGATAAAAATGGCACAAAACGTGGAATGACAGTAAACTATGAAAAAGCTTTACAGTTTGAAAAAATAGGTGTTCCAGCTTGGGGCGGTGATTTCAAAATCTTAGATTTCAAAGATAAAATTAGAAGCATTTCCTTTGATGGTGTAGATTTCTTATCCACTCCATGGAAATCAGTAAAAGATCCATTAGGATCTAATAATCAGGTATTATGGGGTAACCAGGGAGACGAAGCGGATAATGCACTGATTTTTGAAGCTGATCTTTCCACTGTTAAAGCTGCGACTTTAAAGTTTGATAATTATATTGATATAGAAGATGGATGGGATTTTGGAATGGTTCAAGTTTCTACAGATGGTGGTAAGACTTGGAAAAGTTTATCTAATGAAAATACAAGCGTTGATGTAGTGGAAGAAGGATACCCAAAAATCAAAGAAAATGTACCAGGATTTACAGGTTATTATGATAATTGGCAAAAGGAAACATTTGATTTAACTGCGTATGCTGGTCAAAAGGTATTGGTATCCTTCCGCTATTTGACTGATTGGGGATACAATGATAAAGGCTGGTTTATTGACAATATTGAAATTCCAGAAATCAGTTATTCTAATGATGGCAGTTCTACGGATGCTTTCAAATCAATGGCTGAATTAATGGGTAAATACGTTAATTACACCGTGACATTTATTAATGAAAAAGAAATAGGAAATAAAAACGACAAGAAAATTGATTACAAGGTAATTACGGTTGATCCATTTAATGTAACTGAAAAGGACGCATTAACTATAGGAGAGTTATTCAAAGACGGAAAGAATTATATGATTACATCTTATGCTGCTCCTACAGATGATAAAAATCCGGTAGATTTTTCTTGTGAAATAAATTTGAAAAGTACTAAAGTAAAAAAGAAATAGCAGTAGGGTAACTGCGACTTGGAAAAAACAGTAAATCATTTAGTTGAAATTTAGAATGAGCATCACTGGCTGGAGTAGTAGCTATTGATGCTTATTTTGCTGAAGGTACCCTAAAAGTTGTAATTATTGAACTTTCTACACAACTCATAAAATTTTGTCTTACCTTTTAGGTTAATTTAAAAACTCCTGGAATAATAAAGAAAAAGCACATGAAAATGAACGCCTATCACTTAAAGAAAAAGTGGTAGGCGTTTTCATATGTTGCATATCAGGATTATGCGTTAAACAGTAGAATTAACTTGCTAAATACAATAGCAATCTTAGTCGTGCCTCCTTCAAAAGTACCCCTGGGGTGCTTATTTTTACATGCTTGTAAAAATAAGCTAATATGTTCAAAGCTAAACCTAATATTGTTATTATTTATCCTAAGTATGAAAATGAAATTGAAAAGTCCGAGAGTATATTTATAAATACCATTGATAACCTTACAGAGAAACCTTTTATTAAGGTATGCTCTATAGATATTAATGAATGTATAGCTTTGATTGAACAGGAAGCAAAAGGTAGGGATAAGTTAAGGGAAAAAATTTCTACAATGATATTAAACTATTTCTAGTTTGGAGGGATTGGGTTGTATAGTAAACCATTTGAATTGCCTTATGAGTTAAGAGGGAAAAAGATAAAATCCGAAAAGATTATACCAACAGTTTGCAATCTTAAAAATATGTTAAGTAAGCTAGCTGAAAGGGGTGGAGAATATAGTTATTTAAAGGCCTGGGAGCAAAGAGCCTACAAGCATTACAATATAGAAAAGATTCAAAAACAAGTACTCTCAGCAAGTGGTGATGAACAGATTAACATTCTTAGAGAACATATTTTGAATAATAGTTTTGACCAACTAGGAGCTAATGCCTTTGATATTTATATTGTAGCGTATGTAGCTGAAAATATTGATACAGGTAAGGAGGCATTTATAGATTATTGTTTAAATAACGGGATGGCCGGAACTGCGTATTCTTCTAATGCAATTTATCAAGTTGGCAAGGGCGATGGTTTTTTCCTAAGAATTCTCAATAAGGATGGTACCGTTAGGGATTGGGAGTTTATGCGAAGATGGTTAAAGGGTGAGTAGTAAATCTAATTTAGAAGGTGCCTTTGGCGCCCTTGTAATATTTGTTCAGGAGGTAATTAAGTGAATGTAACAATTGATAGATTTGAAGGTGAATTTCAGTCTGTGAAAAAGAAAATAGACAAATGATAGATATAGAAAAATCAAAACTCCCCGAAACAGCTAAGTAGCAAGCTCGGGAGTAAATCCCTCGCTATGTAACCTGCTATCTGGTGCTTTATGTCGAAGGAAAATTATAAAATGTTCTATTCAAGCTATAAGTTAGAAAAATAGTAAAAGGGATTTTCGAACAGGGGATACTCTTAAGAAAAGAAATAATTGCTTTTCTTAAATTTGATGTAGTTTAGGGTTGCCCCAAAGTTGTGATATGATATAATTAATAGGTGTGATGATTAATAAAAGCAATTTGAAAAATCATAGCTTTAATCGAAAAAACTGTGATTTTTACAAGAGTTTATATAAAGCTTTAAGATGTTCTTAAAGCGCGATTGGAGGCGATTGAATATGGGTTCTGGTGAAGATAATGTTATTAAAGAAGAAAAAATAATATTTTATTCTAATGATGAGGCAACTGTAACCATAGATGTTTATTTTGTAGATGAAACATTTTGGTTATCACAAAAATCAATGTCAAAGCTTTTTGATGTAGATGTTAGAACGGTCAATGAACATTTGGAAAATATTTATGAAACAGAGGAATTAACTAAGGATTCAACTATCCGGTATTTCCGGATAGTTCAAAAAGAGGGCAATCGTAATGTTAATAGAAATATTATGTTCTATAATTTAGATGCAACTATTTCAGTAGGATATAGAGTAAATTCAAAACAAGCAACACAATTTAGAAAATGGGCCACAAACACACTCACAGAGTATGTAACTAAAGGCTTTGTTTTAAATGATAAAATGCTTAAAAATGGTAAACCTTTCGGAAAAGATTATTTTGATGAATTATTGGAAAAAATTCGTGAAATAAGAGTAAGTGAACGTAGAGCTTATCAAAAGATAGCAGATGTGTTCGAACAATGTAGTAGTGATTATAGTTCTAATTCAAAGGAAACAAAGTTATTTTATAAAACTGTGCAAAATAAATTACATTTTGCAACAACTGGAAATACAGCGGCTGAGATTATTTACAATAGGGTAGATAGTGAAAGTCCTTATATGGGACTAACTACGTGGAAAAACGCACCAAAAGGTAAAGTACTAAAAAGTGATACTACAATTGCTAAGAATTATCTAAATGAAAAAGAAATAGATAAACTTAATAGGCTTGTTACCTTATTTATAGATTTTTCAGAATTAAGAGCTTTAAATCATCAAATTATGAGCATGGAAGCTTGGGTTCTTATTGTTAATAAGTTTTTAGCCTTTTCAGATCAAGAAATACTAGAAAATACAGGTGAGATATCCCATGAAATGGCTGTAACAAAAGCTTATGAGGAGTATGATAAGTTTAGAATAAAACAAGATAAATTATATATATCAGATTTTGATAAAAACTTTGAAAAGTACTTAAAAGGTGGAGAAAGGTAGTTAAAATTATTTATACTTAATTTCAGATAATTTTCTATTTCCTGCTTCGATAGATTTGGGTAAGTTTCGCTAATCCCGTCTTCAATTACTTTTAAATATTTCTGCACAGGCAAACTCATAGTGAACATCCTTGAATGGGTAAAGGTCTTTATGGGTACGCCATTAAGTGTACCTAAATTTATTATAAGGTCATACCATACTGAGCTTTCTTGTTCATTTATTTCATTAAATTGTTCCTCAGTTATCAGATACATTCTGCCAAGAGTAGTTGTGTTATCTTTTCTTTCTGGTTCCAGAAAAGCAACTCCGCCACCTTCCCAGCTTCCTGACCTGTTTCCAAAGTGTAATTTATGAGGTATGCTAATAGGTTTGTCCTCTAAAGGAGCACTTGTGTCATTGCAGGGTATATAGTCTCTATTGTTAAATTTGCAAAATCCACCTTGAATATAAAGCATAA
>Ga0209123_1003897_pt1 | contig 10710 bp, 5 predicted proteins | sample BarGraIncu00431A_FD_184500 | JGI IMG/M metagenome (GOLD analysis project Ga0209123, IMG submission 184500) | Arctic peat soil microbial communities from Barrow, Alaska, USA - Barrow Graham LP Incubations 004-31A (SPAdes) (version 2) | ecosystem: Environmental > Terrestrial > Soil > Wetlands >...
CCATCCGGACCTTCGAACAATGAATTATGCCCTGTCTCACAATAAGGATCTTCAGTATCCTGAAATTTTAAATTTGAATATCCTCCTTCAATAGCCAGTTCCGGACGATACCCTCTTTTCCGTGTACCAAAGATAGGTTCATTAGATGCCAGTTTCCAGGGGCCAAGTGGTGATTTGGATTTCAGAAGACCTACTTCGTAACCGCGTGTCCAAGTAGAAAAAAACATAAAGTAAATTCCATCTCGTTTTATTACAAATGGGCCTTCAATGCCACCAACCATCCATTCGGGCCAACCGGGTTGTTTTTTGTCTAGAAACTTTTCAAGAGATGTAGTTAGGTTACCCGTTTTTAAATCAATTTTTGCCTGAAAAAGTCCATTGCCGCTACAATAAAGATAGGTTTGTCCGTCTTCATCTTCAAATAAAGTCGCATCGTTATTGTATTGAGAGGTTAAAGGGCCTTTTACAAGTTTATATGGACCAGTTACTTTATCGGAAGAGAATAACCAAATGCTATGAGTACTCATACCTTTGGGGTCTTCTTTGGTCACTTTTCCACTGTTTACAGTAAGCCAGTATTTCCCCTTAATTAAATGTATTTCGGGAGCCCAAAACCTTCCGTTATATGGGCAGTCAGCCGGTAATTTGGTTGCATCTATGAGCCATGAATGTTGTTTCCAGTGAATCATATCATCAGATTCTAACAGACGAACCCCCGGATTTGGCCCTGTCCATACTGGATTGGAAGTCCCGGTACAATACCATTTTTCCCCAACTTTAATGATACAATGATCACGCATGGAGATAGACGTATCCCTTGTAATTGGATTTGTGTATTTAAAGACATGAGTCTTTGCGCCAGTAGTAAGTAACTTGTTACTTTGTTGTGCAAAACAACTAAATGATACCCCAATTACAATTATAAACAATACTATTTTACTTTTTTTATTAGACACAATGTTATTATATATTACTTTAAAATTAAAACTTATTCGGGTTTAGATAGTCGTTACAACAAAGCACACTTTAACTAAATTGTAGCAAATAAATAGAAGTTGTCTTTACTTGATTGAAATTTCAATATTACAAATATCTTTCTGTCAATGCACAAATCGCAAATTGTCAGAATACAAGTACCCTGTTTGCCAAGCGTATTCAAATTTATTTTAATTTATTTTTGAATTTTCTTAAATAATTACTGAATAGTAATAAGCTCTTATTTGATATTAAATTTCCACCAGTCGAAATTGAACAAATCTTTTTCTCCTTTAAAAACAAAGTACAAATCATGAACCCCTTTAATATTATTCACCGGAGTTGTAATCGTTTTCCAACTATCACCTTCACCTGAAGTAGTTACGTTTATTGTTCCCATCATTGGCCCATCAATCTTGTCGGTATGGATTTCTATTTTGCCACCTCTTAACGAAGCAACACTAACATCAATCGATGATGCTCCCTTCGAAAAATCGACACCTTGAACTTTAATGAAATCGCCGTTATGAATAGAAGTTACAAATACCCTGTCAGCTATTTTTTTCCCTCTGTTCCACGAGCCGTTTCGTTCCCATTCTGTAAACGCATCTGTTTTAAGACCTTCGCTATAAGCCATTGTTTCTGCTTCGGTACGATTATATGGATTCAATGTACCAAGTTGTTTAACACCTGTTGTTGACCAAAATGGTAGTAACTGAATGGTGCCATCGGCGTTGTAGGTTAGTTGTTCTACACAAATAGAGCGCCTTTCATAATGTTTCGACATGGTTTGTTTCAGGATAGCATAATTGAATCCAAACACGTAGGGTTTACCTTTAAAGTCGATAATTCCCGGATGGTTTCCGCTTGAACGCTGGTCGCCTTCCATTATCATTCCTTTATATTCCCATGGTCCGAGTGGAGACTTGCCCATAGCATAGCCAATGCCTTCGGGGCAACAGGTAGAAGCATACGCCATATAATAATGTCCGTTGCGCTTCCATGCCCATGGACCTTCCTGATAGTGGAAAGGGTCTTTCTCCCCTTTTATCTTGACAAATTCAGGCATTTTCTTAGGCTCAGTCGAACATGAAATCATATCCTCGTTCAGTTTTACATACCACAATTCAGGATTTCCCCAATAAAGATAAGCCTGACCATCGTCGTCAATCAATATGGTTGGGTCGATATCTTGTGGCCCGTTCTTAATCAGTGCCTTGCCAATTGGGTCCCTGAAAGGTCCGTAAGGACTGTCGGAAACCAACACGCCAATTCCCACACCGTTAGGCATCGGACAGTACATATAAAACTTATTGTTTCGCCGAATACATTGGGGAGCCCAGGCTCCATTATCAACATTTACCCAATTAAAATTTTTCAGTGATGCTACAACTCCATGGTCAGTCCAATTCACCATGTCGGCTGAAGTATATAATAGCCAATTCTGCATTTTAAAGCCGGAAGCATCATCCTCATCGTGACCGGTATAGAGAAATACCGTATCGTTATATACCATTGGTGCAGGATCGGCTGTATATTTGGTTTGAATGATCGGGTTTTCTGCCTGAACAAAAAAAACTGAAGCTGTAGAAATCAGGAAAAATATTATTTTTCTCATATAATTATATTTAAAAATGTTATTTAAAAATAGTTTAATTAATTTGTACGTAAAGTCCTTATTCAATCTTAAACACAACAGAAGTAGCGAAAGGCATTTTCTCAGGACAAGTGATAGCAAGTCCATCAGCCTCAAGTTTCCATTGCAATTTACCGTTATATCCAAGTAATTTCACGTCTTTAATGGGCTTGTTAAAGTACTTGGCATCTGTACCAAGCGATTTGATTTTCACCTGAGTTCCCGGAGCCGGTACATTCATACAAAATGCGTAGAATGCACCGTTCTTACCAATAGTGAAACGGATGTCTTGAGCATCGAACTTGAATTCTGCTTGACGACGTTCCAATTTACCTCCAGGTAGCATTTTCAACTTGCCGTTGATTTGTTCTCCTTCACCGGGAATAGTCCAGGCATGGCTTCCGTAAACAGCTTCTCCATTCCGACGCATCCAGACACCGACTTCTTTCAACATTTTAAGGCTTCCTTCATCCAACGAACCGTCGGGCAGAATAGAAATACACAATGCTGCATTGCCGTCACGAGCTATGGCTTCAATAATATACCGAATCATCATTCCTGAATCGTAGGTAAAGCCCGGTGCATAAAACCAGTCACCAACCGGTGCCTCAGCAATCCAGGGTTGATCGGTTTTGATGTTTTCCGGCACACCAAATTCCTCGGTATTTACTGTGCCGTTGGTCTTTTTTCGGAATTTTACAATGCTAAAAGTGTTCACCTCACCACGTTTTTTAAGTGTGCGGTTATAGAAATCGGCAATAACCGTTTGCATGGCATTGGCTTTGAGTCCGGTACCGGTACCATTTCCGGTGAAGGGTCCCTGAACCGTGCCGTCCGTATAGATAAAGTCAGGATCGTAATGTTCCACTACATCCATCATCCTTACCGCCCACTTCGTGGCATACCACTTTGCATAATCCAGGTGATTCGTGAAAATGCCTGCAGGTGGAGGCGACCATCCTGAGTTAGCAGCCTTAGTTACACCCTTGTATTCGCGCAGGTCAATGCCGTAAAGCAAACGAGGATCGTATCCTTCCCACCATTTGCCCTTGCCATCGGCAAGAGTCAGATTACCATCATACGGAATGCCTTTTTTGGGTCCCTCTTTGTCACTACCAAATGCCGTTTGCCACCACCACCAGGTGTATTCGTGATGGAAAGTTACGCCATAATGCATTCCGTTAGCACGGCAAGCCTTAGCCCATTCGCCTATCAGATCGCGTTTGGGTCCGATGTTGACTGAGTTCCACGGCTGATAGCGTGAGTTCCACATATCGTAATTATCGTGATGTACCCCTTGAATCATCAAGAAACGAGCACCTGCATCCTGATATATCTTTGTAAGTTTGGCGGGATCAAGCTTGGTGGGATTCCAATCACGAAGCACTTCCTTATAGCCAAACTCGGATGGATGACCATATTTTTTGAGATGATTTTTGTAGGCAGTCGTGCCCGGCTTATACATATTCCGTGCATACCAGTCACCACTCTCGCCTGCTGATTGTGGTCCAAAATGAACCCAGATACCAAATTTCGCTTCGCGTAACCAAGCAGGTTCGCCGGGATAATTTTTCTCTATGGATTCCCACGTCGGTTCGAACGGACCGGAAGCTATGGGTATATCCAGTTTCATTTCCGGAAATGATCTCCAATCGCCCATAGTAACACTGTCTATAGGCAGCTTGGACGGTACTTCAGGAAACGGTGCCAATAGATAGGGTTCTGCACTCGATTTCGTCTTTGCATCTTTATTTTGGGCACTCAAGCCAAAAAACATTATAGTAATAATAAAGATAATTCCTGAAAATTTTCTCATTGTTGATTTATTTATTCGTTCTTAGTAGTCTAACATTATATACTTTACCTGCCGTATTTCCGATTGTATCCTGAAATTTCACGCGAACAAATTCTTTTCCGCTTTGCAAGAGTACGTGATCAACTTGATTGCATTTTTGTGCGATTACGGGCGTAACAAGAATGATATTCAGTAGCACGGCAAAACTCAAGTTCTTATATAATTTTAAATTTAGAAAAGGTATTTTATTGACATGCAATACTTTATATTGATAATTAATGATGATTTTCAAATAGAAATAATTCTTTATTGAACAGTTACATTAATCTCTCCTGTTATCAAACTATTTGCTTCGGCTTTAAGAGTTATTGTTCCTATTTTTATATCTTTTAAAGGTCGGAGAATAACCAGAGCCTGACCACGATACGTTTTACAAATTGAATTATTAAAACTTTCCATGTCAGTAGGACATGCATTTCCTGAACCTGCAATTTCGCCCACTCCTGAAACTGTGAATGTAACAGGTATTGTTGCATTTGGAATTAAATTGCCCTGAGCGTCAGTTACCTCAACTTTTACATACGAGAGATCGTTTCGATCGGCATTGATTGTACTTCGGTCGGCAGTAAGTTTAACTTTAGCCGGATCTCCAACGGTTCTTAGTTCTTTTGAAGCTACTTCAATTCCGTTATTCAAAGCAATCGCTTTTAAAACTCCCTGTTCGTATGGAACCTTGAAAGTCGTAATCAAATTGGTGCTGTTAATTACAGGCTTCTCTGCAATGATTTTACCATTAAGTTCAATTCTTATTGTCTGGCATTTTGAAAAAACTCTCACATCCATCAATTTACCTTCACTCCCTTCCCAATTCCAGCTCTGATATTCATTCGGCCAACCCCAGTAGCTATAAGTTTCCTTCATTCCTTCCGGAATTGGTTCATGAACCATCATTTCTAGTTTACTGTTGTTCCAAACCACATCACGGTAAAGCAACTGCGGTTTTTTAAAACCACAAAGATCGATATCGCCACAGAATGCATTGAACCAGGGCCAGGGTTTTAATCCAACCCGTTGAACTTCTTTGGGTCCATACGTTGAGCTACCACAGCCTGTTTCACCAAGATAATCCATTGATGTCCAAACAAAGTCACCAATTACCCACGAATTATTCTCCACCTGTTTCCAAAAAGCATATGCCTCAGCAGGATAGGATTCAGTGCCAACCATGATTCTTTCCGGGAATTCTGCATGATCGGCCTCGTACTGATAATTCAAATAGTTATACCCACCAACATCCAAATCAGAATAAGCCGGAGCAGATGTTGACCATTTTTGACCCCAATGATCCCAAAATGAACAGATGGCTTCAGTAACCGGCCGGGTTTTATCAAGCGTATGAACTTCTTTTACAAGTTGTTTTCTAATTACAAAGCCCAAAGAATCTGCCCGCTCGTTTATTTCATTACCTATACTCCACAGGATAACTGAAGGGTGGTTTCTATCCCGATAAATCATAGACTTCAGGTCTTTTTTCCACCACTCCTTGAAATAAAGATGATAATCCTGCGGATTTTTTGGTCGTTCCCACATATCAAAAGCTTCCTCAAGTACAAGAACACCGTTTCGGTCGCACGCATCAAGAAATTGCTGAGAAGGTGGATTGTGACTAGTGCGAATAGCGTTAAAACCATACGCTTTCATTAGTTGCACGCGCCGTTCCTCGGCACGATCAATGGTTGCCGAACCTAAAAAGCCGTTATCACTGTGCAAGCAACCGCCTTTTAGAAGTACCTTTTTCCCATTTAATGTGAATCCGGTCTTTGCATCAAAATGGATAGTTCGAACGCCAAAGGTTGTACGGACTTCATCTGAAATATTTCCATCTGCAATTACCTGTATTACTGAAACATAAAGATTTGGAGTTTCAGCCGTCCATAATTTCGGTTGAGGAATTGTGATAGATTGAGTGATAAATTCATTTCCAGAAGAAATAGTTTTTAATGGCGATTCAACTTTTTGTACTGACTTTCCATTGGAATCGAGAATGTTGATTAGAAGTTTGGAAGCAGTGCTTCGGCCCGATTTATTTTCAACTTCTGATGAAATATTTACAACTGCATTGTTATCAGTAATTTGCTCTGTGTTAATGCAAATTCCATTTTGCGCAATGCTCAACGCCTGTTTCTGAATAAGCCAAACGTGTCGGTATATTCCCGAACCACTGTACCAACGTGAATTTTGACCTTCGTTCTTCACTTTAACCGCAATCACATTGGGTTTGCCTGAAGAATTAAGATAACTGGAAATATCGTAATCAAATGCAGTATAGCCATAAGGATGGTTACCCAAAAACTTGCCGTTAATCCAAACATCACAGTTCATATAAACACCGTCAAAACAAATGATAGTAGTATTATGGTTTCCATTTGGATTTAAAGTAAATGTTTTGCGATACCACGCCACCCCGCCAACAGTATAACCTGTGGCTGTGGTTCCTTTACTTTCTTTCGTAAACGGACCTATCACCTTCCCTGCTTCCTGTCCGGAAAGTTTTTCAATGCTCCAATCGTGTGGTAAATCAATATTCCGCCACGACTTATCATTAAACGAAGGCTTCTCTCCACCCTTTACATCTCCCAAGTAAAATTTCCAGTTACTATCGAAGAGCTGGTTTCTTTGGATTTTATCCTGTGCATTGAGGTTTATAGAACAGACAAGCAAAAGTACAGAAGTGATTAGCAAAATTTTCAAGTATTTCAACATAGTGTTCAATTTAATGATTTTTTGGTTCTTAGTAATCTCACATTATATACTTTACCGGCCGTATTTCCGGTTGTAGCCTGAAATTTTACGCGAACAAATTCTTTTCCGTTCAGCATTGTATCGGGAATCGGATATTCTACATTTTGAAATTTGTTTTGTTTCCATTTGTCGGAAATATTTTCAGTTGTCAGTTTTTGATCGTCAATATAAATTTCAAAAGATCTATTTCCGTTTTCAGCACCCCAATATCGAACCAACAAGCTTAGACCTGCTTCTTTACCTGTGGCGAGTTTATAGCTAAAATAGCCTTCGTTTCGGGCCTCACGCCAAAATTCATTCATATTGTTTCCTGTTGAAGAGTATTGCCTTTCCATAGCATGATCAACCTCAGGTTGTTGTTCTCCGGGTGCAACAAAATCAAGTGTTCGTTTCTGAAGTTCCATCTTTTCTTTTTCAATACTCGAAATCGAATCCGTGTAAGAACGATATTCCGAGTTGGTAAGAGCCATCCAGTACATCATATACCTTGAATCGTGGATTTGATAAAATGGTTCTAACTTTATTTGATCAATTGGATTGATCATTTTGACATTAAGAGTAAAATTCAGTGGTTTATCTTTAATGGGCACTAAGTTGTCAGCAATCTTTTGAATATTGTCATCAACTAAAATAGGAGCTTTATCAATAGGTAGTTTTTCTCCACCCGGGTATTGTCCGAAGCGGCTGTTATTGGCAATCAGGCCTCTCAAATCTTCGGTTCCTGTTTTGGCACCTAACAAAAGCGGACCATGCATAAATGCAATATATTGAGACACGTTAGGCAGATATTCGATGGAGTTATGCATTGGAAGTTTGATTTCCACTACATCGCCTTTTTTCCAGGTTCTGTCGATACACACAAAAGAGGATGGATGAGCCGTAAAAGCGATATTCTTGCCATTTACAGTAATATTTAAAGCACCATCGCTCACCCAAGCCGGGTAGCGAACCATTAATTTTAATTTAGCACCACCTTCCGTAACGGTAAATTTGGTTTGTTCCTCATAAGGAAGCGTGGTTTCCTGTTTGAATTTAATCTTCTTCTCTTTCCAGTTTAGTTCAGAGGCAATAAAAAGATTTAAAAACAACGAATCGTTTGAATGCGTATAGATAAATTGATTGTATTTGCCATGATTTTCCATACCGGTACCAACACAGCACCACATGGCTTCATTAGGAGCAGAATATATTCTGTAGTGACGAGGGCGAGCCGAAGTAAAATACACATAACCTCCATGCTCAGGGTGCTGAGTAGAAAGTATGTGGTTGTAAATAGTCCTTTCATAGTAATCGGCATATTTAGCCTCAGGATGTAGTCTAAATAAATCTTCAGTCAATTTCAACATATTGTAAGAATTACATGATTCAGGACCATCAGCGTCATTTACATAATCAGTACAAGATTCCGGATTTGGAAAATGTTCTCTGCGGCTGTTACCACCAAAAGCCAGGGAACGTTTCGTTGTAACCGTTTCCCAAAAAAAGCTGCCGGCTCTATCATATTTTTTGTCACCGCTTAACTCAGCAATTCTTTCAAAACCAACGACCTTTGGTATTTGAGTATTTGCGTGTTTATTATCCAGATTGTCTATCCCTTGCGACATTGGATTAAGAAGCTGTTTATGGGAGTAACGTTTTGCAGCTATCATGTATTTTTGATCTCCTGTCATCTGGTAGGCATCGGCAAACATTTCGTCCATACCCCCATGTTCCATGTTAAGCATTGATTGCATTTGTTCATCGGTAAGCGCAGAAGTGATGGAAATTCCCCAATCACAAAATTTCAAAAACATTACTTTTGCATTTTCATAACCACAATATACCCAGGCATCTCTAAGGCCTGCATACATTTTATGTAAGTTATAAAAAGGAGCCCATGCAGCATTATACGGACTAAAATCTCCTTTTTTAAAGGCAGTCCATATTTTTGTGCTATTTGGAAATCCTCCTACATAATCAACACCCCATGCAGAATTATTTAAGGCATTGGCTTCTTGGCAGGTTTTAAGTTCTGAAAGCATATACTCCATACGTTTTTTGCATTCTGCATTACCTGTGGATGCATAATTTAAAGCCATTGCAGTCAAATAATGTCCCGCGATATGACCATCGAGACCGTCCCAGTTTGGATAGCTTTTTGCCTTTTCGGGCAATCCGGCTTCTTTTAGGTAAGGTGCCAGCATTCGGTCAACATCATACTTCAAAAGAACCTGAATATTAAGATCGCGTGCGTGCTTAAATGGTCCATCGAGCAACTTAACATCGCCTAACGGGAATTCATTTGGATAGAGATTATTCTGTGCATTGAGGTTTAAGTTTCCGAACAGAATGCAGTTTATTGCAAAAAAGTATAAAAAGTATTTCTTCATATTATCAATATTAGATAAATCGTATTTTGATTTAATAGTCAGGGTATCAACAAATACATTGAGACACCCTGACATCATATGTTTTAAAATAAAAAATGTTAGACTTATCGTTAATAAGTAGCCTTAAAGCTTAACAACAACTTTTTTCCCACTATAAGTTACAGCTTTATCAATTTTTTTACCAGCCGCAACAATTACAATATTAAATTTACGAGTTGTAAGCATTCCGGGGAACGAACCTTTTCGGTCGTTGATGGTCAGCATCTTTTTTGCATCATTCCAGGTAAAATTTATGGTTGAATAAATTCCTTTTTCGTAGTCGTAATTATCGTTTTCGTCTTCGTACAATGTAAACTCACCATTAACTCCGGGGTAAACACGGATTTCGAGCTTATCCCATTTCTTTTCGGTGGCATACTGCACTTGTGGTCCGAATGGAATGATACTTCCGGCCTTAATGTACAAAGGAATCTCATCGATTGTTGTTGATTTTGCTATTTCCTGACCGCCATTGATTTTCTCGTTTGTCCAGAAGTCATACCAATCAGCTCTTTCGGGTAAATAGACTTTCGTAGATTTAGACTGAGTGAAGTACACTGCTGTACTTTTATTTTCATTATCTGAATCTTTTTTGTCCCAACCGGTTTCTGTGTTTGATTTTAAAATAGTTTCCGGAGTATATTGCGCATGAATAACCGGAGCCACCAATATGGATTTTCCAAACATATACTCGTCGTTCATGTCTCTAACGTTCTTATCATTAAAATCCATCACCAAAGCACGCATCATAGTGGATTGGCTATTTGTAACCGACCAGGCAGTAGAATAAATGTATGGCAACAGGGAGTAACGTAAATTAATAGACTTTGCTATCGCATCGTAGATAGTCTCTCCTTTTTTTCCGAAGTTATAGATCTCCCTGGGAATATCCGTCCCGTGCGAACGCATCATAGGGGTAAATGCCCCGAACTGTAGCCATCGAACATACAGTTCCTGAAATGATGGATTCTTGGCTCCGGAACCATCGTTCCAGTTCCTGTTATAAGCGCCAGCGAAAAAGCCACCAATATCAGTGTTCCAGTAAGGAATTGCACTCATACAAAAGTTGAGACCTGCCGGTATCTGGTTGCGTA
>Ga0209123_1003898_pt1 | contig 10706 bp, 18 predicted proteins | sample BarGraIncu00431A_FD_184500 | JGI IMG/M metagenome (GOLD analysis project Ga0209123, IMG submission 184500) | Arctic peat soil microbial communities from Barrow, Alaska, USA - Barrow Graham LP Incubations 004-31A (SPAdes) (version 2) | ecosystem: Environmental > Terrestrial > Soil > Wetlands >...
CACTTGTGTTTGCTGCGGCAGGTATGGGTGGAGCAGCAGTGGGCACGTCCATGAATGCGGATGCTGCTGAGGACGTGAACCTTTATTCGTTTGAGCTCGACGGTGTGAAGTATGCAGGCTGCACGCGCAAAGCCACTTTCCATAACGGTGACCAAGTTGAATTGGTGTTCGAGCCCAAGCCTAAGGGTAATGAAGTGCTGGCAGTACGACGGCCCGCAACACGTTCGATTTGGTTGTATCCGTTTATGTCAAGGGGGACGTTGGCAGCAAAGAAGTTTGGGGTGGAAATGTGGTGGCAGTGGAGTTTGGGCTTTAGTGCGGTATCCCTGTTGCTAGCCGTATTCGTAATCTACTTACTTTCTGAGAATAGTTTTGACTGGGAATTTCTTGGCTTTTCCATGTCTATTGGTGTTTCCATATATTTTTCGGTATTCGCAATTTTGGGCATTCTCTTTGCCCCCAAATACCTCCGCTTCAGCGAAGCTGCCAATGAAGTCTTCGCAGCCCTAGGCTACAAAGAACATACCAAAGTGGACTTGCACAAAACCAGCAAGGCGCACCGCAAGGCAAATAGCATTATTTGGACAGCGGACAACAACCACGAACTCTGGTATTGATGAACTTGCAAACTGCCCAAGGCACCGTGGAAAACCTGCGCATTGTGGAAGCTCAGCAAAACATTGTGTTTGGCCCACACATGCAAGAGGCTGCGGGAATCAGTGCACTTGTGTTTGCTGCGGCAGGTATGGGTGGAGCAGCAGTGGGCACGTCCATGAATGCGGATGCTGCTGAGGACGTGAACCTTTATTCGTTTGAGCTCGACGGTGTGAAGTATGCAGGCTGCACGCGAAAAGCCACGTTTCAGAACGGTGACCAAGTGGAGTTGGTGTTTGAGCCCAAGCCTATCTACACCTGAGAGGACAACACTTAACATCTTGGAGAACACATGCGTAATGAAAATTTCACGGACCACGTCCGAAATCTGGTTAAGAGGAAATACGCGTTGGATGCTTACCTCGCGGGAAAGGGCCCCTGCCCTGATGAATTTGCAAAAAGCTGGCCAAACGACTGGAACCCAGCTTGGAACTCCATAGACCCCTTCACCTTCGTGAAGGCGGTCATACCTTTTTGGAATAGGCAAGAGCGCGAGTGTTGCGAAGGTGTTTCTTTGAGTTTCTTTGATGCATCTAAAGTCATTGGGAACTCATGGCGAGAATGGCCTGGAGACAAGTCGCCTGCGCAAATCGACCGATGTCTGGCCGCTACTGGCGCACAGGTGTCGGCTTTCATTGACAGTGGGGTCTGGAACACGTCTGTTCCTGCCTGGGGCTTCATCGGGGCACATCCCACCTGTGCGGAGTTAATTCCGTTCGGGTTGGTAGTTGCAAACGAAGGGAAAAACAGGGCCGCGCTCTACGCCCTATATCAAAAGATGGTCGGCTACGAGGTTTTCGAAAGAGTGCTCTTCCCAAACCCAAGTCGACTCAAGCTCCGTGACAATGGTTCCGTTTGGGAAGTTATTCTTGACGAAAGGGAAAGCCAGGAGCTCACCTATTGCTCCGATATTTTGGTTCCGATGCTCAGGCAATACGGCGTACAAATAACCACGAAAGCTTTGGCACCTACTCACGCTGACGATATTGTTAAGTCCGGTGTCGAAAATGAGGGGTGGCTTGTTTCACTTTTCCGAAAGTGGACAGGCAACACCTAGACCACGCAGTCATTCTAATTTGAGGGCCACATTCGCATGAATGTGGCCCTTTTCTTCGCGGCTCTGCACAGACGCACAGGAAAACCGACTAAAAAGGCGTGGCGTTCCTCCCGCTGTTGACCCCCTGGAAGCCCCCGTAAGTCGTTGACCTTCGGGGGGAGGTATGCCACTTAAGTTCCGCTCCGCAACGCGTTACGCGAGGGGCAGGCCCCGAAAGTTGGCCTTGCAAGCAATCAGAGAGACTGGCCTGTTCGTATCAGTCCGAAGTGGACGGTGCACTGCCCGCGCGGAGCAGCTGAGCTGTGAGGCCAGTCGCGTTCAGCCTCTCGCGCAGCCCCTCCCAGGCGGTCGGCTTGCATGTGCATGTGCTCCGGGTGGCCCGGCAAATCAGCCTAGACGCGAGCCTCCAGGCTGGGCAAGTGCTGCTCGACCTCGGCGTTCGTGGCAAACAGGAAGTGGCCATCCAGCGGCAGCAGCTTGGAACTGTAGCCGCATTCGGCAGGCGTCCCCGCGGTCTCGTCGAAGACGATGTTCCACAGGCGCTCGCGTTCTGCCCATTCCTGCGCCGGCACGTTGTCGGGTTCGTCGTGGTCGCCGCTACCGGATATTTCTCCGGCAAGGGAAAGACCGCAGAAGCTTGCGCTGCTGCGGTCTTGAAGAAGGGCTGCAACACTTTAAGCCAACGGCTAGGGCGTCAAATAAGCTTCCTTTTTAGCGCCCCAGCGACATCCGGAACTAACTTCTTAGTGAAAAACACTACTCGAGACCGTGCCAGAGCCGGCTATTGACTGGCTGCTGGGCTTTGGCCTGCTTGGTCTGCTGGGCCTGGCCCGGCGCCAGGGCCATGCATAGGGCTCCTTCGGCGTAGGCCGCCGTAACTTCTCACCCCTACATGTCACTTCCCTTTTGGCGGGTTATTACCACGGCCTTTGCCTGAAGAATTAGGGGTTTTTCTCGGTGCATTGGGTGGTGCGTTGCTGGCTGAGTGCATGGTTGACCTCCTGAGAATTTGGGCAACGAAATTGCTGCTTAGCCGGCAGTATCTTGCTTTGACCTGAAGCCCACAAGTCCCACCCTCGGCCCCCTGGGGCTCAGTCCGGCTCATCAAGTTTCGAGCGGGGTATTCCTTCCAAGCGCGATAGAGTTTGGAAGGAGCGGATATCGATGGCGCGATTGGAACTGCATCCAAATTGCACCCGTCCAGAACAGGCAAAAAGTTCTTTGCAGCCGTATTACTTTTTGAGTTGACGCGACGCCAACTCGCGACCACAATTCCTTGTCTCGCCGCCCCTACGGTCCCGAGCAGGCCTCCGCAATTGCCAACGCTTCGCCCACCGACACTACCAGAACCTCTGTTCAAGAACACAGCCCGGGTCTACAGTTGGGCATGAAAAATGAACTTGAAAACAAGCTCGAGATGCTGCAGGCGGCAAATCCAGAGCTCAAACTTCTCGCGGTTTCAGGAGGGATTTGGGCGTGTTCTCCTGTCACCCAGCGCGCTCAACTGATACTGACTGATTGGCACGTCTTTGAGGTGCAGCGCCCGGGACGGCCGATGCGTACGCGGCATTTTGCGGGCTACAACGTAACGGACCGTGAAGGCCGGGCAAGCAGCGCAATTGTCACTTTCGATGTTGCCACTGGCCGAGGAGTGACCGTATCGGGTCGCGTCTATGAGTTGCGGGGTCGGACCGATTTTAACGCCGATGGCGAGTACGTTTGGCACCGCTGGCTTGAAATAAATTCTGCAATGGACGTGGTGGACGTTACTGATGAAATCAAGTCGTCGATGGAGCAGAAATGAGGGGCGCCGGCGAACTCGTGCTGTACCTCGATTTCGACGGTGTGCTGCACCACGAGAATGTTCTTTGGCATCCTCGCGTCGGGGCGTACCTATCTGCGCCCGAGGGCTACGTGCTGTTTCAACATGCCGAGCTGCTTGAGAAAATGTTGGAGCCGTATCCGCAAGTTCAAATTGTCTTATCGACGTCCTGGGTAAGACGGTATGGCTGCACAAAGAGCGCTAAAAACCTACGGCCTGCGTTGCGTTCTCGAGTTGTCGGTGCCACATTTCATTCGAGGATGAACCAGGACGAGTTTGCAGTGGTGCCCAGGGGCATGCAGGTCTCGCAAGACGTCGTGCGGCGCAAACCACGCGCCTGGTTGGCTCTCGACGACAACGTCGAGGGATGGCCCGCGGAGCACGCGGCGCGGTACATCCAAACGCATATGTACGAAGGTCTAAGCGACCATTCCGTGCAAGATGAATTCAAACAAAAACTCAGGGAGATGTGCAAATGACAGTAGCAAACAATGACGATTTTGAGCCGCTGCGAACTGATGCGCCCGGCGCTTGGCCAGAGTCTGCCGTCGAGCTTCTCGAAGCGCTGCGAAACAGCCCCCCGGAGCATATAAAACTGTTTTGCCATAGGTGCACACCTGCTGACGCTGCTGCTGTGCTGAACGCTGCTGACCCGCTCCAAGCCGCCAGAGGCTTGATGACAAAAGAGCTAAACGAAATGGACCACAAAATCGGAACAGTGGAGCGTACATGAGCAACATCCGGATGGGAAAGTCTGGCGAACCGCGAGTAGCAACCGTTGCGGCTGCGCGCGCCTTGATGTGGCAGGACGTGGCGGATGGGCTCATTGAGCGGCCAGACGTTGCTATCAATCAAGCCCTTGCGAAGGGCGCTCAAGTCGCAGTCAAGCGCCCTCTGCCGAACCTGGGGCTTGCTCCGGGGGACGGAGGAACTGTGGTGCAGGTGTACCCCGGGGGTGGCGCTTGCGAGGTGGAGTTTTTTAGTGCGGCTGGAGCCACCGTTGGCGTTTTCACCGTTGATTCCTGCGATTTGTTGTTATCAAACAAGGACAAAAATGAGCTTTGAGGAATGCAAGTGCCAGCGCTGCGGCAGGGTGCACGCAGCAATTTCACTGGCTGACGCGGAGGAAGCAGTTGGTGAGTTGGGCGACATGGCGCCATTCTTCAGGTGCTTTGGATGCGGTTCTACGTCTGCTGATTTTGTGCCCGCGGGGCCTGATGATGCGCCTTACGGTTGCACGCTTGCAGTCGTTGTTGTTCCGGGGGTGTCGCCATGACCATGCTTGACTTCAAAATTGGCGAATACAAATGTCCGAGCTGTGGCTGGGTCCACATTGCAATTACGCACGAGTTTGCTGTTGCCAACAATTACGATATAGAGCGCCTAGAGAAGTGCTTTCGCTGCGGCGCACCGAGCGTTGGGTTTGTGCCGGCCGAACCTGGCGACGCGCCCCCCGCTGAGCACATTGCAAGCCGTCGTGCTAAAAGTAACTGCTGATTCATAAGGAGCGGGCAATGGCAATGCCTTTTGAGCGCACCCGCACACTAGTCAGCGCCAAAGAATTTTTGGAAGCAATGCTGGACCCTAAACAGCCGCCCAGGACGCCTCGGTGGATGCTGGGCCGTGCAAAAGCGCTGCTGAAGCATTACCCTGGCTTAGTCGAAATTGAGATGGTGCACAAAGCGCTGTCGGACAAATCTGGCTCTGTGCCACCTTTTTCCAGAAGGCATGAAATACCCCGGACAATTGAAGTTGGACTTGACAAAATTGGTGCCAAAAAATGACTAACGCAGACAAGAAATCCCAAGGGCGGCGCACGATAGCGGATTCGTTTATGAGAGACGCGCGGCGTGAGGCGACGCCTTGGCGGTCGCGGGGTGACTTTGCGTTTGAAGCGGTCTATCTGTACGCCCTGGCTGCGCTCGGGGACCGGGCCGACGCATATGAGCACCCCGACGCCCGGGTGCTCACTGCTGCGGCGGAAAAGGCGGGGTTGACTGCTGAGCAAATTGGGCCAGCGGTGGAATATTTGGAGCACCGTTACGACCCGGCTATCCCCGATAACGGCAACTCGTACAGCGTGTTGATATCAATTGCAAAGTTACTTGGGGCTGAAGGGTGACCCACCGTGGCGCATGAACTGTTTTCACTTTGGGGCGCCCAAATTGGCTGGCGCTCGCAACGCGGTGACGGCTACGACGTCACGGCAGACCTTGACGGCGTGTCAATTTGGTACCAGGCCCACGACTGCGCGACGGTTGAGCGCGCTTTCTATCGTGCCTGCCGCCGCACTTTCTTGCGCCGCTACTTGCCTTGGCTTGCGCCACCGGCGGCGGAGCTGAGTGAAAAACTTGGGAGACAAAATGACAATGCCTGAAGAGCGCACCCGGGCGGTGCTGCAAACGAAAGAATTTCTAGAAGAATTGCGGAGTCCTGCGCGTATGCCAAGGGTTCCGAAGCATGTCAGGGACGAAGCACGTCGGCTGCTGCGGCACTATCCCTCGGCGTCTGACCTAGATTGGGCCAGTGAAGGGGCGCCGTGGCATTGGGGCCCCGCGTCTGGAGACAAAAATACCTGATGAAAACGAAAAATCACAAGCCCGGCGCGAACTCGATACGGTCTATTTGAGGGGATTCGAGATACAAGAGTGTGTCGTGGCGGTCACGAGCAGACTGCGTCGTCGCCGCGGCATATCTATACGTGCTCGCTGCGCTTGGTGACCAGGCTGACGAGTACGAGCACCCAGACGCCAAGGTGCTCACGGACGCCGCAGCAAAGGCAGACCTTTCCTGCCCCCTTCACTCCAACTTGGGCAAGTCACGCTCTATCAGATTCAGCAGCCTTGGGGCTAACTGCCCGCTTATTTTGACAACTCCACTGGATGAAAAGGCAATTTGTCCTCGGACACTTTCGTAAATAAACTCGTACATTGCGGAGTCAACTTTGTAGCGAAGACCATCAAGCAACTTCATTTCATCGACAACCATGCCCCTCTTGGATGCGAATTCCATGCGTGCGACCAGGTCTTCATCGACGACCGCGCCGACCACCTTCAAGCCCACCAGCTTGGTGACCTCGACGCTCTCAAATATTGTGGTTGGCTTAGCCTTGTCGAACGTCAGTGCCTTGCTCGTGAAACCGAGACCAACCAGGGATTCCAATGCGTTAAGCAAGTCCCGGATATTTCGACCTGGATTCTCCATGCGAAGGAAGATAGACCCCTCAACCGTAACAATCGCGAAGTCCGTGAAGTTGACGCTTGCCACCTCCTCGTAGATGGGCGTGCCCTCGTCGTCAAACCGGGTTACAACAACCTTTGTACGCCAGAGAAATCGAAATGTCGGCGCACCAATTGAATCCTCTACCCGCGAAAAGCCAAAATTCTCATCCTGCGTCATAGGGTTGCGTGCGACGATTTTCGGCAAGTCGAAATCGCCACGAGGAAGCTGGATTCGATACCAGCGGTATCTTGTAAGCATCACAAGCCTCCGGCGCTCGAATCGACAAACTCTTGGCGAAGCTTTGCTACGAGGTCACGAGACATTGCCTCGATAACACGAGAAATGGCGTCGATTTCATTTTTATGAGGTGCTCGCCGACGGGTCGAAGCCTTCCCCTCTTCGACGGGAAAGACCCCACTGAGGATGAAAGAAAAACCAGTTGCGTCCTTGGGGTCTGAAAAGACGGCCTCAATGTCGTAGACGTTTCCGAGACCCTTGGCTTCTGTCGCAGTCCAACCAATCTTGGTAATGTAATAATCTTCTTCGTCAAGAAGCCCATTTAACAGCTCGGACCGGGTCACGCCGTTTCCACGCAACAGGACCCGCTCCACGTGCGTATCCGGGTCGCTGGATGCGTTGTCGTCCGACTCATCATCCTCATCGGGCTCCGGCTTGGCCTTGTAGATATTGACATCGGTAACATCGCGCAGCACGTACCCAGGCAGTCGGTTCACTAATTCGTGAAAAAACTTTGAGCGCAGCTTGGGGGAGGGAACGTCGAACAACGATACAACTACCTTCGTCAATGGAGCATCCGACGCCTTCTCAATCTTTCCCAGTAGGGTTTCGCGAACATCATTCAGATATTCATTCTGGGTGTTGCGTACGATATATCCATCTGGCGACTTCACGAACTCAACTGTCCCATCACGAACCTGCACCTGTGCGAACTCGTTGCGCTTGTAATCTACGGTGGAATATTGCACATGCATAGTCAAGCTCTCGCCATCACGGGATATTTGTATGGCATCACCTGCCGCTTCCAGCTCATTTTTTAGCTGCTCAAACGCTACTTGAAGCTCGTCCATCTCGCTTACGCCCGTCACATCCATGGATGTAATTCGCTCTCGACGAGGCGCTATCCCTATGCGTGCCGCGATGTCTTTGTGGTCATAATAATCATGGGTAAGCGTAGCAAAGTATTTTGCAAGGTCCTCTCTCTGAGTCTTTTTGCCGACAATAATATTTCTCCGCTGAAACAGCTTCATGACCGTCGGCGTATCGACTTTGTGCTGATTTAGCGCGTCGAAAACATTCTTGTCTGTTGCGTAGTAAAGGGATGGCCCGTGCGCTCGTTTTTTCATTCTCGCCACCCCATATCACCATGGTTGTAGGTACTGGTCACACTGGTAATTCGGTCAATGTCAATCTGGTCCAGAATGGCCTCACGCGCAGGGTCGAACCCCCATGCCTTCGCGTATTTCTTCTTCGCGGTTTGAAACACGCTCTTTAAGTCATCAATCGCATCGCAATTGGTGACGCGTATGCGAATCTTCTCGCCAGATTCCAGCATCTGGTAGCGCGACAGGCTGTCCAGAAAGTATTCAAACTCCTCCGGCGTTTCGCCTGGTCGGTTGTAATAGATAACGTAACCGGTGCCGCAGGTGTCCGTCCGCCCGTGCTTGATGATGATGTACGGCCCGGTAAGTGACTCAATGGTCGCTGGCTGATTCCAGACATCGCCTTGACGTCGGCACATCACCAAGTCTGGGTAGTAATACGTATATTCCTTCGGAAGCCCTTCCTCGCCCTTCAACCGGATGATGTCGTTGCCAATGCTGTAAAGGCGCTGAATGTCGTTAGGGCCAAGAAAATGCAACCGTGAGCCGGGCGCCACTGGAAGCCCCTGCAAGTCCACCTTTTCAATGGCATCATAAAAGGGCTTGTCATAGCCATTGTCGTGGTTGTAGACGAACAGCATGCCCCGTACTTCATGCGGCTCCGATGCGTCGACCGAGTATTTTTTGCGCCATTCTGTTGACTGTTTTGCGCATTCAATAGTCATGCACAGGGACTTGAATGCACCCCGAAGACTAGTCGCGGTGATGGAGTCGGCGGCGTAGCTCTTGAGGTCAGTGTGCAAGTAGATACGCTTACCCAGGTACGGGTCCTCGTAGAAAAACACAACATCGCCCGGGTGGGTGTCTTTCGGCTTGCCACGTTCTCCCATATGCTTTTCGTTGGTGCACTGAAAGTTATCGTCGCGCTTCTGGTGTGTCTCCCACAAGAAGTGCTTGAAGATGTCTTTTGAAATTCTCCCGGCAATCTCGCCGATATTTATTGTCTCCGCCACAAATCCCCCTTGTATCGAACGTGATTTCAGTCGAGAAGTACTCTGACTTTGCCTATTTCTCATAGGTCGATGATGTGTGGACATTTAATCACACTACGGCGCGAGGCTGCCTCTACACAATGCCATCTCGCGTCGTCGTTTCCACCGAACCGATGTTTCGCAGGCGGACATAGCGCGACCCAACGGCGCTCAAAACGCAATGAAATGGTCACGGCTCAAGATATGCGCAGTTTCACCTGCAAGTGGTGGGGAGTCGAGGGCGTTACAGGATGCTATGACGCTTTGATTTCGAGACGGAGTTGTGAGGCGCACAACCTCGTCACATTCGACTATTTCTCTTTGGGCTGAAAAGCGTCTCACAAACGTTCGTTTGTGAGAACAGCCCAGGTTGCCATTTTCAAAATAAGGTAGTCGCTATACGAAGTCCACAGGCGGCACTGCGCGGCCTGAAAAAACGCCCTATTCCCAAGCCGACCAAGCAAAGGGGAATAAGGCGCTGCGGACAAATCCAATGCGACGTATAGCACCCGGCCTCCGCTTCGGAGGCCAACAATGGCGACACCCCTTTTTGCGCACTTAAACCGGCAGGAATTAGCACGCGCAAATTCAATTTCTCTGTTTGCTGACGAGAACCGTCTGGCCCGTAAACCGCGCTGCAGTGAGTCAAAGGACCACAGCGTTATTCGTACGGCTGCGAATGCACTGACGCACCCGTACATTCAGCCTAACAGCCCCATGGTGTATTCCAGACTGGTGTTCGACCTGGATTGGCATCAGGACCGGCATCAGTTTCACAATCTTCCGCTGCGCTACCTGGCTGACACCCACGCTTGGGAAAATGACCTTGGCCTACCGGCACCGTCATGGGCCGCTATCTCTAGAGATAAAAATAGTGCGCACCTTGGTTATGAGCTGGAAACGCCGGTCGCGAGGCATGAGCATGCGCGTATAAAACCTCAGCAATACCTTGCAGCTATCGAAAGCGCCATGACCTTGAAACTGGGCGCCGATGCGGGCTTTACCGGTCAGTTGTGCAAAAACCCCATTAATGTCCAGTGGATGCTTTACAAGGGCCCGGACCAAGCCCGCGACTTGCATGAGCTCGCTGACTACGTTGAGCTCACGACCAAGACGGCCCATGCATACAACCGGACCCCCAGAGGTGAGATTGGACGCAACGTCTTCCTGTTTGACAGTGCCCGGTTCTGGGCCTACGAGAACTTGGAGGCGTATCGAGCCGCCGGATATGAAAATTGGGAACAAAAGGTCATCGCGGAGGCTGAATGTATCAACGCTGTCAGTTACGACCACCTTCCCTTTTTGGCAGGCCGCGGTCTACTACCCCTGGCGGAGTGCAAAGCGATTGGCAGGAGCGTGGCACGTTGGACATGGGCCAATTGCGGCAAGCGTACTCTGACCGCTGCATTCAGTGAATTACAGGCCTGGCGGGGCGCCCATGGGGCGGCCGCTGCAGCGAAAGTCAAGCGGGAGCGCCGTGAAGAACAAATTGTTGCCGCCATTGGGCAACTCACAGCATTGGGGCAAATACCGACAATGAATAAGGTCGCGGACCTTATCGGGTGCTCCAAAGGCACAGA
>Ga0209123_1003899_pt1 | contig 10705 bp, 5 predicted proteins | sample BarGraIncu00431A_FD_184500 | JGI IMG/M metagenome (GOLD analysis project Ga0209123, IMG submission 184500) | Arctic peat soil microbial communities from Barrow, Alaska, USA - Barrow Graham LP Incubations 004-31A (SPAdes) (version 2) | ecosystem: Environmental > Terrestrial > Soil > Wetlands >...
CGGAAGATGATTTCAGGGGAGCTATCTTTCAGGATTTTAAATACGACCTGAAAGGTAACAACGATTTGTTGTCGATCACCAAACCTGAAATTATCAGGGATATTCATGCTGAATTTCTGGACGCAGGAGCTGATATCATTGAGACCAATACTTTCAATTCGACCGGTATTTCACAGGCTGATTATCATATCGAAGAGTGGGTCTATCAAATGAACCTGCAATCAGCCCAACTGGCAGTTAAAGTGGCAGCTGAATTTACTGATAAAGATCCGTCGAAACCTCGCTTTGTGGCCGGCTCCATGGGTCCGATGAATAAAACACTATCACTTTCACCCGAAGTGAACGATCCGGGTTTTAGGTCTGTAACTTTCGATCAGGTAAAGGCTGCTTATCGTGAACAGGTCAAAGGATTGCTCGATGGAGGCGTTGATTTACTGCTTGTTGAAACGATTTTTGATACCCTGAATGCCAAGGCTGCCCTGTTTGCTATTGAGGACGAGCTGGAAGAAAGAGGAATAAGCCTGCCTGTGATGGTTTCAGGAACTATTACCGATGCCAGTGGACGTACTCTTTCAGGTCAAACGGTAGAGGCTTTTCTGGTTTCAGTTTCACATATCGACATGCTGAGCATCGGTCTGAATTGCTCGCTGGGTGCCAAGGAGTTACGCCCTTATCTGGAAGAACTTTCGAAGAAGGCGCCTTTTTATGTAAGCGCTCATCCGAATGCGGGTCTGCCCAACCAGTTTGGTGAATATGACGAGACACCTGCTGAGATGGCTCACCAAGTCACTGATTTTCTGGATAATAAATTTGTAAATATCATTGGTGGCTGCTGCGGAACGACTCCTGATCATATTCGTGCTTTTGCCCAAATAGCTGCCAAATCAATACCTCACCATCCTCACAAGAAGGACCACCATACCAAACTGAGTGGTCTTGAGCCTGTTACAATTACTGCAAAGACCAATTTTGTAAATATAGGTGAACGTTGCAATGTGGCTGGTTCACGCAAGTTTGCCCGTTTGATCAAGGATGAAAAATATGAGGAAGCCCTCGCTATTGCCCGAAACCAGGTGGATGACGGGGCACAGATCATCGACGTAAATATGGACGATGCAATGCTGGATGCCAAAAAGGAAATGGTTACTTTTCTGAATCTGCTGATGGCTGAACCCGACATTGCCAAGTTACCCATTATGATCGACTCATCGAAATGGGGGGTAATTGAGGAAGGATTGAAATGTTTGCAGGGCAAAGCGATTGTGAATTCCATCAGTATGAAGGAAGGCGAGCAGCTGTTCAGGAAACAGGCACAACGGCTGAAACGATACGGGGCAGCGGTTGTGGTGATGGCTTTTGATGAAAAAGGTCAGGCTGATTCGTTTGCACGACGTATTGAAATCTGCCAGCGAGCGTATAATATTCTGGTGAATGAAATTAATTTTCCACCACAGGATATTATCTTTGATTCCAATGTATTAACTATAGGAACCGGCATAGAGGAACATAACAATTATGCGGTTGATTTTATTGAGACGGTCCGATGGATAAAGGCCAATTTACCATATGCCAAAACCAGCGGCGGCATCAGTAACGTGTCTTTTTCGTTTCGTGGAAATGATCAGCTGCGCGAAGCCATTCACTCTGTTTTCCTTCTACATGCCATACAGGCAGGGCTTGACATGGGGATTGTGAATCCTGGAATGTTACAGGTTTACGATGATATACCCAAAGATTTTCTGGAGAAGGTAGAGAACCTGGTCATGAATAAAAAACCCTCTGCTACCGAGGAGCTCCTTGAATTTGCACTGACGTTGAAAGAACAGAACGCCAGGGAAGAACGAAAGGATGAGTGGCGTGAACTGCCACTTGAAAAACGTTTGGAGTACTCACTGGTAAAGGGTTTGCCTGATTACATCGAGATCGACATGGCAGAAGCATTGCCCCTGTATTCACCCACACTTAACATCATTGAAGGGCCCCTGATGAATGGAATGAACGTGGTGGGTGACTTGTTTGGAGCAGGAAAAATGTTCCTGCCACAGGTCATTAAATCGGCTCGGGTGATGAAAAAAGCGGTTGCCTTTTTACTTCCTTATATTGAAGCCGAGAAAGATCAGTTCGACACCACCGATAACCGAAAGAAAGTGCTGATGGCCACCGTCAAAGGCGATGTTCACGATATAGGTAAGAACATTGTGGGGGTAGTTTTGGGTTGTAACAATTACAATGTAATCGACTTGGGAGTGATGGTTCCAACTGATAAAATTCTGGAGACTGCACTTCGTGAAAACGTTGATATCATTGGGTTGAGTGGCCTGATTACACCATCTCTGGAAATCATGGCCGAGGTGGCTGCAGAAATGGAACGCCTGAATTTTCATCTTCCACTAATGATTGGAGGTGCGACCACTTCAAAAATACATACGGCTGTTAAAATTGCTCCTCAATATAAAAATGCAGTGGTGCATGTGAAAGATGCGTCTCGTGCCGTGGGCGTAGCGTCGAACCTTGTTTCAGGTAATGAACAGTTTATGACCGATTTACGTGCTGAATACCAGACCATCAGGGATTTTCATGGACAGAAAAAGGCCAAAAAATATCTTACTCCAGATCAGGCAAGAGCCAATAAATTTAGCATCGACTGGGACGCTACTGCACTTTACAAACCGAATTTCATTGGCGTTAAACAACTGATGGACTACCCCATACAGGAACTGAGAAAGTACATAGACTGGACTTTCTTCTTTTTAGTCTGGGAACTGAAAGGTAAATTTCCCGATATTCTGAACGATGAATTGCAGGGTGAGGAGGCTCGAAAACTATATGCCGATGCCAACCGTATGCTTGATCAGATGGCTGACAAGAAAATGGTTCAGGCAAATGGGGTATTCAGTATCTGGCCCTCGAATGCGGATGGTGACGATATTGTTATTTTTGAAGATGAAAGCCGTACCAAGGAGATTGGCCGTTTTTACCATCTGCGTCAGCAGGAAGTCAAGAAGGAAGGTTCACCCAATTATTGCCTGTCCGACTTTGTGGCTCCGCTTGAAAGTGGTAAGGCTGACTATTTTGGAGCTTTCGCTGTGACTGCGGGCGTGGGCATTGAAAAATGGATAAAAGCTTACCATGACGACCACGACGATTACAATGCCATCCTGCTTGAAGCCTTGGCCGATCGTTTGGCAGAAGCCTTTGCAGAAGTGTTGCATGAAAAGGTTCGCAAAGAATACTGGGGTTATGTTCCTGATGAAAATCTGACTCTGGAGGAGATGCTTCATGTTGATTATCAGGGAATACGCCCTGCGCTGGGTTATCCTGCCTGCCCCGAACACCATGAAAAGGGCAATCTCTTCAAGATGTTGAATGCCACTGATTTGGGAATGATCCTTACCGAACATTATGCCATGTACCCGACTGCATCGGTGAGTGGAGAGTTTTTTGCCCATCCGGAGTCTAAATATTTTAGTCTGGAGAAAGTAGGCAAGGACCAGATCGAAGACTATGCCCGCAGAAAAGGAGTCAGCGTTGAAGTAATTGAACAATTCATTCCATCCAATTTGAATTATAAGGGGGTATAAAATTTGAAGGAATGGATTAAATTGAAGTTGCTGATCAATCTACTGAGGAAATTAAACATCAGACTTTAGAATTTTAAGGTAAAGGTAAAGTACAACATTTACCAAGTATATGTAAGCAGAAAATTAAAATCAATGAATAATTCAACAAAATCTGGCATGATGATTTTCTTTCTGGGTTTGCTTGTTAAGTTTGTAGCCGATATGACTTTTCAATTCAAACCTTCAGTGTTATTATAACTAAAATACGAATTGATTAAGGCAAAAATGAAGAATAAAAATGAATTTAAGTAACTTAATTTACCCGTTTGCCTTTAATAAATGCCTATAAATGAAAGTAATAGATATTATCAACCAAAGTTCAAAGACCCTCTTTTCATTCGAGCTCCTTCCTCCGTTGAAAGGAAACGACTCAAGTAAAATATACAATACGATTGAAACCTTGTTGGATTTTGATCCCAAGTACATCAATATTACTACTCATCGTGATGAGATGATCTACGTCGAACTGCCTGATGGTCGGATCGAAAAACGTATTGTCCGCAAGCGTCCCGGAACTGTTGCTATTGCTGCCAATATTCAATATAAATATGGAATTCCAGTGATACCGCATGTTTTATGTGGTGGTTTTTCGAAAAGTGAAACCGAACATGTGTTGATCGATCTGAATTTTATGGGTATCAAGAATGTATTGGCTTTACGTGGTGACGGTAACAAGGGTGAGCACGTTTTCATTCCTGATCCAAATGGACATTCAAATGCCAATCAACTGGTTGAACAGATTGTCAATCTGAGACATGGTAAATATCTTGAACTTGATTTAAAAAATACAGCACCGATGGACTTTTGTATAGGTGTGGCAGGTTATCCCGAAAAGCATTTTGAAGCCCCCAATGCCGAAACAGATCTTTTGTACCTAAAGCAAAAAGTGGATGCAGGGGCTGAATACATTGTGACACAGATGTTTTTTGACAATCAGAAATACTATGATTTTGTCAGTCGTTGCAGGGCTATTGGCATTCAGGTTCCCATTATTCCAGGGATCAAGCCCATCAACTTAAAGAATCAATTGACTGTTTTACCAAAATTATTCAGTATTGACATTCCAAAAGATCTTACCACTGAATTGCTCAAATGCAATAGTGATGAGGATGCCAAAATAGTGGGCACCGAATGGGCCATTTATCAGTCAAAAGATCTGATAGCCAATAAGGTTCCTAGTTTACACTTATATACCTACGGTGTTTCTGATAATATGCGAAAGATTGTGAAGGCAGTTTTTTAGGGATAGGATTATTCTTTACAGGCAACCAAGATAGTGAGATTTAAACAATAAACCCTGAACCCAGATCTATGGTTTCAGGGTTTATTTTAAATGAGTAAACTAGCATTCTATTTTTTGATTACAGTAATTTTTGCCACCGAATTCATCATCATGGGAATCTCCATATCTTCTCCTGATTGTGGATTTTTCATTTTCATATTCATATCAAATTTTTGAGTCAAATCTGACAAGCGTAACCAACCATCCGTTGGGTTAATGGTCATTGAACCATTCTGTGTTCCAGTCATTTTTATATTAAATTTCATCCCCTTTTGCTCAATGGGTGCGTCAATATTTACATCCGAAACAACATTTAATACAACCTGATCTTTTTTAATAGAAGCAACTTCAAAATTCATGGTTGTTTCCATGTTCATCATGGCAGGCAAATTAAAGGTGCTAGTCCACTTATCGCCTTTTTTAACTTTTGCTTCTGGAAAATAGTTAAAAGTTTGGCCAATAAAAGATTTAAAGTTTTTGTCGTCAGTAAACATTTGCATCATTTGCGCCATTTGAGGATTTTGACTTATTTTTTTTATGTATTCTTCCAAGCCTTCAACCCTTACCGCTTGTCCTCTCGGACTTAATTCAATTTTCATTTTGTAAGAAAACATTCCTTTTAATAACGAATTCATTGGATTGATTGAGTCGGGACTTGTTGAATCAAAATTCATTTCCTTGTCATTTACATTCATTTTCAAGTTCATTTTCACCATTGAATATTCAATCAGAAAGTTTTTGTTTGATAAAACATCCAACACAAGGTATGAAGCGACCATATCCATTTGCTGATCCATTTTCATGGGATGTCCCATCATTTTTTGGTCAACAATATTGTTCATAACCATGGTCATTTCATAAGTGCTTCCTTTTTGAAGGTTAAGCCTAAGCAACACTTTTGATTTTGCATTTACGGTAAAGGCTGCCATCAGGAATGATACAGCAAATAGGACGATTAGTTTTGTTTTCATTTGGAATAAAAGTTAGATTTTGGTATAGATAATTTTTGTACTATCAAATGTACAGTATTTCCAACTTAAATCCAAATGAATTTTGACATAATATTAATATTTTTTTCCAATAATATACTTTGGTTCCCTTTTCTTCAATCTCAATTGCTAATCGACGCTCTTTTTCCCCTATATGTAAACACTTTATATAATTCAAACCAAATAATACTCGAGAACCCGAGACCTATACAAATCAATGCTTCTGACAAACTAATCTTTTCGAATTGAAACAGAGTAACCAGGAAAGGTACATTCAGGATCAAAGCCAGGAATATACTTGCTCCGCCAATGACCCATTTAACTGTTTTATTGGATGTTACAAGAATCTGGAAAATATTACGCGTCCATGATCTGTTAGATAAAATAACAGCAATATTGGCGGCAATCAAAGTTGTAAAGGCCAGCGCCCTGACTTCTTTTTCGGAGTAATCCATTCTCAATCCAAAGAGATATACTGCAAATACGATGACCAGGATTCCGATTCCCTGGGAGCAGCTTAGCCAAATCTTTTTTGCTCCGAAGAAAGGCTCATTGATGTCTTTTGGCGGACGGATCATCACATTTCTCTCCTCCTTTTCAGCCTCAAAAACGATGGAGCAGGCAGGGTCGATGATCAATTCAAGGAACACGATGTGAACCGGCCAGAGTAATAAAGGGAGATTTGAAAAGAAGACAGGTATTAGCGATAGTCCGGCTATGGGAACGTGAATGGCAAATATGTAACCGAGCGCCTTTTGCAGGTTATCGAATATTCGCCGTCCCATTTTTATGGCTCCAACAATTGAGGCAAAATTATCATCCATCAGCACCAGTGAAGAAGCTTCGCGCGCCACATCTGTTCCCTTTTCACCCATGGAAATCCCGATATGAGCGGCCTTAAGTGCAGGTGCATCATTGACCCCGTCACCAGTCATGGCCACAATTTCGCGATTTCGTTTCAGTGCATTCACAATCTTGAGTTTCTGCTCCGGTACCACCCTTGCAAACACATTGACATCTTTAATCCTTTCGCACAGCTCGTCTTCAGTCATTTCCTGAAGTTCTGGTCCACTGATGGCTACCTGATGGTTTTTAAGGCCTATTTCGCGGGCAATATTGATAGCGGTTATTGGATAGTCGCCAGTAATCATGATGACCCGAATGCCGGCTTTGTAACACTCACGAACGGCCTCAGGCACTGTTTCGCGGATTGGATCAGACAAGGCAATCAAACCGATAAATTCGAATTCGAAATCATGCTGTATTTCGGGTAGGTTGGTGGCACCGATCAAAGCTTTGGCAACTCCTAAAACTCTTAATCCTTCGGAGGCCATAACGGCAATTGCTTCACCAAAAGAGGTTTTCTTTTCAGCAGAAAGATGGCACAAATCAAATATGGCTTCTGGCGCTCCCTTGGCTGCGATGGTTTGTTGTTTGCTTTCAGAATTGGTAAAAACCCTCGACATGGCCAACATGTCTTTTGATAGCGGATATTCCTTCACCATGTGCCAATCGGTATGGATATGTTCGGTATTCTTTAGATAGGCTTCTCCCATGTTGGTAATTGCCTTTTCCATGGGGTCGAATGGATTGGCCTGGCTGGATAGAATTCCGTATTCGATTATTTCATGAAATTCTTCCGGGAACCCTGTCTTATTGCTGACAGTGTGAAAATTCTTACCATTGTAAAGCCGGGTAACGGTCATTTTATTTTGAGTAAGCGTACCGGTTTTATCAGTACACAAAACCGTTGCAGAACCTAGAGTCTCCACCGCTGAAGGTTTTCGAGTCAGCACATTTTTCTTCGACATACGCCAGGCTCCCAGGGCCATAAAAATGGTCAATACGACTGGAAATTCTTCCGGCAGCATAGCCATCGCAAGGGTAATTCCAGCAAGGAAACCCTTTAGCAAATCGTGGCGAGTGAGAGTAAATACTACAATAACTACGACACACATCGAAACACCAATAATTGCAAGCTTTTTGACAAGTGCACCCATTTCCGTTTTCAACTTGGTAGGTTCTTCAATTACTGAATCAAGCGCTTTACCAATTTTCCCGATCTCGGTATTGGTACCAATGGCGGTCACTTTTACAATACCATTTCCCTGGACAATCATCGAGCCGGAATAAACAAATGGCAGATCATCACCTCCTGGTTGTATATTTTTGTCAGTCCCGTTCCATTCCGATTTACGCACCGAAACCGGTTCTCCAGTCAGCAGAGATTCATCGGCCATCAGGTTAACGGAATATAATACAGTTGCATCAGCAGGCACCCGGTCCCCTTCCTGAAGGATAATAAGATCCTCTGTGACCACCTCACGACCTGCAATTCTTTTTTCAACACCTCCACGAATCACCAAAGCGCGCGGACTTGCCAGATCTTTCAATGCATCCAGGGCTTTTTCAGTCTTCTTTTCCTGGTAAAATTCGATACCCATAATGACAAAAACAAATCCAAGTAACATCAACCCTTCCTGAACATCACCCAGAGCCAGGTACAAGGTTCCACAGGCCACCAAAAGCAGGAACATGGGTTCTTTCACCACTCCCCAGGCAAGGGTAAAGAGGTTCTTAGGTTTCGATGAGGGAAGTTCATTGAAACCTTCCTTTATAATTTTCGCATTAACAGTTTCTTCATTTAAACCGTAAAACTTCTTTGATTTTAAATCAATGGGCATAACTTATTCATTTAATTATTTTATCGCTCGTCTAAGAGGGCAACTTTCAAGCCTCTAAGTTAAGTATATTATTAATCTGACAACTAAAAAAGAGTTTGTTTGGAAGGATTATATTTAATTTCATGATTCAGTAACCATAATTTACGGTCCAATCCTCCGGCATAACCTGTAAGTTTATTCCCAGTGCCAATCACTCTGTGGCAAGGAATCACAATGGCCAGTGGGTTTCGTCCATTGGCCGTTCCCACTGCTCTTACTAATTTTGGGTCGCCCAATCTGACAGCCAGTTCTAAATAGGTAATGGGTTCTCCGTATGAAATTTTTAGCAATTCGGCCCATACTTTCTTCTGAAATTCAGTTCCTTCAGGATTTAAAAGCAAATCGAAATCCAAGTATTTTCCTGAAAAATAATCTTCCAACTGTTGTTTGCATTTAATTAAAACGGGACAATCATTTTTCTCCAATAGGTCTTCTTCTGAAAAGGATATTTCCGTAATTGATAAACCATCTGACATTAAACTCAGAAAGCCTAAAGGACTTCTATAAGTGGACAGATATTTCATTCTCCAAAATTAGAAAAGTCCTTTGAAATAGGACTAACTATTTCAAATAAAATTATCAGAATTGATCGATATTTTCTCCAACATTTTTCACATTCGATTGTTAATCTTTCAAATTCAGGATATTCGAAACTATTTTTAAGCAAAAATTCATCACTCATGAAATCACTTCAGAAGATTTATTGGATCTTGATTCTTCTTTTGATATTCAGTTCCAACAGTTGTAAAAAGAATAGTGATGCAAAGGTTGTCCCAACAGTTCCATCAATTGAAAGCAAAATGGTTTCTTTTGCAACCGGTCTAAGTAATCCGGTAACTATCACCAATGCAGGCGATAGCCGTTTGTTTGTGGTCGATCAGGCCGGATATATTCATATTGTTGATTCAGCAGGCAAAGTAAACCCCAATCCTTTTCTTGACATTCATGATAGAGTAACTTTTGGGGGTGAGCGAGGATTGCTTGGCCTTGCTTTTCATCCGGCATATAAATCGAATGGATACATTTACGTAAATTATGTGGGTGCAGGAGACGTTACACACATATCCAGGTTTAAGGTAAGTACTACAAATCCGGATATAGCGGATCCCGGTAGTGAGTTTATCCTGTTGTCTCAACAACAACCATTTATCAACCATAAGGGAGGCAATTTATGCTTTGGTCCCGATGGATTCCTTTACATAGGACTGGGCGATGGAGGTAATGGAGGCGATCCAGGCAACCGGGCCCAAAATCCAAAGGAATACCTGGGAAAATTACTACGCATAGATGTAGATCATGGCAATCCATATGCTATTCCTGCTTCAAATCCATTTTTCAATAGTACAACCACTTTGGGTGAAATATGGGCGCTTGGATTGCGCAATCCATGGAGATTCAGTTTCGACCGCCTAACCGGTGATTTATGGATTGCTGATGTTGGACAAGATTCCATTGAGGAGGTAGATTTCCAACCCGCTGCCAGCAAGGGGGGCGAAAACTATGGATGGAGATGCTATGAAGGCAATAATATCTATAACAATTCAGGATGTAATTCGCAATCCTCCTATACCTTCCCGGTTTATACTTATCCTCATGGCCAAGAATGTGCTATAATAGGGGGCTTTGTTTATAGGGGAACTCCTTCGTCACCCTATTTTGGACATTATTTCTTTGCCGATTATTGTTCTGACAGGATTTGGACCCTTAATAACGTTGGCGGTACGTGGGTAAAAGAAGATTTTGGTCAATTTTCCGGCAATAGTTTTACAACATTCGGTGAAGATTCACAGGGACAACTTTATATTGCCGGTACTATGACTGGAACGATTTATAAGGTGCTTGATTATACAACTTCTGCAACAAGCGCGTATGTTTTGGGGGAACCAAAAATAATTCAAATCCCTTATTCCAATAAAATCCGTATAGAAACCGGGCACAAAAATGGGATCAAATGAAGATTTCACTCTTCGATATAAATGGAATCACATTTTACAAAGCTACCGTACGCGAATCAATTTATGAATTCGATCCTGGGATTCTTCCCTGGGGTACCTATATACTGAATATTGTTATTAAAGATAAGAAATTGGT
>Ga0209123_1003900_pt1 | contig 10704 bp, 9 predicted proteins | sample BarGraIncu00431A_FD_184500 | JGI IMG/M metagenome (GOLD analysis project Ga0209123, IMG submission 184500) | Arctic peat soil microbial communities from Barrow, Alaska, USA - Barrow Graham LP Incubations 004-31A (SPAdes) (version 2) | ecosystem: Environmental > Terrestrial > Soil > Wetlands >...
TTTCACAATGTTACGGTGCATCCTTGCGAGTTTTAAAGTGCTGAATATCAATACTAAAATATCGTAATCTATTCCGCATTTTTTAAAATGGCAGCACTATACTTTGCGATAGTCTTGGAAGTCTGAATGGCAGGAAGTGGAGATATGATGAACAAAATGATAAAACGAACTGCACAACTCAAGATTTCAGACAAATTTCATTTCACAGGGTTCTTAAAAGGAGATGATGTTTATAAAATGTTACGGATAAGCAATGTTTATATTATGCCGTCTGTTTCTGAACCTTTTGGTATCTCTCCTCTTGAGGCGATGCAAGCAGGTGTGCCAGTTATTATTTCAAATCAATCTGGAGTATCAGAAATCCTCTCAAATGCGATCAAGATAAATTTTTGGGATGTCGATGCAATGGCTGAGGCTATTTATGGCATTCTTAAATATCCCACGATGTCAAAAATGCTCGCACGATGTGGTAAAATAGAATCCCACAATTTGAAGTGGAAAGATTCTGCTTATAAAGTAAAACAGGTTTACAAATCAGCCATCTCAGCATAATTTATCGAATTGTATTCAACGTTTAAAAATTTATATTATGCGCTCAATTTGTCTATATTTCAATATCCATCAGCCAGTTCGGTTGAAAAAATTCAGATTTTTTGATCTTGGTAGATCTGATTATTATTATGACGACTATTCAAATGAAATAATCCTTAGTAAAGTAACTAAAAACTGTTATTTGCCTGCTAACAAAATGATCCTTGATCTAATAATTCAACATCAGGGTCGTTTTAAAGTAGCATTTTCAATTTCAGGTACCGCTATCGATCAATTTAAGCTATATGCTCCTGAGGTAATTGAAAGTTTCCGTGAACTTGCTGATACAGGATGTGTTGAGTTCCTCGCAGAAACTTATTCCCACTCATTTTCTGTTTTAAAAGATAAAACTGAATTCAAAAAGCAGGTTGAATCGCATGCAAACACTATTGAAACCCTTTTTGGGATCAGGCCTACCATTTTTGCCAATACTGAATTAATTTATTCGGATGAAATTGGAGCAGTGGTTGCTGATATGGGTTACAAAGCGATCTTGGCAGAAGTCTCCAGCCATATTCTCAAATGGAGAAGCCCAAATTATTTATATCGAAATGCGATAAATCCAGCATTCACAGTTTTTTTAAAAAACAATCCGTTAAGCGATGACATTGCATCTCGCTTTTCAAATTCCGATTGGAGCAGATGGCCATTAACTTCCCCAAAATATGCTTCATGGTTAAACAAAATTCCCAAAGAAGAAAAGATCATCAATTTGTTCATGAATTATGAAATTTTCGGAGAGCATCAAAAATTAGATACAGGAATCTTTGAATTTTTGGAATCATTGCCTTCAGCAGTTTTAAGAAAAACAGATTTTGAATTTAGGACCCCTTCCGAAGTAGTAGAAAATCATCAACCTATCTCAACTTTACATGTGAATTACCCTGTCTCACAGGCTGATAAGACAATGGAACTTACTCCATGGATGGGAAATGATCTTCAAAAGGAGGCCTTTGAAAAATTATATAAATTAAATAAATTGATTAACCAATGTACTGATCAGGGTATTTTAAAAGATTGGCAATATCTCCAAACCAGTGACCACTTCTATTATATGAGCACAAAATCATTTCCACAAGGTGATGTTCATGCCAGTTTAAATCCTTATGAAGGACCTTATGAAGCATTTATGAATTTCATGAATGTGTTGAACGATTTTTCTATTCGGTTAAACCAGTTAGTGAAATCGAAATACTCGCATCAATTTAATATCAATGAAATCGAGTTGGCAGAAGTATAACGGAGAGGAAGTGAACTTTTTGGGGTGAAGCAAAGGAAATATGTTGAAAATAATCATTCACTCAACCAACTCTTCCTTTATATAACCATAACATAAGACCATCAATAGCCAGATTTTGGTCTTACTTAACTTATTTATGCCTTAATGAAATTGTTTCTGTAAGTGATCAAATTCTTTGGCAAAAATATACTCTGTTGTGGGGGTTCAACTTGACTTTGAAAAAAAGTTGACAAGGAAATAAAATGATAAAATAAGAAAATAAACTCACCGATCATTTAATTTATGCAATTGGAAATTGTCAAGAAGATACCTTCTTATTTTGTTATTGAGAACCTATTCTACAACAAAACATAAAGTTATCACAAGCAAATTTATAATTATGAGACCACTCACCAACCATTCAGGAAGCGTTTAAATCTTCTTTAAAACCTGGGTTCTCACCTGGTTCTGTTTGACAATTTTCAAGATATAGATGCCACTTCTAAACTGAGACAGGTCAAGTTTCAATTTCTGATCTCCCTGAGATAGAAAAAAATCATCCCATTTTTTAACTTCGGTACCCAGAATATTGATTAAGCTCACTTGAATCTCACCTGATATGCCAGAACCCAATTCAACGGTAAGTAAATCTTTCACAGGGTTGGGATAAACCTTATCAATGTTGAATGTTTGTGCTTCCGGGGATATCTTATCGGTAAGGCTTCCTGATTTCGCATTGGCTGATATTGTTTGTTGCGAATAACTACCGAATTCAATGAAAAATAATAGTAAAAAGGTAAAGAATGTCTTCATAGTTAAAGGTATTAAATTTCTCGTTATAAAACAAAAACCAGACCAAATTATTTATCGGAAGAAGAGAAAATAAGAAGCTGATAATATATTATGACCAGCTTCTTATAGATTTTATACCTACCGGAAATTACTCAGCAATTGAAATTGCATCAACCGGACAAACTTCGGCACACGAACCACAGTCAGTGCATAGGTTTGCATCAATTTTATAGATATCTCCCTCAGAAATTGCTTCAACAGGACATTCATCGATGCAGGTACCGCAAGCAATACATTCTTCTGAAATTTTATAAGCCATAACTCTATCTTTTTTAGTTTTATACTTGACAAATGTACGAAGTTTAAGAAAATATAAAAAAATTAACTATATTTATTTCAGCTTAATTAATAGTAAATTCAATAACATACTGATTATATGGCTTATACAAACATTAAAAATCATTAAATAAGTTGATTTAGAGCAATCGTTTAGGCTTTATTTTTTTGCAACTCCTGGTAATAGTTGCAAACATCTGTTAATCCGCATTTAGGACATTGGGGTGAACGAGCCAGGCAGGTATACCTACCATGCAAAATTAACCAGTGATGAGCCATCGGTAGCAATTCCTTGGGAAAATATTCCAGTAATTGCCTTTCTGTATCCAAAGGGGTCTTCGAATGAGTGGCCAAACCAATTCGTGCCGCGACCCTAAATACATGTGTATCAACGGCCATGGTTGGTTTGTTGTAAACTACCGAAGCAATTACATTGGCTGTTTTTCGCCCAACTCCCGGAAGTTTTTGCAATTCATCAATGTCATCAGGTACTTCCCCTGCGAAATCGTTCACTAGCATTCGTGCCATCCCCACAAGGTGTTTTGCCTTGTTTTTAGGGTATGTACACGATCGAATATAATCATATACATCCTCTGAACCAACAGCAGCAAGCATTTCAGGAGTTGGAAAGCGTTTAAATAATTCGGGTGTGATTAGATTGACCCGCTTGTCGGTGCATTGTGCTGATAATATTACAGCCACCAACAATTGGTAGGGAGTTTTATAATCAAGTTCAGTTTCTGCAATCGGCATTTCCTTTTGAAAATATTCAATTACCTTTTCAAATAGCTCTTTTTTATCCATTTCAATTGTCAATTTAACCATTTCAAATGTACACAAAAAAGGAATATATTGATGTGACAAAGTTGAAATATCGCAAAGTAAATTAAGGTCGTCCATATCCATCAACGGAGCCTCAACCTAAGTTGTTGATGCAAGAAGAGTTATGCAAGGCTTACTGAACCATGATCGGAACCACCATCTTAAATAGACATTCTGCGAATAATAAGTTGCAACTGTTTTTTTGTCCTTTGACGGCTTTCTATTTATGGGTAGGCTGCTCATATTGATCTCGTTCATTGATATGTAAAATGAAACCGACCTGAGTTTTCTGGTAACATTTTACCTACGATTTCTTATACTCATGATTTGGTTTTTTAAACCCTGATTGAATGGAAAAGGCTATTGGTTATTCGAAGGTCGTTCGAAGGTCATTCGAAGGTCGTTCGAAGATGGTTCTACCGTGTTCTAACAATCATCGAATAGCTTTCAAATAATCAATGTACAATCTTCTAATAACATTCAGCCCATCCAGTTGGTCCGCACCTGAACCAACCTGTCACAAGGCTGGTGTTACAACATCCATATAATGAGGCTATAAACATCACCCACTCATCCCCACTCATCCAGCGAAGGTGGGTGTTTTAAATCCAAAAACAGGTCGGAAAGTTGGATAATTCAACGTTGTATTCCTTTAAGGTATCAGTATGTTTTCATGATTACATTATTAAAATATTAACGCTATATTACAAAATATACATTCTACTGATTTATACTAAAGCCATTGACCACAGATGGTTTTAAAAGTCAATTCTTCGTAATTCAAAATACAAGCTGAACCTACCATAGAATGTCAGGTTCCAATATTTCTTTTTGCCTGTGTAATTATTCGCATCATAATTGAACAGACCTGCGATCATGACTAACAACTGATAAATATTCATCAATTTAAACCTACCTGGTTATCGGTTCAATTTCATTGGCTGAATTTGTTAATTTTGCAGAAAAAAATATGACCCCGTATTTGCAGGCTGAAAATTTATCGAAGCGATTTGGCGAACAGCTATTATTCGAAAATATTTCATTTACTATATTTGAACATCAAAAGATTGCCCTCATAGCACGCAATGGCACAGGGAAAACCACCCTCATGGAATTGCTGGCCGGCAATGATACTCCTGAATCGGGACAGATTACCCGAACAGGAGATATCCGCATTGGCTACCTCAAGCAAATTCCTGATCTGGATGAAAATAATACAGTCTTCGAGGCAGTTTTTCAATCTGGCGACGAAAAGGTAGAAACCATAAGGCTTTTCGAGGAGGCATTGCGTCTGAATCACAAAGACGATATCACCAAATACACTGAATTGATGGAGCATCATCATGCCTGGGACTATGAAGTGAAAGTGAAACAGATACTTACCCAACTTAAAATCAATGATTACGACCAGAAAATCGCTGAACTTTCAGGAGGGCAAAAGAAACGGGTAGCGCTGGCCAATGTGCTGATCAATGAGCCTGATTTACTTATGCTTGACGAACCAACCAACCACCTTGATCTTGAAATGATTGAATGGTTGGAAAACTATCTTGAAAAAACGAAAATTACCTTGTTCATGGTAACGCACGACCGGTATTTTCTCGACAGGGTATGCAATGAAATTCTGGAGATGGAAGGCAATACGATCTACCGTTACAGGGGCAATTATTCGTATTTTCTGGAAAAACGTCAGGATCGAATGGATTCGACAGCAGCGGTGGTTGAAAAGGCGAAAAACCTCCTTCGTACTGAATTGGAATGGTCGCGTCGAATGCCCCAGGCTCGTGGACATAAATCAAAATACCGCATGGATCGCGTGGATGACCTGAAGGTAAAGGCATCACAGAACCTAAATGAAAACAACATTGAACTGAGCATGAATTCATCGCGGATCGGGAATAAAATTCTTGATCTCTATCATATTAACAAATCATACGATTCACTGAACCTGATCAAGGATTTTTCCTACAAATTTCAAAGGTTTGAGAAAGTTGGTATTGTAGGTAAAAACGGAACCGGCAAGTCTACGTTTCTCAATATTGTCACCGGAAGTATAGCGGCTGACAGTGGAACAGTTGAAATTGGACAGACCATCCGTTTTGGTTATTATCAGCAAACTGGTATTGAATTTGATCCGGGAGATAAAGTAATTGATGTTGTACAGAAAATTGCAGAAGTGATTAACTTTGAGGATGGGCGTAAACTAACAGCCTCACAATTACTTACCACCTTTTTATTTCCTCCCGATACACAATATTCGTTTGTTGAGAGGCTTTCGGGAGGTGAAAAACGACGCCTGTATCTTTGCACTATCCTGATGACCAATCCAAATTTCCTGATACTGGATGAACCCACCAACGATCTGGATATTATGACATTGGCTGTGCTTGAAGAATATCTGCGCGTATTCCAGGGATGTGTCATCATTGTATCACACGACCGATATTTCATGGATAAGATTGTTGATCACTTATTCGTTTTTGATGGCGCTGGAACCATTAAAGATTTTCCGGGAAGCTATACCGTCTGGCGCAACAAGCAATTGGATGACGAGGAACAGGAGAGGAAAAAATTTAAAAAACCAGAATCCAAAGAACAGTCTAAACCTATAAAAGTGAAGGAGCGAAAGCTTAATTTCAACGAAAAAAAAGAACTGGAACAACTCGAAATAGATATTGAAGGGCTTGAAAATGAAAAAGTACAGATCAACGATGAATTGAATTTGGGAACATTAACCAGCACTGAACTGCATGAAAAAGCGACTCGTTTTAGTATGATTTCCGGAATTTTAGAAGAAAAAGAATTGCGTTGGCTCGAACTAAGTGAACTTTAATAGTTTGCAGTGTTCAATCACAGTTAACCAGACAGCCAATCTACAATAATATTGACTAACTTTAGACATTGAAATTTAAACATTAAACTGTTGTATGAAAACATTCGGACTCATTGGACATCGGTTAGGTTATTCATTTTCCAGAAACTTCTTTACTGAAAAATTCAAGACAGAGAACCTTGCAAATCATGAATATGTGAATTTTGAACTGGACAGTATCGAAGAGTTTCCAGGCATTTTTGATCAGGGAAAAAATATCTGTGGTTTGAATTGCACCATTCCATACAAACAACAAATCATGCCGTTTCTGGATGAGATTGATCCTGAAGCCGCTCAGATAGGCGCAGTGAATACGGTCAAAATAACCTATAATAATGGCAAACGAAATTTAAAGGGTTTCAATACTGATATTTATGGTTTCGAGCATTCACTTTGTTCAATGTTAGACTCCAAGCATAAAAAAGCATTGATTTTAGGAACCGGCGGAGCTTCAAAGGCTATCAAACATTTATTTGATAAACTACATATCTCCTACCTTTCGGCAACTATAGAAGAGGAATGCTTTGAAAAAGAAATCAGATACAGCCAGATCAATGAACAATTGCTGAAGGATTACCTGATTATAATTCATGCAACACCAGTGGGCACATTCCCAAAAGTAGACGAATGTCCAGATATTCCCTATCAATATATTACCTCGGACCATGTTTGTTTTGATCTGGTATACAATCCAGAAGAAACGATGTTCCTCCAAAAAGCAAAAGCACAGGGAGCTAAAATTAAGAATGGATTGGAAATGCTTCACCTTCAGGCCATCAAAGCATGGGAGATATGGAATAGTTGAAGAAGTTTAAAGGTTAAAGTTTTGGAGGGTTGGATGGTTAAATGGTTGAATGGTTGAATGATTTAGTAGTTAAGGGTTAAAGGGTTGAAGAGTTAAATGGTTAAATGGTTGAAGGGTTAAGGGGTTGAAGGGTTAAAGGATTGAAGGGTTGAAAGGTTGAAGGTAAATTGTAAATAGTTAAATTGTAAATGGTTTAAGTTACTATTATTTTATTGATATGGCTTCAGAAAAAATAGTTGTTGGGTTCATCGGGGCAGGCGGAATTGCACGTGCTCATGCATTTGCACTAAATTCGCTCAGGTATTTCTATTCAGAAGTTCCTGAGATTGTTCTTGAAGCTGTTTGTTCGGCACATAAGCAAAGTCGAGATGCTTTTGCAACTAAATATGGATTTAGAAAGTCGCTTTCTATTGATGAATTTAAAGTAGACTCCACAATAAATACAGTATTAATTCTTGGACCCAACAATGTACATTTTGCACACCTAAAAATGGCACTTGCAATGCCTTCAGTCAAACGCATCTACGTTGAAAAGCCAGTTTGTTCCACTCAGGAAGAGGAGGCTCAAATGGCCAAACTGGCGGGAGAAACAGATGTACAGATTCAGGTTGGATTTCAATATCTGCAAACAGCTTCGGTTCGTGAAGCTTTGGCATTCTGGCATTCAGGGAAATTGGGAAAACCTATTCATTTCGATTTGAAATATTACCATGGTGATTATTTACAGCAATCATACCGAGACAAGCGTACAACACGTCTTACCGCAGCCCCTGATGGAGGCGCAATGGCTGACCTGGGATCGCATGGAATTAGTTTATTGATGGCGTTTCTGGGTGAAAACCTGCAAATTATAAGCGCTTTCCAGGCCGGTCGTTTTGACGATGTTCCTTCAGATTCGGATTTGTTCAGTTCTTTGTCATTGGTTTATCCTGCATCTTTTGCTGCCGGTACTTTATCAGCTAGCCGCATAAGTTCGGGGACTGGTGATTTGGTTTCCCTTGAAATATATGCTGAAAAGGGGATGTTAAAGTATTCATCGCATTCAACTGATTTCTATGAGTATTACCTGGAAGAAACAGGTCTGTGGACTAGGCAGGTGGTGGGCAGCAGTTATGCACCAATCACCAATTTCCCCTCAGGTCATGTTCCTCCAGGCTGGTTGCGGTCAATGATTCATGCCCATTATATATTTACGACCGGCGACGATCAAAAAGCATTTGTGCCTGATCTTCAACATGGCTTGGCAGTTCAACGAATTATAAGAGAAACAGCGGGTTACCTGAAGGAATACCGTAATTTAATTAAATAGTAATGGAAAGAAGTAGCGGGATATTGTTACACATTAGTTCTCTTCCGAGCGCTGACGGGATTGGTAGCATGGGTAAAGATGCATATCAGTTCATCGATTTTCTGGCTGAAACGAAGCAGAAAATCTGGCAGATTTTGCCACTTGGACCAGTAGGCTATGGTAATTCGCCCTATCTGGGCTATTCTGCTTTTGCTGGAAATCCAATGTTTATTGACATTCAGCAATTGGTAACAGATCGTCTGATCTCAAAAAGCTCGGTAACTGATCAGCATTTCAAAACTAAAAAGGTAGAATTCCAAAGGGTTGAAGAATGGAAATTGGTTTTGTTTCGTGAAGCTTTTGAAAGTTTCCAAAATAATTTCCAACGCTACAAAAAAGAATATAATACCTTCATTGACCAACATTCATGGTGGGTTGACGACTACGCCCTATTTCGTTCTTTGAAAACCAAATACACTGAAACTGTGTGGAATACATGGGATATAGATTTGGTAAACCGTGAAAAGAAAGCACTTCAAGAGGCTATTAATGAATTACATGATGAAATTGATTTTCATCGTTTTCTGCAATTTATATTCTTCCGGCAGTGGCATAAATTGAAAACATATGCCAATTCTAAAGATGTTCAAATTATAGGTGATATTCCACTATACGTTTCGCTTGATAGCGCAGATGTATGGGCCAACCAGGATATTTTTCAACTTGATGAGGATTCCAAACCCATCAATGTTGGCGGAGTTCCACCTGATTATTTTAGTGAAACTGGTCAGTTGTGGGGAAATCCGGTATATGACTGGGAAAGGATTGCAGAGCGCGATTTCGACTGGTGGCTGGCACGAATTCAATTTAACCTTCATTTGTTTGACCAAGTGAGGGTAGATCATTTTCGTGGATTGGAATCTTATTGGTCTGTAGCTGCTGACGAAACAACGGCAATAAACGGTAATTGGTTTGCTGCAAAAGGACATGAATTGTTTCGAAAACTGATGGAACAATCCAAAAATATGAATATTATTGCCGAAGATTTAGGTGTAATTACACCAGAAGTGGAAAAACTAAGGGATGATTATGGCTTGCCGGGCATGAAGGTGTTGCAGTTTGCCTTTGGATCTGATTCGGAAAATACGAATTTACCACACAACTATGATTCGAATTTTGTGGTTTATACAGGAACTCACGATAATGATACCACTCTGGGTTGGTTTAATTCAATTGAAAAAAAGGAGCGAAAAATGCTTCGGCGGTATTTGAGAGGGAATGGAAAAGAACTGGTTCGTCAAATGATCGAATACGTATGTGCATCGTCTGCAATGATGGCCATCATTCCCATGCAGGATGTTCTGGGACTGGATAGTAGTGCAAGGATGAATACCCCAGGAACGGCATCAGGTAACTGGACCTGGCGGTTTTCATGGCCCCAGATTCGTTCAAATCACGCGCTCTTTTTGAAAGGAATAACAAAAAAATACAATCGGTAGATATTTTAGCCACAGTGTGTCATCCTGAACCTGTTTCGAGATCCCCTCGAACTTAGCTCAGGACCTGATGTTTGCGATGGGATCATGAAACTAGTGTCGTCTCAAAGCTAATATGTCGCATTGGGTTTGGCAAAATAAATGAGGAGTGTTTTGCTGTCCCGATCCTCGGGATCAGTATTTCCGTAAAATGCCATAATGCCATAATGCCAATTACAGACTTTCAATTCCTATAGTTATAAATCAATCAATTAACCTATATCCTTCGTAAATTGGCACTGCAATAGATTTGAATTCATATCATGTTATGGATGCAGTATGCCGAGTTGTAAAGTGCTGAATTTTCTGTATTTAAATAGGGTCTGCTGAAAAACTCAGTATCGACTTTTTAGGTTCGTTTGGTTAGAATTGAATATTGCTCATTCCCATTGACTTGTTAAAACTGTCATTAGAAGTGAAAGGGAAATAAAATTCTCCGAAAGA
>Ga0209123_1003901_pt1 | contig 10704 bp, 5 predicted proteins | sample BarGraIncu00431A_FD_184500 | JGI IMG/M metagenome (GOLD analysis project Ga0209123, IMG submission 184500) | Arctic peat soil microbial communities from Barrow, Alaska, USA - Barrow Graham LP Incubations 004-31A (SPAdes) (version 2) | ecosystem: Environmental > Terrestrial > Soil > Wetlands >...
TGTTGAAAAAACACATTCCGGTGGATGACTTTGCTGCACTAACTATTCCCTTTTGCTGTTCGGTTACCAATCTTAATTCCGGATTATCAGAAACGAAAAGTTCTGGAAAGCTATTCCAGTGGGTTTTGGCTTCGGCTTCTATTCCACTTGTTTTTGAACCTCAAATCATTGAGGGAAACACCTATGTCGATGGGGGGCTTTTAAATAATCTTCCAGCGCAATGTATTCGCAATCAATGTCGGTTTCTGATGGGTGTGAATGTCAATCACAATGGCCCGGAAGAAAATATTTCAGGCTTTAAAGCCATTGCTGAACGCGCATTTCGATTAACGATGGCCAAAAATGTTCATGAAAGCTTTGCGATTTGCGATTTTATCATCAATCCACCTGAAACAAGGTTGTATAGCATTTTTGATTTCGGTAGGGCGAACGATCTTTTCAAGATTGGTTATGAGGCAACAGAACGCCATATATCCGAACTTTACGAAATTATTGCTCATAGAAAAATTCTATTGGAGAAATAATAAGGCAATAAACAAAAAAACATATCGTTTTTAACTAAAGTTTTGGTAAAATTACTTATATTTATTCCATAATTTAAATTTTTATTCCATGAAAAAATTATTATTTATTTTGTCGGTGGTTGTCCTCACTTCCTGTGGACAACACAAAAAGGAAATAGCCCGCATGCAAGCTAAACAAGACAGCATATCACAATTGGGTGTGCAAAAGGATGCGTCTATTTTGGAATTTATGTCCTCTATGAATGAAATTCAGTCCAACCTGGATTCAATTAAAACCATTGAGAAAATTGTATCTGTTCAAACCAGCAATGGTTCAGAAGTGAAAGCTGACTCTAAAAAAAGAATTATTGCAGAAATTGCTGAGATCAATAATTTACTTCAGAAAAACAAAGAGCTTACAAAATCTCTTCAGGCAAAACTTAGGTCTTCGAACATAAAGAATGCAGAATTCGAGAAAATGATTGCCCAGTTGAACAAACAAATGGCTGAAAAAGACACTGCTATTGCTGCATTGAACAAAGAACTTGAAGGTTTGCATATTGATGTGGCCGGTTTAAATCAGAAAATTGAAACCATTACAACTGAAAGCGCCCAAACGATCAGTGAAAAAAACCAGGCCATTGAAGCGCAAACTGTTGCCATGAATACTGCCTATTATGCTTTCGGAACAAAGAAGGAATTGGTTGAAAAGAATGTAATTGAAAAAGAAGGTGGCGTATTGGGCCTTGGCAAAAGCATCAAAATGAAGAAAGATTTTAACCGCGACTATTTCATGAAAATTGATATTCGTGAGTTTAAAGAATTGCCTTTGAATGCAAAAAAAGCACAGGTGGTAACTGTTCATCCTGCCGGTACTTTTCACATGACAGGAGGATCAAAAAAGGTTGAAAGCCTGGTTATCGATAAGCCTGAAGAATTCTGGAAGGCTTCAAAATACTTGCTGGTGGTTGTTGATTAAATTATAGTTCGCTCTTTTATAGGAGCAAAGACTATTAAAAAGAGGCTTCGTATTATCTAAGTCTCTTTTTTTATAAATGATGATTAAATAGTTTAATGATTAAATATTAATCGTTTACCTATTTTCCCATCTATAACTTTACCATCAGCATAAACCAATTCTCCATTCACAAAAGTATGGGTTACCCGGTGTGAGAATTCGGTTCCCTCGAAAGGAGACCAGCCGCATTTATACAGAATATTTTCGGGTGAAACCACCCATGGCTGAGCCTTGTCTACCAGTATTATATCAGCATAATATCCTTCACGAATGTAGCCACGACGGTCTATCCTGAATAAATTAGCAGGAGCATGGCACATTTTTTCAACAACTTTCTCCACTGTAATTAGTCCTTTTTTGCTCATTTCAAGCATAGCTGTCAACGAATGTTGCACCAAGGGCCCTCCTGAAGGGGCTTTAAAATAGGTATTTGTCTTTTCCTGAAGGGTATGAGGGGCATGGTCAGTAGCTACCACGTCAATTTTATCAATCAGCAGCGCTTCCCACAGTGCAGCTTTGTCTGTAACCGACTTGATGGCCGGATTCCATTTGATTCGGGTTCCATATTTAATATAGTCACGCTCATCGAACCATAAATGGGGTATACAAACTTCAGCGGTTATGTGTTTTTTGTCCACCGGTCCTGAATCGAATAATTTCATTTCATCTGCCGTAGAAAGATGCAAAACATGCAGCCGCGTGCCGAATTTTGAAGCAAGTTCAATGGCTTTGGAGGTTGATTTAAAACATGCTTCTGCACTTCGTATTTTAGGATGAGCCGAAATCGGAACATGTTCACCATATTTTTCACGGTATATGGCCGTGTTTCGAATAATGGTTGGTTCATCTTCACAATGGGTGGCAACCAGCAATTTGGTGTTCCTGAAAATTTCAGAAAGTATATTTTCATTATCGACTAGCATATTACCGGTTGATGAACCCATAAATACTTTTATCCCGCAAACTTCGTCCCCATTGGTTTTTAGCACCTCTTCAAGATTATCGTTAGTGGCTCCCATGTAAAATGAATAGTTGGCAGCCGAAATTTTCGCTGCACGCTCATATTTTTGTTCCAGCAATTGCTGAGTAACTGCCTGGGGGTTGGTGTTGGGCATTTCCATGTATGAAGTTACTCCACCAGCCACAGCAGCTCGTGATTCAGTGGCAATTTCACCTTTGTGTGTCATTCCTGGTTCACGAAAATGGACCTGGTCGTCAATTACTCCGGGTATCAGGTATTTTCCATTAGCATCAATCACTTTGGTTCCATTTGAGATTCCATCAGGAATGATTTCACCTTCAAATACTTTGGCAATTAACTCTCCATCAATCAGTACTGCTCCCCTGAATATCCTACCTTCATTGACAATCTGTGCGTTTTTAATAAGTGTCTTCATATTTTGTGGTATAACTGCATGACCATGTCATCAAAAATACTGAATGTATTAACAAAATAACTCTTGTGAGGCCACTAATTATTTGATATTTAGAAAATAACTCAATGTAGTATAGAAACATAAAAATGCACCAAAGAAATGCTCAATTATTGAGAAATGGAGAATTGGGCCTTTGAAAGTCCCAATTTTACCTTCTAAAATTATGCCCATTTCAATTTGAATTGAACTATAATATTGGATTAAATAAAGGGGTAGAATGTTTAAATATGAAAATCTTTCACTTTTTCGTACTTAGTAAACCAACTTATAACCTTCATCTTCAGCACTCCCCAAAGTGCCTCGTTGAAAATACCTCCACTCATTTTTGAGCTGCCTTCTTTTCTGTCAGTAAATATGATAGGCACTTCAACAATTTTAAATCCGTGTTTCCATGTTTTGAATTTCATTTCAATTTGAAACCCATAGCCTTTCAGTCGAATGCTGTCGAAATCGATCGTTTCAAGCACTTGTCGGTGGTAACATTTAAAACCCGCAGTGGTATCCATGATTTTCATTCCGGTAATGGTACGCACATAAACCGAAGCCAGGTACGACATAATTACCCGGCCCAGTGGCCAGTTAATCACATTGATTCCATTAATATAGCGTGATCCGATAGACAGGCTGGCCTTTTGTTCCACGCAGGCTTCGTATAAGCGTTCCAAATCTTCAGGATTGTGCGAAAAGTCGCAATCCATCTCAAAAATATAATCATACGGACGTTTCAATGCCCAATGAAATCCAGCCAGGTAAGCCTTCCCCAGCCCTTGCTTTCCAGCTCGTTTCAGAATGTGAAGTCTATCTGGAAATTCAGGGAAAAGCCGTTCAGCAATTGCTCCGGTTCCGTCAGGCGAGTTGTCGTCAATAATTAACACATGAAATGGTGTCCTCAAAGAAAAAACCTTACGAATCATTCGCTCGATGTTCTCCTTTTCATTGTAGGTTGGAATTAATACCAGGTTTTGATGCACGCTGTCTATTTTTATTTCTCTACGAAAATAAGTTTTTTATTCATTACAATGAAATTATTCTAAATGTTTAACAAATATTAGGGGTTCAGGAGGCATTTTTAGGTAAATTTATGCCAATATGCCTCTTGATTACGGAAAATGAGTTTAATCTTAATGACAATTTTTGATTATATTTCACTTGCGACAACGTTAACCGGAATTTTAATTCGTTAAAAATACTACTTCAGAATTGCATGGTTGTAAATTATCGTTCAATTTGATTGGTAGATTGAGTAAAATTTGTTGGATTTAGTTGCTGGATCAGCACTGTAGCTTATCAGGAATAATAAGAATCATATAAAATATTTGCATGGAAAGTGTGAGAATCATTCAAATATTAAGTTTTTAAATACCTCCCTTTTTCCCATAGAGCTATTCTATAGCAATTTACAACATTCACTAAATAGATTACACACAATTTATATATTTTACAGATTCTGTAATAGTCGTATATTCAGGGTTATTTATTTGACATTTGGTTCCAATACTTTAGTGGATTTAGCAGGACCATTGAACAACTGCAAATGATCCAAGAGTATTCGGGATCATTTCTACACTTCAGATTAATTTTTCCAAAAATGCCCAATAATAGGAGTTGAATGGGAGATGAGCGAACGGTAGCTGAATTGATGGGTTCTGGATGAAATAGATTAGTACTGAAATAGGTTTCGGAAATACAGGAACCCTGCTTTGCAACAAATTGCAACATTCAATATGTCAATCACATACAATCTATTTATTCTACAGATATCATAGTAGGCACAAATCCAATGTTATTTATTTTGATGTTCGGTTTAAATACCGTGGGAAACTTAGTAATTCGAATTAACTACCTGAGCTCACATCTTATTTACCTTATTCCAATTCTTTGGAAAGTGATCTTATTCGTGTCAATAAAGTAAATAAGATTGTGAGACAGTGGGTTAAAATGTCTCAAGTACTTGAGAAAGGATAGAAAAAGAAGTTGGGTTTTATCTAAAAACATCTTCGGGTATGATATTGAAAAAACTCTTACCTACAACAATGTCATGTGATCCATAAATCATTGAATTATAAATAAATTTGTACATTTGCTGAAATAGGATTTCGATTTGCAAGTTACAAACGCAACGATTGTGGGTTTGATGGAATTAACCTTTAAATAGTATGAAACATTTTACAATTCTGATACTGGTATTTTCCTTGTTATTGGAGATGCTTTCGGGACAGGAAAAAAATAGTAGTTTGGTTACCTTGTCTGCTCCTGCCGGAAAGCTTGTAACTTCCATCAACCGTTCAGGAAAAACAGTGATACCCAATGGCCGGTTTGTGACCCCCTTCGGAAAGACAATTGAGGTTGCTCCCCATCCGTTCGGACTGGCACTTAGCCCCGATGGAACAGTGGCAGTTACGGCCAATTCAGGGATTTCGCCCATTTCCATTACGATCATTAAAAATTTTAAGTCCAATAATCCTTCAGTACAACAAATCCCTCCTGGGCCATTCACTGACAAAGGAGTACTCGCCTCCGTTTTTATGGGACTGGCCATTTCTCCGGATAATAAGATCATTTATGTTGCAGGTGGTCAACAAAACAAGATTTACCTCTTCTCAGTAGATTCAGGTGCCAAATTGGATTCGGTTGACTGTTCCATTTCTGAAAAAGGAGAACTTGCTCCCAATGGATATATCGGCGATATGACTTTGAGCAAGGATGGTCGGTTTCTTTATGCGGTTGATCAGATGCTCTTTAGGATGATTGTGATTGATACGCATCTGAAGAAAATCGTTTCGAGCTCAAAAACAGGGCGTTATCCTTTTGGAATTGTGCTTTCACCCAAGGGTGACAAAGTATATGTAGCCAATGTGGGCATGTTTGAATACAGCAAGTTGGGTAATATTGAAGCTGAAAATGGCCACAAAAATGCATTGGACTTTCCGCCTTTTGGCTTTGGTTCCGAAGAAATGAAAAATGGCACACGAATCGGTTCTCTGGTCATTCCAGGCTTAGGTGATCCGAATGTTCCCGAATCGTTTTCTGTATGGTCGTTTTTAGTTACAAATCCTGAAAATCCCAAAGTATTGGCAAAGATTAAAACAGGAGTTCTTATTGGCCAAACTATTGAAGGAATTCCTGCTGTTGGAGGAGCAAGTCCTAATTCACTGGCAGTTACTTCACAATATGTATTTGTCAGCAATGGTACCAATGACAATATCTCGGTGATCGATATTGTTCACGATACCATTGCAGCAGAAATTTCACTCAAATTAGACAAGGCCGTTGCCCATTTTCGCGGTGTAATACCTTTTGGACTTACTGTTTCTCCTGACCAGAAAAGATTGTATGTGGCCGAATCGGGAATAAATGCGGTCGGAGTGATTGATATTCCCACTCTGAAAGTAATTGGCCATATACCTTCTGGTTGGTTTCCTTCAAAACTGAAAGTAACTCCTGATGGTAAAATGCTGGTGGTAAGCAATGCAAAGGGTTTCGGCAGCGGTCCAAATGGAGGTAAACTATTTAAGGAAGGAAAAGAAGGCAGCTACATCGGGCATTTAATGAAAGGTAGTGTTTCGGTGATGGAAATCCCGGAGGATAGAACACTGGCGGGTCTAACCCAAAAGGTAATCAGTAACAATTATCTGATTGAAGATTACCAGAAAGTGATGAAGCAAAGAGGCAATAATCCGATTCCTGTTTTTGGGGGTGAAAAGGAATCACCAATTAAATACATTGTATTTATTTCTAAGGAAAACCGCACCTACGATGAGATCTTCGGTCAAATGGCAAACGGAAATGGAGATTCTTCAATTGCGCGATATGGTCGAAATGCCACATTTACCAACCATAATAAATCATTGAAAGTTGAAAATGCAACTGTAATGCCCAACCATCTGAAACTGGCTACCGAATTCGCCATGGCTGACAACTTTTATGTCGATGCCGATGTCTCAGCAGACGGGCATCGCTGGTTGGTCAATACTTATCCGAACGAATGGGTGGAATCCACTGTTCCAGCAAGTTATGGAGGTAACCGGTCGTACAATCCGAAATCAAAAGCTCCCGGAAGTCTGGCTATGAACGGATCGGCCGGAGCCATCTATCCGGAAGATTACAACGAAGCGGGTTCAATGTGGGATCATTTGGAACGAAACAACATTGAATTTTACAACTTTGGTTTTGGTGTTATGTTTGAACCCGCCTTATATGAAGCATCGTATAAATATTCAGGAGTTAAACATTATGTGAATTTTCCGGTTCCGTTACGCATGTTCTCACGCACTTCAAAAGTCTATCCCACTTTCAATATGGCCATTCCTGATCAGTTCAGAATACATCAGTTTATTCAGGAATTTGAAGAAAAATGGATAAAACCCAACATCCAAATGCCCTCAGTCATTACGGTAATTATACCCAACGATCATGGTGCAGATGAGCGTCCTGAGGCTGGTTATCCATTCAGGGAAAGTTACATGGCCGATAACGATCTGGCCGTTGGGAGAATTGTTGAATACCTGTCGCACACGCCTTTCTGGAAAAACATGGCCATTGTAATTACCGAAGATGATGCCCAAAACGGGGTGGATCATGTGGATGCTCATCGCAGTGTGCTGATGGTTATTTCGCCTTATGCGAAGAAAAATTACGTTTCAAAAGTGCATTACAGCTTTGGAAGTATATTTAAAACTTTCTGGAATGTCTTGGGAATACCTTATCTGAACCAGTATGATGCTGCTGCCACCGATTTTGCTGACATGTTCAAAGCAAAGTCTGATTTTACTCCTTACAATGCAGTCCCGGCTGATATTCGCATTTTTGACCCTCAAAAAGCATTGACCCCGCTGGATGAAAATTTCGATTGGAATGCCGTCAGGCAAACGCCTTTGATCGACGACATCAATGATATGCAGGACGATCAGAAGGAAAAGAAAGAGTATCGGTTGGAAGATCAAATACGAAAATAAACGAAACTGAAGGTCTATTTTAGGAAGTCTCTGATTTGTGTAAGTAAACTTAAGTTGATAAAACGGAAATATGCCTTAATCATTGTGACTTGTTGGGTTTGAGATGAGTTTGTGCTTTCGATAGCCTATCCACCATATAAAGAACCCGCTGATCAAAACGATCAAAATGCAAATTCCCGCAATAGGAACATATAGAATATAAAACATACCAAGTAGTGGCTCAAATATTCTCCCTGTGTGCACTTCAAGTGCAAGGTTCCACAAGGAGATGGGGCTTTTATGGATGATTTCAGAACTCATTTCTCCAAATTGAACAATGTTTCTAACGGGAATAACCCCCAGATTATAATCGAAATAGAATTCATTTCCTGTTAGTTCGGTAAACCAGCCATCGATCATGTCTTTCGAAATGGGAGGACCCATAACATGAGGCGCCTCATAAGTATTTCCAGAGAGGTAATCAATTATTTGTCCGGTATGAGGATTCCATAAAAATAGCCCATTGAATGAACCAACCAGGTAAGTATTTTCCGACTTCTTCTCCAGTACATTGCATCCCATAACGCTTACCGGAGGCTGGCTTACAGGTCGAAGCATTGGTCCTTCAAAATTCTCATTGATTATATACATACCGTCATTGGTCGAGAATAGAAAGAGATGCTGCTGCTCGTCGTATAAAACACGTCGAAGCTGGTCATACCAAGGATTGGGAGACCTGAGCACTGTTTCGGGAATGGGTGAAACCACTGAGTTGGCAATCGAAATCAGCAATGGAGGACGTAAAAACATGCCGGTAATGGTCACAAAGATCAAGAAGGGGAGAAAAATCCATCCCAGCCTGTTATGCCATCGAAGATTGGTATTGCGGATTCCCATTAAAGAGGCATTGTTCTTCTGTTTTTCTCTCCTGTGTTTGAGCCATTTGGGAAAAATAAAATGCATCAATCCAGTGAGGGAAATAATCAGGATTGCTAGTCCGAACAAATCGACCAATAGTTTTCCTACAAACCCCCATAATTCGCCACTATGCAAAAGCCACAAGGTTTTAAACAAGCTTACTTTTCCGTTGTATTCTTCGGGGGCTGGAAGTACAATAGGGTGAAACGATCTTCCATCGGAAGATTTCAACAGGAATGACCGTGTTTGAACAATTAACTCATCCTTTTTCAATATCAAATCGGTGATACGTTCTTCAGAAACAGGAAGCTGAATTTTTTGCCACATATACTGCTGAACCGAATACTGATACAAGCCAAAATAAGTTCCGGCAAACAGTTTTCCATCCGCTGTTTGCAGGATTTTACTTATCTTACGATTATCGCTTCCTTTTGGGAAACCAGCATTCCAGTCCTTAAAAGTTTTGAAATGATCGGTTGTCAGCCAGATGCCAATGTTGCCATAAACAAGTGAGGAATCCTCACTGATTTGACAGACCGATTTAACCGCAGCTTTGTTCCAGTTTTGATAAGTATATTCATCAGGCAATAGCGATCGGTTGAGGTCGATGCCTGAAATCAAGCTTCGGTGATTCATTAAAATGCCTGAAACAGTGAACAGTATCACAAACAAGGTTATTACAATTCCTGGCCATTTATGAAATTTTCTGAGTTTTCTCAGTATTTTGTTTTTCGTCATCAGTTATTCATCAAGAAACAAAAATACAAAGTTCGGATAGATTAAACTGTAACAATCGTTACATTCCGGTAGTTTTCTTTCAGGTTCCATAACATTAGTGCATTTAACTTTAAACTTTTGCCTTGACAGTGGTTTGCCTGATTCCTTTTTTTTATTTTTGTGCGTCAAAATTAATTAATAACATCGATGAAGGTTTTCAAATTTGGAGGTGCTTCGGTAAGTTCAGCTGATGGAGTGCGTAATTCAGTCAACATTCTCAGAATGTATCCTGGCAACAAGGTTTTGGTTATTTCGGCCATGGGCAAATCCACCAATGCCCTTGAAATAATAGCCAGGAAATATTTCAATCAAGATCCGGAAGTCTGGACCATTTTTCAGGAAGTGAAAGCTTACCACGATGGAATCGTTGATGAATTGTGGGGCGAGACTACCCAACTTCCAGAACTTGAAAAGCTTTTCACTCAACTGAGCAACAGGATAAAAGGCGACCGTTCAATGAATTTCGACTACGAATATGATCAGATTGTAGCTTTCGGCGAGTTGATTTCCACACAAATTGTAAGTTTGTACTACAATAAAACTGGACTAAAGAACCGTTGGGTGGATGTTCGTAATTGCCTGAAAACGGATGATCAGTTTCGCGAAGCCAACATTAATTGGGAACTTTCGGTTCGGTTGGCAAAACGGTTGTTTACCTTCGAATCTGAAGATTTATACATCACCCAGGGATTTATTGGCGGTACTTTAACCAACCAGACTACTACTCTTGGACGTGAGGGTTCAGATTATACCGCAGCCATTCTTGCCAATCTTCTGGATGCCGAAGAGGTAGACATCTGGAAAAATGTACCCGGAATCCTGAATGCTGATCCTGATTATTTCTCCAACACACTGAAATTGGATGAATTATCATACAAAGAAGCCATTGAATTATCATATTCAGGAGCAAAAGTAATTCATCCCAAAACCATCAAGCCACTGCAAAATAAGAATATACCGCTGTTTGTAAAGTCATTTCTCGAACCTGAAAAGTCAGGCACCATTATTCATGCTGTTGAACATCCCTTGGATCTGGTTCCAGTAATCATCATGAAAAAGAACATGGCATTGATTACGCTTACACCCAATGATTTTTCATTTATCAGTATCAACAGCGT
>Ga0209123_1003902_pt1 | contig 10702 bp, 11 predicted proteins | sample BarGraIncu00431A_FD_184500 | JGI IMG/M metagenome (GOLD analysis project Ga0209123, IMG submission 184500) | Arctic peat soil microbial communities from Barrow, Alaska, USA - Barrow Graham LP Incubations 004-31A (SPAdes) (version 2) | ecosystem: Environmental > Terrestrial > Soil > Wetlands >...
AAATTATACACCAAAAGTGGATTCCTCGGAATCCACTTTTGTATTTACATAAGAAAAAAAGAGCCATCTCGCAATAGAAATTTCTTTCTATTTTGAGACAGCCCCTTTCTGTCTAATAACTCTGACTTTAATAAATCTTAGCATATTTTTTCCATTGCATTTATAATTTAGTTCCTACTGAAGTGTATATGGTTACTGCTAAGAGGTGCACCTTCTTTAAACTCATATTTAATAACTAAAATTCAGAATAAACTCCAGTCACAGAAACACCTATTGAACACATCATTCTCTTAAAAACATCTATAGCAGCAATAATTCCTCACTACGTTCCAATTTCTTGAAGCACCTCCGAGGTGATTACATATGTTTTACAGAATTTTTGAATGATGATGATTATTTTTATTCTTACAATAACATCTGTAACATTAATTAATGAAACTCTTGATCTCTCATAAAATATTATTTCAAGTAATCCATAAATTCTAATAAATCTTTAAAAGTCTCTACATTCTCTGGTTTCGTAATAAGAAATTCTTCAGGATTTTTCAATAATGGATGTTTTCCTTTGTGTGTTGGTAAATTATATATGTCATCTGGAATTAGAATAGGCGTAATATTTCCTTGCAAAGCAGCTTTAATACCTACTATAGAATCTTCTAATACTAAAGCACGTTCAGGTACAACATTTGCTTTTTCACACGCCTTTAAAAATATTTCAGGATTTGGTTTTCCAGTATAGACCTCATCTCCTGCTACAATGATATCAAATACATCTGGTATATCTTCAATTTTAAAATAGTATTCTATTTTCTCTCGGCTTGTCGAAGAAGCCAACGCTATTTTATAATGATTTTTCTTTAAAAATTCCAATAGTTCTAATAAACCTTTTTTCTTGTATACACGCTTCTCATCACTTAAAATTTTCTCTCGATTTAAATTGATTTTATCTCGCCATTCAGATATAGGAACATCCTTTCCATATAATTCTTTCATCTCTTCACGAATATCGGGATCTTTACGTCCAGTCAAATAGTAATATACGGAATGATTCAATGTAAAATCAAAATGTTTAGCACTCTCTAGATATGCACGATATGCTAGTTGTCCAGTATCAAACATTAACCCGTCCATATCAAATATAACTAATTCAGGTTTTTCCATAATTACACCATCCTCCTTACAAAAAAAAGCCGTGCAATATTGCACTAAGCTTTAATTTGATCAACTAATGATTTTAACAAGTTGCTCCATTTCCAATTGCCTTCTTAGCTTCACTCCAATCTATTTTATTTTTGAGATTTTGTGATAGCTTCATACAATCCTCTTAAATAAGTAAACCCTAAAGCACGATCATATAAACCATATCCTGGCATTGCTATTTCATCCCAAATTGAACGACCATGATCTGGACGGATGACACCATCAAAATTAACATCTACAAGCGCCTTCATAAGTGCATACATATCCAATGATCCATCAATACTCAAATGAGCACATTCTCTAAATTTTTGTTTTCCCAAAAATTCAATATTTCTTAAATGTACAAATTGAATTCTATTTCCTAATTCATGTATTACTTTGACTAAATCTGTTTCTGGATTTGCTCCTAAAGATCCTGTGCAAAGTGTTACACCATTATAAGGAGAATCAATAATATTTATTATTCTTTTATAATCATCTAAATTTTTTGTTACTCTTGGAAGATTAAAGATTTCCCATGGTGGATCATCCGGATGAATCCCCATTTTCACATCAACTTCCTCGCAAACTGGAATAACTCTTTTTAGAAAATATGCAAGATTGTCAAATAACTCTTCTTCTGTAATATTTTCATACATTTCCATCAAATTGTTAAAATTTTTCAGACGTTCTTCTTCCCATCCAGGTAATTTAAACCCATTAGATTGACTATTTATAAGTTGGAACATCTCACTCGCTTCCATATGTTCTATGACAGACTGATCAAACATCAGGGAATAACTACCATCTGGATTTTCATATTTTAAATTTGTCTTAGCCCATCCAAAAATTGGTTTGAAACTATAACATACTAAATGAATATCACATGCTGCTAAATTTCTAATTGTTTGAATATAATTATCAATATAATGATCACAATCTTTTGTTCTTGCTTTAATTGCATCATGAACCGCAACACTTTCAATACCAAGTAACTCCAGGCCTTCTTTTTCAATTGAATCTTTAAATTCTTTAATTTCATTAATTTCCCAAACATCTCCAGGTAACTTATTTAATAAGGTCCCTACAACACCATCTGTTCCTGGAACTTGCCTGAAATGTTTTAAAGGAATAGAGTCTTTCGCTCCATACCATCTAAATCCCCACTTCATTTTATCCCTCCATCAAAAACCATCATCTTCATCAACCTCATTATCATCTACATCAACAGGAGCATGCCACGAACTAATACATTCTTTTGCTTGTTCTGCAGCTGATTTTGCAACTATTTCAATTTGTGTCCCTAAAATTTGATGATTGATTATTTCCAATAACATAGGTAAGTTAACTCCACCAATAATATAAACCTTATCTTTTAGTTCTCGCTCTAACTGATTTGTAACAAGAACTGATTGGTTATATGGGCTTGCGCTCACTAAATCAACCAATACCACAACACCATCACCTTGATTTACTTCTAAAATAGCGTTATTTATCTTCTTACCAAGTTGCTCAATATCATCTCCTGCATTTAAATTTACAGTTATGATATTTTCTGTATTCCCCATAATGACTTCAGCTGCGTCTTTGATACCGTCGCTTAAAGTACCATGTGTGGCGATTACAATTCCTAACATAATCTAATCTCCTTTTATACTTTGATTTAACAATTCTATTGCTTGAGTTAAATGGTCATAATTTATATTTTTCTTATTTAATTTTGACTTATCTAAATAAAACTCTTTATTTTGATTCATATCTGCACAAAACAAATAATTGATTTGATCTATAGGTGATACATATCGGATTTTTTTAGAATCAGTAAACTCTTCTTTAAATTGTTGACCCATTACATTTAAAGTAGCATCCGCTCCAATAGAATCTAAATAATAAACCTTTGCATTCTTTTTTACAGAACTTATTAAGACATCTAATCCTCGTCTGCCATAACAACCTTCATCGATAAATGCATAAGCCACTTTTTTTTTATTTTGATTCTCTGTTAACATCTGTAGCAAGCAAAGTACTGAAGATGTATTCCTAATTAAATTCTTTCGATTCCACGCCCCTTTTGATAACTTTGATAATATAATAAAATATCCACCGTATATTAGTGCAAGACATACTGTTTGCACTGAAAATAAAACAAATGGTGCGGAAACCAATTTCATGTATAAAATTGTTCCTAGAATACCTAGAAAAAACCAAATTAGAGATGTACCAAGAACCGCTTTTGTAGTTTGTTTTTCTTGTTTTTTTTGATCAAACAATACATAATCTCCTAAATAGGCTGGAGGTGTATCATAATAAGTACAAACGATTTGATCTGCCTTTTCAATATTTCCAATATACACATTTCGTGCACTGTATTTTTTTTGATTACTGTATTCGATTACGGAAATATCTTTTCGCACTTGTGATATATCTGTTACAATCGCCTTCAAAAATCTAGTTTTCTCTTTATTGCTATTCCGTGAGCGATACATAAAGGAATACCTAGCTAATCTATCGTTAAAAATATCCTCCATGATAAACCTCCAATTTTTATTATAGGGAAAATAATAATATTTAATTTAAAAACAATTATTTAAATTTACTAACAACATCTTTCAATTCTGTTTTAGGAGCAGAAGGAGTGGCCTGGAAATAGATATTCTCTACTCCATATTTCTCTTTCATTTCTACTAATCTATCCACATCCTCTTTGTTTATATAAACAGATTTTGTAACTAGTATATCTTTATTTGTATCTTTTTTTGCAATACCTCCAATATTCAATTCTTTCATTGGTATTCCATGTTTAACCAAGTCATACATAACTTTTACAGTTTTCGCTAGCAAGATACAATTATAATCTTTGAACTGATATTCATCCCAATAAAATTTAGCTTTCTCTGGCGTAATTACTACTGTTTTTTGCCCAGTACGGCTACCTGCATTTTTATATAACTCTCTCATGAATTTGTCATTTGCTACAACTTCATCCACTACAAAGATTGAATTTACACCGCTCTTCTGTGAAAGAGTCACCATAACTTGTCCATGAATTAAACGTTCATCTACTCTTGCTAAATTTATAACACCCATTTTCCAAACCTCCTTTTTACTTTATAGAATTCCAACAGCAGCTAAAATAATTAAAATTGATGTTAACCATAATAATGCTGATGTAACTTTTAAACCTTTTTTAGTGTAGAACCAATAAACTCCCATAACTACTGCCAATGGTAAAATACCCGGAACAATAGAATCTAAAATACTTTGGATAACAAATTTTTTTCCAGAAATAGCAAATTTTAAAGATGAAGTAACTTTTACATAGTTACCTGCTAATATTCCCATCATATATATACCTAAAACAGATAAAGTATTGATTGCAGTCTGAACACCTGTACTTGCCATCAATCCTGTTGCGTTACGTCCCATATCGAATGCTTGACGAGAAAAGAACATACCTAGTAAAACCTGATACAATGCAAAGCAAACGAATGGGAACAACGCTCCTATTGGACTACCTTGCTGAGCCCAAGGAACTGCTATGGCAATAAATATATATTGCACAGTCCCTGAGTCAATTGCATCACCAATTCCGGCAAGCGCACCCATCAAACCAGCTTTTGTGTTATACATCAAATCGTCTTTCATTGTTATTTCTGATTGTTCATATTCTTCTTTTGCACGTTCTGCTTCCATAGAAGCCATCAAACCAGTAATAACTCCACCACCCCAGGTTAACTGAGTATTGAAAAATAATAGTTGTCTTTTATAAGCAGCTTTTAATGCTTCATCATCTTTGTATAGTTTTCTTAAAATTGGCATCATTGCATACAATAAAGAAGCTGCAAGGTATCTTTCAAATGAATGTGGAATTTCATTTGCAAAATGCCATCTTAAATATGTTTTAGTAACATCCTTTTTTGTAATCTCTTCTGGAGCTCCAACAGTTCTATTTACACTTTTACTCATTTTTTCTCCTCCTTTAAAACCCATCATCGTAACCATCTTCATCTAATATCTCTGTAGCCTTAGCTGCAGTTGTATTAGGAATATTCTTTCCTTTTTGAGTCATGCTGAAAATTAAAGCAATCAATAGACCAAACACAGCATAAGTTACCATTGTAATATTCAATGACTTTAATGTAACGCTCATGAAATATGCCAAGAAAAAGAATACTAAGTAATCTTTGCGTCCAATTACATAAACTGTTGTGGCAATACCAATAGCAGCCAATCCACCACCAACAACTTCAAGGATGTGAATGATAATAGTTCCTTCCAAAGCATTGATTACTTCTGCAATCTTTGGTGCCCCAAAATATAAAGCTACAAATACCAATGGTACAAATAGAACAAATGATGCAATTGTAGGTAATAGAATGATTGAACGTTTAATAGCGGCATCATTTAAATCCTCTATAGCTTTATCTGTATATTTACCTAAGAATGTATTGATAAAAAAACGGAATTGATATAAATAACTTCCTAACAAACCAACTGGAACTGCGACGGCAATAGCAGCTTCAGGCTTTAAATCTCCCAATAAAGCAACCGTTACTGCAATAGCTGCTGCAATAGATGGTTCTGTTGGCATGGTTCCTCCTGGAGAGAAAACACCCATATAAATCAACTGTAAAGCTGCTGTAACAATCATTGCTTGGGAAACATCTCCCATAACAATACCAACAACCAAACCAGTCATTAAAGGTGAAAATCGAAGCGTTAATGTAGCTCCTCCACCTAACCATCTTGACATAATAGCTCCAACCCACAATGCGATTAAAAAACTCTGTAATACACTTATAGTCTCCATTACTCTTCTACCTCCTTTCTACATATCTTTCTAAAGCAAAAATTGTTTTTTTCAAAATCTCTGGTGTAATTAAAATAGGAATTAAATGAACTTTTTCTTTTGAATCAATAAAACCAACTATATCATCAAGAACTTTTTCATCTTCTGGATACAATCCCATATGCTGTAAAGATACAGGCAGTTTCAAATCAGAATAAAAAGGTATTAAAGAATCAATCGTCGACCACTTGCCTTCTAGAGCCAATTGGTATAAAATCCCATAAGCTACTTTTTCGCCATGAAGATATGAATGACTTTCCGGAATATATTTCGCGATTGCATCATGCATTGCATGGGCTGCCGCATTACGGGCATATTTATCTCCCAATCCTCCACATAAGCCTGCAACTGCTATCACAATTTCAGACAAATGTATAAATTCTTCCGAAACTACTCCATTTTCCATATCCTTAATTACTTTAGCCGATTGTTTTACAATTGATTCATTACATAACTTTGCAGTATAACTGGCTAATTGCAAAAAAGATTCGTTCTGTAAATGTTTTTGAGCTAGAATAGATTCTGATTCATACCATTTTGCAATTGTATCTGCCAAACCTGCAATAAAATAACGTACTGGAGAATCAATCAGCAAATACGGATCTGTTATCAAGAAAACAGCCTGTCTCATATAATGCTCAGTTTTTCCTTCTGATTCTCCACTTTCTTTATACATAACAGATAAAGGTGTCCACGGTGCACAATTACTAACCAAAGTGGGAACGACACCATATTTAACATTACAAATATGAGAAGCATATCCAACGACATCTACAAGTTTTCCGCCACCAACTCCAATAATAAAATCGATATTATTTTCTTCAACGATTTGTGCTATTAAATCTGCGCCATAATAGCTACATTCACCTGTATATTGATGATAGAAAATATTTTGCTGTATCGTTTCTAAAAATTTCATTTTAGGCTTTGCTTTTTTCCAAGAAATTATTCCATGTACAATCAATATATTCTTTGATTGATGTTCTTTTAATAATTCTGGGATAAAATCAATTGCACCTTCATGATACATATAGAACTCAGGACCAACTTTAACTTTTAAATCTGTCAACATTTTGATCTCCTCCATTCTTTAATAAATTTACTTATTGGCTGAATTGCCCTTTCAGGTAACACGCCTTGAACTATTTGTTCTACATCTGTTACACATTTATTTCCCATTTGCTCTAGACATTCTAGAGTATAAGCTGACGTATGAGGAGTCATTACAACGTTATCAAAAGCTAAATATGGATGACTCTTTCTTCCTGGTTCTTCTTCTAAAACATCTGTCGCAAAACCAGCAATTTTCCCAGATTTCAATCCCTCAACAACCGCATTTTCATCCAATAATGCTCCTCGTGCACTATTCGATATATAAACACCGTCTTTCATTTTTTCTATTTCGTTTTTAGATATCATATGATAACTTTCTTTAGTTAAATTTGCACAAAGACAAATAATATCCGCGGAAGTCAACAATTCATCTAATACAACTTTTCTTGCCCCATAAGTCTGTAAATATAAATCTGACTTGTATGGGTCATAGGCCAAAACATTACATCGAAACCCATTTCTAACAATCTCCACTACACAACTTCCTGTGTTCCCAACCCCAATAACACCTACTGTTTTATTGAAAAGCGTATGTCCAACAAATTTAGCTCGATCTTCCCAACGATCCGCTTTAACTTGATTACTGGATTCCATTGTTTTTCTTAATACAGCCAACAAATTTGTAATGTTGTTTTCTGCGACTGCGTCCCGTTCTACTAAAGCCGGAACTATTGTAACAATAGTATCACATTCTTTTGCCGCATCAATATCAATATTGTTGTATCCAATTCCATGACGTGCAATCAGCAAAAGCTCATCTTTATAATCAAAAAACTCTTTAGTAAAAAAGGGCGTTACACTTGCAATGATAATATTGTATCCACTTAATAATTTAGCAAGTTCTTTTCCATCCATTTCATTATTAACATGAAAATAATCAACAGATCCTATTTTCTTCAAACGATCAATATGCTCAGAGAATATCTTTCCAAAACTACTTGAATTAACAATGGCTATCTTATATTCTCTCATATCTACTTATCCTTTTTTACAACAGAATGTCCACCAAATCCGTTTCGTAAAGCCGAAACCACCTTTGCAGAAAAACTATCATCTTCCTGAGATAAATTACGCATAAATAAACTCAAAGCAATTGTTGGTACTGCAATCCCCATATCCAAAGCAGTTTCAACGGTCCATTTCGCTTCTCCAGATGCAGCAACAACTCCTCTATAGTCTTCTAAATTTAGACTAGCTTTAAATTGTGATTCAGCAATTTCCATAAGCCAACCTCGAATAACAGATCCGTTGTTCCAAACCTTCGCAACAGCAGCTAGATCATAATCAAATTCACTTTCTTTAACAATTTGAAAACCTTCACCGATTGCTTGCATCATTCCGTATTCGATTCCATTATGGATCATTTTCAAAAAATGACCGCTTCCAGATTGGCCAGTATATAAGTAACCCTTTTCAACTGAGATATCTTTGAAAATTGGTTCTATATACTTAAATACTTCAGGATCTCCACCAATCATTGTAGATGCACCACTGTGTGCTCCAGACATTCCACCTGATGTTCCACAATCAAAATAAGATATTTTTTTCTCCTTAAAAGTTTTTGCACGTCGTATTGAATCCTTAAAATGTGAATTTCCACCTTCAATGACAATGTCATTTGGAGAAAGTGACTTCAACAATTGATTCAATACAGATTCCGTAATTTCTCCAGCAGGTAACATAGACCAGATAACTCTTTTCTCAGTAAATGAAGTAATCATTTTCTCTAAATCATCAAATATTTTGATACCTGCCTTTTCAGCATTCTCTTTTGCTTGATCAGATAAATCAAATCCCATAACATCATAATTATGACTCTTTAAATTACATGCTATGTTTAAACCCATCTTACCAAGACCTATAATAGCTATTTCCATATAATCCCCCCATTTCATAACTTTATTGTATCAAAAATTTTTTTATTTGTAAAGGTTTTTATAAAAAAATTTTTTTTTATAACATTGTGCTTTTTTCGTACTTCTATTTCCATCCTCCGCTTGCAATTTTAGAAATACTATGATATTAATATAAGGTAGCAAACACATTAAGTAGAACTAAGTAAAATAACATTTAGTTAATAATAGGTATTTTACTACTACTTCTATTAACAAAAAATAGATAGGAAATATTACATATATCCATATTATCAAATATATTTAGTGCTATTTAGCTTCAGTTGTTGACTTACATTGTAAAAAATAATTGGCTACGCTTTAGTTAAAAAATTACTATTTAATATACTTAGAACAACGCCATTTTTTAATAATTCAATCGCTTTTCATACATAATTAAAATATACATTTTTAAAGTTACAATACATCATTTATACAAAGGAGGACCAACATGAATTTATCTGTTGAACTTAAAATTAAATCGTTATACAATGGATTAAGTTCTAAAGAACAAAACATTGCAGACTATATACTTGAAAATCCCATTTTTGTGGCTCACAATTCTATGAGCGATTTATCTGCTAAACTCAATGTTGCAATCTCTACTTTATTTCAATTCGCAAAAAAGCTAGGTTATTCTGGATTTAAAGAGTTTAAGATGGCTATCTTAATTGAAGAAAATAATTTTTCAACTACATTAATTTATGAAAATATTGAAATTGATGATAATGAGTTAACTATCGCACAAAAAGTCTTTGATTCAAACATTAAAACGCTAACCAGTACTAAGAATATATTACAGTTAGAGGATTTGAAAAAAGCGGCTGAAATTATATCAAATTCAAAGCTACTATATTTTTTTGGTGTTGGTGGATCAGGAATACTTGCAGAAGATGCATATCATAAATTTTTACGTTCTCTAACTAATGTCCGTCATAGTACTGATTATCATATACAACTTATGGAAGCATCTTTATTAACACCACAGGATTGTGCAATTTGTATCTCACATACAGGAAAATCAAAAGAAACTATCAAAATTGCTGAAATAGTAAAAAAAACCGGTGCAAAAGTAATTGTTATCACTAGCCATGCATCTTCTCCTCTAGCTAAGATAGGCGATGTCGTTTTTATTTCTATATCTGAAGAAATCGAATTTTATTCAGAAGCCTTATCTTCTCGTATATCTCAATTGAGCATCTTAGATTCACTCTATGTAATTTTGTCGTTTATGAATAAAGAAAAATCAAAAGAAGCTTTATCTAAAGTTAGACACACTATATGGGAAATAAAGCATTAAAACCTATGACAACAAGATTTTATTGAATCGTAATCAATATTATCCTTTAAAACGGATTATTGATAGAATAATCCGTTTTCCTTTTGTGTGCCCAGCATGGGCGTATTATCCAAAGATTGGCATAATACGCCCATGTCGGGCGCACAATAGAAAGAAGTATCTTATTTTACTAAGATACTTCAGGTTGTTTACAAACCCAGTATATTTTTTTATTATACTGGGTTTTGTCACGTAAAATTATGCGGCAGCATTTTGTCTTATGTATACGTTGGATATAATCATTAAATTTTTAAACAGAAAATCACAAAACAAACGAGATAGCAGTCTAGCTATCTTCTTCATATTTTGAACTGCTGCTGTAAGCAGGCA
>Ga0209123_1003904_pt1 | contig 10701 bp, 9 predicted proteins | sample BarGraIncu00431A_FD_184500 | JGI IMG/M metagenome (GOLD analysis project Ga0209123, IMG submission 184500) | Arctic peat soil microbial communities from Barrow, Alaska, USA - Barrow Graham LP Incubations 004-31A (SPAdes) (version 2) | ecosystem: Environmental > Terrestrial > Soil > Wetlands >...
ACCATGGCCTTAAGCCTTTTAAGCTGCAGGGCACGGATCGCCTCCCGCGGCAGCGTCTCGAAATCCTCGTTGAAGAACATCGTAACTCCTTGATACTGTGTCTACATTTGGAAATATTCCAGTTTAGGTAGAGACGCATTGCATGCGTCTCCCAAGCCAAGCACCGGCTACAACCAACTTACGTAGAGACGCATTGCATGCGTCTCCCCAAGCTTAAACCCGGCTTTCGCCAACCTGCGTAGAGACGCATTGCATGCGTCTCCTTCGCCTGTTCTGGCAAAATATCACCAGATAGCAGCAGTGCTGAGACGCATGCAATGCGTCTCTACCCTGATGGTCTAATGAATTTCCCCACTAACCCCGCCCGGTCTGCGTTCATCCCAGACGCGACAAACCAACTTACGCCAGTCATCGCAGACCTCTATGCCAGCGCCCTTCCCATAGCAAACGCCTTCAGGTTGACCGCGACCGCCTTCTTCGGCACCATCCGCTCAATCGACTCAACCCAGAACTTTTCGGCGATGTCGAGACGCTTGGAAACGGCACCCAGAAGCACCGTGTTGGCGGCGCGTGCGTTGCCCGCCTCGACGGCAAGCCCCTGCCCGTCCACCAGGATGAAATCGGGGAAGCAGTCCTGGATCTTAAACGCCAGCCCCACCGGATAGATCTCCTGCCCCATCAGGACCGAAGGAGGCGGAATGCAGAGGTCGTTGGCGACGACGGTGGCGCCGGGCTTCAACAGGGTCAGCGACCGGTAGCTCTCCATCAGCTCGAATCCGAACAGGATGTCCCCCTCCCCTTCCGGCACGATGGGAGAAAAGACCTCCCGACCGTAGCGCACGTGGGAAACCACGCTCCCGCCGCGCTGCGACATGCCGTGGATCTCACTCTTCTTGACGTCGAACCCTGCCAGCATGCAGGTCTCGGAAAGTATCTCGGCGGCGAGCAGGATCCCCTGCCCACCTACTCCTACCAGGAGGATGTTGGTGATCTTAGCGTCCATTCTTGGCCTCCCCGATCGCGGAAAATTTGCACAGCTGGCGGCAGACTTCGCAACCGTTGCAAAGCAGCGGATCGATGCGAGCCTTCCCCTTCTTGCCGGAGGACGGGATCCACTCGATGGCGGGGCAGCCGATCTTCAGGCAGGCGCGGCATCCGGTGCAGTTGCCCTCGTCCACCTCGAGCAGCGGCCCGGGCGCATAAACGCCGTCTCTCTTGATGAGGACGCACGGCTTGTCGGTGATGATCACGGAGGTTTCGGGGCGCGCCATCTCCTCGCGGATCACCCGCTCGCACTCTTCGAGGTCAAGGGGGTTGATGGTCCTGATGTGCTTCACGCCGATTGCCTGGCAAAGCAGCGGAAAGTCGATGCTGTTGGAAGGGTCGTCCATCAGGGTGTGGCCCGAGGCCGGGTTGTCCTGGCGCCCGGTCATCGCGGTGATCCGGTTGTCGAGGATGATGACGGTCGCGGCACCCTTGTTGTAGACCATGTCCATCAGGCCGTTCACGCCGGTGTGCAGGAAGGTGGAGTCGCCGATGACAGCCACGACCTTCTGCTGCTCCTCGGAGGGGAGCACCTTCACGACTCCGGTTGCCATGCCGATGGAGGCACCCATGCAGATGCAGGTGTCCATGGCCGACAGGGGGGGCATGAAACCGAGCGTGTAACAGCCGATGTCGCCGGAAACGTAGGCCTTGAGCCGGTTCAGGGTGTAGAAGACCCCGCGGTGCGGGCATCCCGGGCACATGTTGGGGGGGCGCCCGGGAAGCTTCTCGACGGCGCTCTGCTCGGCTTCGGGAAGCCCGAAACCCTTGCGGAGCCTGCCGGGGGTGAGCTCGCCGCACAGGGAAAGGATCTCCTTGCCGGTGACGGCCAGGCCCAGCGCCTTTACCTGCTCCTCGATGAAGGGGTCGAGTTCCTCGACGACGAAAAGCTGGTCGACCTTGGAGGCGAATTCGCGAATGAGATCAAAGGGAAGCGGGTGCACCATGCCGAGCTTCAGGACGGAAGCCTCGGGGAGCACCTCGCGCACGTACTGGTAGCTGACTCCGGCGGTGATGATACCGATCTTGGTGCCACGTAGCTCCATCCGGTTGATCGGCATGCTGCAGGCGTCCTTGGAAAGCGTGACGGTGCGCTCCTCGACGATGTAGTGGCGCCCCCGGGCGTTACCGGGGAGCATGACGTATTTTGCCGGGTTCTTCACCAGGTGCGGCTCGGGAAGCCCGGTCACCGGTTCGCTCAGCTGAACCACTGATTTACTGTGCGAGATGCGGGTCGTGGTGCGCAGCATGACCGGCGTGTCGTAGCGCTCGGAGATCTCAAAGGCAAGTTTGGTGAAGTCGAGGCACTCCTGCGAGTCGGAGGGCTCCAGCATCGGCACCTTGGCGAACTTCGCGTAGTTGCGGTTATCCTGCTCGTTTTGCGAGGAGTGCAGCTCGGGGTCATCGGCCGTCACCAGCACCAGGCCGCCGTTCACTCCGGTATAGGAAAGGGTGAAGAGCGGGTCGGCGGCGACGTTCACCCCGACGTGCTTCATAGTGACCAGCGCGCGTGCGCCACCGAAAGAGGCGCCGATGCCGACCTCCAGGGCAACCTTCTCATTGGTCGCCCAGGACGCGTTCACCTCGGGAAAGCGGGTGATCGATTCAAGAATTTCGGTGGAAGGGGTTCCCGGGTAGGCACAGGCGACCTTCACGCCCGCCTCGTACGCGCCGCGGGCAATTGCTTCGTTGCCGGAGAGTATTTCCTTCATATGATCGGTTTCCTCATAAGGTTTGAATGATAAGTCGGCGAAATATACTGCAGTATTGGCCACCCTGTCAACTGCTTTATAGAATGGTGTTAACGGTATAGACCCAGTCGTTACGCGGGTTGGCCTATGCCAGATACGGTCACTAACTGGTTTACCCAATGCTTTTGTTCAGAGAGCCAAGGGACGTCTTCACACTTGCGAGCTAACAATGTTTTAGCCATATCAAACAATCAGTGTTGGCAGCCTGCAACTCCCTCTCCCCAGCCCTCTCCCGGAGGGCGAGGGGGAGCGTTGACAGTCGGAAGAGCTATCAAAAAACCTGCTTAGTCCTGATCCGCAGCAACTCGGCATAGGGCACCCGCAAGGGGTGCCCCGACGAAGGGCCGCTTTTTGGGCATCCACCAGGGGTGCCCCGACGCAGTGGGTTTTTGTAGGGATACCCTTTACGGGTATCCGCATCGGACCTGCTGCAGACCAGCACTAATCAGGTAAACAAATGACATCCCATCTGCGCCAAGAGCGTACGTGTGCACCGTTGCAGCAAAAAAGCCTCGATACGTTAAAGAAATGCCGCGGCAAGCCGATATCAAAATGGTGGGAAGGCCTAATGAAGGGCGGACTTGCTCCCGGAATAGCGTACCTAAATACCGGCTGCCGACGGACATACCGCCTGCAGACGCACACATGAGAAAATCGGGGCGGCCAAGGTCGGGCGCCCCACCCAACGGAGTTACCGATGCCGGACAAGCTGAACATACTTGCGGTGGATGACGTCGAATTAAACCTCGCGATGATGGAGGCGATGCTCAAGGGACTGGGAGCCTTTAATTTCATTGCCGCACGTAACGGAGTCCAGGCCCTGCAAGCCCTGGAGACAACCCTCGGCATCGACATCGTGCTGCTCGACCTGCAAATGCCGGTCATGGACGGCTTTGAAACCCTGAAGCGGATCAAAGCCAACGACCGGACCCGCGACATCCCGGTCATCGTGATCACAACCGGCAAGTCGGAGATACTCCGGATCCTGAAGCTAGGCGCCAACGACTTCATGTCGAGGCCGTACAACCCCGAGGAACTGAGGCTACGGGTGGCAAACCATGTCCACAGCAAGAAGCTCAGCGACCTGGCCCGGGACATGAACGCGATCCTGGAAGCGGAGGTGCTAAAAAAGACCGTCGCACTGAAGGAGGCGCTTGCCCAGTCGCGCTTGGGCGAGTACGAGATATCCCTGCGGCTGGGCCGGGCCGCGGAATACCGGGACCTTGACACCGGGATGCACATCCGCCGGGCAAGCGAGATGGCACGGGCACTAGCCGAGATTGCCGGGCTTCCCGAGCAGGAGTGCGAGAACCTGTGCCACGCGGCTCCGCTGCACGACGTCGGAAAGATCGGGATACCTGACGCCATCCTGCTCAAGCCGGCGACGCTGGAGAGCGCGGAATTCGAGACCATGAAAACCCACACGGAGATCGGCGGGAAGATCCTCGCCGATTCCGGGCTCTATCCGATCCTGACCGTGGGCCAGATCGTCGCCACCCAGCATCACGAGAAATGGGACGGCAGCGGCTACCCCGCAGGGCTTTCCGGGACCGGTATCCACATCTACGGTCGCATCGTCAGCATCGTGGACGTTTTTGACGCGCTGACCTCGGAGCGCCCCTTCAAGAAGGCCTTCCCCCTTGAGGAGGCCGTGAATTTCATGATAGGTAAACGCGGGAAATTTTTCGATCCGGACCTTCTGGACCTTTTCCTGGCGCACCTGGAGCGCTTTACCCGCATCAAGGAACTCTACGTCGACAACGAGAGCAGTTCCCCCCTGCTGCGCGAGCTGCGCGCCCTGCACCTCTACAAAGAACCCACCCGCTAAAAACGCCCTTCCCCCCGCCCCCAAGGGAGAGGGGAAGATTGACAGTCCCCGGCATTCCAATTAGGGTATACTTTGAGCATGCGGCCAGCACGAACCAGGTCGCCACGCTGCAATCAGGCCGCGCGCCACCCCGGAGGAAATAATCAATGAGCTTACTGATCCACTGGCTGATTTACGCCGTCGCTATCGTCATCACCGCCTACCTGCTTCCCGGCGTGCAGCTTTCCGGCTTTTCCGCGGCCCTGGTCGCCGCGCTGGTGCTCGGACTGGTGAACACCTTCATCAAACCGCTACTGCTGCTACTCACCCTGCCGCTCAACATCCTCACCCTGGGCCTGCTCACCTTCGTCATCAATGCGCTGCTCATCCTGCTGACGAGTACCCTGGTCCCGGGCTTTGTCGTCACCGGATTCTGGTGGGCGCTCCTCTTCAGCCTGGTCCTCTCCATCATAAATTACGCGCTCGGCGTGATCATCGCTTAAAAATGAGCCATGCCGCTCACCCCTGACAGCTGTCAGGCTCGCCCAGTAGCAGGCGGTTTTTCGGTGTGATATCGCCGGGAATCAGTTGCGTGTAGACCCGGTAGCCCCGGGAGCGCAGCAGTGCCGCGCGGGTGACGTCGACGGCGAGCGGGCCGTCGAGCCACCCCTGCAAGCCTCCGGTATCAGAGCCCGCCAGGTCGTGACAGCAGGGAAGCACAGCCACCCGGGCACCTACCGCCAGGGCGCGTTCCAGCACCAGATCGGTCAGGCCACCGCAGGCATGCACCGAAACCACCAGGTCGTCGCGGCTGAGAGTAACTTCTTCCAGATCCCCTTCCAGAAAGGCGAAGCGCCCGGCAAGTCCGGGCCAGTCGGCCTGCAGTTCAGCCGCCAGTCGCGCCGCATTGGCGGGAATGCGGCGATCCACGGCGAGCGCCCCCGGCACGCTGGCATCCAGCAGCAGAAGGATTTGCGCCAGCAGGCCGTGGCCGCCGGCGAGATCTACCACCCGCCCCCCTTGAAAGCGCCGGTGCACCCGGCGCGCGACCTCCCAGGCCTCGTAGAGTTCCTTGCGCGGCAGGCATCCGGCCCGGCAGACCGCCCGGGCTATGGCATCAAAAAGGGTGGTGCCGGTGAAAAGCGGCAGGTGTCTTTCGTTGAGTCGGTTACGTGATGATCGGTCCATGGTACCTGCCCGTAAAAGGTAAAGAGTGCGTTCAAAGTTGATACCTATCACGATTCAGGTTCAATAGCAGTAACTATCCCGCTGCAGGGCATCCCGAATAATCCCGCCCTCCAGGGCACTGCTGCCAATAAGGGGCTGGTGGCGTTTGGTCCTCCCTGTGTGAACACGGGGGAAGGCTCGCAGAGCGAGACAGGTGGGTCTTGAGCCCAGGCAAATCACCCCCCCTGCCTCTCTACGTTCGGCTTCCCCCCTATTTCATAGGGGGGATAAAGCACCGCCACTTGCAGAGCCCTTTGCAGCACCAGGCTCTATCAGCTAAACTTCTGGGGGAACTGAACGCGCAAGGCGTCGGGAGGAGCAGCTATGCAACATGGAGTCATCCGCATCGGCACCTGTTCCTGGGCGGAGAAAAGCCTCATCGAAAGCGGCGCTTTCTACCCCGCGGGGGTCAGCACCCCCAAGGGGCGCCTGAGATTCTACGCCGGCCACTTCGATACCGTCGAGGTCGACAGCAGCTTCTACGCGATACCAACCTCCCGCATGGTGTCGGCCTGGGCTGAGCGCACCCCGCCTGGCTTCCTGTTCCACGTCAAGGCCTACGGCGCCCTCACCGGCCACAGCATCGCCCCGGCTACCCTCCTGCCCGAGCTGCGCGAGCTCCTCCCGGCCGCCGACCGGGACCAGGAGAACATCCAGGTTGCAGAACCCGTGCTCCTCAGGGCACTGGCGCAGGCGAGCGTCGCCGCCTTGGAACCGCTCAAAGCGGCACACAGGCTCGGATTCATCGTTTTCCAGTTCCCGCCCTGGTTCGGCTACAAGAACGCCAACCTGGATTACCTTCTCTACTGCAAGGAATTAATGGCTGGGCTTCCCATCGCGGTGGAATTCCGCCATGGCAGCTGGCTCACCCACCACCACCAGGGCGCGCTCTTCGATTTCCTGCGAAGCCACAAGATAACCTACATAACCTGCGACGAGCCCCAGTACGGCACCCTTGCCACGGCCCCGCTGCTCCCCGAGGTGACCACGTCCATCGCCTACCTGCGGCTGCACGGCCGTAACGCGGAGAACTGGCTCAGCCACGCCACCCCACGCTACGACTATCTCTACGATGCATCCGAACTGGAGATGTTTGCCGAGGCAGCGCAGAGTCTAAGCGCCCGGGCGCGCCTGGTCTTTGTCATGTTCAACAACTGCCACCTGGGACATGCGGCTCAAAACGCTCTGCAGCTGCAGGATATCCTCAACCGCACGGAATTCGCGCGACTTGCACCAGCCCCCCTCCCCGACCCTCCCTAAAAGCGACCACCCCCGGCGCGCGTCAGGTTGATCCCCCCTATGGAACAGGGGGGAAGGCTCGCGTAGCGAGACAGGGGGGTATTGAGCCCAGGCGAAACACCCACCTGTCTCGCTAACGTTCTGCTTGCCCCCCTATTCCATAGGGGGGACAAGGCCCTCCTGCAGCAGACACCGGGAGCACACCAAGAGCGACAACCGGAACCATACCGACTACGCCGTAACAAGCACCGCTCCGTGTGCTCCCGGACACGCCCGTTCCGGCATTTGGCCGGGACCCAAATATCTGAAAATGCTCAAATTTGATATTGCAACCCTCAGAAAGGTAATATATAGTGCAAGTTAAAGCGGGTGTTGAGATAAACAGTGCTACCCAGCCTGAGAACAGTGTCAGCACCATTTCACCTTGGCAAGCAGACCTTTTCATTCTGGTTGCCCTGGCAACCCGACAGATAGTAACCCGAGCCAATAAGCATGAATCAGCACTAACCAGAACAATTAAGAACCACTTCCCCTGAATAGTCCACCTGCCGACAAAAAGAGAATGCAATTATGAGTCACTACAAATCAGCCGACTGCTCAACTCCAGCCTCGACCGAGCGGAAAGGTGGCCGGCCTATGCGGGACAATCGGGGCTTCACCATGGTCGAGCTCATCGTCGTCATGGCCATCTTAGGGGTCCTGGCGTCCCTGGCGCTGCCGGCCTTCGCGAAAATCAAGGACAAGGCGCGCGAAGTCAGGGCCATGGAGGAAATCCGTGGACTTGAGAAGGGGGTCGGCGCCTACTCCATAGATCACGGCGGCGCTTTGCCGGATGATGGCAATCTATTCACCGATCTGGCAATGCCGGTCCTGCTCGACCCGTGGGGACATGCGTACGTCTATCATAAAATCACCGGCGCTTCCGACGGCCAGGCGAGGCTTGACCCCACAACGACGCCACTCAACACCGACTACGACCTTTACAGCAAGGGTCCGGACGGCCAGACCAGCAGGGCCACCGACGACCCCACCGGCAACGGCCGCGACGATATCGTGCGTACGGGCAACGGCGATTATGTAGGGATGGCGTCCTACCCCTGACATTCGCGTTTGGCATCCGACGAGACCACTGCAGGAGCGGCCCAGCCCTCCCTTCCTTCAGTTCACGAAGAAGCCGAGTGTCCAGCTCGCGGCCGACAACTTCATTTTGAGAAGGTAACAATTTATGATGTGCACCTGCCCCAAATGCCATGCAACCATAGAGCTCGATCTCCCCGAGGTTACCGAAGCCGGCACCTCCGCCACCTGTCCGGCCTGCAATGCCCGCTTCTCCGTACACAGGGAATCCTTCGGGGGGAGAGCCCTGCGCAAGACCGGCGAGATATCCTGCGCTGCCTGCGGCAGCGAGTTGGGTTCCCAGACGCACTGCGCCGCTTGCGGTGCGCAGTTTCCCGACTACCTGGTGGTCACCCTGGGACGCAGGCGCGCCCGCCGGGAGAGCAAAAAGCTCAAGCTTAAGACGAGCCCGTTTCCCCAAGCGCCCAAAAGCTCCACACAGCTCCCATCGCTGGATATGTCGCTTAGGCCTGAGAGTGCCCTACCCCTGCCCGAACCAAAATCCGGCGGTTCCAGGACTTCGCCCCTCGCCATCACCGCGCTGGTGCTGGTTGCCCTGATAGGGGCCGGAGTTTTTTTCTATCTCAAGAACGAAGCCGAGAAAACGTACGCGAAAAACTTCGTGCTGGCCACCTACTGCATCCAGACCGGGGTCGACAGGGCTCTCAAGTCGAACGCCAGGATGGCGGCCGAATGGAAGCTGAAAACGGATGCAGGGCTGCCCTATGTCGCCCGCCCGAGCCTGGATGACGAGAGGGACTTCGGGATCATCAGCGGCAAAATCGATGCGCTTTCCCAAAAGCTCACCAAGGCGCCCAAAAAATTTGCTCCCTGCGGCGAGAAGCTGGGCAAGATTCAAGCGGTATTCACCAAACTGAACACCCTCGCCCTCTCCCCCGGAAACTCGCTGCAGGCCTTAAGCGACAGCAGCACCAAATTGGACGCCGAGTACAAACTGGCGGTCAAGGAGTACAAGTCGGGGATGCCGGACGAGATCATGGAGGAACTGGTCAGCGCGAGCCAAAGATTCAAAGGGCTCAGGCCCATGCTCCGCTGATGCACCGGGGGGCACACCTGCGGCGCACCATAACGACAAAGGCTACATAGCAAAAGGGGGATTCTCAGCAGAGAATCCCCCTTTTGCTATTGCAAGTCCCCCTGCTACCGCAAGGCAAGCCAACTGCTGTTACGTATAAGAGAACAGTGCAAGGATACCCGCAAGGGGTATCCCTACAAAGTAAACGCTTTTGTTGGAGCCCCCCTTGCGGGTGCCCACTTCACGGAAGGTTCCCGCCCTTAGCTTAGAGGGGCAGGCTTGCCCGCCAGCAGGTCATTCACCACCACACCCGCCATGGTAAGACCGAAGATCGACGGGATAAAGGAGACGCTCCCCAGGATGACCCGGCGGTGCTCGCAGGAAAAGCGCTGATCGTCCTTGTTCGGGCAGATGCAGTCCCCCTTGCAGCCGCCGTCCTTAACCTCCTGCTCGCGGTATTCCTCCGTCGAGAATACCACCTTCACACCACTGGCAATCCCCTGCTTCTTCAAAAGTTTTCGGACCGAGCGGGCCATACGGCACTTGTTGGTCTGCGAGATATCCGCCACCATGATCTGGGTAGGATCGAGTTTCGCCGCGGCCCCCATGCTGGAGATGATCGGGATATTGCGACCCCGGCAGGTCCTGATAAGGTGCAGTTTGCTGGTGATGTGATCGATAGCGTCCACCACGTAGTCGTAGTGACCGGCTAGCAGGAAGTCACTGTTCTCGGCCTCGTAAAAGTCCTGGTAGGGGACGATTTCGGCATCGGGGTTCACCAGGCGCAGACGCTCCGCCATGACATGCACCTTGGCCTTGCCGACCGTGCCGTCCATGGCATGCAGCTGACGGTTCACGTTGGTAAGGCAGATGTCGTCAAAATCGACCAGGATAAGTCGGCCGATCCCGGCCCGGCAAAGCGCCTCGGCGGCATAACTACCCACCCCACCCAGGCCGAAGATGGCGACGGTTGACTGTTTCAGTTGGTTAAGTCCGGCAGTTCCGATCAGTAATTCGGTACGGGAAAAACGGTGCAGATGTGACATGTAATTAGCCTTTAAGATAGGGAGGTGGGGATGCTGCCGACGGAGTTCCGGGGACGCGCGCGGGCAACCGCGGCGCAGGCGGACTGGAAGCCTTTGGTGCATCGGAAGCCAAAGTATCGCATACCTTGCTGCCATGTTGAAAGAAAAAGTTTCCCCGGGCGGGACGGGAACCGCGCCCGTGCCCAACTTGACGGTTGCTCACCCTGAGCACTGGCCCTGCGCCGGAAAAAAGGTACACTCTTACAGGAACTGACAGATTGTCATCTCCTAACGACATGCGCTCGCGCCGCTTTCCCACAGAGCTAAATAGCGGCCGCGCCCCCTTTGAAACGAGGGGAACTTGAGAGGCCCCATGGAGAGCAGCCTTGCCGAACGCGCCGCACCGGAAACACTCGATCGTCAGCGCGCACTTCTGAGCGCCGAGCGGCAGCTTTG
>Ga0209123_1003906_pt1 | contig 10699 bp, 11 predicted proteins | sample BarGraIncu00431A_FD_184500 | JGI IMG/M metagenome (GOLD analysis project Ga0209123, IMG submission 184500) | Arctic peat soil microbial communities from Barrow, Alaska, USA - Barrow Graham LP Incubations 004-31A (SPAdes) (version 2) | ecosystem: Environmental > Terrestrial > Soil > Wetlands >...
GCGGCCGCAGCTCTTCTCCGCCTCCCGGCTGCGGCCGGCGGTGCCATGCTGCCGGCGGGCCTTCGCCGTCCTGCCCGAGGCGATGGCCACGGCTTCGGACGCCGGCCAGGCCTAGGACCAATACCGTTGGGCTACTCATTTCGCAAGGCCGAGAAGTACAGCAGTTCAGTACAGCAACGCCAGTGACTTCGACAGGGCTTCCTTGGCTTCGAACGCCCAGATCCGTGCTTAGACAGGCGTGGCCGACCGTCATGCCCCGAGTTCGCAACGAGGGGGTCAGGGGTTCGAGTCCCCTCAGGTCCACCGATATCACTGCAGGCAAAGGCGTTAAGCGAACAGCGAAGTGCGAAGGTGACCACCCGGCTATCGTTTTGTGCGCCCGCGGACAACCCACTCACCACCAACAAATACTTGGGCGGTGGATTCAGGATGAGGGGTTCGGGCTCGTTGTTATGGTCTTCATTTCGCACGGGAGCCGGCCGCATAGGGTGGCCGCAATGGAACTGGGCCTGTTCATTGACCTCAGCAGGCGCGTCATATGCCACTCAGCTCGCTATCGCGGGGAAGGCAGAGGAGTGTGGTTTTCCTGAGTTCTTCCGCTCGGACCACTTGCTCGTCATAGGCGACGGCGATGGTTTGCCGGGCCCACGGACACGTGGACGACGCGGCAGGCCTGGACCAGCGTGTAGTGCCTGCCGTCATGGGTGAACCGCTCCCCGACGGGGGTCTCCCAGGCCCGGTGATGATGGCCAACTGCTCCTCGAGCCGCGACAAAGGGAGCTTCGGCTCGCAAGCATGGCCTTGGCCGCGCTGAGGCATTTGTCGAGGTCTTCGACCGAGAACGCGACCGCCCTGGTGCTCGAACGGACGCCAGCCCTCGGCAGGATCTTGACGATTTCGACCATCTGCTTGGGGGTGATTGTCACCAGTGCTTGTGTTGATGTAGGCGCTGCCCACATAGCTGGCCGGCGTCTTGGCGACCAGCCGCAGGTACGGCTCCAGCGGCTTCCCTAGCTTGCGCGCAAGGGCGGCAGGATTGTGTGCGCCGTGGCCCTGAGTAAATCCACCAACTTCAAGGCACCGGAGCATCGGCTTTGAACCAGCTCGGTCACTTTGCGGTGGCGCAACTGCAGTTCCTTGCCGAACTCGCCGCCTTTGGATCCACCGAGGCCGACCCTCTGCGTTCCGCGCCTACGTGACGAACACTCTCGACGATGCCTTCGCGGGGTAGCTGGTACCAACCCATCGCCGCCGACGTCATCGCCTGCAGGGTCGCGATCAGGGGGATGTACCGTCGCCCTGGTGCGCTGACTTACCCCTCGCGGTAGGAGACCCCCAGACCGCCGCGAGGGTAGTGCCAGCGGAGCGTGCCCGGGGGTGCGACCGCCAGACAGGTGCCGCACTCGAGGCACGCCTGGTAGGTCACGCCGACGGAGCCGTGGGCCTGTATCGAGTAGACGTGCGCGGGGCAGATACGAACCAGCAGAGGGCCGGCGCCGGTGGCTTTGGCGGCCGCCTGGTCGACCTCGATGTGCGATTCCTCCTCATCCGGCTCGAAGTGGTTCCTGTCCAGCCGTTCGGTGATGCTCCCAAACTCAGCCATGATCACAACGCCCTTACCGCGGCCAGACCGATACCGACCATCTGCTTGACCTTGATCGGGGACTTCTTGAACGCCATTCTCGCCGTTGCGAGTAGGTGCTTGCGCGGGGTCAGGTCGAGGTTGAACACCCCGTGGAACACATCGCTCATGAGTAAGCCCAACTCCTCGTACATCAGTGAGTTCTCCAGGAACGCCGGCGCCCTTTCGTACGTCTTCATGTCCGCGCCCACGAACGACTTGTCCAGCTCCTGCTGGTATACATCCATCGCGGCCTGGGAGAAGTCGTTGGCGTCCAGTGCCTTGATGACGGCCGTGGCAGCCGCTATCGCGCTGGCCGCAGCCAGGTCCATGCCACGAATCGTCAACCCGGTGTTCAGCGTGAACCCGGCGGCGTCGCCGATGATGACCAGGCCCGGGCGGGTCAGGTCATGCTTCACCATGGCCGGGCCGTCCTCGATCGTCAGGTGGCAGCCGTACTCCAAGAGCTCGCCGTCCTTGAGGAAGGGGGCGATTGCCGGGTGGGCGAGGAAGTGGTCGTGCACCTCCGAGGAGGTCAGGCCCTTCGCCTCGAGGTCGTCCAGCCGCAGCACCACGCCGATCGAGATCGAGTCCCGGTTGGTGTACATGAACCCCCCACCGGCGACCGACTGGGTGCAGTCACCGACCATCGCGTACGCAGCGCCCTGGTTGCCTGTGAGGTTGAACCTGTCCTCGATCACCTCCCTGGGCAGCTTCACCACGGATTTGACACCCACAGCGAGATGCTTCGTCGGCTCTTTCGCCCGGATCCCCGCATCCTGAGCGAGGAACGAGTTCACCCCGTCGGCGGCCACCACCACGTGGGCCCGCAGCTCGTCTTCGCCCGCCCGCACGCCGACGACCTGCCCCCCCTCCATGATGAGCGAATCGACGCGCACCCCCGGCATGACCACGACCCCGGCATTTTCGCACTGCTCGCAGAGCCACGCGTCGAGCTTGGTGCGCAACACAGTCACAGCGTTCACCGGCTCGGAAAGTCGCTGGTCCCAGTAGTCGATGTTCACGAACGACGTCGGGGACAGGAAACTTACGCAATTCCGGTTGATGACCCGCTCCACCGGAGCCTCCTCGACAAAGCCGGGGAAGGCCTGTTCCATGACACGGCAGTAGAACACCCCACCCGAGAGATTCTTCGAACCCACCTCCGCGCCCCGATCGATGAGCAGGACCGACCGGCTCTCCTTGGCCAGCTGGTAGGCACACACCGTGCCCGCCACCCCGCCACCGATCACGATGGCGTCGAAGTCAACCTCCGTTGGCTCTTGTTCCACAACCATTCCTCGAAATCCTCCTCATTGACGTACGACCGGACGGGGCATGGTGGCCATGGAGAACTGCTCCGGGCGGCCCTTGCCCACGACGCAGTCGAGCGGCCCGTTAGCAGGATGGGAGCCCTGCCTCACAGCGAGCCCGACGCTTGCCTCCCATACCGTGGCACGTTCTACAGAGTGCCGATCACGTCGCGTGCGGCGAACAACTGGGTCACTGTGCCCTCATCTCTCCAGAACGGCCGCCTGCTCCGTTCGCGGGACACCGTTCGGCCCATGCCAGTGCATCTGACACCTGTCAGATTACAGTAACATTGGGGCAATGGCGCAGCCAATCACGACCGCAGAGAGTGCCTTGAGGCACGCTGTCGTCCAGTTCGCGACCGAGAAGCCGATCAGCGAGGTCAGCGTCTCCGAGGTGTGCAGGCGAGCAGAGGTCACGCGTGACTCCTTCTACCGCTTCGCCTCGAGTCCTGTGGCCCTGCTGGCCATGTATCTCTACGACGACCACGACACCGATCTAGTGACACCGTCACACGAGGGAACGGTCCCGAGGGTCCGTGCGCTCAGGCCCGCCACGCGCGTCCTACTGGAGCACGTGCAACGCAACCGGCAGATCTATCGGAATGCGCTGACGCCGCGCCTTCCGATGGAACTTCGGGAGGCCCTCCTCCGACGCCTCGAGGCGGTCCTGTACGCGCACGCCCGGGAGTTCCCGGAGACGCTGCCCGACATCCAGGGTCGGCGGCCGAACGAGGAGGCGGTCAGCGTGCTCGTGCACCACGCCTCGAACGGGGTGGTAGGCGCCATCGAGTTCCTCGTGGGGACCGACGGCGTCGAGGACATCGAGCACGCGATTGCTGAGCTGCACGCCGCGACGGCGCCCTGTTGGCTCGCGTATGACTGATCAGGACTGGCGCAGCGCGCGCAACGCCGCTCGCGAGCGGCGTTGCGCGCGGATCAGTGCGCGGTCTGACCGCCGTCCACCGGGTAGACCCCGCCAGTCATGAAGGACGCCATCGGGGACGCCAGAAGGAGGACAATGCCGACGATCTCCTCCGGGTCGGCCACTCGACCGGCTGCATTGAACGACTTGACCAGCTCGCGCATCCCCGGGTCGGCCAACCATCCCGCTGTCATGGGGGTTCCCACAAACGCCGGAGCTATTGCGTTGATGCGAATGTTCTGCTTCGCGTAGTCAAGCGCAGCCCCCTTGGTGAGCCCCGCGACACCGTGCTTGGCCGCCGCGTACGGGGCCATCCCCGGGTCGGCGACGAGGCTGACCACCGAACCATTGTTGATGATTGAGCCACCACCTGTTTTGAGCATTTCCTGGATCTCGTACTTCATGCACAGGAAGACGCCCTTGAGGTCGGTGGAAATGATCTTGTCAAAATCCTCCTCGGTCTGATCAGCCAGGGAAGCGGTGGCCGGCAGAAGCCCGGCGTTGTTGAAGGCGACGTCGAGGCGCCCATACTCGTCCACGGTCGTCTTGATGACATTCTGGACGTCGGCAGCAACGCTGACGTCGCCCTGGACGAACATCGCTTCGCCGCCCGCATCTTTGATGAGGAGCAGGGTGTCGTCTGCGTTGGATCGCCCAGCAATGACGACTTTGGCGCCCAGACCAGCGAAGGCAACTGCAGTCGCCTGCCCGATGCCGGTCCCGCCGCCGGTGACCAGTACGACCTTGTCGGTGAAATCTAATTGTGCGGCCACGGCTATCTCCTTTGAGTTCACTGTCGAAATCCTGCTCAATGACGTACGACCGGTGGCCGCATGGTGGGCATGGATGACTGCTCCTGGCGCCCATGCCCACGACGCGCGGCCCGTTGGCAGCGTGCGAGCCCTGCGCCCCACGACGAAGCCCGAGGCGGGCCTCCTAGACCATGGCAGCGCTCTTCAGGGTGCCGATCACGTGGCGCGCGGCAACGCGGCCCGACGCGTGGGCGAAGCCGTTGGCCGTGCCCGGGACGTCCAGGTTGTAGGTGTCGCCGTAGAGTCCGCTGGCCTCCATGCCGACCGCGTAGAGGCCTGAGATCGGCGTGTAGTCCTTGTCCGTGACCTGCAGGTTGCCGTTGACCCGGATGCCGCCGCACGAGACGAGCAGGCTCGGGGCCATGTTGATCGCGTAGAACGGCGCCGTGGCGACGGGGCGAAGGAAGCTTGCGGACTTGAAGAACAGGGGGTCGTTTTCCTGCTCGCAGGCATCGTTGTAGTCGGCCACCGTCTTGGCCAACACTGCGGGGTTGAGGCCGGTCGCCTTGGCCAGGTCCTCGATGCTGTCACCCTTCCAGCCGATGCCATCGGTGACGTCCTGGTCGAGCTCGGTCTGTAGCCGGGTCAGCTTCGTGTGGTACGGGATGAAGTCGCCCAGGCCGATGTCCGAGCCGTCCTCCATGAGGTGCCGCATGGTGTCGCTGTCGATGATCGAGTACACGACACCTTCCGGCTGCTTGGCGAGCGTGTTGCCCGCGTCCGCGAAGCTCATCGCGACCTCCTCGCTTGCGAAGCGGCGGCCGGTCTTGTTGACCCACAGGACCGGCTGGGAGCCGGCGCCGCTCACGTGCGAGGTCAGGGTCTTGCCCCGGCCGCACGGGATGATCATCACCGCGCCGAGGCTTGCGGTGTCGGCGCCGACCTCGAGGGCCATGGTGAGGCCGTCACCGGTGTTCTCGGTGGGAACGGACTGGTACATGTGGTCGGCGGTGTGGGGGAACCACGAGTACTTCTTCACCAGCTCGGGGTTGTTGCCGAAGCCGCCGCCCGCCAAGATCGCCGCCTTGCAGGCGATGTTCATGGTGTTGCCGTCGACGTCCTCGGCGATGACGCCCGCGACCGCGCCGTCCTTCATGACGAGCCTCTTGGCCGGCGTCGACGTGAAGATGTCCACGCCCGCGTCCTCGATGGCCTTCAGGAGCAGCTCCTGGCAACGCGCGCCCAGGCCGTCCGGCCGGTGGAACGTGTAGAGCTCGTTCGGCTGGTCGTACGCATAGATCGTGACGTCGGTGTACTCGATGCCGAGCGACTTGTAGATGTCGATCGTCTCGGCGGTGTTGTCGACCTGCATCCGGACGACGTCGGGGTTGGCGCGGTGATGGCTGTAGTCGGTGTACCGACGGAAGCCCTCTTCCCTGGAGGGGAAGTGCTTGCCCTCGTGGTCCGGGACCCCGCGAGCCTTCTGCTCACTCGACTCGAAGGCAGCGGTGCCCTCGGCGTAGACGGAGCTGCCGCCCGTCTGCGGAAGCTTTTCCAGGAGCGCAACGCTCAGCCCGGCCTGCGCCGCCGTGAGCGCCGCGGACTTTCCGGAGGCGCCGCCCCCGATGACCACAAGGTCATACTCTGCATCGATGGGTAGGTTCTGATTAGTCATTCTGATCCCTCCATGGGTGTTGTTGGTGACTGGTGAAGTTCAGACTCCGGCGGGGGGTGTGCAGTCAGGTCTCCTTCAGCGCGGCGGTCAGGGCAGGGACGATCTGATAGAGGTCGCCGAGGATGCCGTAGTCGCACTTCTTGAAGATGGTCGCGTCGGGATCGTTGTTGATCGCCACGACCACCTTCGCGTTGCGCACCCCGGACATGTGCTGGGGCTGCCCGGAGACGCCCACCGCGATGTAGAGGTCCGGGGAGATCTGGCTGGAGGAGGTGCCCACCACGTGGGAGGCGTCGTACCACCGCATGTCGTCCGAGAGCGGCAGCGAGCAGGCGATCTCCGCGTGGCTTGCGGCGGCCAGCTCCTCGACCATCGCGAGGTCGTCCTTCCTGCGGATCCCGAGGCCGACGCCGACCACCCGGTCGGCCTGCAGCAGCCCGGCGGACTCGCCGCCCGTGGTGGTCGTCTCGACGATCCGCATGGAGGCCCTCACATCGGCGTCGGGAACCGCGCTCACGGTGGCGGCGACAGGCGTCCCCTGCTCCACGTCCTCGCCGTCAAAGACGCCGGCGAGAGCGCCCGCAACCTCGAGCGTCTCGACAACCTTGTCCTCCACGGCGGGGCGTGTGATCACGACTGCGTCGGCCTCCGTCGTGAGCCGTGGCACGGAGTTTACGACGGCGGCGCCCAGCCTCGCGGCCGCCACGGCGAGCAGGACCCGTGCCGCGGGGTTGCCGAGCGACAGCACCACCCGCGGCGACGTCGCGGCGATCTCGTCCGCGACCCGGCCAGCGATGGCCTCGGGTGGGACGACATCGTCTGTGGCGAACCACCGGACCGTGTCAGGCCCGGTCACGGCCACGGCGTCCGCCAGGGCGCGCGAACCCACCACCGCGGCGGTGACGCTGCCACCAAGCCCGCGGGCAGCTGCCACCATGCCGGCGATCGGTCCGTCCTCTGTCACGATGATCCAGCTGTCCATGTTCACAACACGCCCTCCGAACGAAGCGCTGCCAGCAGCTGCTCGACCGCTGCCGCGGGGTCGGTGCCATCGATGACGCGAGCCACTGTCGCCTCAGGCAGCTCGGTGCCACGAACCCGCACACCGCAGTCGTGCGTCACGCCCAGCGTCGCGGTGGTGACCTTCTCCAAGGGCTTCTTGCGGGCGGCGAGGACCTGTTTCATGCCCGGGGTCGTCTGCTCTGCGCGGCGTGCGGCCACCACCAGGACGACGGGAGTGCTGACGTCGACGACCTGTGCGCCGGCGGCGGTCCTGCGCGTGACGCGCAGGTGATCGCCCTCGGGGGTCGCGGAAAGGACCCCGGCGAGGGCAGGCCAGCCGAGCTGGGCGGCCAGCGAGACCGGGACCATCTGGTCCCACGCGCAATCGCCCACGACAACGACGTCCGCCTCACCAATGTGGCGCACACCGGCGGCGAGCACGGCGGCCGTCGCTGCACTGTCCGCGTTCGGTTCGGCATCAGTCACCGACACGGTGCTGGAGGCTCCGCGCGCGGCCGCCCACGTCGCGTCCCCGTTCCCCAGTGTCAGGCCGACGATGTCGCCGTCGCCGGCGATGTCCAGCACCACAGCTGCCGCGGCGGCGTCGTCGTCACTCACCGACATCTTTGCGCTGCGCCAGTCGACCGAGCCGTCCGCACTCACCCGCGCGTCCTGTGGGTTCTTCGCCCACTTGAACACGATCACGGTCTTCATCCGGTCACGGCCCCTGCTCCGTCGCGGGACGCCATTTGGCCATACCAGTTCATCTGACACCTGTCAATCACCCTAGCATCGCGGATTGGGTGTCGCTCGGCGGGGATCCTTTGCCCCCGAATCGCACCGCGACCTGCTGGAGGCACCGTAGATCACGCTCGCCACCATTGGCTCAGACGGCCGGCCCCAGCTGTCAGCGGTTTGGTTTCCTCGCGCAGAACGAAGTTGCCCGCGTCGCACTGAACACGAGCCGCCAGAAGACCAGGAGCCCGCAAGCCCACGGCGTTCAGCATGTTCTGCGTTTGACAGCGGCTGTACATGTCCTGTACATGTATGTACATGAATGAGCAGGTTTTATTCGGGAAGACACAGCGTGTGGTGAAGACGCTCTCGCGACGTATTAAGAGTGGAGAGCTCAATCCTGGTGACCGGCTCATGGGGGAGCATCACCTGGCGCAGGAGTTCTCGGTCTCCCGTGGCACGATCCGGCAGGCGCTAGGGGAGTTACAGCGCCTCGACCTCATCGCCACGCAGTCGGGGGTGGGTTCATTCGTCACCTTCGACGGTGTCTCTCTTGACCAGTCGATCGGTTGGGCCCGGGCGCTCGCGGACTCTGGCACGGAGATCGTCACTCAGGTACTCGGGATTGACCGGGTTGCCTGGCGTGACGCGATCCCGCTGCCCGACGGGGTTGAGATCCCCGAAGGGGCTACGGCGGCTTCGGCTGTCCGGATCCGACGCCTTCGTCGCCAGGAAGACGGGCGTGGCGTCTCGCTCGAGACCTCAACGGTCCCGGCGATTGGTCCACTCGCGAGACTTCCCGAGACCGGTCTGGTCAACAACTCATTGTCCGCGTCGCTCGAGGCCGCGGGTTTGCGTACGGCCCGCGGCGACCAGGACGTGACCGTCGTTCGGCTCGACCCCGTGGAAGCTACGCTGCTCGACCGCCAAGTCGGCGACTCGTTCCTCCGGACATCTCGAACTTCCTGGACTGCTGATGGCCGATTCGTCGAGAACGTCATCTCGATTCTTGATCCTGATCGATTCCGGCTACATCTGACGTTCGGCAGCTCGGCGTGATCACCGCGACCGCCTCAGTGGTAAGGACCCGTGCTCAGGGCGCAATGCTGGGCCTGGCGCTGGGGGATGCACTGGGCATGCCAACACAGGCCATGAGCCGGGATGCGATCAGGGAACGCTACGGAGCGATCTCAGGTCTTGTCAGGTCTATCCCCGACCAGCCTGGCCGGTATCGACCGGCTGCTGTCAACGGCGTTGTCGCGGTGGCGCAAACCGTCGGCGGTTCATGACCCGGGCAAGATCATCACGGATCTGGCTGTCAGCCTCGCCTTGGGCGGGGACTGCCTGGCCGATGTCGCCCTGTTGCGCTGCGAGCCGGGTGTGTATGGGCCGGTTGCGTCGGACCCGACGGTGTCCAGGCTGATCGGCCTGCTGGCGGCTGACGTCGCGGCGGTGGTGAAAGCGATCAATACCGCACGGGCTGCGGCGAGGGCCAGGGTGTGGGCCCTGGCCGGTGACCGGGCCCCTGACCATGCCCGCAGCGCGACCGATCCGTTGATCGTGGATGTCGACGCGACCCTGGTCACGTCCCATTCAGACAAACAGCATGCGGCGCCGACGTTCAAGCGTGGCTACGGGTTTCACCCGTTGTGCGCGTTCGTCGACCACGGCCAGGCAGGCACCGGTGAACCATTGACGATCCTGCTCAGACCTGGCACCGCCGGGTCGAACACCGCCGCTGACCACATCACCGTCCTCACAGACGCGTTCGCCCAGTTACCCGGCCACATGACTGGCCGCGGTCCGGGCAAGAGGGTCCTGGTCCGGGTCGATGGTGCCGGCGGCACCCACCAGCTGTTGAACTGGCTCACCGGTCAACGGGTGCAGTACTCGGTCGGGTTCACCCTGCCCAGCGACGCCGGTGAGGTGATCGAGCAGATCCCACCAGGTGTGGACACCGGCCTACAACTCCGAGGGTGAGGTCCGTCCCGGGGCGTGGGTCGCCGAGCTGACCGGTCTGCTGAACCTGACCGGGTGGCCTGCCGGGATGCGGGTCATCGCCCGCAAGGAACGGCCCCATCCCGGAGCACAACTGAGGATCACCGATATTGACGGGCACCGGGTCACTGCGTTCGCGACGAACACCCCCCGAGGTCAACTCCCTGTTCTTGAGCTACGTCACCGCCGCAGGGCCCCGCTGCGAAGACCGGATCCGGATCAGCAAAGACACCGGCCTGAACAACCTGCCCCTCCACGGCTTCAACCAGAACCAGATCTGGTGCGCCATCGTCGCTATCGCCGTCGAGTTGACCGCCTGGATGCAAATGTTGGCGTTGACACGCCACGACGCCCGCCGGTGGGAACCCAAACGGCTACGACTACGGCTGTTCAGCATCCCGGCGACCCTGGTCCGCACCGCCCGCCAGATCAGGTTGCACGTCGCAGAACAGAATCCCTGGGCTGCTCTCATGCTCACCGCGATCAGCCGGCTCGACCAACTCGCTGCACCCGGCTGACCCCGGCCGCCGACCGTCCCCACCAGCCCCGTACTACCCCGGACCCGTGGAACCCCGACCAGCCGTGACGACAACGGCCCCCTCTGTCATACCCACCCGGCATAATCAACACCAGCCGGTGATCCTCAAGCCGCTACAACGACCCCACCAGGCCCGATGAAAG
>Ga0209123_1003907_pt1 | contig 10698 bp, 9 predicted proteins | sample BarGraIncu00431A_FD_184500 | JGI IMG/M metagenome (GOLD analysis project Ga0209123, IMG submission 184500) | Arctic peat soil microbial communities from Barrow, Alaska, USA - Barrow Graham LP Incubations 004-31A (SPAdes) (version 2) | ecosystem: Environmental > Terrestrial > Soil > Wetlands >...
ATCATAGTAAGACGCCTCTAATTTATAATCTTGTGTGAGTTTATTTTCTGGCTGAGATTTGCTCCTTTTAGCACCTTCTCTATACATATCATAACCCAGTATCTCTAAAAAAGCCGAAAATTCTATATCCAGCTTTTTTATCTGAAAAGCTTTCTGGCTTATAAATTGTTTTTTGGCGAACTCATTTAAAGCTTCTGTTTGTTTGTTTTTTATTGCCAAACAGGCATTTTTATAGTCCTGCGGACTGGTTTCCAAAATGGTTTCTATCGGTTTTCTGTATTCCTCATAAGTTCGTATTTTTTCCAGTGCTTTTAGATCCGTGTTTATTCTAGCGCAATCGCCCATAAATAAAGAAGCATCACTATCTATAACGTGAAAGGTTTCTTTTCCAGGTTCAACAAAAACTAAAGCATTGGTACCCGCCAAACGCACAAATACTGATTGAGGATGGTTTATTGGAAATTTTACCGAAAAACTACCGTCATTGGCAATTTTAACCAAATAAGAATCTTGATTTCCTGTAAAAACATTATTAACATATATAGTTCCGGTTTTCATACCTGCTCTTGGTGTATATCCCTTGATAACTCCAGAATAAGTAGTAGAATCTGATTTAAAAACTATAGCAGAATATGCTTCATCATTGGCTAATTTATAGTTTGGGTTTTCTGTTTTTGTGGTGCTATAGCTTTGCATTTTCTGTTTGTCGCTACCCAAGCTTGTTCCTCCTTTTTTATCTATTTGGGCATAGATTGTTTTTTGGTTTCCGTTTCGTTCTAGAACAATAGTGTAATTATTTTTCTTCTGGTTTATTGTTTTATAATTCCAAACTGCTTTATCAAAAATTGCCTGATGTGCATAAAACCCAAAATCCCATTGATTACTTCCATCAGTTTGAATCCAATTGCCTTGTAGAGGTTTAGGCATTAGTGATGCATCTGCATCCTCTTTCTCATTAATAACAATATCAAAGATCGACCAACTACCTCCTTCATTGGCCTCACCAAAATCAACTTTATTTATAGAAGCGTTTAGTTTAGGAAAATACAATTGATAGCTAACTTCACCACTTTCTGGCATAGTATATCTTTCTCCCAAGGGAATACCTTCCACTTTTGTTACAAAATATTTTTCACCGCCATTTACATCTTGGATATAGGATTCCTTAGGAATAAAAATCCAGTAACCTGGTTGGTATTTAACATAAAAATGAATGATTGTTGCCGAATCGGTCAATTCAATTTTAGTCAATTTACCTGGAAGATTGCTAAAACCATAGTCAGGTTTGTCAATTATTTTCTGCGAGAAAATCGTACTGCTTACAAAAAGTAAGATAAGAAGAATAAAGCTTTTTTTCATGATTTTTTGGTTGTTAGTAATATAAATTTGATTTTTTTATACGTTTTTTTAACTATTTCAAACTTAATAATAAGTTCAGAAAAAAATTAGAATTAAGTTTAATTTACATAATACAATTTGCTTGATTTATCTACCTCAAGACTTATTTTTCCATCTATATCTACATCTAGATAGGAATGATTAATTAAACTTCCAGATACCTTCTTAGTTGATTTTTTAGAATTTATATAAAGTGATGTTTTATCCAATTTCAAGTTTATTTTTTCAATACAATCTCCGTTAAGATGTAGATAGGAATCTTCAGACTCAATATTTATAAAAGCAGCTTTATTAAAATCTTTCCAAAAGAAATCTGATTTGTTTAAATTCACATACAAGCTATCCACTTGATAATTGTTTAAATTGACATTCGTTTTTTCTTTTGCAATAATTGACTTCACATTTTTGCAATACACTACGGGAATAGTCATAAAATTAGATTCATTAGAATGTTCTTTTTTAACCGAATACATAAACAGCGTGTCATTTCGAACTTCATAAGAGACAAAATTAGGAACTCCTTCTTTCAGATAACTCTGAGAAATTTTGAATTTTAAACCATTCTTTAAAACCAAAAAGGCACCGGGTTCTGCAACTACAACCGAAAAATGAGCTACCATTTCTTCTTTGTTTACAAGATTAGTTGTATAATCATATCCCCTCCTGCTTTTAGAAAACACAAACAGTAAGGTGATACCACCGAAAAGGAAAATTAAAAAAGAAAGAAATATTTTGTTACTTGTTTTCATAGTCGTTATTTTTAATAGCCGTTACTAATTCGTTTAAATCGGCACTGTTCAATTGGAGTAATTTTACTTTAAGTAGAAAATCAGGCAAATCCTGACTAAAAAAATTGGCTTTTTCAGTTTCCTTAATGAGTTCCAAAGCATTTTCGGAAACAAAAAACCCGATCCCCCGTTTGTTATCAAAAATCCCAGCTTCTTGCAAATTGGCATACGCTCGCATGACGGTGTTGTGATTGACCTCAAATTCAGCAGCCAAATCCCGCACCGAAGCCACGCGATCACCGAGCTTTAATTGTCCTTCCAGAATTTGCTGGCAGAGATTATCTACAATTTGGAGATAAATCCCCTTGGTTGATTTAAAATCCATATTATGCCTCCTTTTCTTTTAATTTGAAATAAGCCATAGCTAGAAAAAACATCCATGAAAAAAAAGTAAGTCCTAGAGCTGCAATTTTGAAACTATCCAAATTTTCTGTTACTTGAATTGGCTGAAATTGTATATTAAAACCATGGGTTTCCTGTGGGTAAAAAATATGAGAGAGTAGCATCATGAATAAAATTGAACTACCTAACACAACTGCTGAGATAATAACCGTTTTCACCAAAGCATAGCGTTTAAAGTAGGTTGTTCCTGCAAAAAGATAAGTACCATAAGAGAAAAAACCAAAAATCATGAATAGTATCTCCCAAGTATCCCATAAATGACCAACTACTCTAGTTACCAATAGACGAAACTCAAAATAAGGAATTAAGGCAGGGTCTAATCCCGAGTCTCCTAGAACTAAGGAAGCTTTTGCCAAACGAATGGATATCCAAAATATCCCCAAGGCAATAGGTATAAACACTCCCATTCTCAATAAAAATTGAACTAGAAATTTTTCGAATGTGGAACCTGGAGAAAGTAAATAATTACTTGTCTTGATTTTATCCGTCAAATCAGGAAATGCGGTACCTACGATAACACCAACTGCCATCATAAAAAACACAAAACAGACCATATAATTATTATAAATAGAATTTTCATATTTAATCATACTATCTTTAGCTGCATTAAGAAACCAATAGCATAATAAATAAGTTATAAGTCCCAATCCAATAAGAGTAAGAAAATATTTTGTTCTATTGATTAACAAATCTTGTTTCAATAAACGAACAAATCTTTTTACATTAAAATAATTATTAAACGGCATGGCTTTCTGATTTTAAGGTTACTTTATTGATGATGGCATTAAACAGCAATTCGATGTCTATTTCGGTTTCATCGAGTTCGTTGGATTCCATGATAATGCGATGACCTCCCAAACATTTTTCTTGATAAATAGGTGTTTCCATACCAGATAAACTGGCCACGGTTTTGAATTGTAATTGTTGGCTAATTTCAAAAACAGATTCGTTATACACTATTTTCCCTTCGTCCAAAACCACAATGGTATCAATTATGGTTTCGATATCTTTTATCTGATGCGTTGAAATCAAAACCAATTGTTCCTCGGAAACCGAACTCACTAAAATTTTTCGAAACAAACTTTTAGACGGAATATCCAAACCATTAGTAGGTTCGTCCAGAACCAGCAAACTGCAATTGGTAGATAGAGCAAAAGCAATTAAGAATTTCTTGCGTTGTCCATGCGAAAGTCCGTTTAGGGATTTTTTGCCATCCAATTCGAATTCAAGTAAAATGCGGTTCATTTTTTCGTAATCGAATTTTGGATACAAAGGAGCGGTTGCCTTTATATACAAACCAATAGTTATCGAAGGAAATGAAAACTCCTCGGAAACCATATAAATGTCTGCCAAAAAATCAGGCAAACGATCAAAAGGTTTACAACAATTAATCGCTAACTCCCCAACTTGTGGTTTAAGCAAACCAGAAATCAGTTTGAGCAATGTCGATTTACCGGCTCCATTTTTACCCAACAAACCGACAATACTTCCCTTTTCTTGCTCGAAAGATAAATCAGTAAACAAAGCATCCTGCTTTTTATACTGAAAAGTTAAATGTTGAATTCTTATCATAATATATTTTATTAGTGTACTAGTTAAGTAGTACACAAAGAAATATAATTATAATGTAATAACCAAATCTAAAATAAATAAATTTTAAAAAAGTATATTTAACAAACAAAAAACCAAGTATTTATAAGGCTTCCGAAGAAATTAACACCAATTGTTTTTATAGTTGACAGTCTTTATTCTTGCTATTTGTCCCGCTGGAAGCGTCTATATTAAGTTGCACTCGTGCGTTGAGACGCTTACAGCGGGACAATTGGAGTAGTATTTGTTGGGACTTATACCGTTTTATTTTTGATTTTACTGGAATAAAAAGACACCGTCTCTTCGAGTGATTTTTAATAGTAATGCGACAGCTTTACTATTAAAAATTGTATCGAGAAGCTTTCAATGTTGGAGTTCTCGATACATTTTATTTAAAAAAGCTATCGCATTTTTAAATAGAACACTCGAACAGACGTCTATATTTAGATTGATTTATCACAGTAAATTTAAAACTTAAATGGTATTATATTGCACAATTGCAATTGGATCGCTACACATAATTGGCACAAAAAACTTTGTTCCAAACTTATTAGCAACAAAAAAGCCCTAAACTTTCGTTTAAGGCTTCTAATATAAATAAAGATTCCGCTATTTTCTACTTCTTATTTTTCTTGCTAAAAGTGTGTTTTTCAACAACATCGCAATGGTCATTGGTCCTACTCCACCGGGAACTGGAGTGATAAATGAGGATTTTTTACTTACTTCATCAAAATCAACATCACCTGTAATTACATATCCTTTTGGGTGCGAAGCGTCTTCCACTCTTGTGATACCAACGTCGATTACAACTACTCCTTCTTTAACCATATCGGCTTTCAAATAATTTGGAACTCCTAAAGCAGTGATGATAATATCGGCATCTTTGGTGAATTTCTCAATATTTTTGGTCCTACTGTGAGTAAGTGTTACAGTAGAATCACCAGGGTATCCTTTGCGACTCATCAAGATACTCATCGGGCGACCCACAATATGGCTACGTCCAATAACTACGGTATGTTTGCCAGCTGTTTCTACTTTGTAGCGTTCTAATAACTCCATAATTCCATACGGGGTTGCCGGCAAAAAAGTTTCCATTTCTAACGCCATTTTTCCAAAATTGGTAGGATGAAAACCATCTACATCTTTATCTGGATCAATAGCCATCAGGATTTTTTGTTCGTCAATGTGTTTGGGTAAAGGCAATTGAACGATATATCCATCTAAATCATCATCTTCATTTAATTCCTTTATTTTCGTAAGTAATTCAGCTTCCGAAATGTTTTCTGGCAACGAAACCAAAGTAGATTCAAATCCAATTTGTTGACACGATCTTACTTTGCTGCCCACATAAGTCAAACTTGCACCGTTAGTACCAACAATGACAGCTGCTAAATGGGGCACTTTCTGTCCGTCAGCTTTCATTTTTTGCACTTCGGCAGCAATCTCGTTTTTAATGTCTTCCGATGTTTTTTTTCCGTCTAGTAATTGCATCTTTTCTAGTTTAAAAGTTTAAAGTTTCACGTTTAAAGTTTTGACAACCTTAAATAAAACCTCTCGAATGTCGTATTTATCTGAACACTTTTTTTATCTCATTCCAGGCATTCCGCCTTTCATATTTCCCATCATTTTCATCATATTTTTTCCACCAGGACCTTGCATCATCTTCATCATTTTGCTCATTTGCTCAAACTGTTTCATTAATTGATTGACTTGCTCAATTTTTGTTCCGGAACCTTTGGCAATCCTGGTTTTTCTTTTTACGTCAATTATGGTTGGTTTTGTTCTTTCTTTTGGAGTCATCGAATGAATAATCGCTTCAATATGTTTGAAAGCATCGTCTTCAATTTCAACATCTTTCATTGCTTTTGTGGCTCCAGGAATCATTCCTACCAAATCCTTCATATTCCCCATTTTCTTTACTTGCTGAATTTGGGAAAGGAAATCGTCAAAACCAAATTCGTTTTTGGCAATTTTCTTTTGAATTTTTCTGGCTTCTTCTTCGTCAAATTGTTCCTGGGCTCTTTCAACCAAGGACACAACGTCACCCATTCCAAGGATTCGTTCTGCCATACGAACAGGGTAGAATACGTCGATAGCATCCATTTTTTCGCCTGTTCCTACAAATTTGATGGGTTTGTTAACCACAGATTTGATGGAAATTGCAGCTCCACCACGAGTGTCACCGTCTAACTTGGTTAAGATTACACCGTCAAAATTCAATCTGTCATTGAAAGTTTTTGCTGTATTCACGGCGTCTTGACCTGTCATTGCATCAACAACAAACAAAGTTTCGTGGGGCTGAATGGCTTTATGAACATTGGCAATTTCAGTCATCATTGCCTCATCGACAGCCAAACGACCAGCTGTATCGACAATCACCACATTAAAACCATTCGCTTTGGCGTGTTTAATGGCATTTTGGGCAATTTCGACAGGATTTTTATTTTCGGGTTCTGAATAAACCTCAACGCCTATTGAGTCTCCAACAACATATAACTGTTGGATTGCCGCTGGACGATAAATATCACAGGCTACCAAAAGTGGTTTTTTATTCTTTTTAGTTTGAAGATAATTGGCCAATTTTCCGGAAAAAGTAGTCTTTCCTGAACCTTGTAATCCCGACATTAAAATAACGGTAGGATTTCCGGAAAGATTGATTCCGGCGACATCACCACCCATTAATTCTGTTAGTTCGTCTTTGACTATTTTTACTAATAACTGTCCGGGTTGAAGTGTGGTCAACACATTTTGACCAATCGCTTTTTCCTTTACTTTAGTGGTAAAATCTTTGGCAATTTTAAAATTCACGTCGGCATCCAATAAAGCACGACGTACTTCTTTCAAAGTTTCGGCAACGTTTACTTCAGTTATTTTTCCGTGACCTTTAAGTATATGAAAGGCTTTGTCTAATTTATCGCTTAAATTATCGAACATAATTCTATTTTTCTTTTATTGAGGTGCAAATTTAAGCATTTGATTTTGAAGTTTAAATAGTATTGGAAATAAAAAGAGGCTACCTTTTCAAGATAGCCTCTTTTTTAATAAAATTAAATTCACATTTAATTAGTCCTTGTCATCCAAGTGTGATTCATTTTCAAGTATTGCTCTTATTTGCTCTCCGATAACCTGATTTCCATCAACATTACTGGTGCTGATTTCGATAACTCCGTCTCCATTACCATCAAGCAATAGGCCCTGATTGGCTAATGTTGTTAGTTTTGCCATTATGGCATCAAGCTGTATTTTAATATTTAGAGATGTGTCATTGCTGTTAACTGTAAAATCTTTGGCAGGATCTGCAAAATGCATTTTAAGTTCAACACCTTTGTCACTCCAGATAAGAAAATCTTTCCCGTTAATGGTTCCTTTAATCAAGTAAGTCTTGCCACTCATGTCGCCGGCTACAATAGATTTTTCAAACATAATCTTTATTGCCTCATATTTCGCATTTGGAACATTTACAGAAGCAATAACTTGACTCAAAGGTTTGTTAGGATCAAGCAAATCCAATAAAAAAGGACCTACAAGTTTACTGTCCTCATGAACGGAATCCTTTTCATGCATGACATCATCTTTCGCAGTTTCTAATTTAATACTTCCAACATTAATCTTAAAATCAGTGATAATTGCCGTAGATGGCGTAGATGCCATACGTGCAGTTAAAGAAGTAGTGCCTGTTGAAGAAACAGCGGCGGCTTTCAGTGTAACATTCCCATTTGTAGAGGGAGTATTTGAACACGAACTTACCGCTAAGGCAAGTAAAGCTAAAATGGAAAATTTTTTCATAATATTATGGTATTTAAGGGGTTAAGTATTTGTATTTTTGGCATTCTAATTTTATAAATGAATTTCCAAAAATGAGTTCTATTAAAATTTAAAGTAATTAATAATGTTAGTATTTAGTTTTAATTAGTTTTTGGCAAAATAAAGATAATCAGTCTCATTATTGACATCTCCATCTCTAAACCGCAATTGGGAATTATTAAATTCCAGTTCTTTCCATCCTTCATCTAATTTCTTCAGTGGATCCGATTCAATTTTTATTTCAAATTCCCTAACACCGTTATCTACTTTTGTTGACCAAGTTCCATTATAAGCAATTCCAGATTTTGTTGCTACAACTGTATAATTAGTTTTAAAAACAAAGTCGTACCCGTTATAAATTAATGTTTGATCATTATCCTTATAATAATACGAGATTTTCCAAGAGCTACTTGTAATTGTTTGCATAAAATCTATCGAGTGATTTATGTTTTCCGAACAGTTATCAACCGCACTTTTTATGACATCTTCAAACTGGCTGTTGCTAGTTATAATTGTGTTTTGTCCATTTGAATTGATAATTGAAATGGGATAACTAATAGCTATAAATTTATTAGATTCTAAATTTTTGAAAAAGTTATAAAATGACTGATTGTCGGTAACGGAAGTCGTACTTGCTATTTGATTGTTGCTGTCATAGCTATTGATTGTTATTGGAAAAACAATATTTATGCAATTTATCTTTCCAAAATCCTCTGAATCAGTCTTGCATTCGGCAATTAAATTAGCATAGGCAGTCTGATCTGCAATGTTTTTTTTAGAATAATTATTGAGAGTTACCGTTATAGGAAAATGAATGAAAACAATATCACTATCATTGGAATTTGCATTAATATTGTTCTGAACTAATTGGTAGTCATTTGCTGAGTTTATGGCAATCTGGACATCATTTACAGTAACGACATAGGGAAAATTTATCATAAAACAATTTGAATGGTCTATGATATTGTCTTGAGAAGTTTTTTGCATCACTACTCTTTCAATATAAGTTGTCAACGGGGCGGTTTTTGAAATGGTTTCCTTAGTACTATGTATTTCTACAGCTGATTCACTCTGACAAGCCGTAAAAAAGACGGCAACCAATGAAACAAAGAATATTAAACTATTTTTAAAATTTATCATGATGGAATCTAAATCAAATTATTCTCAAATATAGAAAAACAAAATCTAAATTTTCCGAGCAGTATTTAAGGAAATACTGCTCGGAAAATTTAGCAACCAATTCAAAAATTAATTGGCGCTCATTATTTCATTATTATATATTACATCAAAATCTTATCGTCAATCAAGAAATCCATTATTAATAGAATCATTTGGCAATAAAATTATTGCCAAATTGCCAAAAAGAATAAATTCAACAATCAAACGTTAAGTTTCTAATTCGTATTGAAAAATAACATTACTCGTTTATTAAACAATTTAGAACGGCTTTACCCTACCTAAATTAAAAAAAATATATCTTTGTAAGGCAAAAAAACATAAAATAAATGGCAAACAATTCATTATCAGAGACTTGTGATGAAATTATTTTTTCAAATTTTTTTAAAAATCATGCAAAGTCCCTTCGCAATTTTCTTTTTTATAGATATGGGAATAAAGACCAAGCCGAAGATTTGACCCAAGAAGCTTTTATAAAACTATGGCAAAATTGTGCATCGGTTCCTATCGAAAAGGCAAAATCCTATATTTATACAATTGCCAATAATGGCTCCTTGAATGAAATTAAACATCAAAAGGTAGTTTTGGAATATGAAAAGAACTTCACTGGTCTTGATAAATCAAATGAAAACCCCGAATTTCTATTAGAAGAAAAACAATTCAAAAACAAGCTCTTAAAAGCAATTGAAGATTTGAATGAAACCCAACGAATTGCTTTTTTAATGCATCGAATTGACGGGAAAAAATATAGCGAAATTGCAGAAGAATTAAATATAAGCGTCAAAGCAGTCGAAAAACGGATACATCTGGCTTTAGTCGAATTAAGAAAAACAATTGAAACTATAAAGTAGGGTAAATTTGTTTTTACTTGTTCTATACATATAAAAATTAATACGATGGAAAAAAATTACATTTTAGCAAAATGGTTAAATAACGATTTAACAGAGGAAGAATTAACCGCGTTTAAAGCTGATCCTGATTTTAAAAAATACGAAAAAATCAAAAACTATTCTGCTCAATTAAAAGTGGCGGATTTTGATGAAGACAAAGTATTAGAAACTGTTATTAGTCATAAAAACACAACGCCTAAAGTTATTCCACTATACAAAAACTGGATGTTTAGGGTCGCTGCGATTTTAGTTATTGGACTGGGAATTACGTTTACAGTGCAAAATTTTTCCACAGAAACCCAATATGCCCTTAACGGCAAAAGAACATCTTTTTCATTACCTGACAACTCCGAAGTAGTTTTGAATTCAGGGTCAGAAATCAAGTATAAAAAACTAAATTGGGGCAATAACAGGAATCTTAAATTACAAGGCGAAGCATACTTTAAAGTAGCAAAAGGTAAAAAATTTGAAGTTGAAACCCATCTTGGAAAAGTGGCTGTTCTTGGAACCCAATTCAATGTTAAAGCGCGAAAAAATCGATTTGACGTAACTTGTTTTGAAGGACGGGTAAAAGTAAATTACAAAGACAAAGAAATCATTTTGTCCCACGGACAAAGCGTTATTTTTGAAAACGGAAAACAAACAATCAC
>Ga0209123_1003908_pt1 | contig 10697 bp, 10 predicted proteins | sample BarGraIncu00431A_FD_184500 | JGI IMG/M metagenome (GOLD analysis project Ga0209123, IMG submission 184500) | Arctic peat soil microbial communities from Barrow, Alaska, USA - Barrow Graham LP Incubations 004-31A (SPAdes) (version 2) | ecosystem: Environmental > Terrestrial > Soil > Wetlands >...
CAATTGTCCGGACACAAGCCGTTAGCATTAGTGGGCGGTGCAACAGGAATGATAGGTGATCCATCGGGAAAATCGAATGAAAGAAATTTATTGGACGAAACTACATTGCGTCACAATCAAGAAGCTATAAAAGGGCAATTGGCTCGTTTTCTAGATTTTACTTCTGATGCGGCTAATGCGGCGGAGTTAGTGAATAATTACGATTGGATGAAAAACTTTTCATTTCTTGATTTCATTCGGGATATTGGAAAACACATTACGGTAAATTATATGATGTCGAAAGATTCAGTCAAGAAACGTTTGTCTTCTGAAGCTGCCGAAGGAATGTCATTTACAGAGTTTACCTATCAATTGGTTCAGGGTTATGACTTTTTACATTTGTACAAAAACAAAAATTGTACACTTCAAATGGGCGGAAGTGACCAGTGGGGAAATATTACCACAGGAACCGAATTAGTGCGTAGAATAGCAGGTGGAAAAGCGTATGCTTTGACTTGCCCATTAATCACCAAAGCGGATGGAACAAAATTTGGAAAATCAGAAGGCGGAAATATTTGGTTGGATTCGGCTAGAACTTCGCCTTATAAATTTTACCAATATTGGTTAAACACCTCAGATGTTGACGCAGAAAAATATATCAAGATTTTTACCTTTTTATCAAATTCAGCAATTGAGATTCTAACCGGAAAGCATAGAGAAGCACCACATTTACGTTTATTGCAAAAACGTTTGGCCGAGGAAATTACGGTAATGGTTCATTCAAAGGAAGATTTAGAAAATGCTATAAAAGCATCCGGAATTCTTTTTGGAAATGCCACCGCCGATGATTTGAAACAATTGAACGAAGCGACTTTTTTGGATGTTTTTGACGGTGTTCCACAAGCGGAAATTTCAAGAAACGAAATTGAAGCCGGAATAAATATTGTTGACGTTTTAAACGAAAAAACAGGATTTTTAAAATCGAACGGTGAGGCAAGACGCGCCTTGGCCGAAAATTCGATTTCGGTAAACAAGGAAAAAGTAACCGAAGAATTTATTCTTTCAAACTTAGATTTAATCAATAATCAGTTTGTGTTGCTGCAACGCGGAAAAAAGAATTATTTCGTGATTCAGGTTAAATAATTTTATAACTTTACTTTAAATAACGGAAAGCTATGGAAACTCAATTTTTGACGGATAAAAAAGGAAAAAAAACGGCAGTTTTAATTTCTATCAAAGAATACAATAAATTGATGAGAGATTTAGAAGAATTAGAAGATATTCGACTTTATGATGAAGCTAAATTATTAAATGAGCCTTCTGTGCCTATCGATGATGCTTTTAGAATAATTGAAGCTAAACGAAAAAGTAATAACTAATGGCTTATAGCATTACCTTAAAGAAAAAAGCGATCAAAGCCTTGATTAAAATAAATGAGCCCTATTACTCTGGTATTAAAACAGCCATTTATCATTTAGCAGAAAATCCAAAACCGCAAGGATATAAAAAACTAAAAGGCAGGAGTGGATTCAGAATTCGTGTTGGAGATTATAGAATAATTTATGAAGTTTTTGATGATATGCTCTTGATTGATGTTATAGATTTGGGTCACAGAAAAGACATATATGAATAAGACATTCTTTTCTGTTAAAAGCAGAAATTAAACTACCATCAAATTACAACCGCGAATATCGCTATTATCAAAACGTCCCAATACCTCGAAAGAGTTGTTGGGATTTTTTTTGCCCAAATCCTGCGTGGCAATAAAGGAACAGGAATTAATGTTGGCCAAATCAATTATGTTGATTCCGCCCGTTTTTCCAGCATCGACATAAGTCAAAGCGTCTTCGGTGTCGCGAATGAGGATTTGCATCCAAGAAGGGCATTCAAACACGCCATTTCCCAGAGAATAAGCTTGCGACAGCAATTCGGTCATTCCGTATTCTGAATGAATGGCTGTGACTCCAAAACCTTCACATAATTGTTCGTGCAGTTCTTCCCGAATCATTTCTTTTCGTTTGCCTTTCATTCCGCCGGTTTCCATAATAATGGTGTTTTGCAATTGAAATTTTTTGGTTTCAATCAAATCCAGTAAAGCATAGGTAACGCCGATCAAAATCACGTTTTGTCCCGCATTGTCCAATCGTGTTAATTTTTCGATTAGTTCCTCGTGATTGTGGAGGTAAAAACCGCTTTCGGGATTGTGGGTCATTTTTATCAAGTCTTCGACCATATAAATCAATGACGAACCTTCGCGTTCCAAATAGGAAGGAAGTAAAGCCAAAACTACATAATCCTCGATATTACCATAAAATTGGGAGAAACCCTTTCGATAACTTTCTTCATACAAAGAAACATCGGTAACAAAGTGTTTGCTGGTCATTATTCCGGTTGTGCCGCTGCTGGTAAAGGTTTCTTGGATAGGATTTTTATTGGAAACAACTTCGTGACTTTTAAAAAACTGGATGGGCAAAAACGGAATTTGTTGCAATGATTTTACTTTTTGAACATTAATTTTCAAAAAATCGCAAAATTCCTGATACACTAGGTTGTTTTCATATTGAAAACGAAACACTTTAAGTGCCGTTTTTTCAAATTGCTTTTGGCTTGAAATGGTAAATATGTCAGGAGCTGTAATCAAGAATTATTTTTTACAAAGGTATAAATATTTAGCAACCCTTTCAGCGTTTATCCCAAGACTTCGGGACTAAACGGGTTTAAAATAAAAAAAGCCCCAACATCAATTGGAGCTTTCGAGTTATTTACATGAAGGGTTTGTTATCTTACAATTAGTTTTCTGGTGGCCGATGCGTCATTTTCGTTAATTTTTATGATATATACGCCGGAAATAAGGTTTGAAATATTCAATTCTTTTGAACTAAGCATGGTTTGAAGCACTTTTTTCCCTAAAACATCAAAGATAATTATTTCTTTATCTAAGTCATTTTTTGAAGTAATGTACACTCTGCCATTACTCACAGGGTTTGGATACAAGCTTAGTCCCTCAATAGTAGCGGTTTCTTGGAGTTTTGTTTGTTGCTTTATCTCTTGGGACGAGACGCTCACAGTAAAGAAAAAAACCAATAAAATAGTAATATAAAAGTAGTTTTTTGCCATCAGTTTTGATTTGGAATAGTAAAGATATAAAAAAAACATATCAATTGATATACCAAAAAGTGTAAAAATGCGTTAGAGCAGGTTATTTATAAAAAAATTAACTAAAAAAGAGGGAAGCTCAGGTTTCCATAAAACAATTTTGTCTCTAAAATTTGGGATAAAATCACAACTTTTTTTTAAATCAAATAAACAACGGAAAAAGAGGGTGATATTGATGAAAAAATCACTTTTTTTTAATAAAAACAGGATTTAAACCATGGCAATGTTACCAATTTGTTTTTAACGCATTACTAAATAGTTAACGTATTAATTTTGGCGAAGACTTGTCACTGGATTGTTTTATGTTTATATTTACAATCGCAAATACTTAATTTTCTAAAATGAAAAAAAGGAACACAAAAATTTTATTGGTTGATGATGAGCCGGATATCTTGGAAATTGTCGGATATAACCTTGCGCAAGAAGGATATCAAATTGTTACGGCAGCAAACGGAAAAGAAGCAATAATAAAAGCGAAAAAAGAATTGCCGGACCTAATCATTATGGATGTAATGATGCCTGAAATGGATGGAATGGAAGCTTGTGAAAATATTAGAAAAATTCCGGAATTGAATAATGTTATCATTACTTTTTTGACTGCAAGAAGCGAAGATTATTCGCAAGTGGCCGGTTTTGATGCAGGTGCTGATGACTATATTACAAAACCAATAAAACCAAAATTATTGGTTAGTAAAGTTAAGGCATTGTTACGAAGATTGAAAGAACAAGAAAAAAACAGCGAAACCCTAAATGTGGGCGGAATCGAAATAAATAGAGAAGAATATAAAATAATAAAAGACAACGTCGTAATAGCATTACCTCGAAAAGAATTTGAATTATTCTACTTATTGGCTTCAAAACCCGGAAAAGTATTCAAGCGCGATGAAATTTTAGATAAAGTCTGGGGCAATGAAGTCATTGTTGGCGGAAGAACGATTGATGTTCATATTAGGAAACTAAGGGAAAAAATAGGTGAAGATTTTTTTAAAACCATAAAGGGAGTAGGATATAAATTTGAAGTTTAAAAGTTACTCGCTTAAATTTTTAATTTTAGAAAGGGGATGCCATTTATTCTGTCTTTTTACAATAAAGAATCCATAATAAAAACAGATGAAAATTAGTTTTAAAAAAACCTATAAGTTTGCCGTAAAATCTGCTTTATATATCAGCTTCTTTGCTACGGTATTTGTAATGATGTTGGCAGCAATGATATTCAAGTTTACGCCACAGAGTTTATTATTATTTGGGATTGTCTTTATTCTTATAATTTACATTTTTTCATTCATAGTTTTACAATACCGGGTGGAGCGTTTTATTTATAGGCGTGTAAAAAAAATCTATGATGACATATCGTTACTTGAATCCAGTACTTTTATAAATCAACCTATAACAACCGATATGGAAGCGTTGACCAGAGAAGTAAAAAAGTTTGCCACCGACAAAAAACTGGAAATCGAAATGCTGAAAGTTCGGGAAGAATACCGAAGAGAATTTTTAGGTAATGTTTCCCATGAATTAAAAACGCCCTTATTTACTGTGCAGGGCTATTTGTCCACACTTCTGGACGGCGCCATGGATGATAAAAACGTTCGAAAAAAATACTTGAAACGTGCCGAAAAAGGAGTGGAACGATTAATCTATATTGTGGAAGATTTAGATATGATTACCAAACTTGAAGTGGGGGATTTGAATCTGGATTTTTCTGAATTTGACATTGTGGAATTAATTCAGAACGTTTTTGATTTATTAGAAATGAAAGCTGATAAAAAGAAAATAACGCTGGCATTCGAGAATTATCATATTCAGCCCATTTTTGTAAAAGCCGATAAAGATAAAATTCAACAAGTAATTGAGAACTTGATTGTAAACTCTATAAAATATGGCAAAGAAGAAGGCTTGACTGAAGTGGGGGTTGTTAATTTGACAAATAAAAAAGTTTTGGTTCGAATAAGCGATAATGGCGAAGGCATAGAAAAACAAAACATCCCGAGGCTTTTTGAACGGTTTTACCGGGTAAACAAAAGCGGTTCCCGAGCAGAAGGAGGTTCAGGATTAGGACTGGCCATTGTAAAACATATTATCGAAGCCCACGAGGAAAAGATATATGTAGAGAGTGAGTTTGGGATTGGTTCCGAGTTCTCTTTTACTTTGGAAAAGGCAAAATAACAAAGAAGCCAAGTCCATTTAAAAAATTAAGATGGATTACTATTATAGTATTCTATTGGAAATATAAAGAGGAATTGACCACATTAAATTTAGAGTAATGCCCTTGTATTGTGGAGAAAAACGACGTTTATTGGTTTTATAGCCTAGGTGGTAAGTTTTATGTAATAACACAGGATTAACAATTATTTCTTGACAAGATAATATCAACTTAACGTTAGTTTAACATAGCAACCCCATCTTTGCATCAGAAAATTAATCAAATATAACTAAGAATGAAAAAAATTACATTAGCGTTTTTATTATTAGGCGCATGGATGGTAAAAGCACAAGATGTGCAAAAGGATACTATTATTCAATCCTTGAAAGAAACAGTTGATGGACATTCAATGAAGTTTGCTGGATTGGAAGAAAGATTAGCAACTTCTGACGCAGATCTTGCTAAATTGACAAAAATTAAAGTTTCGGGTTATATTCAAGCTCAATATGATTCTTATGACACTTGGACTGCTGCTGGTGATCACGGGACTCAAGTAGTTGCTGCAACTAAGGCCGTTGTATTCGATCCTGCTAAACCTTGGATAGCGCCTGCTTCTGCTGTTCCTGCGACATTTATAACAAATTCGTTTTATTTGAGAAGAGCAAGAATTAAATTTGCTTATGAGGCTCTTGATGGTGTTAAATTTGTTTTGCAACCTGACTTTTCTTTTGACAAAGTATCATTAAAAGATGCTTATGTTGTTTTGAATGACCGTTGGACAAAAACATTCTCTTTGTTTATGGGTCAGTTTGACAGACCAAATTATGAAGTGGAATATTCTTCAGGATCTATGGAAATGTTGGAAAGATCTAAAATGGCTGGAATTTTATATCCAGGTGAAAAAGAATTAGGAGCAAAATTAGAAGCTAATTTTGATACTAAATATCATTTCCCTTTGAAACTTCAATTGGCGGTTTTGAATGGTAACTTCAATCTTGGAACTACTACAAATCAAACTAAAGATATTGATAGTAAAAAAGATGTAATGGCAAGAGCGGTATATTCTATTAAATTACCTAGTTCAGGTCTTGGAATTGATTTTGGTGGACATGGTTATTTTGGAAAAACTGTAATCCTTCCTGGCACAACTTTAACTGGATTTACAGATGTTAATAATGTGGCTTTTACTCCAAAAGTAGGAGATCAATTGGATAAAAAATGGTTTGGTGCTGAAATGCAAGTTTATTATGATTTCTTAGGAGGTTTAGCTTTAAAAGGTGAATATATCTCTGGTACAATTTCAGGAACAACAAATGCAGCTCAATCTGGGCAAATTGCAGCAAATAAAGTTAGAGAGTTCAAAGGATTCTATGCTTTGTTTACAAAAAACATAGGTGTTAAAAACCAATTTATTGCTCGTTACGATGTTTGGGATCCAAACACAAAATTAGCAGGAAATAGTGTAAATAGTGCAAGTGAATTAAAATACAGCACTTTGGCATTGTCATGGCAGTATTTCTTTGATGACAATGTGAAAATCAATTTCGGATACTCATTGCCTACCAATGAAAAAAGTACAAATGCAGGGGTTGGAGCTGATTATTTGAATAGAGATAAAAGAGACAATACTTTTACAATAAGACTTCAAGCTAAGTTTTAATAATTAACAAATATTGTATATATTTATAATTCCTTAAAAATTTAAAATAAAATGAAAACAACAAAATTTAAAACAGTAGCAATTTTATTAGTCATAATGACAATAGGATTTTCGTTTACAACTTTGAATAAAATAACTGTAAAAGGTTCTGACACCATGGTTATTTTATCTCAAAAATGGGCTGAGGTTTATATGCAAAAACACCCGGGATCTACAATTCAAGTAACAGGTGGTGGTTCAGGTGTAGGTATTGCAGCTTTGATCAATGGTTCAACGGATATTGCAAATGCAAGTCGTCCTATGAAAGCTTCTGAAATAGACAAACTAAAACAAAGATACAATACTTTAGGTGTTGAGGTTCCTTGTGCAAAGGATGGCATTACGGTTTATCTTAACAAAGGAAACAGTGTTTCTGAACTTACTGTAAGACAAATTGGAGATATCTTCGCAGGAAAAATTAAAAACTGGAAAGAAGTGGGTGGAGTAGATGCACCAATTAGATTATATGGTAGAGAAAGTAGTTCAGGTACATTTGGATATTTTCAAGACAATGTTGTAAAAGGTGATTATTCTCCAAGTTGTCAAACATTGCCTGGAACGGCTGCGATTGTAAATGCAGTTAAGAAAGATAAATATGCAGTTGGTTACGGTGGAGCTGCTTACGCTGAAGGCGTAAAAGATTGTAAAGTTAAGAAAGACGCTAAAAGTCCAGCTTACGCTCCAACTGCCGAAACAATAAAAAACAAAACCTATCCAATTTCTAGATACTTGTATATGTATCTTAAATCAAGACCAACTGGTGAAACAAAAGCCTTTATTGATTGGATACTTAGTCCAGAAGGACAAAAAGTAGTTGTTGAAACAGGATATTTCCCAGTAAAATAATTATTAAATTTATTATCCCTCTCTAGAAGTATACTGGAGAGGGATAATTTTGTATTTATAAATGTATGAATTCTTAAATAAAATAAATGAATTCCCAATTTCCAAGTAATCAAAATTTTACCAAAGAAAGCCTGAAAAAACAATTCAGGCTTTCCGAGTTTCTAGCAGAGAAAATAATTTCATCGGTTGCATTTCTATCGATAACAATCATTTTTTTAATTTTTGTCTTTGTTTTTAAAGAGTCGTTGCCCATTTTTAACTTTGGAAAAAATGAAGCTGCCAAAACAGAAATAAAAGCGGATTCAAAACCAGAATCATACGGTTCGACTCCCGCCGAGGAATTAAAGCCTGAAACATATGGTTCTGAACCGGTAACTTCAGCCGATTTAAAACCCGAAACTTATGGAGATGTAAAAGCCGAGAAAACGGTTGCAACAACCTCAAGTGAGACTTCAGAAGTGGGCCCAGTTAATAATGAAGGAGCAGACAAAACTTGGAGCACTTTTGGAACCACTGAATGGGTTCCGGTATCGGAACACCCTAGATTTGGGTTAATAGGTTTGCTTATTGGAACCTTAAAAGTTACCTTAATTGCGATGCTTATCGCTGGACCTCTTGCCATATTGGCGGCACTTTACACGTCTTGCTTTGCATCGAAAAGAGTCAAAGAAACCATTAAACCCATCATAGAAATGCTTGCTGCTTTTCCATCAGTGGTAATTGGTTTTTTTGCATTAATAGTTTTGGCCACTTTTTTCCAAGATATTTTTGGATACGAATCCAGGTTAAATGCTTTTGTAGGTGGTGTAGCAATGGCGTTAGCTGCCATTCCTATTATTTATACCATATCGGAAGATGCACTTTCGGCAGTTCCAAAAACTTATACCGAAGCAAGTTTAGCACTTGGAGCAAGTAAATGGCAAACTGCTTTTTTCGTGACATTGCCGGCAGCAACTCCGGGAATTTTCGCAGCATTGCTTTTGGGTATAGGTCGTGTTTTTGGCGAAACGATGATAGCATTAATGGCGACCGGAAATGCAGCATTATTGTCGGCAAATCCTTTTGAGAGTGTTCGTACATTTGCCGCTACCATTGGGGCAGAAATGGCCGAAACGGTTTTTGGAGAAACCCATTATAGTGTTTTGTTTTTTATTGGATCACTGCTTTTCATTTTTTCATTTGCATTAAATGCCATTGCGGAATTTTATGTAAAAGGCAAATTAATCAAAAAATTCCAAGGTAAATAAAGTATGGAAACAACTATAAACGAAACAAAAACCCATTTCTTTTCAAATAAAAAAAAGGGGCTTGACATAAAAGGAAAATTCGTTATTGGAATTACTCAAGTAGCGGTTCTATTAATTATTGCCATTCTTTTTATAATACTGGGAATCATTGTTTATGAAGGACGCGAGAAATTTTCTTGGGAATTCATCAGCTCGTTTCCCACGGATGGAATGACAAAAGGAGGAATATTTCCTGCCTTGATTGGGACTTTTATTTTAGTGGTTGTGATGTCAATTGCAGCGGTTCCTTTCGGGACAATTACGGCTATTTACCTAACTGAATATGCCAAGGAAAATTCAAAAATTGCTGCTGCAGTACGGTTTTCCGTTCGAACATTAGCTGTAGTTCCCTCCATTATATTTGGACTTTTTGGACTTGGGTTTTTTATTCAATTTGTGGGTTCCGGTATTGATAACACATTCAATGGAGGAGAATTGCATTGGGGACAACCTAATATTCTTTGGGCAAGTCTTACTATGTCATTGCTAACACTTCCCGTGATTATTGTTTCTGTGGAAGAATCCTTAAAAACTATTCCTAATGAATTGCGCGCAGCAAGTTTAGCATTAGGAGCCACAAAATGGCAAACAATAAAGAACGTCGTGCTTCCTGGTTCAATTTCAGGAATTATGACTGGAACTATTCTTGCCGTAAGTAGAGGTGCTGGCGAGGTGGCTCCCATTTTGTTTACGGGAGCAGCGTATTATTTAGCTACTTTGCCAAAGTCTTTGAGCGATCAATTTATGAATTTGGGATACCATATTTATATAATGTCGACCCAATCTTCCGATGTGGAAAAAACAATGCCCATACAGTTTGCCACAACATTGGTATTGTTAATACTCACTTTATCATTAAACTTGGTGGCGGTAATTATTAGATCAAGAATTAGAAGAAGAGCAAAATAATTCGAAATTCTAACTAATAATTTATTATTTTAGATTTAACATAAACAAAAATGAAAGACATAAAAATAGAAGTAAAAGATTTATCCTTATACTACGGTGAAAAAAGGGCGTTAGACAAAATTTCGTTGCACATTCCAAGAAACAAGGTTACCGCTTTAATTGGGCCTTCGGGCTGTGGTAAATCCACTTTTTTGAGATGTATCAATAGGATGAACGACCTTATTCCAGATGTAAAAATTACTGGAAGTATGCTTGTGGAAGGAGTTGATATTTATGATAAAAACGTAGATGTTGTCAATATCAGAAAAAAAATCGGAATGGTTTTTCAAAAATCAAATCCTTTTCCAAAATCTATTTATGAGAATATCGCTTACGGTCCTAAAATTAACGGAATAAAAAACAAAGCTCAATTAGACGAAATTGTAGAAACCTCACTAAGGCAAGCTGCTATTTGGGATGAAGTGAAAGACAGATTGGGCGATTCGGCTATGGGACTTTCCGGTGGGCAACAACAACGGTTATGTATCGCAAGAACATTGGCGGTAAGCCCGGATATTATTCTTATGGATGAGCCCGCAAGTGCACTTGACCCAATTTCAACTTCAAAAATAGAGGAATTAGTCCACGAATTAAAAGAACAGTACACCATAATTATTGTTACCCATAATATGCAGCAAGC
>Ga0209123_1003912_pt1 | contig 10693 bp, 9 predicted proteins | sample BarGraIncu00431A_FD_184500 | JGI IMG/M metagenome (GOLD analysis project Ga0209123, IMG submission 184500) | Arctic peat soil microbial communities from Barrow, Alaska, USA - Barrow Graham LP Incubations 004-31A (SPAdes) (version 2) | ecosystem: Environmental > Terrestrial > Soil > Wetlands >...
AGTTATAACAATCTCTTCTTTCCCAATACAAGCCACCGTTATTAGGCCTGCTGGAATTGAGTTGTCCTTTGCGGCGCAGTTTATAAAGGTACGAAACAGAGCGTCCCAAATAGTTGGCAGCCTCTTTGGTGTTCAATACTTCCTTGTTGAGCAAGGTTTGTTGCAACAACATTTTTTCAATGCGTTTCAACACCGGAACCATTAATTCAATGCGGTTTCCCAGTTGGATAATCATTTCAATTTCGCTCATTTTACTAATTTTTAAAAGTTAATAAATGAGCTTTGCGCAAAGCTTGTTGAATCAATTGATGAACCAAAGTTATGGAGAGTATGCATTGAAAATGTTAACGCACAAGTTAGCGTTAACATGTGCGTTAACGCGTAAACATACTCAAAGCTGTATGGGATAACGATTTCAGAAAAAAAAAGATACCAAAAATAATTGAAAAGTTTTTCGATGCGTTAACATTTTGAAGTCTGAGAAGATTGATTTCTACCATACTTTCACATCTTTGCAGCTCTTGGTTTTTTATTTTTAAATTATTGAGCCGTCAACTGCGAAAAACTCATAATATAGCTGCAAGAAAAGCATAGATACACTATTCATAACTACATCATTATTTCTATCAATTGAATCTTTATTTAAAATTTATTTGCAGCCTTGATAAATTTATATGCCATGTTTGTAGGTCGTGACGCTTTTAGAACATTGCTGTTAAAGTTTGATCCATCGGCTTTAATGAAGCATTTGATGGCGATATTCCATTGCTGCTGATGTGGAAAAATTAACTTTCCATTACTCGTGGCTTCTTTAATGAATGCCATTAAATCTCCTTGTCCAGCCAGCCATCTTAATGGATCAGTCACTTCCTTACCGTTTACAAGTGCACGTAATTGGGGCAAGGTTGTATTTTTATCAATAGCCTTCAATTTAATAAGTGCAAAAAGTACCAATGCAAGTTTATCATCCTTTATTTCATTGTAGTTGAATGCCAATATTTTATTACTGTCTGGTTTTGGTTCCGGCTTATCTACTTTATAAAGAGGACTTTCATATCTGTCAATCATATAATCACGCTGGTCCTTAACGAAATGCAAATGAGCTTTATATGTTTTTTTTAACACCTTAAAATATTCCGTTTCCAATCCATCTTTTCGTGTATTTATGGCCTTACACCTCAAAATATTAAGCTGATTTACAGCGAAATTTGCCATAACATTACCAGGTTGAGTCTGTAATATCTGTTGTAAGTTAATTAAAGCCTTGTTAAAGATGCCTTCAATGGAATCCTTTAAATCTTCCACAATAAAAAAAAGTGGCTTCCTAACTTGTTCCTTTACAACTGTCTTGAAATAATCCCTCAGTATTTGATCGTTGATATTTGCATTAGGGACCATCGAACTGATGATATCAGCAAACTGATTTTTCAGTTTATCAATGTCCAGAGATGGCTTGGCATAGCTTTCATCAATATTTATTAGTTCACTTTTAAAGTATTTAATCATTTCACTCAGAACGACCGCTTTTCGCAATTCGCAGCATTGGTTCTCAATGTCAATGTCATTATCAAGGTAACAATGATCAATAAAGTAGTTTTTTGTGTTTTCTTTATTGAGCAATAATTGGTAATAATCCGTATTTTTTAAACCATTTAATTCAAGGCGTAGAATGTTCAGTTCACTTAATATAATTGACTTGTATTTTTCTTCTGTAAATTTACCTGATGGCCATCTGAGTTTAAAAGCAACAATAAGTAATTTGCTTCTATAAAGTCCCTTTTCATAAGTCAGCTCAAATAACTGTTCATAGTTACAATCAGGGGGGTCCATCATCCCAATCTTGCCTTCCATAACATTTGCCAACCACCTCCTGTACTTTATTAAAGCCAGATAAAAAACCATACTTTTCGATAACCTGCCTGCCTGAATAGCTTCATGGGCCAACCTTAGCTGCCGGGGGCTAAAATCATAGGGATTACTTTTCCCTTTAACGGCATTGCAAAACATCTGGTGAATTTCCGTTTTCTCATCTAAAAGCAAATCAGGCAATAACCCCCTTATCTTTAAAAATACCTTCATAAATTGGGTGACATTGCTGTAAGTGGCATTTTTAAAAAGTTCATCCAATAGTTGTTTCTCTGCCTTTACTTTTTCTATATCGGTATCTCTGTTAGCAACTTCGTCTCTGAATTCAATGAATCTTTCCATTATCTTCTCAAATTGAAGGTTGACACATTCTACCTTCTTTTTGATTTGCCAGTTCTTCATTTTAAAATATTCGCATCTGGAAGTGCATGTTGGCTTTTGGTTCAAATCATAAAAAACAATATCCATGACCTCATTCAAAAAGTCAATAAAAGTGAAGACGTTCAATTTGGCTTTTGAATCCTCGAAAAGTAAAAAGATGTGTTTAAGCTTTTCATTTAGAGCTATTCCTTTTATAAGTTCTGGCTCTTCGCTTACGTCAAATAAGACAAAACGGGCAAAGAAAACATTGAAAAGCCGGGATTTACAACCCGCAAAATTCAGGTAATCTTTTCTCTTACAAGCTTGCGCTTCCTGTAAAAGTAAATTGATTTCCTTAAAAATTTTCAGTACTATTTGCTCTTTGGTTAGCCCCTGTAGTTCAAGGCTTTCAATGAAAATGCCATCCTGACACTTGGCAACGTTTTGGTCTGTTTTATATAAAAGATCAAAACGTTTCATGATTTCTGCGTATTCGACTATCATGTTTTGACTTTGATAAAGTTAACTATCTGGTTTTTAAAGCTTTCAACCCTTTTCTATACCTCACCTGGTTCTCTTACCCAATTCTCAACCCAAAATTACTGCCTTATTCAACTGAATTATTAGTATCTTTTAGTAAATACGTCCGAAATATACGAATATTTTAAACAAAATTAAAAAAATGTAAATAAAATTATGAAATAGTATATTATATTACGTTTATAAAGATTTAAGGCGCAAATATTTTACACATTGTAATAATATTTACACCTTTTTTAATACAACTTCTCCAAAGTTTAACATTTTGGGTGAAGCCTTGGAGAAGTTAACCTTAAATCTCGAAACAAACACTCTCTGAGTAGTTTATGTGATCCATTGAATTAAAGAACAGATAGATATGCGTGGCGGCTATGGGCCTTTGAGGTAATTCAAAAGAACCCTTTAAATTGCCTCTTAGAATGCCTGTTTCCATGATGGCCGAATACTTGCCATCAGCGGCACTGATAACCAACAACTCATCTTTCAGGTGAAGGCCGCCTGAATGACCATCTTTCAGCCAGCTCACCTGGATGGTGGTGATTTCAACTCTTCCAAAGTTTTGAACTTTGGAAGAGGTAGCATCAATTCCCATTGGCAATGCCAGTTTTCCTTTAGAGAACATCAGCAGTTTGGGGTCCTTCAGCGTGCCATCGGGTCCAAAGGCAGGCGAGTTGGTTTTCTGAAACAATCGGAATCCACTGGTCCCAACAGCTAACGAATTCCAGATCTGTGGAATGACTGTTGATTTAAATAGTCCGCAAAACTTCATTACCTCTCCAAAGCGCTTCTGGTTGAGCAACATGCGCGGTGTGCTCGAATCCTTTGTACGTGTGGGTGCACTTCGCATATAGGTTTTACCCTGGCGCTGAACAAATACCATGTTTCCAAACTTGCCGGAAAGCATTGATTCTAATCCTCCTGTAACTTTAGTCATAACATTGTCTGTTTTAAATTCATTACCAATTCAAATAAAATAAAAATATAATACGTAAATATACGAATAAATAATGAATTACATACGTAATAATTACGAATTATTTATGAATTATTATAAGCAATTGTGTAGGGTCGGTATAGGCAGAATAATCCCATTTTATCCCAATGGTTCTTCTGTACAAGAAAGGATTGCAACAGAGCCCAATGAATAAAATAAGTTGGATTTTAAAACTTTCTTTCCCTAACGCTTGTTATTGTCTTTTAAATTGTATTTTTTTGCACAAGATTTAAACGATGATTCAAAACACAAATACTATATGGCTTCCGTGGTGGGGTCTTCTTTCTCAAAAGTAAGAAGTTAGAGCCATATTGGTATTTTTTAAAACATACTAAGGCCTGCTTCTCATTGGGAATGCAGGTTTTTTAATTTAAACAGAACATGATGATTACAATGAATACTATTTGGTGGTGGCAGAGGACCTTTTCGCAATAACGTGGATGGAAGATGCTATCATTGTTTAAAATGAACAAAAAAGCGGCTTATCGATACACGATAATCCGCTTTTTTTATGGACTCTTATCAAACCATTTCAATGGTATTTTGACCAACAGGAGAATGATTAAACTAAATTATAAACAAATAAAAAATGAAACACATAGATACAACCCGAGGCTTCGGGGCACATAATTTAAGATTTCTCTATGTCCCGAAGCCTCGGGATGTGTCTATGTGTTTAAAAATATAAAAAGATGAAAAAAATTAATGTACTGGTCAGCGTAAAAAAGATCCTTGCCGACACCCTTACCCCGGTGAGTGTTTACCTGAAATTCAGGGAATTGTACCCCCATTCTATTCTGCTGGAAAGTTCAGATTATCATGGTCATGAGAATGCCTATTCATTCATTTGCATCAAGCCAATGGCTTGCTTTACTGCCGATAACGGAGTAATCAGCATTGAATACAATGGACGTGAGAAAGTTACTGAGAAAATTACTTCAGAGAACCCGGTAGATGAGCAATTGGATGCTTTTTTTAAATCGTTTATCTTAACCGGGGAAACAGAAAATCTACCGGCAAACGGCTTGTTTGGCTATATCAGTTATGATGCTGTGAAATATTTCGAGAAAATTGACATTACCGCTTCAGCCAAGGATGCGTATCAGATTCCTGAAGTGAAATATTGTTTTTATAAGTACATCGTGGCCATCGATCACCACAAGAACATGATTTATTTGATTGAAAACCTGATGGAAGGGGAGTCAAAAGAAATAGGACAGATTGAATCTCTGCTGCGAAATTTAACGTTTCCTGTAACAAAATTCAATACCAAAGGGCCGGAAAGTACCAATATCACTGACGAACAGTACCGCAACATGGTTACCAAGGGCAAAGAACATTGTTTCAGGGGCGATGTATTTCAGATTGTCCTTTCACGACAGTTTTCCCAGCCCTTTGAAGGTGATGAGTTCAATGTTTACAGGGCATTGCGCTCGGTAAATCCTTCACCCTATCTTTTCTTTTTCGACTATGGAACTTACAGGATCTTTGGATCGAGTCCTGAAGCGGAATTAAGGATCAAAAATCAGAAGGCCATCATCAACCCGATTGCCGGAACGTTCAAACGCTCAGGAAATGATGATGAGGATCGCCGTTCGGCTGAGCGGTTGTGTGCCGACCCAAAAGAAAATGCTGAACATGTGATGCTGGTCGACCTGGCTCGTAATGATCTGAGCCGCAATGCCAGTGAGGTTATAGTGGACAGTTACCGTCAGGTTCAGTATTTCTCGCATGTCATTCACCTGGTATCTGAGGTTTCAGGTAAACTGCCTGATCATACCAATATGGTAAGGGTTCTGGGTGATTCGTTTCCGGCAGGTACCTTATCCGGTGCGCCCAAACACCGTGCCATGCAACTGATTGACACCTACGAGAATCAACGTCGAAGCTATTATGGCGGATGCATCGGTTACCTGGGATTCGATCAGACATTGAATCATGCCATTATGATTCGCTCATTCCTGAGCAAAGGAAATGTGCTGTTCTATCAGGCTGGGGCAGGTATTGTAGCCGACTCGCAGGAAGAAAATGAATTGCAGGAAGTGAATAACAAACTGGCTGCTCTGAAAAAGGCGATGGAATTGGCTAAAGAGATCAATTAATGGTCAGTGGTCAGTAGTCAGTGGTCAATAATCAGTCGCAGTTGGCAGCATGGAATCTGAAACTTTTAACTCTAAATACTCTAGTTTACTCTAAGTACTTTAGTTCACTTTAAATACTTATTAAAAATGAAAATAGTAGTCATAGATAATTACGATTCGTTCACCTATAATTTGGTACATGCCATTAAGAAGATTTCTGGTTTGCCAGTTGATGTGTTCAGAAACGATCAAATCGCATTGGAGGATCTCGATCGGTATGATAAAATTGTGTTGTCACCCGGTCCCGGAATACCCGTTGAAGCAGGTTTGTTACTGGATATCATACGGAGATATGCGGCCACCAAAAGTGTATTGGGGGTTTGTTTAGGGCATCAAGCCATAGGGGAGGCATTTGGGGGTTCGTTGACCAACATGAACCGGGTGTTGCATGGAATTGCTACCCCTGTTACAATCACCGAAAATAAAACTGATCTTTACAGCGGACTTCCGGATACTTTTCAGGCCGGCCGCTATCATTCATGGATTGTCAATGAAACTGATCTTCCGGCGTGCCTGAAAGTTACGGCCTACGATGACAAAGGAATGATCATGTCGATGAAACATACCGAATATGATGTAGAAGGAGTTCAGTATCATCCCGAATCTGTCCTTACTCCGCTGGGTGAACAAATGATCGCCAACTGGCTCAAGAGATAGGGCAGTGTTCAGTCACAGTGTTCAGTCACAGTGTTCAGTAGGACTCTGGAGACGAAGTTGGGGCAGTGGGCAAGGGGCTTAGGGTAGGGGTCTCTGGAACTTAAAAATAAGGAATAAGGAATAATAAATAAAGAATTGAGGTGCACTGAACTATTGTCGTAGAGGCAATCCGTGTAATTCTCCCGATAGCTATCGGGATCAATTCGTGTAATTCGTATTTATTCGTGTAATTTGTTTTTAGCTGTAATTCGTATTTTATGAAAGATATATTAAATCATTTATTTGCCGGTAACAGTCTGAGCAAAGCTGAAGCGGCGACAATTCTAACAGAGATTGCTGAGGGAAAGTATTCAGAAGCCGAAATTGCCTCTTTATTGACCGTTTTCAGGATGCGAACTATTCGGGCTCAGGAGTTAGCCGGATTCAGACAGGCGTTGCTTGATTTGTGCGTTGCAATTGATTTTTCAGACTATAACACCATTGATATAGTGGGCACGGGAGGAGATGGGAAAAACACCTTCAATATTTCAACCCTCAGTGCTTTTGTAATGGCCGGCGCCGGCATCAAAGTAACCAAGCATGGTAATTACGGACTATCGTCAGTCAGTGGGTCCTCCAATATGTTTGAATATTTTGGCTATCAGTTCAGCAATGATCAAGACAAATTACGCCGTGAGCTGGAGGAAAGTGGGATATGTTTTTTCCATGCCCCGTTATTTCACCCGGCTATGAAAAGCGTAGCACCTGTTCGCAGGGCGCTGAAAGTAAAAACCTTGTTCAATATGATGGGACCTATCATCAATCCTTCATTCCCCAAAAACCAGTTGGTAGGTGTTTACGATCTGGAAGTGATGGATCTTTACCACCAGGTATTCAGTGAAAGTGGTCAGAATTACCTGATTGTTCACAGCCTTGATGGTTACGATGAAATTTCGCTTACCGGCGATGCACGTTATGTTTCAAACGTGACAGAAGACAATCTTACCCCTGGTGATTTTGGTTTTTCACCTATCACTCAGGAGGAACTTTTTGGCGGAGAAACAGTGGCTGAAGCGGCTACAATCTTTCAGAATGTGCTTGAATTAACCGCTACCGATGCACAAAAGAATGTAGTAATTGCCAATGCCGCATTGGGAATCCATTGCATTTACCCAGATAGATCCCTGTTAGACTGTGTTGCTGAAGCAAAGGAATCACTGAAATCGGGCATGGCATTTGAAGCATTTAAAAAATTAATGAGCTTAAACAGAAAATAGAAGGATTTGAAAATTAAGTAATTGGATAAATATATTGTTGCATTAATTTGCTTTCTTTAGGCTAATTATCTGTGAACTGTTTAATTGTAAATAGTAAATCATTTAATAGTAAATATTTTTTTATGAATATATTGGACAAAATAAATGAGAATAAACGGCGTGAGATTGCAGAGGCAAAGGATAAAGTGACCGTTGACCAACTCAAGGAATCGCCTTATTTTACTCGGATCACTAATTCCTTAAAAGCGGCATTGCTTATTGAAGGTGCAAGTGGTATCATTGCCGAATTTAAAACCCATTCGCCGTCCCGGGGAGTGATTAACGATGAAGCGGAAGCTTCTGAGGTGACGGCCGGATATGTGGCAGCGGGTGCAAGTGGCATCTCTGTTCTGACAGACGAAGCTTATTTTGGCGGTTCATTCGAAGACCTGGCCAAAGCACGATGGGCAAATCCGAAAACTCCTATCTTGCGTAAAGACTTCATGCTCGATCCCTATCAGATTTATGAAGCCAAAGCACATGGAGCCGATGTAATATTATTGATAGCCGAAAGTCTGAGCAAGCAGTTGTTACTCGAACTGACTCAAACTGCTAAGGAAATTGGGCTGGAAGTGCTGGTGGAAATACACAGTGCAGAAGAACTGGATAAATTAAACCCGATGGTTGATTTGGTAGGAGTAAATAACCGGAATCTGAAAACATTCGAAGTGGATATCAACACCTCTATTCATTTGAGTGATTTGATTCCGGCAACATTTATAAAGATCTCAGAAAGCGGAATTTCTTCTCATGAAAGCATTGCTCAATTGAGATCTTCAGGATTTAAAGGTTTTCTGATAGGAGAAACGTTTATGAAAACTAATGATCCATGCAAAGCATGTGCTGAGTTCATTGCAAACTTAACCTCAGCGGGTGACTATTTTAAGTCACCTGCTGAGTAAATTTACCCGGGTAAATTAATGACTATGAATAATCTGAAAATAAAAGTATGTGGAATGCGCGATCCGGTAAATATTACCGGAGTAGTGGCTGCTAATCCTGATTTTCTGGGATTCATTTTTTACCCTAAAAGCAAACGATTTGTCGGTTTTAAGCCTTCCCCTGAAGTATTGGCAGTTGTTCCTGACTCTGTTAAAAAAGTAGGCGTATTCGTGAATGAAAATCCGGAGAATGTTTTACAAGTGCGTGCCAGCTGGGATTTAGATGCTGTTCAGCTTCATGGAAATGAATCACCTGAAATATGTAATCACTTAAAGCATAATGGTTTGATTGTAATAAAAGCATTTTCAATAGATGAATCATTCGATTTTGATACGCTGAAAGAATACTGCGACAGCTGTGACTATTTTTTGTTCGATACCAAAGGCCTTTTACCTGGTGGAACAGGACAAAAATTTAACTGGCAATTGCTCAATAAGTATCATTTGGAGAACCCATTTTTTCTAAGTGGTGGCATCAGTCCTGATGATATAGTGGCAATCAAAGAATTTGACCATCCAATGTTTTTTGGAATTGATATCAACAGTGGATTTGAAATCAGTCCGGCATTGAAGGATATTGGAAAGGTTCAAAGATTCATCAGTGAAATCAGAAAATACAACTCAGAGATAATAATAAATCAATTATAAGTGATTAAATTGATAGTTTGTCGCATTGACTTTCATGCAAGAGGCTGATTCTATGCGATATGAAAAATTGTAAATAGTAAATTAGTTAATAGTAAATACTTCAGTTATGGATTATCAAGTCAATAGAAAAGGATATTACGGAGAGTTTGGCGGCGCCTACATTCCGGAGATGATGGTTCCCAATATTCAGGAGCTTGAAACCAGGTACCTTGAAATTATAAATTCCTACGATTTCAAGCAGGAATTTATTGGACTGCTTAAAAACTATGTGGGCAGGCCTTCTCCTTTGTATTTTGCCAAACGGCTTTCAGAAAAATACCAAAGCAATATTTATCTGAAACGGGAAGATTTGAATCATACCGGATCGCACAAAATAAACAATACGATCGGTCAGATACTGGTAGCCAAGAAGCTTGGTAAAACACGCATCATTGCCGAAACCGGTGCAGGACAGCATGGACTGGCTACGGCCACTGTCTGTGCCCTGATGGGCCTGAAATGTATTGTTTACATGGGTGCTGTGGATGTGGAACGTCAGGCGCCGAATGTGAAAAAGATGCGTATGCTCGGCGCTGAAGTTATTTCGGCGGTCAGTGGAAATCAAACACTGAAAGATGCCACCAACGAGGCCATGCGCGATTGGATCAACAACCCTGTGGATACTTATTACATCATTGGTTCTGTGGTTGGTCCGCATCCGTATCCTGATATGGTGGCACGTTTTCAATCAGTGATTTCAGAAGAAATACGTTGGCAATTGGATGAGCAGGTTGGACGCGAAAATCCTGACCGTATCATTGCCTGTGTGGGAGGTGGAAGCAATGCTGCAGGGGCTTTTTACCATTTTCTTGATCAGGAGAGTGTAGAATTAATCGGAGTTGAAGCGGCAGGGAAAGGAATTGATACCAAAGAAACTGCAGCCACCATCACCTTGGGAACTCCCGGAGTCTTGCACAGTTCACGCTCCATTTTGATGCAAACCGATGACGGTCAGATTACAGAACCCTATTCTATTTCAGCTGGTCTTGATTATCCCGGTATTGGTCCGATGCACGCTAATTTGTTTGCTACCAAAAGAGCTACCTATTTATGGGCTACCGATGCTGAGGTGCTTGATGCGGCACTGGAACTGACCAGGCTTGAAGGAATCATTCCAGCCCTGGAATCAGCACATGCACTGGCCGTATTACCCAAAATAAAACTTCAACCCAATGAGATCACAGTGATAAATATTTCAGGAAGAGGAGACAA
>Ga0209123_1003913_pt1 | contig 10691 bp, 7 predicted proteins | sample BarGraIncu00431A_FD_184500 | JGI IMG/M metagenome (GOLD analysis project Ga0209123, IMG submission 184500) | Arctic peat soil microbial communities from Barrow, Alaska, USA - Barrow Graham LP Incubations 004-31A (SPAdes) (version 2) | ecosystem: Environmental > Terrestrial > Soil > Wetlands >...
ATACAATAAAACCCAAATCGGTAAGCGATGCAGACAAATCAAGGTTTTCGTTGAACTTATATTCAGCCCCGATATCGACTCCTGCACCCATCCCTGAAGGTTTCAGCCAATCAATAACTTTAGTAGGAAGGGTATATGAAAGAGATTGAAAATTATTGGTAATACTTACAGGTACCGGTGAAGAATAATTTACCGCACCTTGCGCCTGAATTGACCAGTTTTGTACACCTGTCTGAAACTGAAACAGTTTATTGGAATTGGACAAATTAGCTGAACCATACAGATACTTTATTTTTGCCCCGATTGTCCACTTTTTATCATCCAGTTTTTTGGAATAACCCAATGCAGCTTCTGTATAAAGGCTCACGTCAGCTTGAAGAGTAGTGAATTTGAATGTATTTTCAACATTATTCTGCATACCAAATAAAGCTAGTGTAAACAAATCTTTAGGTAAAGCTGCCATCACATCCAGCTTCTCAGTAATGGAAAATGTCCAATATACTTTCTCATGTCGAAAACCAAAAGCCAACAAATTAGTTTGCACATCACCACCTAAAACTGTATTGACATTCAATGCATTATAAAAATGATTTATACTTGCCGTTGAACTCAAAAATGACAATGTCTGACTTTCCTGTTTGAAAATTACATCTTTGAAACTAAGTGAATTATTACCTATTCCAGCCTGCGTCAGTCCTATAACCGGCAAACTAATATAGAAATCGTTTTTCGGCTGAAAAGCCGGATTCAGGAAATGACGCACAGGAACATTCTCCATAAAATAAACCGTATTTACATCCTGAGCCTTCATCATAGTAAAATGAAAGAGACTCAACAGCAAAAAAATAAAGAGTTTTTTTGTCATTCGGTGTTGCTGAAATTTCAATTTTGGGAAATCTTATTCAAATTCCCACTCAAATCAGCTTTCACAAACAAACCGACATTTAAATCAAAGGTATTGGATTTAGTAAAATGTATATTGGCACCTATATTCTGCCCATCAAAACGCACTGCATATGCCATCTTTCTGGCGGTTTTCAGCATTGCTAACTGACTTTTTGTTATCGATAGCAGAAGCACTTCTTTGTGTTCGTTACCCGTTTTTACAATACCGTTTGCATCAACTGAACCTGCATCAACTATATACACTTCATTAAAATCAGTGTGTATTTTAGCTCCCAGTGAATCAAGGAAGCTAAGAGATAATTGTGTTTTCACAGGTAATCCGTTCTTAATATTCATGACTATCTGTGCTGTATCAATACTGTTATTTGCATAAGTAGATAATGCGGAAGCTATTTGATTAAAAGCATTGGGAATAGTATCAAAATACTCATAAAAACTGCCTGCATCAAATTGGAATGGTATTTTGGTGGTCATTTTTACCTTTATTTTTTGGTCGGAAGTGATAAATGAAGGTGTAACATCTTTATCGACCAATGACTGGTTTATCCAAACAGAAAACTTGTATTGTACCTGATTATATTTATTCTCAGTATCAAATAGATGATTGGTTTCACCCCTGTCTTTATTGAGTGTTGGCAGGCTTTTAGTAACCCACGCTCCTGGAACCTTGGGTTTTGAGTCAAACTGATCACTCAAAATAGTGGTTGTATGATTATTGAACCAACCATAAGTAGCAATGGTGGTATCAGAGCTATTAAATGCTTTGATATAATCAATTTGAAAACTCAGGTAAGATCCTATATTAGACGACAAATTAACATCTACAGTTGGATTAGAAAAACGAAGCACACCTGTTGGGAAAAACTTGTTGAAATTCCATGATTGCATGTAAGTGCCTCCGGCTTTCAGATTAGGATCGAGGTTTCCGTAAACAACATTGGCAGGAAGATTCAAATTACTAAAACTAATTTCCGTACTGTCATATTGAACATAACTCAACTCTGTGCTATCAGAAAAATCTATATAAGGATTATTGATATTATGAAATAAAAACTGTCCCAAACTGACAGAAGCACTTCCAATAGGAATCACCACACTGGGCTGAAGTGCTATTTCATGAGAAATATTATTCAAATCAATACCTACTTCGCAGGAACTAAGAAGAAACGAAGAAAATATAATAAAGAAAATTACAAATTTAAAATTCATGCGAATTAAAGATTGAAATAATGTTTCAATATAACGTAAAACCCTGAAAGGGTTTAATTTGAATAACCGTGGGTGAAGCCCACGGATGAAAAGAGCCTATAATATCAGCCCCGAAGGTGGCTGAACATAGGAAAGTGTTATTCAACCACTTCGTGGCTGATTAATTTTTACATTAATTCCGTCCCAATTTATCGGGACGGTTATTCTAATTTAGTCACTTCGTGGCAATAGTTAGCTATACTGATTTTCAATTCAACCCTTAATTCACATAATTCATGAATTAATTTGATTCTTGCAAGGTTATAAGCTATGCTAAGGTAGTTTATCTACAAGTAATTTCATCCACTTATCAGTGGAAAGAAGGATTTCATCACTTGTCCGGCATATTTAACAGGTAAACGGTTTCGGTGGCACGAGTTAGTGCCGTGTAGAACCAACGGTAAAAATCACTATTTAATTGTTCATCCGAAATTTGCCCGGGATCAATAAAAACTTTCTTCCATTGTCCGCCCTGTGCCTTGTGACAGGTAACCGCATAAGCAAATTTCACCTGTAAAGCATTGAAAAACTCGTTATCCATTACCTGTTTTACCAACATCCGGCGGTTTGTAATTTCAGGGTAATCTTCAGCTACCGCTTCAAACAATTTAGCCGTCATTTCGTTCATTTGATTTGGCGATTCGGCCTGCAAGCCATCAAGCCAAACGCGGGCATCAATTTCCCAATTATAGTCGAGTGAACGTAAGGTTAAATCTACAAAACGGAAATCATACACATTATAGTATTTACGCACCCTCACAATTTCCAAAATATCACCATTAGCAATAAAGTCAATTTCCTTGTAGGGTTTGTTCCAAAAGTAATTGTTTCGTGTCACCATAAGCAAATCGCCATTGGTCAACTCATCTTCACGCATCATAACTCTTGCCCTGATACCATTGTTATACATATTAGCGCGCTTGTTCGATCGGGTAACCACAATGGTATCTTCCACTCCCACTCCGTCGTAAGAACGCTGAATTTCATCAATCAGCTCCATACCATTGAGTTTTTTGATATCCGAAAAGCCTTCCAGTTCGAGCTTGGGAAATTCCGTGGTCAGTTCATCTGTTAATTGTTGTCTGAGCAAAGTGGCATTGTGTAATATACCGCTTTCCAACGCTTGACGAACAACATGCGTGAGGGTAAATTGATGCACTTTCAGACCATAACCCATCAACTTATCGGCTTCCAATGCCGGACTGTGAGCCTGCATTACAGGAGGTAACTGCGCTGTATCACCCAAGAGTAACATACTGCACCCTTGACCTGAATAGACAAATTCTACCAAATCGTCGAGCAGCCTTCCCGACCCAAAAGAAGCATCCGTTCCGCTATTGGAAATCATGGAAGCCTCATCAACGATAAATAGTGTATGATTGAATAGATTATCGGCCAGCTGAAACCGAAATTCAGCCATCGATTTCTGACGATAAATACGTTTATGAATTGTAAAAGCAGGAAAACCTGAATAGCCGGCAATCACTTTGGCAGCACGACCTGTTGGAGCCAACAGCATCGTTTTTTGGTTCAACTCATTCAATGCCCGTACTAACGCACTTACTACTGAGGTTTTACCTGTACCGGCATATCCGCGCAACAAAAACACTTTCGAATCATCCGTCGACATCAGAAATTCACCCAACGACTCCAGTAAATAAGATTGTTGTTCGGTGGGTTCAAACGGCAATTGATCCTTAATACGTGCGGCTATGAAATTTTGTAACATGTATGCAAAGATAGGAAATTGAACGGATAATTTCGTGTAATCAAACCTTAGTTTATTGCAAGTAACAACATGACGAAAGACATCCCAACTGTAGTACTTTAGTTCTGCATACAAATAATGCTGTAAAGAAATTTTTCGTCAGAACAAAAAAATAAATTACTTTTGAGCTGCAAAAATTATTCATATGCAACAAGAAAATAAAACCCTATGGTACGATAATTTAAGGGTAATAGCCACTATTGCTGTTATTGGTATACATGTTTCGTCGGCTTACGTTCCCTCGTCGGGCAGTATCACAGCTTATGATTTCTGGGTAGGAAACATTTTTGACAGTCTTTCTCGATTTGCAGTACCCATGTTTGTAATGCTTTCCGGGGCATTGTTACTATCAAAAGATTATGGAATAAGCACGTTTTTAAAGAAACGGCTTGTTCGTCTTTTGATTCCATTTCTTTTTTGGAGTTCGGCTTATATCATTAATTCGCTCATTAATGATTACGAGGGTGGTCTTCGACCGGGATTTTGGGATTTTGCCCGTAATGTGTTCGTACAATTTCGAGATGGCAGTTCCATTCATTTGTGGTACATCTACATGATTATCGGGTTGTATCTGTTTATCCCTATTATTGGCAAATGGGTGCGCAATGCCACTGAAAAAGAAATGCTGTACTTTCTGGGTATCTGGCTAGCTGTAATGATAATAGACCAACCCATCATTGACAAAATAAAACCCGAGATTGACATGCGCTATTTTGGTGGTTATCTGGGTTATCTGGTATTGGGGCATTACCTGAAAATTAAAACCTTCAAAAATCAGAATTGGTTGGCTGTGGGCTCCCTTACATTTGGATTGGCTACAACTATACTGGGAACATTTTTTGTTCATTATTACACCGGACAATATGTTTCCACCTTTTACGAACCACTTTCGCCAAACATTTTACTCGTAGCTGTGGGATTATTTATGCTATTTAAAAACAAGGATATCAGCTTCAGACCATTTGTTACCCTGCGTGATTTTATAAGCCGATACAGCTATGGTATATTTTTGGTACATGTATTGGTACTGAGCAAGCTGGACGACTTCAATATCCGCTGGGATTTTATCAATCCTCTCTTCGGCATTCCATTTACTGTATTTGTTTGCCTCTTCATTTCAGCAGGTATTATTTTCATTGTCAACAAACTGCCTTATGGCAAATATATTTCGGGATAAACACGAACAGTAATTCATTTTATTTGTTCAATTCATAAAAACCAAAATTCATGTCACAGAATCATATTCATCACGAGCATAACCATAGCCACCACGATCACCATCATCATGGTGAACTGAAGAATATTCAGATAGCCTTTTTTTTGAACCTCTTTTTCACCATTATAGAGATTGTCGGTGGATTTATCACCAATAGTACTGCTATTCTTTCCAATGCCATTCATGATTTGGGCGATTGTCTTTCGTTGGGTTTTGTCTGGTATTTTCAGAAAGTGGCCAAAAAAGGCAGCGATACCTCCTACTCTTATGGCTACAAACGATTTTCGTTATTGGGAGCCATCATTAATTCAGTAGTGCTGATAACTGGAAGTGTGCTAATTCTTACAGTTGCCATTCCACGAATACTTAATCCCGAAGTCACTAAAACCGGTGGCATGATTTTATTTGCGATATTGGGAGTACTGGTAAACGGAGCAGCTGTCTTTCGACTGAAAAAAGGAAATAGTATCAATGAAAGAGTAGTTTCGCTCCACTTGCTTGAAGATGTACTGGGCTGGTCGGCAGTGCTGATTGGCTCCATAGTGATGCATTTTGTAAATGTCCCGGTATTAGACCCGATTATGTCCGTTGCAATAGCCTGTTTTGTGCTGTATAATGTGATTAATAATGTAGGACAAAGTCTGCGTATAATTCTTCAGGGTATTCCTCGTGAGGTAGATATTGAAGCAATTTCGGAACATTTACAACAGTTTGACGGTGTGGATAATATACATGATTTGCACGTATGGTCAGTAGATGGTAATTACAATGTACTCACAGTTCATGTAGTTCTGAACAGTTCGTTGAAAATGGAAAAACTGGCAGAACTTAAAGAACAAATTCGGGAATCATTGAATGAAAAAGATATTCAACATGCCACTATAGAATTTGAAACTGCAGATGAAAAATGCTGTATGGAAAAATGCTGCTGAGTAAAAATGTGATGTAATCAATTAGTTTTACGCCATTTTGTATCCTGAAACCAAAAATAATAAACAATAAACGAAAGTAAGGCAAATAGATACATGAAATAAGTTATATTATCATGTAATTCCACTTTGTTTATACCTGTCAGATATGAATTCTTAATAATTACAAGTAATACTGACAGCCTAATTGAATTCATAATAACGAAGAGTAAACTGAAACCAATCAAAAATATTAATTTGTTTAACCAATAACTTTTAGTGAAACATATCATTATCCATACTATTGTAGCTACTCCAATTCCCAAACAAGGTTGCTGTAGTTGAAGCCAAAATTTACCCAGAAAAATGAATTTTGAAGTAATGACTGTCTCACAACTGAACCATCCCAATATTATTTTTGAAATTTGAAGCGTCACTGTTGTAAGTCCATCAATAATACCTTTGTCTAAATAGTTTAATAACACTCTGGGTATAGGAGTAACTAAAAGTAATACTAAAATGAGCGTTGGAAGCGACACATAAAGTAGCGGACTAAATAAGTCACAAATTTTGTCATATAAAGGTTTAATGATTTGATTTCTATTTGAAACAAACAAAATAATCACCAACATCGGGATATAAATCAGTGGATCAATCCAAAGAAGCAAAATCATATCTTGCGGATAAATAAGTTGTATAATTGTAATAAAAGCAGCTCGTAATGCAATGAATAACAGAGAAGACACAAGTAACAGAAATGAATATTTATATTCTTTTATTGGAACAAGAAGCAATAAAATAAATCCAATCACATAAAACTTATAGGCCTCTGTTGGCATTACAAGTGATTTAACGTTATCATTTAAAGATAAATGACAAGTTAGATAATCAAAAGTCGGAAATTGACCTAAAAGGTTGGCAATCCATACAGATAATTGTCCGGTAGAATTGGTATATGCCAAATCAAGACCCTTATATGCTAATGTTTGAGTAACATATTGCCAGCTCAACAATTCAATACAAACAATGAGTAAAACAAGCGAAAGCAATAGAAACTGCCGCTTATTTTGTTGAATGTAAGCAAAACTGTTGGTTATATGTTGTTCCATTATTGTATATTATACCAGAATTAGTCGAGTATTAATTAACACTCAACTAATTCAGAGTTAAACAACAGGCTGACTATTCTTTGTTTTTGTCTTTTTTCTTTTTTACAAGCATAGCCACAAGACCACCTCCAGCTAAAAGAGCCATAAGAAGTCCACCATCAATAGGCGTAGGAAGCCCGGTTTCGAAGCCCGGATGTGCTGCTTGTGAATAAATCATACCGACACTTAACAGTAAAAGCGATACAATAAAAGCTTTACGTTTGGCTGTATCTGAAATTTTGATTTTCATATTTATATTTATAATTTTCATAATCTTTTAATTTATAATGATACGTTTAGTAGTCTTTTCAGAATCCACAATTGCTTTTAAGATATAAGTACCTTTATTCAAAGTTGTAGGAATAGTAGTTAATCCATTTGAATTAAAGTTTAATACCTGCAAAGTTTTACCCATGGTGTCATAAATGGATAGTTTCCCAGCTGAATTTGTATTGTTGTTAATTACGATAGTATTATTCGTATTAAATACTTTCAAATTCGCAGACTCTTCAGTTTTATCTAGTCCGGTAATTGTACTTACAATCTTAAAACGTTTAACAGCATCGGTAGCAGTTGACGTAAAATTATATTCAGTTCCACTTTGAGTAATATCAGTGGTAGTGTTTGCAACCAAATCAACTAAATAGATACTTGAGTATTTAGTTTCTGTGTTCTGATGTTTAAAAACAAGTTTAAAGGTTGTTTCAGTACCAGGTTGAAAGCCTAAATAGGTATTATTCAAATCACTAACTGCATCTATCTGATAAATTCCATCATCTTCCAAACCATATAACTGTGATACTTCAGCATAACCAAGGACTTTTGGTCCATCATAGCCGTTATCAAAACTTCTGGTGCAATTCGCATCTTCCATTATCCACATTCTATCTGAAAAATTAGTACCAATAACATCTATCATTGTACTGATTTTAGCAGTTGTGCTTTTCACCCGTTGAGCATCAGTGTCTGATACTAGATTTACAGTACTGTAGTTTAATGATATGGAACCTCCACCAACAGCTGTTGATTTTACAATAAAACCTTGCATGGATGGGATGTGAGTTGGAACACCTGAAACCACTCCGGCTGAACCTGGTGTTGATACAATGTAAGTTCCCGGACCACTTCCCGGTTGTGATTGAGCACCTTCTGTTGTTAGCCAATCGTTATAGGTACCTGTATTATAAAGATAAACAGTGTGTTCTGTATTTGCCCCAAAACTAAGTTTGGTAATATCCATGCCTGCTACATAGGGATTGCTTAGTACTGTTTGACCTTTATAATAGGCTGAAGAGGTATAAGGCAATGACTTGCTAAAGTCAGATGTTACCAAAGTACCTGTAAACGAATACGTTTTATTGCCTGTTTGTGCTAGCTCATATCCGTTTCCGGGTGTCAAGGTTGTTCCGGCTGCGAGCAATAATGATGTCCCAACATTATTTTGTACCCAGATATCATAGTAACTGGTTACACTTTCGTCCCATTGGCGTACATAAGCGCTATTAAAGCTTGGACTGTAAGCTAATGCTGTTACAGGAATACCAAAATATTGCCACTTGTATTTACTACCCGTTGGATTTGCTAAATTAATAGAAGCCCTTGAGTACATTTCTACTGTTGCCGGAATACTTGAGTTAGAAGCAGGGTATGCAAAGATTAATGATCCATTACCAACACCGGCTGTAGAACTTGCTTTAATTACTAAGCCTGAAGTACCTGCACTATTAGTTAATGTACCATCCACTTGTAACTTCACCTCAGGGCTAATGGTTAGTTTTTTACCTGAATTTATAGTTAAATCTGATACATCATTTGTTGCCCCGAGAGTACATACACCATTAATAATCGGGCTATCCAATGAACTACCGTAAGTGGCATCACCATTTGCACCAGGGACTTCCTGCACATTCCAAAGAGCAGCAGTTCCCCATGTGCCTGTACCTGTAAAAATTGGTGTATTATTAAGTGATGCTTCAGCAGTCCAAATTGTTCCGCTTTCATTTATTGTATATCCTTTGTAATATATTGTTACAGCTCTTCCAATTACTTCGTTTGGAAAACTAAAACTACCAGCAGCGTCGTTATTATCATTCAATTGATTATCGCTTTCAGTTACTCCTGGCGAATAACTCCAATAAATTCCACGCTCACTAATAGCACTCTTTTTTGGTGCTTGAATAGTTGCACCTAAAGTAGCTCTAGTTAATCTAAATGTTGATGCATTTAAAGTGATATTTTCGAGATCACATAGAATGGGATTTAAAACTACTGGGTCTGCGTCCGAACTTGTAGTAATATATCTTGTCATACCATTATTCGTTTGATAATCAAAAGCTCTAAAATAATACTGGTCTGTTGCACTTGGAACATTTACAGTGAATTCCGATTTTTCACCAACATAAATAACCTTACGACCACTGGTATAGGCGCCTGTCATTGCTACAAAATTCTGATCATTTACAGGTAGTGGTGTAAAACTATTTGTGGTATTCATCATTACAACAACACTATCAGCAGTAACGCCTTTTGTCCAACCAACTGTAATGGTTGTTGGAGTTCTGGATACAACAGTTAAATCGTGTGCCTGTGTAGCTGGCGTAACGGGTAAAAGTCCACCAATACTCACAGTTTTTATGTAACTTTTCCCTGCAGCTGTAACACTGCCAGAACCAACTGCAGAATTACTGGTATTTATCCATCTAACCATAACACTTGCTTGATTTTGACAAACTGAGGGTAAGGTTCCTGTTTTGGCTACTGCCGTATTGGTTACAGTGAAGGAATTTACAATATGCCAACTTGCACCATTATCAATACTGTATTCGAGGTTGAAATCTCGAGGTCCTGCATTATTATCTGATTTTATAACAGCACTTACTCCAATAGTATGGTAACCAACAGTACTGAAAGCAGCGGTTTGCCAACACTTAAAGCCTCCAATAGTAGCTCCGTCCCACCTAGATGTTACAGCAGTTAAAGATGCAAATGAAATTGTATTAGCAATAGTTTGATCAGCAGACCAAGCTGTAGTTGTAAAGCTTTTACCAGCATTGGCAGGCACATCAACAGAAGTAGAAGTTACATTAGTAGTTAAACCATAAGTTACTATGTCGTAAGCCATACTGTTTTGGCTTACCAATAACACTATCACTATTAAAATAAGTGATCTCATTTTTTGTAAATTTTTCTTTCGTTTCATATTGTTGAATTTATTGATTTATAATATATTGAAAAATATTTATTATTGATTTTTGTCAAATAGCTCCTCTACTAATCAAGATATTAATAATCGATATTATTATATATCCTAAAGAAGTGAAGAATGTTAATTTAGACCAATTAAAATCCTTTGGTTCAACTACATAAACTGTATCACCAACATTTAGTTTAGGAATAACCTGTGGTGTTGATTTCATGTTAAACAGATCTTTAACTTTAATAATCTGAAAGCTTTGATCAGCACGTATAATTGTTATGTATTTACATTTTTTGATATT
>Ga0209123_1003915_pt1 | contig 10689 bp, 9 predicted proteins | sample BarGraIncu00431A_FD_184500 | JGI IMG/M metagenome (GOLD analysis project Ga0209123, IMG submission 184500) | Arctic peat soil microbial communities from Barrow, Alaska, USA - Barrow Graham LP Incubations 004-31A (SPAdes) (version 2) | ecosystem: Environmental > Terrestrial > Soil > Wetlands >...
GCATTGCGACATTAAAGATATTGCAAAATTATTCTTGGCCAGGAAATGTCCGTGAACTCCAGAACTGTATCGAATCTGCTATGAATATGGTGCGAGAGGAGTCGATACTTCTACCTGAGCATTTGCCGCCTTACCTGTGTCAAAATCAAAGGGCTTCGCAAGAATCCGCGGTTGTTGAGATTGTGCATGAAGGGCTTAATTTAAAAGAAGCAGTGTCAGAGACTGAAAAACTAGTTATTAAACAGGCGCTGAAAATTGCCAAGTATAAAAAGGTCAAGGCCGCTTGCATACTGGGAATAAGTACTGTGACCTTATGGCGAAAACTAACTGAGTATGGACTGGAACTAGAATAAATGTAATTTTAATAGTAAGCAACTATTTTCAGCTCAACTTCAAATATGCAATTAGTCGTTTCATTAATGAAACGACTAATTGCATATTTGGAATAATCTTTATATATGTGGGCGATTAACGTAAAAACCATTTCAAAAATGAGTTATCGCACTTGCCTTTTAACGACAAATTCCAGCCAGAATGATATGTACCCTTGAAATACCCCTTGTAATATCAGGACAAAGCTTAATTTATGAATATATTCTTGGCATAGAAGTTGCAATATAAGATATCAAGAGTATTTGAAATAAATTACTCTGATACTAGAGGGAGTTAGAATAAGTTTGTTTGAGGGAAATGGCTCTTATTCTAGTACAAACTAACCTAAGTAACTATTTCCTATTTCAGAGGAATAATGTACTTTCTATTAAGACGGAGTGATTTATAAGAGTTGTTGGTACGCAAATTGCATAGTAAATAAGTTAGAAAGGGAAGCCCAAAGCTGATAAGGAAAAGAAGCTCATTTTTGTGTCATTCTGTGCCACTAATGAACAGTTGTGATACATGAAAATACCAATAGAAAAATTATGTGAAGGGGGGTTGCAGTTTAAAGGTGTAGGATAACACGATTTCTAGGCTTGGGAAATCTAACGTACTCCGTGAAATCCATCAAAATAGTGAAATTAGATACTCTGGATTTAATTCAAAGATGGAGGTAAAGAGATGCTCAAAAAACCGCAACCTGCCTATAAAAAAACCGAAAAATGGTGGTTAGGACTAGTAGTCTTGTTCTATGTACTGTATAACTTGCCGGGTGTCCCTGTGTATGGTGATGCCAAAGGTGCCCTCATTCACGGGGCACTTACGATCATACCTCTTTGGATTGTTGTCTATGTTGGGATGACAATTTTACATCGTCAAAGAAGATTGAAAGTTCGGCAGGATACTGTTGCACCTTCTGAAAAGATCAGCAACCCAAAGGAGGGTGTTTAAATGCTATCTGTAACTACAACATGGGCAATTTATATTATTTACATGGCTGCCCTTATCGGTTTTGGTGTCTGGATGTGGTGGCGTGAAAAAAATAACTCAGCTCGGCAATTTTATACTGCTGGTAACTCAATTAACTGGTTTGTTCTTTGTATGACTTATATCGCAGCTCTGATGAGTACGTGGGTATTCTTTTCAGGACCTGGGGGATATTACCGTGGAGGTTTCGGGTATTTCATGTCGGAACTAAGCTATATGCCTTTGTTCCCAGTGCTAACTTACTTTGTAATGAACAAAGTTTGGCTCTTAAATACAAGAAGAAATTATTCTACACCAGCAGATCTTTATTATGATCGTTTTAAAAGCCCGGTCTTAAGACTTATCTTGGCTATCGTATTCTTTAGTGTTTCACTACCCTATGCGGCTGCAATCTATGTTGCTTGTGGTCAAGCGGCTAATATTGCAAGTGGTGGATTAATTTCGAACACCTCTATCATAATATTTGTCGGTATCACTGCTTTGATATTTGTACCATTCGGAGGCGTGAAATCGATTGCTTGGGCGGCTACTGTCCAAGGGTGGATATTTATGATCGCCTTATGGACAATTGGCATAAGTGCTTTGGTCTACGGTTTTCATGGCTCTATTGGAGATGCAGTTACAAGTGTCTGGAACAATACAAACTCTTGGTTTTCATATCCGGGTCCTGAAAAGTGGGCTCCGTATTCTGCCAGACTTGGATATCCACTTGCTTGCGCTATTGGATGGACAATTATGTTACCAGACGTCTTTATTAGAGCTGGTTATTTCGGGAAAGACCTCGGCGCACAGCGCAAGCTTATGCAATTCCAACCGGTATTACAGTTAATTGTTTGGACTGGCACAATGGTTATTGGGTTTGCAGCTATTGCGTTAGTACCAGGATTAACAGGCGCTGAAACAGAACTAGTTATCCCATTATTGATCACTAAAATAATTTCGCCACAAACTATGGGCTTTGCCATGGTTTTAATGTCACTTTTCGTCTGGGGAACCTTGGCGAAAGGATTGTCTGCAGCTACATCGCATCTATTAGTAGCAGGGTCAATCATCTCGGAGGATATTCTCGTCCATACCCTCAAACTTAAGGTCTCACCTAAAGCCCACATGGTTATTGCGCGTGTATCAGTGTGCGGTTTGGGAGTGGCAGCTATGGTCCTTGCTATTAACCCCCCAAGTTTAATTTGGACACTGATCATGTTTGCCATCGCCATTGTCATGCCGATTTTCCCAGTGCTTGTGGCTGCTCTCTACTGGAGAAGAGCTACAAAACCAGCAGCTATTTTGGCTTCCTTGGTTGGGACCATTGGCGTAATCTTGACGTATCAGTATGGCTATGGAGACGCTTGGTACGGTCTATTCGGCATGATTGCGTCAACTATTGTTTTGATTGCAGTTTCTCTCGTTACCAAACCATTGGATGATGCAACATTGGATGAATTTTACGGGCATTTGCAGAAAGCTGAAGATGAGTTTTATGAGCCAGATGCTGTCTAAATGCAACAATGTTGCATAAGTTGTCGAATAGTGCTCGATTTCTGAGTAGACATTAAGGTATCTATGGTAGGTTGTATGGTCTATATAATTAGCAGTCAATGCAAGTCCATATTATTGCTTTGACTGCTCCCCTTGGCAGAGTTGCGTTTCCCATAACCACTAATTTAAAATCGGAATATTGGGAGGAAGAGATTTATGATTAGTTATGCAGATTTAGCACAGAGCGTTATCTTAGGTGACGAAGATTTGGTAAAGGAACAGGTGACTAGCCTTCTAGCAGCTGGAGAAAGCCCTTTGAAAATTATTAACGAGGGATTAATTGCCGGAATGAATGTGGTTGGAGTTCGTTTCAAAGCTGGAGATATGTATGTTCCTGAAGTGCTTATGTCAGCACGGAGCATGGCTACAGGCGTCGAAATCGTTAAACCGTTGATTCCCGTGGGAGATATGAAAGCCAAGATCAAAGTGTTACTGGGTACAGTGAAAGGCGATCTTCATGATATTGGAAAAAACCTCGTTCGCATCATGATGGAAAGTAGCGGTTTGGATGTTGTCGATTTAGGGATAGATATTTCTCCAGAAGCATTTGTGGATGCCGTTAAAGAGCATAATCCAGACATTTTGGCTATGTCGGCTCTGTTAACAACAACTATGGCTAACATGAAGGGCACCATTGAAATGTTAGTAGAAGTAGGCTTGAGAGATAAAGTTAAGGTTATTGTTGGTGGAGCACCAGTTTCACAAGAGTTTGCTAATACCATTGGAGCTGACGGTTTTGCAGCCGATGCAGCCTCTGCATCAGATCTCTGTAAAGCGCTTATCGCAAAGTAGAGGGAGTAATCAACGGAGTATCAATATTTAGAGGAGGCAATATAATGGCTACCAATTTAAGTGTGCGGATTTTGAGTACAGATGAGCTTGAATTTATGAAAGATAAAGTAAAAGCTCTGCTAACTGTGAAGGGGTTTAAAATTGAACACCCTGAAGTAATGGAAATATTAAAGAAGGCAGGCGCTGAGGTATCGGAGTCCACTGGTCATGTTAAGTTAACTTCAGATCTATACGATGAAGCCTTAAAACAAGTTCCCCGTGAATTTACTTTAGCAGCTCCCGACCCTAAAAATGATTTGAAATTCCCTCACCCACAAGGCTTGTTCCACACAAGGACCTGCACAGGCGGGATGTTCTATCCGAACGAGAGTGAAAATGGTGAGTATCATCACATCTTGATCGATGAGGTTGCAGAGTGGACAAGGTTGGTTGACGCTCTCGAAAATATTAACTTCTGGTCGTTGCCATCAACTAATCCTGTAGGTTTCCCAGATGAAACGATCGATATTCATACGTACGAAGCAGTTATAAAGAACACCACTAAACATGGTTGGGTTCAGCCTTATGAAGCTGATAATATTAAATACTTGATAGAAATGGCTGCTGCTGTAGCTGGTGGAAAAGATAAACTTCGCGAGAGACCCATTATTAGCGCAATTTGCTGCGGTGTTCCTCCATTGACGTACAAATATATGGATATGAATATTATTTATGAAGCTTGTAAAGCTGGAGTTCCTCTACAACCTTGTTCTTTACCAGCTGCAGGAGCTAATGTTCCTATTACTTCAGCTGGAATAGCACTCATGGCTAGCGCTGAAGTAATGGCGATGATTTTAATGGGCCAAATTATTGCGCCAGGAATCCCTTGTGTTGCTACGCCCTTGTTATTCCAAATGGATATGAAGACAACTGTCACAACGCAATCCTCTATGTCTACAACCATGGGCAGAATGATGGCTATGCAACTCTTCAATGAAGGATATGGTATTCCTTGCCACACCTATGGTACGGGTACAGATAGCTGCACTTTGGACGGACAATCTGGATTTGAGCAAGCTTCTATTAGCCAAATGGTTGCTTTATCTGGAGCTTCGGTACTTGGCGGTGCTGGTCAACTTGAAACTGCTAAGGCAATCAATCCTCTGCAGTTAATTATTGATAATGACGTTTTTGGTATGGTTAAAGAATTAAAAGGTGGAGTAATTGTCAATGATGAAGCTCTTGATTGGGCTGACCTAGCGGTTCTAGGCGAGCATGAAGGCTTTGTGGATAAAAAACACACCTTTAAGCATTTTAGAGATGGTTATACGACAAAAGTCTTCTCACGTGATTCGAGAACAGGATGGGTGGAAAAAGGTAGCAAAGACATGGCTGCCAGAGCTAAAGATCAATACCAGGTTCTCAAACAAAACTATGTGCCAAATAACCTGTCTAAAGAAGTTCTTGAACAAGTAGAAGCAATTGTAAAACGCGCTGACAAAGAGCTTGGCGGAAAAAACTAGAAATACATCGAGTGTCTAATTCAGTAGAAATCGGGTAACGTTGGAATTTGAGTCTAAATAAGTAGGATGGGGACGTTTGGTATTTCAACTTGTCCCCATCCCCAATTTTGGTATTGTCTCTGGCACTTTGAAAAACTGATCGGATGATGGAAGCAATCGTCAGGTTTTAAATAGTTTGACCAAAAGGGTTATTATTTCTGTTAAGGATGCGATTTTATGCTTAATCTTAATGAATATTACCAACCGAAGTCATTGAATGATGCACTGGAATTACTTGCGAAATCAGATCGTAAATTAAGGCCTCTGGCGGGAGGTACAGACATCGTTCCGGAGATGGGTAAGGGGGAGTTGGAAGCAGACGGGTTGGTTGACTTATCTAAGATACCGGGTATTCGTCGGATCAGTACAGATGGTACTGAGATAACGTTAGGTAGTCTGGCAACTTTCTCGAAAGTAGACTCTTCTCCATTAATAAGAGCTAAAGCGACGCTTCTGGCCGAAGCAGCGGCTGCAGTAGGTTCACCCCAAATTCGTTGTTTGGGAACTGTTGGTGGTAATATCGCCAATGCTTCGCCGGCGGCGGACACTGTAACAGCTATGGTAACGTTAAACGCTAAGGCGAAGGTTGAATCGTCTAGTGGATCTCGAACTGTACTAGTTAGTGATTTGTTGTGCGGAGTTGGAAAGACCAACATTCTTCCTCATGAAATAATTACAGAAATAACCTTTAAGATTCCACCGATAGGTAGTAAAACTGGTTTTATCAAGTTGGGTCGCCGTAAAGCCTTGGCGATTGCTCGGATGAATTTAGCTATTATATTTACTTTAGAAGAAGATAGAATAAATTATGCCCGTGTTGGTTTGGGCGCAGTTGGGCCGAATCCTCGTCGCTTCACTGCTTTGGAGGATTTTTTAATTGGGAAAAAGCCATCAGATTCTTTAATAGACGAGTTTGCTATTGAGACTAATCGTGAAGTAACCCGTGTGCTTGGTTCTCGAGCTTCAGCAGTATACAAGTGTGAAGCTGTGAAGGGACTTGCTCGGGATCTGTTGACAACATTGTTCTCGGATAGTAGATAGGGGGTTGTATGAAATGGCTCAGTTTCATTTAGAAATGACAGTTAATAGCAAGTTTGTAGTCCTAGACATTGATCCAGGATTACGTTTAGTAGATGTTTTACGTGATGTCCTGCATTTAACTGGAACTAAAGAGGGATGTGGAGAAGGGGAATGCGGGGCCTGCTCAGTCATCCTAGATGATGAATTGGTCGACGCCTGTTTAGTTCTAGCTCCTCAAGCCAATGGTAGAGAAGTAATTACTATTGAAGGGCTTGCCTTGAATGGGGAAATTGATTCATATCAACAAGCATTTTTAGAAGTTGGCGCCGTCCAGTGTGGGTACTGTACACCGGGAATGATCTTGGCTGCAAGGGTGTTGCTGAATCACAATCCTAAGCCTACCAAACCTGAGATATCAAGAGCTATCTCAGGTAATATGTGCCGTTGCACGGGGTATACAAAGATCGTTCAAGGTGTCGAAATTGCAGCTTCTCTCAAGGAAGCGAAGGAAGGTGTCTCCCGTGCCTGAATATAGTGTTGTCGGCAAGTCTGTCCAGAGGGTTGACGGGCGGCAAAAACTAACTGGAGAGGCTCAATATTCCGCTGATCTAGATATCCCGGGAGCTCTTTGCTTAAAAGTATTGCGCAGTAAAGTGGCTCATGCTTTAGTGAAAGAAATTGATGTAACTGAGGCCTTGAAAGTTCCTGGGGTGGTAGGCGTTTTCACTCATGCGGATATACCTGGGATTAACAGCTACGGAATAATTTTTAAAGATCAACCTGCGCTTACGAATAAAGTGCGTTTTATTGGGGATGCGATAGCCTTGGTAGCAGCCGAAGATGAAAATAGTGCAAATATGGCCATGAAGTTGATTAAGGTTAAATTTGAAGAACTAATGCCTGTTTTTAATGTTAGGGATGCAATGAGAGAGGATGCACCGGTAATCCACGATTCGAGTAATACTCTTTCGATTTATAAGGTCAAAAAGGGAGATGTCGAATCAGCCCTCAAAGAAGCAGACGTGGTGATTTCGAATAGTTATACTACCCAACGCATTGAGCATTGCAGTATTGAGACAGAGGCTGGAGTAGCTTATATGGATGATGACATGCTTGTGATTAAGGCCGGTACTCAGAATCCTCATTATGATCGGCGTGATGTCGCCAGAGTCCTAGGGTTAGACATGAATAAAGTGAGGATTATCCAAACAACGACTGGTGGTGCGTTTGGTGGCAAATTGGATATTTCGGTGCAGTGTTTTCTAGGTTTAGCTGCTTTAAAACTGGGCCGTCCGGTGAGAATTACGTACGATCGACATGAGTCTTTTGTCGCAACTGGTAAGCGACATCCTTTCTTTATTGACTATACCACTGCGGCAAACAAAGATGGGAAGTTGTTAGCTGTAAAAGCTCGAATTATTGGAGATACGGGGGCCTATGCATCCTATGGTCCAGCAACATTGTTAAGGGCTGCGGTACATGCAACGGGGCCTTATGAAGTCTCTAATGTGGATATCGAATCCTTTTGCGTCTATACTAATAATCCCTTTAGTGGGGCTATGAGAGGCTTTGGCACACCTCAAATGGCGTTTGCTTCCGAAAGTCAAATGGATCTGGTCGCTCAGGCTGTCAATATTAGTCCTGTGGAAGTGCGTCGTCGTAATATTTTCAGAAAAGGCTCTCTTACAGCAACGCAGCAGAAGCTTGATACTAGCTTTGCTATCGGGGAAACAATAGAGGCTGCCTGGGAAAAGGCTATTCAAGTTATGCCGGGTCTAGGGGGTGAAAATAGATGAAGAAACGTGGGTACGGTATAGCGAACATGTGGTATGGCATTGGCAATACAGCTAGTCCCAATCCTGCTGGTGCTTTTGTGGACTTTCTAGATGATGCGACTGCAATAGTGATGACCGGTTGCGCTGATATCGGTCAAGGTTCGAGCACTATTTTAGCCCAGATTGCGGCTGAGACTTTGGGTATTTGTATGGACAACGTAGTCATCATATCAGCTGATACAGGAACAACACCTGACGCGGGTGCTTCATCGGCATCAAGGCAAACGTATATTTCTGGCAATGCGGTTCGCTTGGCTGCAGAAAAAGTTCGAGATCAGATCATTGCAATGGCAGCTGAAATGTTAAATATTCCGACAGAAGCGGTAAGTCTTACTCGAGGAGAGGTATGGAATAGCGGAGAGTCTTGCGGCATGTGTATAAAAGAAGTTGTGCTCAAGTGTCGGGGTAAAGGTATTTTAACGCTGGGACATGGGTCATATAATCCCTCCACCACGACCTTAGATCCGGAAACTGGAAAGGGTGTCCCGTATGAGACCTATGCGTTCGCTACACAAGTAGCTGAAGTAGTAGTAGACACGGAAACAGGTATTGTAGATGTAATACAGATTGTTGCAGCTCATGATGTTGGTACAGCCATTAACCCACAAAGTGTGGAAGGACAGATTGAAGGAGGCATTTCTATGGGGATAGGTTATGCGTTGCTTGAAGAAGTTATTCTCAAGGATGGTATAATCCAAAATCCGGCTATGTCGACTTATCTTATTCCAACTGCGATGGATGTTCCAATAATTCACACAATAATCGTTGAAGATTCCGAAATTAAGGGACCTTTTGGTGCTAAAGGGGTGGGTGAACCAGCCTTGGTGCCGACAGCTGCGGCTATTGCTAATGCCGTTGCAGATGCTTTGGGAATTCGCATCTTCGATTTACCAATAACCCCTGAAAGGGTAGTGGCAGCAATAAAAGCCGCTCAGGTAGATTAAAGAATAATCAAGAATTATGGGTGATGAGGAGAGGTTCTTTATGGCGATTATTGCATTTGTAAACATTGGGATGATAGTAACTGGGGACATTAAACAACCGCTTAGTAAGGCAAATACAATCGTTGTTCAAGATGGAAAGATTGCCAAAATAGGTAACGCTGATATCCTAGAAGGATTCAAAATAGAAAAAACGATTGATGTCGCAGGGATGGCCGTTACACCGGGGTTGATCGACTCTCATGTCCATCCAGTGATCGGGGATTATACTCCTCGACAAAAAACACAAGATTATCTTGATGGCGCCGTCCATGGCGGAGTAACAACGTTTATTTCAGCAGGTGAACCCCACTTTCCTGGACGTCCAAAAGATCCAGCCGGAACAAAGGCGTTAGCAATACTGGTTCATAAGTCCTTCAAAAGCTTACGATCGTCTGGTTTAAAAGTTCATGGTGGGGCGGTAATTCTGGAGAAGGGGTTGGTTGAAGCTGATTTCGCTGAGATGGCCAAGGAAGGAGTCTGGCTTGTCGGTGAAGTTGGCTTGGGAAGTGTAAAGAAACCTGAAGATGCTGTGCCTATGGTCAAATGGGCCAAAAAATATGGAATGAAAATAGCGATGCATACTGGAGGGACTTCTATTCCTGGGAGCTCAACCGTGACAGCGGATGATGTCATTGCAGTCCAGCCGACAGTGGTTTCTCATGTAAATGGAGGACCCACAGCGATTGCTCCTGCTGAAGTCGAAAAGTTGATCAATAATACTGATTTAACGCTTGAGATTGTACAATGTGGAAATCCTAAAATCGCTGCTTTTACAGTTAGTAAATTGGCAGAAAAAGATGCTTTGGATAGGATCATCTTCGGAAACGATTCTCCTTCCGGAACAGGGATTATTCCTTTGGGAATCTTACGGAATATAAGCTTTATAGCTTCCCTGACGGATATTGCGGCTGAAAAAGTCATCGCGATGGCAACAGGTAATACGGCACGTGTTTTTGGTTTGGATACTGGTCTTATCGCTGAAGGTAAAGAGGCTGATTTGGTAATAATGGATGCCCCTATGGGATCAATAGGGAGTAATGCATTAGAAGCGTTGGAAGCGGGGGATTTGCCAGCAGTGGCTCTTGTTATGGTCGATGGAGTCATCAAAGTTACAAAGAGTCGTAACACTCCCCCTTCTCAACGTAATTATTCTCTTACGTAATTTGTAGTTAATGGATGACAGGGAGGCTGAACTAATGGCAATTGTGATTGACATTGAGTTGTGTAAGGGATGTGGCATCTGTAGCAAGGAATGTCCCAATAAGGCTATCCTTATTAAAGATAAAAAAGCTTTTATCCAAGATAGCTGTACCAGCTGCGGGATCTGTACTAGAGTATGCCTTTTCAATGCGGCTACCAAGATCAGTGAAATTAAAGAAGGGGCTGTAAAATGCACCTCTTGCCCAGTACAATGTGAAGTTTTAGAAGGATACACGGGAGCTTGCCAGCGCTATCGGAATGATGCAGGTCAGCTTATCCGTAACCGGAAATTGGTGACGGATGTTACTCCGGGAGGCCCGCTGATTACGGCAGTTGGGGCTGGAACTGCCTATCCTTGCTGTCGTCCAGCACCGTATATTGCACAGGATACCGTTGATGGTGTAGAGATGGTTACAGTCG
>Ga0209123_1003916_pt1 | contig 10689 bp, 6 predicted proteins | sample BarGraIncu00431A_FD_184500 | JGI IMG/M metagenome (GOLD analysis project Ga0209123, IMG submission 184500) | Arctic peat soil microbial communities from Barrow, Alaska, USA - Barrow Graham LP Incubations 004-31A (SPAdes) (version 2) | ecosystem: Environmental > Terrestrial > Soil > Wetlands >...
TTCCTGTTGCCAAAAGCAAAGAATTGCTGAACGGAATTCTGCGCGAAGAATGGGGTTTCGACGGATTTATTGTCAGCGATTGCGGTGCTTTGGGTAACCTGACCAGTCGGAAACATTATACAGCTACAAGTTTTGTTGAGGCGGCCAATCAATCGCTCGAAGCCGGTATTGCCACCAACTGCGGAGATACCTACAACAACAAATCGGTGATTGAAGCTGCTAAAAATGGTACGTTAAATATGGAAGCTCTCAATAAGGTGTGTCGCGGAATGTTGCGCACCATTTTCAGAAACGGACTTTTCGATCAAAACCCATCCAAACCGTTAAACTGGAAGACCACTTATCCGGGATGGAATAGTTCTGAACACAAAGAAGTAGCCCTCCGTTCTGCGCGTGAATCAATTGTACTGTTAGAAAATAAAGCAGAAATTCTTCCTTTGGCGAAAACAATCCAAACCATTGCTGTGATTGGTCCGGGAGCTGACGACCTTCAACCTGGCGATTATACTCCTAAATTACAAGCAGGACAATTGAAATCAGTTTTGTTCGGAATCAAAGCGAGCGTTGATAAAAACACAAAAATCAATTACATTAAAGGCTGTGAATTCTTATCTACGGAAGGAACAACTATTGAAGCTGCAGTGAAGGCTGCACTTGCGTCAGACGTAGCCATTTTGGTTCTTGGCGACTGCTCAACCAGCGAATCGACTCGGGGAATCAAGAAAACTTCGGGCGAAGCCAACGATTATGCCAGCCTGATTCTTCCCGGAAATCAGCAGAAATTATTGGAAGCCGTTTGCGAAACCGGAAAACCAGTCATATTGGTACTTCAGATTGGACGTCCTTATGATTTATCGTATGCATCAGCTCATTGTAAAGCAATTCTGGTCAACTGGCTTCCAGGTCAGGAAGGCGGACTGGCAACTGCCGATGTCTTGTTTGGGGAATACAATCCAGCCGGACGTTTGCCGATGACTTTTCCCCGGAATGTGGCACAATTGCCTCTTTATTACAATTTTAAAACTTCAGGACGAGGTTATAATTATGTCGATATGTCATTTTCTCCGCTTTACCCGTTTGGGTACGGTTTAAGTTATACTAACTTTTTGTATTCTGATCTGAAAACGACTCAGAATGAAGATGGTACAGTAACTGTTCAGGCCAAAGTAACCAATATTGGGGGAATGGAAGGCGACGAAGTGATTCAGCTTTATTTAACCGATATGTATGCCAGCGTGAAAACCCGGGTGATGGAACTGAAAGATTTTGACCGGATTTCACTAGTTTCAGGAGAGACCAAAGCAGTTGAATTTAAGCTTTCACCGTATCAGCTTTCGTTGCTCAACGATCAGATGGATAGGGTAGTGGAGACAGGTGAATTCAAAATTATGGTTGGTGGGAATAGCCCTTCTTTTATAGCTGCTGATAAAATAAAAGACAGTGTCGGCTTTAGAACTCCGGAAGATGGCGTAAGCGCAATGCTCGATTACAAAACTTCTTACAAAGCTGACTTTGTACTTTCATTCGATCATTTTGGCGAAAAACAATCCAACAACAAATTATCGGTTTTTGTGAAGGTGAAGAACACAGGCAACCTAACGGATGTCGGAAAACTCACGCTGTATGCTGATGGAACTCAAAATGAAGAAGTTCATCATTTTGAACTGGCACCAAATCAGGAAAAGATCGTTCAAATCGAAATAAATCACCCTGATGTGAAGAATGTGACTGTTACATCAAAATACAAATGCATTTCGCATAATTTCTAAAGCGTAACCAATAAAATGAAAAACAAAATGAAGTTTATTTCTTATTTAATTCTATTCCTGATAGGTTGTGAAACTGCAATGGCACAGGAAGCTAACACTCTGGTCCTGGCTAGTATCCGTTCAGGGAAAATTTCAGCTAAATGGAATGACAGGGCACAGGTGATCAATGGTGGTGAAAAACCGCAAGGGCATTATTTGTTGTGGTATCAAACTCCCGCCAAAGTGTGGGAAGAGGCTTTACCTTTGGGAAACGGCAGGTTGGGTGCCATGGTTTTCGGCGGAATTGCTGATGAACGGATTCAACTGAATGAAAGTACACTTTGGGACGGGTACGCGCTCGACCCGAGTAATCCGGAATCGCTGAAAGCTTTGCCTGAAGTACAAAAACTACTCTTCGAAGGTAAAAACAACGAAGCAGTCGAATTGGCAGGAAAGACCATGATGGGACGTCCTTCCGGTGTAAAACCTTATCAGTCGCTGGGCGAACTTTGGTTTGATACACCAGCTCTCAAAGCCTCCAATTATGTCAGAAGCCTTGATCTTTCGACCGCTATTGCAACAACAAGTTACACCGCCGATGGTGTGACTTTCACGCGCGAAGCATTTGCGTCACCGGTTGACGGGCTTTTAGTTGTACATTTTGCTGCCAGTAAAAAAGGACAAATCAATTTTGCCTTGATACTGAAACGTCAGCAGGATGCCACTTGCCAAGGCAGTACAACCGATCCAAATGCGCTGGTTTTGAGTGGTCGTTTACCCATCAAAGACAAAGACGGGAAACCTCGTGGACTCAGTTTTGCCGCTTCGGTAAAAGCCATTTCGAAAGGCGGAAAAGTTACCGTCGAAAACGGAATTTTAAAAGTTTCAGGAGCAAATGAAGTGACTCTTTTAGTCTCCGGAGCTACTAACTACCCGGGACTAAAAAATACTTCGGCTGACCTCAATACACTGAAAATAGATCCTTTAAAAATTTGTGGCGAACTGATTGCCAAAGCAGCTTCAAAAAACTATTCAAAACTTAAATCGGCTCACCTGACAGAACATCAGCGCCTTTTCAATCGTGTCAATATCAATCTGGGGCAGGTTGCTCCTGATGTTTTATCCCAGCCAACCAATAAACGGCTCGATCTGGCCAAAGTTTCAGGTAAAGCCGATCTGGGACTGGTTGAAACTTTTTTCCAGTATGGAAGATATTTGCTGATTTGCAGTTCACGTCCTGGTGGTATGCCGGCAAATTTGCAGGGACTTTGGGCCTGGCAGATGAATCCGCCATGGAATGCCGATTTTCACACCAACATCAACGTCCAGATGAATTACTGGCCAGCCGAAATCACTAACCTTTCTGAAATGCACATTCCGCTTTTCGACCTTGCGGATGCACTTGTAAAACCGGGCGAACGCACAGCGAAAGTGCAGTATGGAGCCGGAGGATGGGTGGTTCATCACCTGACCGATGCCTGGGGATTTACAGCACCAGCCGATGGACCGCAGGGAATCTGGCCGATGGGAGCAGCCTGGCTGGCACAGCATCCGTGGGAACATTACAGCTATACCGGCGACAAAAAGTTTCTGAAAGAACGTGCTTATCCACTGATGAAAGGTGCTGCACGCTTCATTATGGATTTTTTGGTTGAAGCGCCCGCCGGAAGCGCTGGTCCAGGGAAACTGGTTACCAATCCTTCTTATTCTCCTGAAAATGAATTTTATCTTCCAAACGGACAAAAATCGGTATTTACCTATGGAGCAACCATGGATTTGGAAATCACCTACGATCTACTGACTCATTGCATCGAAGCGTGTGATATTTTAGAAACCGATGCAGCATTCCGAGCTGAATGCCAAAAAACTTTGGATCGATTGGCGCCAATCCGCATCAGTCCAGCTACTGGCCGTATTTTAGAATGGGCCGAAGATTATAAGGAAACCGATCCGCACCACCGCCATACTTCTCATTTGTTTGGTTTATATCCCGGAACTCAGATAACCACTCTCGGTACTCCGGAATTGGCTGAAGCAGCCCGTAAAACACTGGAAGCCCGTGGCGATGATGGTACCGGCTGGGGTCTTGCCTGGAAAATTAACATGTGGAACCGCCTGCAGGATGGCGATCATGCTTACAAACTGTTGTCGGTACTGTTAACAACCAAGACTTTGCCGAACCTGTTCGACAACCACCCTCCTTTCCAGATTGACGGGAATTTTGGGGCTACTGCTGCCATTGCCGAAATGTTGCTGCAGAGCCAGTCGCGCAATCAGGATGGAAGTTACGAGATTCAGTTACTGCCTTCTTTACCTTCCGCATTCTCTTCCGGTTCCATCAGCGGATTATGTGCGCGTGGTGGTTTTGTAATTGATTTGAATTGGGAAAATGGTGAAGTTTCAAATGTTGATGTCTTTGCAAAAAACGGAGGAAAGTTACACCTCCGCGCTGGTAAATATCAATTTGAAGTACAGACAAAACCAGGAGAAATTATTCATTTAGGCGTAAATCTTATCATAAAGTAAAGAGTATAAAATCGGGTTAAGAAAAGAATGTTTATCGGATTTATTGATTTTTTGGCAGTATATTCGACTCTTAATTAATCTGAGCTCGAAATTAAGAAGAGATAAAATATTTGAAGAACATAAGGATTGTTTGTGCGTTAGAATTCAAGAGCACCCTCGATAACAGCACCAGAAAACGTGGTCACTGCTTATTTTTAAGCATCAAAAACGAACAATTACTAATCTATCGAATGTTTTTTGGGGTAAGTTGCAGACCAATAGAACGATGGTTTGATAACTGGGATAGACTATCTTCCAATTTTACCTGGGTGAGGTGTAAAAACCCTTTTAAAAGGGTATGAGGAAGTGATTGCAAAATAACTGGAGCTTCACAGCAGAAATATAAAAAATGTGTTGCTTCATTTATAGAAGGAATACAATTTAAAAATCTGCAGGAGGACCTTGCAGATTTTTTTAAAAAATACTGGGTTATAGATAGGAACGAGCCAGATCATCTTTAAAAAGCAAGCAGAACAAATCTGATTTTGAATTCAAAAACAACAACAAATTGAAAGTTTAAAACAATTGGAAGACAGTGGATTCATAGATCTTTACTTTGTTGAAGAAGGCCACTTTGGAATTACCCCAAATATGCCACATACATGGCAAACAAAGCGTAATCCGAGATTGCTACCTGCAGCTAAAGGTAAGTTTCTTAATGTTGTAGGTTTAAAAAGCCATAAAATGATTTGTTCCTTGAAATGTATGAAACAACATTCAATTCCAATAGCTTTATTCAATACATGAAACGGTTTGTTGTCAAGACAGTTAAAAAGACAATTGTAATGCTTGACAATTGTCCTATTCACAAATCCCAAAAGTTCAAAGCCAAAATCGACGAGTGGAAGGAAAACGATATATTGATTTACCTCTTACCTTCTTATTCACCGGAATTGAACCTTATCGAAATTTTGTGACGTAGAATCAAATATCAATGGCTGAGTTTTGATGCCTACCTCTGTTTTAAGAATCGCAAAGAACGCTTATCATATGTGTTGAATAATTTTGGCAACAAATTCGAAATTACATTTTAACCATTATTTAGTTTATTATTCCTTAGCTCTTAACTTTTCTATTTTCCTTCCGGAACTATCACATCTATAACTCTTGAAGTTGGAAAAACATCAACTTGTTTGATCTTTTTGCCATCACTTTTGATCCTCACGAAGGTATTCCATGGGGCCCAAAGTTTACAATCTACACTCCACGAAGCAGGCCATGCAGGTATCAAATAGATTTTATTGCCAACGCTTTGAATCAGCATATTTTGCAGGCCCATCATTAAGGAACCGCCATTGTCCAGATCGGGCATATAATCGCTGACAGGAGCCCAGAATGCAGGAAACCGAACTTTCGGGTCAACTGACTTTGCATTTTCGATGATGTACTTTTTTGCCAAATCGGTCAAGCCAAGTAATGGAGCCTGAATAGGGTCCTGCCGCCAGCATGTCCCTCCTTTATTTTTGCGGTTGTTAAACGTATTGATGCCGGTTTCGATATTTTCTCTCCCAATTCCGTAAATTTTATACGGAAAAATAGTATAACAAGCCGGGTTTTCAACATTTCGCGTTTTATCGTAAATCCCGGCTGGCAAAACCGTGCTGCCATCTTCGGTCATTGGAATTGGCGGTAATGCATCCAAACAGTTATTCCATTCTGCCAGTAATTTTTCTGAAATATTTTCCGATTTCAATCCATTTAACCTCGAAATATTATAACGCAAGCCAGCTATATAATCAACCGGATTGGTGCAATCCCAGTACTCTTCAATGGCATTGGCAGGATAAAACAAAATTTTTCCATTAACCCGCTTCCAATGTTGATCAAAAAAGCGGATCACCGGTGTTGCAAAAGGCACAATATAATTTTTGATGAAAGCTTCGTCGCGTGTATAATCGTAGTAATCGAGCATCTGAGCCAATACTTCCAAGGCCCCCGAATAGTGGTAGCGGATCCATCGGGTGTCCGAATTTACCCCGGAATTATTCCATCCCCAATCATCGAGAATGAAAAGTCCGAAGAAATTAAAAGTTTCAGGAAAGAATGCACCATCATGTCCATAAAGTTTTTTGGTTGCCGCAGTTTGAATCCCCAGCATATTCATGTAGCAATCGAACCAGGGCATCATCATATCGAAGTCGCCTGAACCAAGCAAAGGCCAATACAAATGACGTGTATTCTGATTCCAGAAACCCGGCCCCCACTTGCGATTATCGCCATTCATTCCATTGTAGTCGAAAGTCAGCGTTCCACCATTAAATTTCATTGGTGACTGGCCACGCCCCATGCAGGCTTCCATAAAACGTTGAAGTAAATAGCCACGGGAAACTGCAACAGCATCCTCATCGCCACTCACAAAAATCCAGCTCCTGTTCCAGAACTCATTCCACCATGCAGCATGTCTTGCACGGGCAGCGTTAATCGATTGAGAATCGATTTGTTTAACCATTGCCATAAGTTGGGTGTCCCAGTCGGCAACGGTATTGGTTTGTGCGGTGTACGGGTAAACATCTAACGTAATTTTTTTTCCTTCCGAAGAAGATTGCAAAGTTGAGTCGTTCAATTTTTTAAATCCGTCGCCTTTCATAACAGCGCCAAAAGTACGGTTGAGGTATGGATCGGGAAACGATTTTTCAAGTCCACCCAAATTGTGATGGTCTAAAATGACTTCGTACATCGAACACGTGTTGCGGTGATACCAGGCAACAGCATTGGTTTTCGGCATTAGTTTATCGGCACTTTCCGAAGGTTTCACATTGCCATTGATCACTCCCCGGAAACTTTGTGCCAGCGGGTGGTTGTTCGATGACAAAGTGAATGGCTGCGGACGCAACAACTCAGTGGTACATTTCATGCTGAATTTATGGTCACCCGAAGCCTCAACCCTGAGGACACTTTGGTTGGCATCTATCCATACTTTGAGATCAACTTTTGAACCTTTTTGCCCGGCCAATATTTCGATTTCACCTTTATACAAGTTCAAAGTTTGATTGAAAGAAATACCGGCAATAAAAGGGTTTGGCGAAATATTGATCCGCAAACGACCCACTTTGAGCAAACGTGTGCCTTCGCTCCACGTATCCGATTTACCAATATACATCATCAAATCGCCATTGTTTTCGACCCACACGTTGGCGGTAATATCGCCATTTCCCAAAGGCATGGACGCCATTGAGCCGGTAGTACTGGCGCTGCTCCAGCTCACATTGTAGGCATTTAGTTGCGACAATACATCGGATGGGAGTTTTTGTGAGGTTCCTTCAAAAGGCAAAGAGACCATGAATACAAAAAATACGATCATGCAGATCATTGGTTTACTTTTCATTGTAATGTTTTTATTTGATTTTTATTATTTATTCTTTCGGCTTTTGCCATAATTTATTCGAGACTTGCCCCCCGTTTCAGCATTTCATAAAAACGGGCAGTCATTCCAAACATATCGTTGGAGTCATCAATTCCGCAAAACTCACGGACCGCACCTGCTATACCATCTTTCGAAATCTTCTCTTGCCCTGCAAAAGCCAATTCATCGGCAACCGGAACCATACGCCTTATGGAAGCCTCGACCAACCCTATTGTTTCCCGAAAAATTTGGAGTTTGTCCGTTGTTAATTCCTGAATGATAAGTTCTTCAAGAAATTGTTTTGCATTCAGTAAATTCTCGCAAATGATGATATTGAGCGGCTTGAAATTCCCTGTTTTCCACCTTTGCGTTAAGCTTGTATCTATGGTTTTATCGATTCCTGGAAGAGCAATAACACCGATTGCCAAAGCCATAATGTCGGCATTATATACAATTGTTTTTTTCATCGTTTCACCCTCGCGATATTCGTTCTACCAGTTCAGCCAAAGGCAAACCATCTTCAGGAATAAATTGTCGCCAGTATTTTACCGATTCTTTCAGATTGAATAGGATATCTTCATTAATCTCTGCTGTTCCTGAAAATATTTCCAGTGTCAGGTAAATTTTACTGCATTTTGCCGGCATTCCTGATTCTTCGGCCAAATCATACGACTTCAGGATCGATTTCAGGACTTTGTCACCGACAACGATTCCTTTCTCATTAAATTCAGGCGTAAAGGGCAAATGCGGCGAGGAATTTCCGGTAGTTTGCTGCAAATGAATAATTGGAGAATAACATGCAAGTTTTTCGAGCCATAAATACAAATCACCATCTTCATAACCGGCAAAGAGGTATGGGTATTTATCCATTTCCTCTTCAATTGCCTGAATTGCTATATTCCCATCTTTCGTATAGGTTACCGTATGATGAAACAATTCATACGCAGTTTTTGGCCCCAGCCACAAATTAGGAACCCGTCCTCCATTTTTATATATCTGAAGCAACTCTTTCAACCTTTCAGAACCGGGACGAATAAACTTTCGCTGGCCTGTTTGATGCCCGGAATCGATGGTGATATAAAAATCTTTCCGGCTACTATTTTTCACCTCTTTTAATAACCTTCTTGCACCTAGTATTGTCCATGGAATTTGGTGAGGAGTGTACATTTGTTCTATGCTCAGGCAGCCGGTACGATTATCGTCGGTACTGGATGCAAGTTCCGTCAGATATGCAAACAACTCTTTTTCAGCCTGTTGGTAAGCCTCTGGAACCTGCAGTATAGAGTCTGGGAAAGCATGACAATAAAATCCCAGTCCGGCATCTAATTCGCCCGATATAACTACCATTTTTTTTAACCAGTTGTTAAATATATGTTCCCGAATGTTTTTATCGGTGTGCGATAAACCAAGTGTGGTGTATGTGCCATGCCCCGAGTAAATATTCGCAACCTTAATATTATTTTTTGCAGAATATTTTTTCACCGACTGAACCCATTCATCCAGATATAAGGCATTTGTATACAATGGATCGCATTCATTGTCAGCACTTGCTTCCACATACGACAGCCCAATTTCATTTATAATTTTAAGCCACTCGTATGGACTTGTCCAACGCTTCGATGCAAAGCAGTTATTCACTGACAAATAAATTCGGGGACTACCTGGTTTTGTATTTCTTCCAAACATAGATGTTAACATTTTAGAATTTTTATATCTTTTTATATGATCATTTTAAGACATATTTTAATTCAATATTGAAACTTTCATTTTAAAAACATATAACATTTTAACCTAATATTCAATGCTGTAATACATATAACAAAGAATTTCGATACAAGAAAATTGAATTGATATATGATACAAATTTCATTTTTCAATTCAACAATAATATATAGTAATAAAAATTTATGTCTGTGAAATTGATTTTATCATTATCATCATTTTTTCATAATTATCAGGAAGCTTGTATTTTTTATATGATCAGCAATATTCTCACCTACAATTTCGATTTTGTTTAAATCGGCAACGCCCATTCCTGCCTGAGTGCAAAAATTAAGATATCCTACTTTGGAAAAATCGATACCCATAAGTTCAATTCCTACACGGTCGGCAGCAAGCCAATCCTGACTGGCAACACAAATCCTGTGGTCGATAGGTGTTCCCAGGGTAGGGCCGTTTCCTTCCATTCCTTCATATCCGTCAATCAAGGCAAGGTGTGGGTGCAATTGCCAGGCCAGAGAGAAAATATTATAATTTATGCCAGGGAATCCATCACCGTGTATAATTCTCTTGTAGCTGACTGTATTCGGTTTTGTTTCCACAGCATTCGCTAAAAACCTTTTGTCTTCTGAAAAGAAGGTAAATCCTATATCTTTTATTGGTGCACCAAAGACAATATTTTTCAGAGAAAAAGAGGCTACAAACGTGGAATGAGTTTTCATGCGGGCCACCGATATTATATAGGAATTGCTGTTGTGCATGATGCTGGCAACCCTCACCGGAAATGGCTTCATTTCTTTTTCGATGACGACATACATAAAATCATAAGGTTCGGCATCTAGGTCAACTAATTTTACTGGATACTTAGAGAGCAAGTCGAAGTATCCGTAATTTTTAAATCCCTCAAGTGTTGAGCCGCTGGCAGTAGATTCGGCAATAATAACTTTGTCTAGTTTATTGATTGATTGGAGGAATTTTAATACCCCGTCAAGGGTGTCGACATGCGTACATGCCAGTGGAGCATATATAAGCTCGTTGTTGGGTTTAATAATCACCCAAGGGTTGCCAATAGCTTGTTTGATTTGTTTTGAAAACGGCTTAAGAGTATGGAAGGCCATATCGGCCCTATTATCGTCTGTAGTAATATATACCCGTAAAGAACTGTTCTCGGGGATTGAATAAGTAGTAATTACACTTTTATGATTAAAAAAGGAGGCCGCAACTCCACCAACCATTGAGGTTCGAAGAAAATTTTTGCGATTAAACGTACTCATTAGGTTTTAGTTTTAATATTTATACGAATATCCTAGGTCT
>Ga0209123_1003918_pt1 | contig 10687 bp, 8 predicted proteins | sample BarGraIncu00431A_FD_184500 | JGI IMG/M metagenome (GOLD analysis project Ga0209123, IMG submission 184500) | Arctic peat soil microbial communities from Barrow, Alaska, USA - Barrow Graham LP Incubations 004-31A (SPAdes) (version 2) | ecosystem: Environmental > Terrestrial > Soil > Wetlands >...
TTATCCGCAAAGGATTTGAATCCCTGCATTTCGATTCTTTTAAGAAACATGGAGTACCCCCGTTCTTCAACTATCAATTATACCTTAAAACCTTATAAAAATGAAGACTGTCCACGGGAAGTCTTCATTTTTGCAGTGTCTTTTGTAACCGCAATCAGACATATCGACGATTCAATCTCAGTCAACCCAATTAAATCGAAGATGATCGAGTTGATTTTAGAACTACTGGTTCATTGCGTGACTCGAATGGTTGAAAATTCAATCCCGGAATCCTTAAACTTCTTTAATATCTCTCTTCTCATCAATGTCGAGGCGGTAAAGCCATCATCTAGATCCATTGCCCAAAAAGCAAGTCGCAACTGGGCTCCGCTGAGGGTAAAATCATAAACGATCGTCGAAATCTTCTCTTTTTTGATACAAAGCGGTTCGTTCATAGCAACTTCATGCAGAATCTTCAATGCCAATTCGGTATCACTGCCGTAACGAATAAACATATAAACATAGTTATAGATGGAACAATCATTGTAATTTTTATTCTCAACGATCGATGAATTCATCGTACTGTTCGGAATCATCATGCGATTGTTCTGGTAGGTTCTGATCGTCGTATGACGAAGGTTGATATCTTCGACAATACCGCTGATGCCCTGTTCCGTTAAGGTGACTGTATCTCCGATCGTAAACGGTTTAAAGATCGATATGAATATTCCGGCGATAATGTTGGAAAATGTTTCCTGAGCGGCAAATCCAACGACCAAAACCGCAATTCCGGAACCGGCTAAGATTGATACCGTATAATTATGAAACGGAACGATCTGCATCAGTACCGACATCGTCGTTACGACATATAATAAAGCCATCAGAATATGGCTAACGAATTTAGACATATTCTCAGAAAGCGCCTGTCGCTTCTGTAATAGTTTAACGGTGTAATGGGCAAGTTCTTTAACAATGAATGCAAATACGACCAACAGTGCGGAAGTGATCAAAAACGACACTAATCCGTTTTCGAAATATTTATCGACTTGTTTCAGCCATGTATCAACTGTCATCTTTTCACACTTTCCCGCTAAAAGCGAATTTTATTATGAATGACCCGTCCCAGTATGCGGACCGGTTTTTCTTCGATTTCATCTTTTGTGAATACCATCGGTTCATAAGCGGCATTCTCGGGCTTCAAAACGATTGTGTCATCTTCAAAATAAACTCGTTTCAGCGTTGCTTCATCACCGACAAGCACGACAGCGATCTGTCCGTTTTCGACTTGTGACTGGCGCTTCACGTAAACCAGATCATGCGAGAAGATGCGTGCATCGATCATTGAATCTCCGATTACCTCAAGATAGAAATACTGCCCGCCGGCGGCTTCGGTCCGATCGACCCATTCCTGCCCGATGAACTCATCCTGAGCGAAACGCAAAGGTCCGCCGCGCACGATTCCTAAGATTGGGATCAATACCTGCTTGTCGACCAACGGTTGCCCCATCAACTGTTCCATTGAAACATGGAAAAAATCAGCCAATTCCCGGAGTTTTCCCGCGGGCGGGTTTGATGTTCCGTCTTCCCATTTTTGTATGGTCGTAAACGATTTGTAACCGAAACGATCGGCCAGATCCTGTTGACTCAGCTGGAACTGACGGCGCAGATAGCGGAGGTTCTCTTTTAGGTACATTTTATCACCACGTTCAGTTTACCATCAGATTGAAAATAATTCAAGTTGACCTTGTAACTTGAATTATTTTCAAGTAAACTATAAGTGCAGGAGGTGGTAGAGATGGAACGAACGATCTTCCATTGCGACCTGAATGGTTTTTACGCCTCCGTCGAATGTCTGCACCATCCTGAGTACCGCAATGTACCGATGGCCGTCGGCGGCGACGCGGAGAAACGACACGGAATCATTCTGGCCAAGAATCAGTTAGCCAAAAAATACAATATCAAAACAGGTGAAGCGCTTTGGCAGGCGCGGCAAAAATGTCCTGAATTAGTGATCATCAAACCGAATTTCTCGATGTATCTGCGCTTTTCAAGGTTGGTTAAAGCGATTTATGCGGACTATACGGACCAGATCGAATCGTTTGGGATCGATGAGGCTTGGATAGATGTGACCGAGAGTCTTCACTTGTTCGGCAATGCCCAAGAACTGGCCGATGAGATTCGCCGCCGTGTGCGGGAAGAAATCGGGCTTACCCTTTCCGTCGGTGTCAGTTTCAATAAGATCTTCGCTAAATTAGGGTCTGATTATAAGAAACCGGATGCTACAACGGTGATCACGCATGAAAATATGAACAAGATCGTGTGGCCCTTACCGGTCGGAGATTTATTATATGTCGGTCGGGCAACCGAGAAAAAACTGAATATGTTGGGGATCTACACGATCGGCGATTGCGCTGAATATGATTTGGCCGTCCTTGTGCGTAAGTTAGGTAAGTGGGGTGAATATATTTGGCGCTTTGCGAACGGTCTTGAGAACAGCTCGGTATCGATTCAGGGAAGCGAACCGACCGTTAAATCGATCGGTAACAGCACAACCACGCCGCGCGATCTGCGGTGTTTCGATGATATCCGCATCGTATGTTACATTCTTGCGGAAAGTGTGGCGGCTCGACTGCGCGAGGCAGGCCTGCAGTGTTCGACGGTGACGGTGTATATCCGTGATGTTGAACTTGAAGGATGCATGCGCCAGACCCAGCTCTCTTTTCCAAGCGATATCAGTGATGAGATCGCGGAAGCTGCTATGCGTTTGTTCAGAGATAATATCAAGTTTGATCTGCCTATCCGCAGCATCGGTGTCAAAGCATCGGAGCTCAGTTGGGGCGAACAGTCGTTTCAACTGTCGTTGTTCGGCGATCAGGTGAAAAGAGATAAGTCCTTGGCACTTGAAAAAATAGTCGATGCTATTCGTCAGCGTTACGGTGCCAAGAGTGTTCAACGGTTGATGATGTTGCAGGATGGGTTATTGAGCGAATTCAATCCAAAACAGGATCATGTCATTTTTCCGGAAAGCTATTTCAAAGGGTGAATAAACGATGAGCGCAAAAGAATATGTCGATGTGATCACGTATCACAAGAAAGACGGTCAAATCAAACCTTTGTACATTGTATGGCATAACGGTGTAAAATATCCTATAGATAGAGTTACACAGATCACACGGGCCGCTTCTTATATCGCAGGCGGTAGCGGTATACGATATACATGCTATTTTCAGGGGCAGCAGCGTTATCTTTTTTTAGAAGAAGATCGATGGTTTATTGAAAAGAAAGGCGGTTAAAGCTATGTGCGGTAGATATCTGTTCAGTCAAAACGAAGATGATGAAGAAACAAGGGATTGGATGGAAGAATTGAGCAAAGAAGAAACGTCCGAAACTTTAAAAGCGGTTTCACTGGGAGAAGTATGCCCTTCCAATCTGACTCCGGTGTTGATTCTCAAAGAGGACCTTCATCCGAAGATCATGCGTTGGGGTCTGCCGAAATGGGATGACAAGGGAATTCTCATCAATACCCGAAGTGAGACCGCATTGAGCAGTCCGTTATTTAAACAGCATGTTCAACAACGTCGCTGCATCATCAAAGCCGAAGGTTTCTACGAGTGGGATATCCATAAAAATAAGTTTCTGATCAAAAGTAAAAATGATAAAAAATTATATATGGCCGGAATCTATGATGATGAACCGATTCCCAGTTTCAGCATACTCACTCGCGAATCCGAGGGTGAATTCGCCGAGATACATAATCGCATTCCGCTGCTGATTCCCGAAAAATACACCCGGAAGTATCTGCGTGACGGCGCAATTTTATTAGATGATCTGCGTAAGATACCGCTTGAAGATCTGATCATTCAAGTTTCGACGTTTCAAACAAGTTTATTTTGATTAAAAAAGTCATTCTGTTTTTCGGGGAATGACTTTTATTAATGCGTTTTAGATCATACTGAGCGATACTTTATGACGCTCGTGATCGATGCCGATAACAGTAACCTGAACGATGTCTCCGACTGAAACAAGATCGCTGGCGGAGGATATCTTTCCTTTTGACATCTTGGAGATGTGAACTAAGCCATCGTTTTTTAATCCGATATCGACAAAAGCTCCGAAATCAGTGACATTGCGAACAACACCTTCCAACTGAAGTCCTTCTTTCAGATCCTCCAGAGATAAAATATCGGAATGTAGCAGAGGTCCGTCAAAACTATCACGATAATCGCGTAACGGCTGCATGATGACCGATAAAATATCACCGATCGTAAATACATCCGAGTCTAATTCTTTCGCCAGTGTTTCGACATTTGCGTTGGCACATTTATCGGCATTCGATTCACCGGTCCAATCAGTTATACCGAGTTTACTCATGACTTTTTTAGTCAGACCGTAACTTTCAGGATGGATGGCTGTCCGATCCAAGATCTCGGTGGCATCCGGAATACGTAAGAAACCGGCCGCTTGTTCGAACAGTTTGGCTCCGAGCTTGTTTACTTTCAGAATTTCTTTGCGATTTTTAAAGGCACCGTTGGTATTACGGTAATCAACAAGAGATTTGGCGACCGAACGATTGAATCCTGCCACATGACGCAACAGATCTTCACTGGCGGTATTTACGTCGGCACCGACGCGATTGACTGTCTTTGTGACTGCGAAGTCCAGCCGCTCCTGTAAGCGAGCCGGCGGCAGATCATGTTGATACTGACCGACACCGATACTCTTCGGATCGATCTTGATCAATTCCGATAAAGGATCCAGCAATCGGCGCGCAATCGATACGGCCGAGCGTTGTTCAACATGCAGGTCCGGGAATTCGGCACGGGCCACATCACCGGCGGAATAAACAGAGGCACCTGCTTCGGAAACGATGGCGTATTGCATCGGAAGATTATAGGTTGAAATACATTCAGCGATAAAGGCCTCTGATTCACGACTGGCCGTACCGTTACCGATCGCAGCGATCGAAACATTGTATTTTTTAACAAGCGAAGCTACTTTTTTGGCTGCTTCTTCTTTTTTATTGACCGGTGCATGCGGATAAATGACGTCGATCGCCAGTAATTTTCCGGTTTCATCGATCACCGCTAATTTACAGCCGGTCCGGAATGCCGGATCGACCCCCAGAATAACCGTATATTTCAACGGTGGTTGCATCAATAATCGCTCGAGGTTGTTGGAGAAGACATCAATTGATTTTTCATGTGCCTGATCCGTTAATTCACTGCGGATCTCTCGTTCGATGCTTGGATAGACCAAACGTTTCAATCCATCTTTCACGGCACTGAACAATAAATCATAAACAATGGTTTCTTTGCCCTTTGTGATGATCTTCATTTGATAATTAAGATACCACTCTTGGTTATACTCAAATGATACATTCAGAATCTTTTCGCGTTCACCGCGATCGATGGCCATGATGCGATGAGCTTGAAGCGTCGTGACTTTTTCATTGTAATCATAGTAGACCTTATAGACTTTGTCTTCATCGACGGCATTCTTTTTGATTTTGACCGTGATCTTCGCTTCGGTCGTGATAAATTCACGAATTTTTTGACGAAGTTTTGCGTCATCGCTGACTTTCTCGGCAATGATATCCAACGCCCCTTGCAGAGCATCCTCGCTACTTGCGACTTGTTCACTTAGAAATTTAGCGGATTCATTACGTGCATCACCGGAAGTCGGACATGCAAGCAGCCAATCAGCCAATGGTTGAAGACCTTTCGCCAGCGCATCCGTTGCACGCGTTTTGCGCTTTTGTTGATAAGGGCGGTAGATATCATCGACTTGTGACAAAGTGAGACATTTATCGACTTCATTCGCCAATTCTTCGGTCAGTTTACCTTGTGTCTCAATCAAACGTTTGACATCTTCTTTACGCTTCAATAAGTTTTTTTGGTACTGAAATTGTTCTTCAATGTAGCGGATCTGTTCTTCATCCAACCCTTGCGTCATTTCCTTGCGGTAACGAGCGATAAACGGAATGGTATTCCCTTCTTCCAACATCTGCAGCGTATTCTTTACTTGCTGAAATGAAATTTTTAATTCCTTGGCGATCGGTTGTATCAGATGTTCCATGGTTTCCTGCTTTCTGTAAGGCGACTCGTCGAATAAAAAGCAAAGTAAACTAAATTACTTTGCTGAAAGTCCAAACACGTCAGATAAATCCGACTGTAGAAATATAATAACATACTTATTGTTTGAGCATAAATGAATTTGCGGTACTGCCCGGTGCAGCTGCGCCTTTTGGTACCAAAACGATCTGAATAGCTTCAGCACGATACTGATAATTAGCTGTACCTGCCGATTCACCATTCTTTGCCCATCCCAACCAACCGAAATTTTGTGAATGTACGCGATAGTAGATATCATAGAGCGTCGATACTGTTCCGCTTAAACTGATGCGGATGGCTTCCAATCGCTTAGCTTGATTTAAAACCCCACTTGTTTGTCCGTTTGAAACGACCGGCATCCATCCGTAATCCTGAACATGCGACTGATAAGAAACACTTCCGCTCGGTAAACTGGTGCCTAACAGAATATTGATGCCTTCCAAACGAAGTGATTTACCTGAAGTTCCGCCGATCGCTCCGTCAGCCACATAACCCTGCCAACCGATCGATTGAATGTTGGCCCGATAAAGGATCTTGTTCATACCATATGTGCTCGCAAACGGTACTGCCGTTGGACCCGGAGCTGTATCTCCTTTAGCCACGATCACGATTTGTATAGCTTCCAAACGATATCCATACCCTTCGGTTCCCGATGCTTGACCGTTTACAGCCCAGTCCAACCAACCGAAATTTTGTGCATGAACACGATAATAAACATCATAGTTTGCGGCATCTGCACCGGTCAATTCGATTTTAATGGCCTCAAGTCTCAAACTTTGTCCTAAAGTACCACTTAAATTTCCATCCTTTGAATACTGTTGCCAACCAATATTTTGTACATGTGCGGAATACATAATACCAAGGTTAGTACCTCCTACAATATTAATATCTATTCCTTCTAATCTGAGTGCTCTACCCGTTGTACCACTGATCTCACCATCACTTACAACATCCTGCCAACCGATGTATTGAATATGCGACCGGTATTCTACGCTATATGGCGGCAACGTTTTATCAATGTTTGTGATCGTTATGGTTTGACGTGTGACATTCCCAGCTGCATCCGTCGCAATAAATTCAAAACTTCCGTTTTCCGTAAATGTATGACTGTCAGCGTTCAACGTACCCTCATTACTTACGGCTGTAACGCTAATATCTTTAAACGTAGGAACTTTCGTATAGTTACCGATCGTGATGATCGGAGCCACTTTATCGATATTGGTGATCGATATAGTTTTCCGGCTGACATTACCGACAGCATCGGTTGCCACAAATTCAAAACTTCCGTTTTCAGTAAATGTATGGTTCTCCGCATTCACGGTACCTTCATTGATTGTCACATTGACGGTAATATCGTTTTTAGTCGCAGTCAATTCATACGGTAAAACGGTGATTTCAGGCGGGGTAATATCCGCATTGGTCACATTCAGGTTCATACCCGTAACATTTCCGGATCCATCCTTGATCGGAGTAAATACATACACTTTTTCAGCAAATGTCTTACTTACCGGAACATCGCCGCTACAAATAAGCGGATTTTCAAGACTGACTCCGTAATTATTCTGAACATATTTCAAACTTAATGAATAATTTCCCACAACTAATGTGCTGAAGTCGATGTTGTCCTGTAAAAATCCAGTTCCATCATAATTAAGTAAGTTGGCACCGAACGCATCTGAAACATTGGTTTTCAAATTAGTGTCGCCCATGTTGAACTCATATCGTTGTCCATTACTACTTGCTGTCAACACCAAAAGATGTGAAGCATCAACTGTTTTGGCTGTATTATATCCGGGTATAAATGCATATCCCGACACAACAAGACTGTTTCCGTTCCAAGCGAATCCTTCAATTTTCTGCGTCAACTTCCCGTTCATGAGCGACGGTACTTTGAAAGATGTCATCGTCGTATTGAAATAGCCGATACTCTTCGGCCAATTATATTCGATCTTAGTGCCTGAGGTAGGAACATACAGTGTTGCATTTCCATTCACATCGACCGGCATAGTCGACGGTGTTGTGACCCAAAGTGAGTTGCCTGAACGTGTTGCGCCGTTGATAATGACAGGAAAATTCGTAAAGGTCGTTTTCAAACTATATAGATCTGTACTGTTTGAAGTTGATTTCTCGACTGCAGAACCTACATTGTCTTTCAAAATCGCAATCTTATACGCATTATAGTCTCTTAAACCGAGATAACGGTCGATGCGGTATGCACGTCCCGCGATCTTATAGCCCCAATATTGATCTGAGGCATACTGAACTCCGAAACCGCTTCCTTTAGTACCGATGTCACTGCCGTTGAAACGCCAATCATCGACACTCATATAGCCGCGTAAATTCGCTCCGGTATGTTCCAGTACATCGTCAGTGATCGTCGGGAAGTAATAGGCTCCATTCAAAGGATCACTGTCGACAGCTCCCCAACCGAACAGATTATTCTTCGTAATCGCAATTAAACTTGTGCCACTTCCAGATTCATGATACGCCATAGCCAGCGTCAATAAAGCATTAACGCCATATTTTTCTTGACCGGTGATAAACGCCTGTCCTTCTCCGAATAACGCACTTCCACCCAAAGCAACATCCGCAGTTGTTTTAGCTTTAAAAGTATAACCTGAAGCAATATTGTATAAATTTAACTCATCTGAATTATAGACACTCTTAGAGCGTAACGATAAGTATTCGTAATAATTGTAATATTCACCAGGTAAACTTCCGTTAAGTATCGGATTTTTACAATCTCGGTCCGTATAGAAAGTAATTCCATCCCAACTGTAAAAGGTACCGTTTGGGAGCCATTCTGGGGCAGGTCCAATAAGTGTTGTACCTCTCGATTTTCCGCTCCAAAGTGAAAAATACTCTTGATCAATATCTCGAGTAGTAATTGTTGCGCCGCCTGCATTTCTGTAGGTAGTTGAAAAAACTCTGAACTCATTCATATGTGGTACCATCGAAAACGGATTTTCCAGATAATTCGGATTCGTCGTTCCGCCCAATGTAAAGGTCATCCTTCTGTCAACAAACTTCATTGGGATCAGATCAACGACACCTAAATAAACATATCCTTTAAATCCAGCCACTTGTGTCGAAACGATTCCGTCTCCTGAGCTTGGATTATAGTTAATTGTATCATAGTAAGCCATGTCCATATGACTTACTAAATAGGTTCGTGTTCCGGTAACCGTAAAATTCGAAGAATTATAAGATGAATAAATATACGTCATGCCATTTTTGTCATCTTTAATAGATCTCCTAAATCCATATGTCGCAAGAATCCCACGTGTCATCGCAATGATTTTCGAAGGACTCTTTGATGTCTCATGACGGACAACAACGTCAGGCACAGTAAGTTCGATTACTTTCATACTTGCCTTAGCTTCTTCAAATGTTGCATAACAAGCATTTACGATATAATTCCCACTGTTGTCAACGGTTGAAACTTCATAGCCTGTTCCGTTACAGATTACACCAGCTGCCGACACTGCATTTATGGCAGGAGAAAATAAAACAGAAACCTGTAACAAAGCGCAAATAGCTGAAAACAAAACAATTTTTCTAATTTTCATTTGACCTCCTAATTGACAATGTTGATTTTTACGATATCATCAATCCCTTTGAATTTAATCTCTAACACTGCAGGAACTTTTGTGTAATCGCCAGTAGTAGCAACAATTTGCAAATATAAATAACCGCTTGTCTCAGTACTAATGTCCTTTGCATAAAAATTCGGATAATCTTCAACTGAATAACTTTGAACCATAATTGCTGTTTCGATAGTAGAGTCAGTAATCAAATATTTAGAACTTTCGATATTTAATGTCACAGAATTTAAAGGATTAATTTTTAATTTTAAAGCATATATTTTTGACCAAGAAGAGAAATCAACAGAGTCAGTTCCCATAGCATTTGTCATAAATAAGGTCCTATTTGACAATGACTCGATACTTTCAATCTTAAATGAATAATTCTGATTATCAGTGATCGTATCCGTGCTTTGGTAACTCAGCATGGCAGCAGTTCCGCTTGCTTTTGTCAGGTCAAATTTGATTGTTTTTGAAGTTGAATCTCCCAATGATACGATCAGACTGGCAGAAGTCGCGCCTTTATCGGCAACTGGAATCAAAACATTGCCTTCCATCGATTTTTCCGCAGACTGGAATGCATAGAGAATATTTTGTTTGGTCAAAACATAACCCTGTGCCAACAATTTCTTGATATAAGGTTCGGCCTGAGTCAATAAAACACCTTTATCCGTCTTCATCCCAGCCATATCAAGTGAAATTGCTTTATCGGATGTTACTTTCAAATTCGCGATGATGAATTGGAAATCAAGATCGACAAAACGGTAAACTGTGTAGTCGCCAAGGGTAATTGTTGTCTTCGGTGTTGATGCATTCGGATCCGGAGTAACGTTTGTGTCATCTTTCTTCTGATTAAGAGCGAATGCAATAATACTTATGATCAGCAATATCGATAATAGGCCTGTGATCCAAGCCACATAATTGTGTTGTTTTTTCATGACGCCCCTCCGTGTATATTTTAGCACACTTTAAATGTAATTTGACTTTTCGCCCGTAAGTTTCACCCAAGGGTCG